>Ga0316613_10000051_pt1 | contig 168734 bp, 212 predicted proteins | sample OWC_soil_day10_C_2_FD_207647 | JGI IMG/M metagenome (GOLD analysis project Ga0316613, IMG submission 207647) | Wetland soil microbial communities from Old Woman Creek delta, Ohio, United States - OWC_soil_day10_CT_b | ecosystem: Environmental > Terrestrial > Soil > Wetlands | place: USA: Ohio... | reverse complement strand
TCTACAGCATTCTTGTCAAACGGATTGACAATACTCGGCACACCCTGCCGTATAAGGGTGTTGGTTGCCGGATCAATTTTTACTTCGGTAGTGTCAGGCACTTGCTTGACACAGACAACAATATTCATTCCTACATGCCCTCCTCTTAAACTCTTAGCGCATAAAATTACTTTTTCGACACCGGGATTGAAATTCCTCTCAACATTCCAATCATATTTGTTATAACTTTCACAAAATCATTATTACCTCACTGGCGTCGTTAATTTGAGCTCCATACAAGACATATAATACCCGCTCAACGCCAATAACTTACATTTAGCAAACTGCAACCCACCAATATTTTGATTTTAAGAAAACCGCCGACCTTGCATTTAAGTTCTCGCGCTATGTTCAGTTACTACTCGAACTGCATCACACCCCAATATTGTCTCCAGTTCCTGAACAGCTTCCGAAAGCGGCGTCATCCAAAACTCTCGGTCAATCTTGACTACCTTGCGACTATCCACCAAATGCATATAAACTACGGAATCTCCTTGATAACGAGCAAAAACGGTCTTCAATTTGGCAAAAACCTCATCATTCTCCTGATCTCTTGTTACTTTAAGACGGATTACTTGATTTTCACAGCTTTCTCCTGTTCCAACCTCAAATGACGACACTCCGTCAGCAAGAATCTTTGCCGAACCATCATCACTAACGTTCAATCTACCTGATACAACTATCGCTGAATCAGGCAATAAAAACCGACTAGTTCTTTCAAAAATCCTTGGAAAAATTATTACTTCAATCGATCCAGTGAAATCTTCCAGGCTTAAAAAACACATCATGTCACCATTTTTTGTAGTAATTCGTTTCGAGCTAGCAATTAGACCGCCAACTTTAACCGCTTTTCCGTCAACTATTTCACCAGTAATTAGTTCGTTAATCGGGGTAAACTGCTGCATTTTCTCCCGATATTCATCCAGCGGATGCCCAGTCACATAAAAGCCGATAATTTCCTTCTCCATAGCCAAAATTTGGCGGCGCGGCAGTTCATCAAGCCCAGGAGGCTGTAGTTCATCGCCACCGCAACCTTCATCGCCAAACAAACCTAACTGGCCACTAGCCAAATCACGTTGTCGGCAAGCAGCCACATCAACAGCCTGGTCAAGTACTGCTAAAAGTTCTGACCTCTTCCATCCCCCAGAATCAAATACCCCACATTTTATCAGACTTTCGATCACTCTCTTATTTACAAGCCTCATATCAACCCGGCTGCAAAAATCCACCAATGATACAAATTCACCGCCGCTTTCCCGGGCGCTTATAATATTATTAATAGCATTTTCACCGACGTTTTTTACTCCCGCCAAACCAAAGCGAATAGCATCATTGTCAACAGTAAATCCCTCGTAACTTGCATTGATATCTGGTGGCAATACCGACAAATTCATGCGGCGACATACCTCAATATAAAATCCAATCTTATCGTTTGTCCCCATCACGCTTGTTAATAGAGCGGCCATGAATTCCTTCCGGAAATTAGCCTTAAGATAAGCTGTTTGATAAGCCACTAAGGCATAAGCAGCGCTGTGAGACTTGTTAAAGCCATAATCCGCAAAATGGCTGATCAAATTAAACGTCTCTTCCGCCAGTTCAGCACCAATTCCCTTTGAAACTGCCCCTTGAATAAAGACTTCCCTCTGAGCAGCAATAACTTCGGGCTTTTTTTTGCCAATCGCCCGCCGTAAAAGATCAGCCTGACCAAGACTAAACCCTGCCATTCTGGACGCAATCTCCATTACCTGTTCCTGATAAAGAATAACCCCAAAAGTATCTTTAAGAATCGGTTCTAACAATGGATGAGCGTAATTTACTTTTTTTCGCCCATGTCGACCATTGATAAAGTCAGTTACCATTCCACTGCCTAATGGACCAGGCCGGTATAAAGCAACCAAAGGAATAAGATCCTCGAAACGCTCTGGCCTTAATTCCTTTACTAAATTTGTCATGCCACTGGACTCCATTTGAAAGACTCCGGCAGTGTCGCCAGTAGCCAGCATGGTGCAAGTATCTGGATCATCAAGCGGTATAGTGTCAATATCAATTGAAAAACCTCGGCTTTTTTTTACCAGTGCCAGTGTGTCACCAATAACCGTCAGCGTCCTAAGCCCTAAAAGGTCCATTTTTAGCAATCCAATTTCCTCGATACGGTCCTTATCATACTGAGTAGAAAGAAGTCCTTCAGCCGTATTTTGCAGCGGCACATAATGCGTAAGTGGCTCCTTTGCAATAACAACACCAGCAGCATGAGTAGACGAATGACGCGGCAGACCTTCTAAACTGATTGCCAAATCAATCAGCTTCTTCACCTCAGGCTCAGACTCATACCGGCCTCTTAACTCAGAACTTATCGACAATGCCCGTTCAAGCGTAATACCAAGTTCGCTTGGCACCATCTTTGCGATGCGGTCAACATCGCTATAGGCCATATTTAAAGCCCGTCCCACATCCCGAATAGCGGCCTTTGCAGCCATAGTACCAAAAGTTATAATTTGTGCCACCCGGTCTGCTCCGTACCTTTTGATGACATAGTCAATAATTTTGCTGCGCTGCTCATAACAAAAGTCTATGTCAATATCAGGCATAGTAACCCGTTCAGGGTTAAGAAAGCGTTCAAATAGCAGACCGTACTTCAGAGGATCGATATTGGTTATCCCTAAAAGATAGGAAACAATGCTGCCTGCCGCCGATCCTCGGCCTGGTCCAACAGGAATGCTTTCCTCACGAGCATAATTTACAAAATCCCAAACAATAAGAAAATACCCGGAATAACCCATCGTTTTTATAACCGAAAGCTCATATTCAAGCCGTTCAGTTGCTTGCGACTCAGTATCAGGATATCGCTCAGCTAATCGAGTATAGCAAAGATGGCGTAAATAATCATCAGGCGATGAATCATCCGGTATCGGAAATTCTGGTAAATGTAATTTGCCGAACTCAATTTCAACGTTACATCGTTCAGCTATACGACAAGAGTTCAAAATCGCTTCAGGACAATCTTTAAATAAAGCCTCCATTTCCTCAGACGACTTTAAATAAAACTCGTCATTAGAAAAGCGCATGCGTCCTGGATCATCCACAGTTTTACCGGTTTGAATGCATAAAAGAACATCATGACTTTCGGCATCCGTGCGATCAATATAATGGATATCATTAGTAGCCACCACACCAATGCCAATTTCCTTTGCTAACTCAATAAGCTGCGGGTTTACCTTCACTTGTTCAGGCAGACCATGATCCTGTAGTTCCAGAAAAAAATTATCCCGTCCAAAAATATTGCTATACTCTTCAGCCATAGCCCGAGCCCCAGCGTAGTCCCCTTTTAAGAGTGCCTGAGGAATTTCACCAGCCAAGCACGCACTTAAAGCGATTATTCCGGCACTATATTCCTTTAACAACTGACGATCCACCCTGGGTTTATAATAAAAACCTTCGGTATATGCCCTTGATACCAATTCAATCAAATTACGATACCCCTGTTCATTTTCTGCCAATAGCAGAAAGTGAAAATAGGCATCTCCTTCCACCGTGGTTTTCTCTATCCGTGACCTTGGAGCAATGTATACCTCACAGCCTAAGACCGGCTTAATTCCGTACTTTTTAGCCTGCTTATAAAACTCGATAACCCCGCACATTGAACCATGATCAGTAATCGCCACCGCAGGCATACCCAATTCTTGGGCTCTTTGCACCAAATTTTTTACACGACTAGCGCCGTCCAACAGACTATACTCAGTATGATTATGAAGGTGCACAAATTGCTTGCTCATCTGCCAAAACCTTTCATTTATGCTGACTTAATGCTAATTACTTCTGGTATTCTCAACAGACCGCCTTAAAATAACGCCTGTAAAATCATTATACCATGCTGCCACAGTCATCAGCAGAAAAAATTAAACAGGTTCCAATCGGCTAATGCCGATTGGAACCTGTTTACAAACTAGATTTTCTCGACTATAGTGGCTACGCCTTGGCCGCCGCCGATACAAAGGGTTGCAAGACCAAGCTTGGCATCACGTTCCTTCATGCTATGAAGCAGGGTTACCAAAATTCTGGCGCCGCTGGCACCGATAGGATGCCCTATGGCAATTGCACCGCCTTTAATATTAAGCTTTTCTTTAGCAAAGCCAAGTGCTTTACCAACAGCCAAATACTGCGCGGCAAATGCTTCATTGGCTTCAATCAGATCAAGGTCATCAACTTTTAGTCCGGCCTTAGCCAAGGCTTTCCGCGTTGCGGGATCAGGTCCCATACCCATAATCTTAGGATCGACACCGCCACCAGCATAAGAACGAATACGAGCTAATGGTTTAATACCAAGTTCTTTAGCTTTATCTGCCGACATAACCACAAAAGCAGCAGCACCGTCATTAATGCCGGAAGCGTTACCAGCAGTTACTGTACCGTCCTTTTTAAATGCAGTTCGTAGTTTTTTCAAACCTTCTAATGTAGTACCAGCCCTCGGAAATTCGTCAGTATCAAAAACAACATCGCCTTTTTTACCTTTGATGGTTACAGGAACAATCTCATTTTTGAAAGCGCCGGTTTCAATCGCTTTTACAGCTTTTGTTTGAGATTCATAGGCAAGTTGGTCCTGATCTTCACGAGTAATGCCGTATTTTTCAGCAACATTCTCAGCAGTAATACCCATATGATAGTCATTGAACGCACACCATAGACCGTCTCGAATCATGATGTCAACTATCTTGCCGTCGCCCATCCGATAGCCTGTACGAGCTTTTTCTAAAGCATACGGTGCCATGCTCATGTTTTCCATACCACCAGCGACAACAATATCAGCATCACCAGCAAGAATTGTCTGAGCTGCAATATTTACTGCCTTAAGTCCAGAGCCGCAAACAATATTAATAGTGTATGAAGGTACTTCTACCGGAATTCCACCTTTGATAGCAGCCTGACGGGCTGGATTCTGCCCCAACCCTGCTTGCAGCACATTACCCATAATTACTTCGTCAACTTGAGCAGCATCTGTTATTCCTGCCCGCTTCAGAGCTTCTTTAATAACAATTCCGCCTAAATCTGTAGCTGGAACAGTAGACAAGGCACCATTAAAACTGCCAACAGCTGTACGAACAGCACTAGCGATAACAACTTCTTTCATAAATTAAAAAACCTTCCTTCAAAATTATTAGTTTTCATAAAAAATCAAATGTACTAATGTACTAAAGTAGTAACTGAGTTATTTATGCTTAGCTAATCTGCATTTCCTTACAATTCGCCGACACAGTATAGTCAGCTTCAGTATTCTCTCTTACCATCGCCTCTGTAACACCAGGTGCTAGTTCAGTTAACACTAAACCTTTACTAGTTACCTCAAACACGCAAAGATTAGTTACAATCAAATCCACTACATTAACCGCAGTCAAAGGAAGTGCACACTTCTTCAATATCTTCTTTGCCCCACCCTTACCTGCATGTTCCATTGCCACAATAACCCGCTTAGCGCCAACAACAAGATCCATTGCTCCGCCCATACCGGGTACAATTTTGCCTGGAACCATCCAGTTTGCCAGATTTCCTTCCTGGTCAACTTCAAGTGCACCTAATACCGTAGCATCAACATGTCCACCACGAATAATTACAAAAGATGTAGCGCTGTCAAATGTAGCCCCGCCTGGTAAAATGCCAGCTGGCTGCCCCCCAGCGTTAGTCAGATCAGGATCTACTTCTTCTACTGGGCCTAATCCTACAAAACCATTTTCCGACTGCAACGTAATATTTACACCGCTCGGAAGATGATTAGCCGCAAGAGTTGGAATACCGATGCCAAGATTTACAATATCTCCATCTTTAAACTCTTGGGCTACCCGTTTGGCAATTAAAGTTCTGTTATCCATAAATCTCCCTCCAATTAACCCTTCACAAGATAATCGACGAAAATTCCCGGGAGCATCACTTCATCAGGATCGATCTGCCCTACCGGCACGATAGTTTCTACTTCAGCAATAACAGTTTCCGCCGCCGTAGCCATCATTGGGTTAAAATTACGGGCGGATTTGCGGAAAACCAGATTGCCTTTTTCATCAGCTTTATAAGCTTTAATAAGTGCAACGTCAGCTTTTACGGCTTTTTCCAGCAAAAACTCCTTGCCGTCAACAACCACTGTTTGCTTGCCCTCGGCAACCACAGTACCAATACCTGTTGGAGTAAGTACTCCGCCTAGGCCAGCACCACCAGCTCTAATTTGTTCAGCTAAAGTTCCCTGTGGTACAAGCACCACTTCCATAGTTTTAGCATTCATTTGCTTACCTGTTTCAGGATTGGTTCCAATGTGTGTCGCAACCAGTTTTTTCACTTGCTGAGCCACAACTAATTTACCAATGCCTTTGTCCGGAAAACCGCTGTCATTAGCGATTACCGTTAAATTCTTAACCCCTTTTTGCACCATTCCATCAATAAGTGTCTCAGGAGTCCCGCATGCCAAAAAACCGCCAATCATTACCACAGCCGCGTCGTTAATGTGATCCATAGCCTGATCAGCACTAATAACTTTCGCCATATTGTTCCCTCCTATACCAAAGTCTGGTTTTATTATACGCAAATACCATGCCAATAATCAAATACCGAAAGAACAGCATTCTTCCAATAATCAAAACAACAAATAGATGACAAATTTCATCAATCAAATCCTACTATTCAGAATAAGTCTGCTTTTATCAGCTCTCATCTTCGATGAAAAAATTCATCAGTGGTGATTCAGCTTTTCATCACTTAAATTGATTCCAAGTTTTTTAGCCTTTTTTACAATGGTGGACTGATCAATTTTTAAAATTTTTGCAGCCTTACGAGTGCTGCCACACATCGCAAGCACTTTCTCTAATGTTTTCCTTTCAACATTCTGAACAATTTCCTTAAGGCCCGCCTCCTTTTTGCCAATTCCACCATAATATGAGTCAATATTCAACAGCGAGGCAATTTGTTCCTCCCCAACAGACGTACTCTGCTCTGATACAATAACCAGCCTTTCGATAATATTTTGCAATTCCCTAATATTCCCAGGCCAAGAATATTGGTGTAAAATCTCCATCCCAGCTTCTTCAATAACCGTAACTTTTCCGTACTTGGTATTATACAAATTAAGAAAATGGTTGGTTAAAAGTTCTATATCACCGACTCTAGAGCGAAGTGGCGGAATATGTATTGGAAAAACGTTAAGCCGGTAGTAAAGGTCCTCACGAAACTTCCCCTGTTTAACCAGCGACAATAAGTCGCAATTAGTCGACGATACAATACGGACATCAAGCTTCACCGGTTTAGTGCCGCCAATTCTAGTCAATTCTTTATGCTGAATAACCCGTAAAAGTTTAGACTGCAGTTCAAGCGGAATATCGCCTATTTCATCTAAAAGCAACGCCCCCTTATCAGCAAGTTCAAACATTCCGAGTTTGCCTGAATTTATTGCCCCAGTAAACGCCCCCTTCTCGTAACCAAAAAGCTCCGCTTCCAAAAGTCCTGCAGGAATTGCAGCGCAGTTTACTTTAATGAACGGTCCGTTCTTACGCGGGCTATTCATATATATCTCATTAGCAACTACTTCTTTTCCTGCCCCAGTTTCGCCGGTAATCAGGACCGTTACGTCAATACTGGCGACTTGATCAATCAACTTGATAATCTTCTGCATTTCCTGGCTCTGTCCCAATAAATTATGACTAAGACTGAGCTTACGTAAATGTTCGATCTCTTGGTTGCGTTTATTCTTATCTTCTTCTACAGCTTTAATCTTCTTCTGTGATGACTCGACCTCCGCTTTCATAGCCAAAAGATCGGTAATTTCCCGGTCAATAACCACTACCTTTTTAATATCGCCAATTTCATCAAATATCGGATTGCCGGTAACTAACATCTTATTTCTTTTACGCGGGCTCTCAGCCATAGCATTTACCTGCCGTTTCTGCCGAATCACCTCCGGAGTAACTGGGTTAGCGTAAAATCCCTTTGTTGATAAATCGTTAACGCATTTTCCCAATACTTCTTCAGGTTTTATTCCGGTAATTCTGGTATACGCTTTGTTTACATAAAGTGTTTTTCCTTGACCATCTGTCAAATATATTCCATCATATAAATGATCGCCAATCTCGCGAAAATCAAATTCCTTAGCCTCCGCAAATTCCCGCAGAACTTTTACCAGACCTTTGGTAAGCTCATGATCCTTGCTTCGAGCAATCAAATCTTGCAAAAATACTAACGACGAAAAAGTCTCCTCAGACATTGGCATTTTATATTCCAAAGTTACTCCCCCTCTAACCATAACCAAATATAATAAGTACGACAATTACCACAGAACATACGATGAATAACGTCATCAAAATTGATGCAGTATTTCATCATCCTACCAATCAATTATTTAGCCATCTTCATTAATTTTCCTTCTTATTTCGATGAAATATTTCATCGAAATAAATTCTATCCATAAACTTAAACTCGGTGAATTCAGCGTCTATTAAGTTGGCACACTATATGCATTATATACTTTTGGATAGTTTGAAAATACCAAAATAATTATGAGGTGAAGAAGCATGAACAAATGTATTATTACAGTTGCACCAACTGGCGCATGGCCTAAAAAGGAAAATAACCCCAACGTCCCTATGACTCCTAAGGAAATCGCCGAAGAAGTTAATGACTGTTGGAAAGCCGGTGCTGCTGTAGCTCATCTACATATGCGTGATGACGAAGGCAATGGCACTATGAGCACCGAAAAATTCCGTGAAACTGTTGCCCTTATCAAAGAAAAGAAATGTAATATTATTCTTAACTGCACTACTTCGGGCGACCTGAACGCAACCGAAGAAACCCGTGTGGCTCATCTGATTGAACTTAAACCAGAAATGGGTTCATACGACTGCGGTTCAATGAACTGGCTGCATACAAGCTTATTTTTAAACCCTCCTGCTTTTCTTGAAAAACTTGGTAAAATAATGATAGAAAACAACGTTAAGCCTGAAATCGAAGCATTTGATGCCAGCTTTATTTATAATGCTCTTTACTACCAGAAAAAAGGCATCCTTAAAGGACCTCTTCATTTCCAATTCTGCATGGGCGCTGCAGGCGGCACAACCGCAACTGTCGAAAACCTTGCTTACCTTAAGAGCTTAATTCCTGCAGATGCTACCTGGTCAGCTTTCGGTATCGGTGCCGGCCATATGCCAATTCTGCTTGCTTCAATTGCAATGGGCGGTCATATCCGTGTTGGTATGGAAGACAATGTTATGTATGCTAAAAATCAGTTAGCAACTTCAAATGTTCAATTTGTTGAAAGAGCCGTAAGATTAATCAAAGAAGCCAATAGAACAGTTGCAACCGCTGATGACGCAAGAGAAATTCTAAGCCTGAAATAGTAAGATTTTATTAATGGGGGAACCACCATGATTAAAAAAATTGCCGTATTAGGAATTGGCACCATGGGTAATGGCATTGCTATGAGCTTTGCTATGTATGGTTATGATGTAAATATCCATTACCACGGGGCTGAAGCCAAACTAAATGCCGTTAAAAATATTATGCGGCCCTCGCTGGAATTATTGGTTGAAGAAAACTTTATGCCAGCGGAAAATATTCAGGCAACACTTGATAGAATCCATCTTTTCACCGACCTTAAAAAGGCGGTTGAAGATCGCGACTATGTCATCGAGAACGTACCGGAAAATCTCGAAATTAAACAAGCTACTTTTAAACAACTTGACGAACTCTGCCCAGCACATACCGTCCTGGCCAGCAACACCTCAAGTTTGAAACTAAACGACATGATGGCTTTAGTCAGCGAAAAACGCAAACCGCTGATGATGATCAATCATTGGTATAATCCACCGCACCTTATGCCGATTGCTGAACTCTCTTATTTTGGTAACACTCCGGAAAACGTCTATAAAGATGTTGAAGTCCTCTACAATTCTATCAAGAAGCAAACGGTTAAAGTGCTAAAAGACCTTCCCGGACTTGTTGCCAACCGCATCCAACAGGGCGTGGCGCGTGAAGCCTTTTCGATAATTGAGCAAGGCATCGCTGCCCCTGAAGATGTTGATAAAGCCTTAAAATTCGGGCCGGCATTCCGCTACGCTACCACTGGTCAGATGGAAGTTGCTGATTTTGGCGGCTTGGACATCTGGTGTACAGTCGGAGACAACCTCTTGAAAGCCATGGATAATTCCCAGTGCGCCAACAAGCTTCTCCGACAAAAAGTTAAAGAAGGAAAACTCGGCGTTAAAACCGGTGAAGGCTTTTACAAGTACTCATCAGAAGAAGCACCGGAAATTCAGAAACAATTTTTGAAACGCCTCATTCATCAATTAAAAGCTTCAGATTACTACGTTAAATAGTTTCCGCCATATTTTCGTTGATTTTTAAAGGACTGCCAATATCGGCAGTCCTTTTTTTACGAACTTGTTTGTCCGCCTCGCATCCGCTAATAACCAGCCATAATAAACCCCTCGTCTATTATTTATCCTCGCTGTCTTCGAAATCGGTCACTTTGGTAACTTTGATAAAAACTTTCGTCATCCAACACTTTTACAACTTCCAGAGGAATACGTCGTTCTCCGCCAGTCAATCGTCGAGTCTGAGCAACAAACACAATACCAGCCATTACAGCCCAGGCAATTGCAAATATCCGGCCAGTAACTGACAATAAAAATTCCGGTAAGGCCAGCAAAAATAACACTGCCATTGCCGTAACAGCAATTAGGCTGATAAGCGAACCAAACCTGCTAATTTTTTGTTTGAACAGCATGCTATGCCCCCCCTCCTTTAACTAGTATTTAAAATCCACTTACTAGACTAACTTATATATATGACCGTCAGCCACTAGTATTACAAAAATTAGGAGTTTCCCCTAAAGCATTGCTCCACCGACCACAGCGATCTCCCCATCTAGCTAAAACGTTCTTATTAAGCTTAGTTTCAACAACTTCGCATGTATTAGGGCAACCACCGCATTCAAAGCCTCCTGTTTGATAATCAGCATCAACTAAATCAAAACCATGAAAACACGACCTTCCTTTGCTGCCAGCTTCTTTTGCAATCAATGCGGCACCAATGGCCCCCATAACAGCATAGTGCTCTGGTACCAATACCTGAAACCCCAGTGCCGCTTCAAAACATTGCTTCATCGCAGAATTAGCTGCCACCCCCCCCTGAAAAACAACCGGACTCTCAATAACCTTTCCCTTACCGACATTATTTATATAATTTCGTACCAGTGCCTGGCATAAACCGTTTAAAATATCGGCCATTTGATGTCCAGCTTGCTGTTTATGAATCATATCCGACTCAGCAAATACAGCGCATCGACCAGCCACCCGTACTGGCACTGTTGACAAAAGCGCCCGTGGACCAAATTCTTCGATAGGAATATTTAGTCTTGCTGCTTGTTGATCCAAAAAAGAACCGGTTCCTGCAGCACAAACAGTATTCATTGCAAAATCAGTCACCACCCCTCCTCGAATGATAATAATCTTGGAGTCCTGCCCACCGATTTCAATAATGGTCTTTACATTAGGAACAATATGCATGGCCGCTATTGCATGAGCAGTTATCTCATTTTTCACCACATCGGCCCCAATAACAACCCCGGCAAGATCTCTACCACTGCCAGTAGTTCCAACACCCAGCACGTTAAGGTGCCCCAAATTGTTCCGAACTTTCTTCAGCGCCCCTTGAACAGCAGCAATCGGCTGACCTCGCGTTCTAAGATATACCGTATCTATAACGTTGCCGTCAGCCTTAAGCACAGCTACATTAGTACTAACAGAACCGACATCAACTCCCAGGTACACATCCACCATTCATTACCTCCGTAATAAGTTATTCTAATTTATTATCCCAGAAAACCGCCAAACCATTCATCCTATTTCCCACTACAGCACATACAAAGGCCTGAGCGCTCTCTACAGAAACGCTCAGGCCTTTTTCACTTTGGTAATATTTATTTATTGCCCAATTTCGATTAAAAAATCACCTGTAGCAATACTGTCTTTAGCTTTTACGTTAACATCCTTGACATAGCCATCAAAAGGAGCCTGAACTGTTGTTTCCATCTTCATTGCTTCTGTTACCAGAAGATGATCACCCTTTTTCACCTTAGCTCCCTTTTCTACCAATACTTTGACCACCGTCCCAGACATTGTTGCTCCAATCTGCCCCGGATTATCCTTATCAGCTTTCGCTCTTAAAACAATGGTAGTTTTCACGCTTTTATCAAGAATCGTAACATCACGTGTCAAGCCGTTAAGTTCAAACGCCACACTTCTTGTACCATCCGGATTAGGTGCTCCAATAGACACCAATTTAATGACTAGTTTTTTACCTTGTTCGATATCAACTTTGATTTCCTCGCCAACTTCCATTCCATAGAAGAAAGTTGGAGTATTTAAGACCGAAACATCACCATATGTCTTAATAAATTCCACCCAGTCTAAAAACACCTTTGGATACAAAGCATACGAAACGGCATCCTTTGCAGTAACAGGCCGTAGAAGTTTATCTTTAAGAATACGCTGAATTTCTTCAAAATTAGCTGGCTCTAAAAGCTCACCTGGCCTTTGGGTTAACGGATCGCGGCCTTTTAGAATTATCCGTTGCAGCTCTTTCGGAAATCCTTTATATGGCTGCCCTATCTGCCCCTCAAAAAACTCTACTACTGAGTTAGGAAAATCAAGATATTCACCCTGATCATAAATATCATCTTCATTTAGATTGTTCTGAACCATGTACAAAGCCATATCTCCAACCACTTTGGAAGACGGCGTTACCTTAATTATATCACCAAAAAGATCATTAACCCGACGGTACATAGCTTTAATTTCATCCCACTTGAATTCCAGTCCGACAGCCTTTGCTTGTTGATGCAAGTTACTGTGTTGTCCGCCCGGCATCTCATGAAGATACACTTCTGGATTCGGAAAGCTGACTCCGGTCTCAAAATTGCCGTATAACTCACGAACATCTTCCCAATAGCGCGACAACTGTGTTAGTGCCTTAATATCAACATTCGGCTGATGATTGGTACCGGCAAGCGCATAGTACAGAGAATTGGCACTCGGCGCCGAAGTCCCGCCAGCCAATGACGAAACAGCAACATCTAAAATATCCACCCCAGCTTCAATGGCCCGAACACAGGTATATATACCATTACCACTAGTATCATGGCTATGAAGATGAACAGGAATATCCACCGCTTCTTTCAAAGAAGAAATCAGTCGATAAGCGGCCTCTGGCTTTAACAAACCTGCCATATCCTTAATTGCAAGAATATGCGCACCAGCCCCTTCTAATTCCTTAGCCAGATTAATATAGTAATTCAAATCATACTTAGTACGACTTGCATCCAAAATATCTCCGGTATAACAAATCGAAGCTTCAGCAACCTTGTTATTCTCCCGAACAGCTTCAATTGCAACCCGCATGCCTTCCAACCAGTTAAGACTGTCAAAAATGCGATATACATCGATCCCCGCTTGTGCTGATTTCGCAACAAATTCTCTAATAACATTATCAGGATAATTTGTATATCCAACCGCATTAGCGCCTCGCAGGAGCATCTGAAACAATATATTCGGTATCTCCTTACGCAAAAGCGCTAGCCGCTCCCACGGGTCTTCTTTCAAAAAGCGATAAGCTACATCAAAAGTTGCCCCACCCCATAATTCAAGAGAGAACATATCAGGAAGCAGTTTTGCGGTAGGACTGGCAATTTTCAGCATATCAATGGTTCGAATTCTGGTCGCCAAAATCGACTGGTGTGCATCGCGCATCGTTGTATCAGTCAGCAGCACCTTATCCTGTTCCTTTATCCATTTGACTAGGCCATTGGGACCGCTTTCATCCAAAATCTGTTTTGTACCAGAAACCAGATTACCGCTAACAATCGGCACTCGCGGCGTTTTATACTGCGGCTTTGCCTTTTTCTCCAGCCCTTCGAACCCATTTACAGAAATATCACCAAGATAATTCAAGAGTTTTGTCCCACGATCCTTACGTTGACGGAAAACAAATAGTTCTGGTGAAGAATCAATAAACATCGTATTATAAGTTCCATTAAGAAACTTCTCGTGATTCACAACATTATATAGAAAAGGAATATTAGTTTTTAGTCCGCGAATACGAAACTCTGCTAAACAACGCTTCATTTTAGTAATAGCGCTTTTATGGGTTAACCCCATAGTAGAAACCTTAACCAAAAGCGAATCATAATACGGAGTAATAACTGAGCCTGCGTAAGCATTACCAGCGTCAAGCCGCACCCCAAAACCGCCGCCGCTGCGATATACTGTAATTTTACCAGTGTCTGGCATAAAATGATTAGCCGGATCTTCGGTGGTAACCCGACACTGAATAGCATGGCCATGACAGTACAAATCTTCTTGCGCTGGCATACCTATTTCCTCGCTATAAAGACTATAGCCATCAGCAATTAATAACTGAGCTTGAACAATATCAATTCCGGTAATCATTTCAGTAATGGTATGCTCAACCTGAATTCGAGGATTAACCTCAATAAAATAGAACTTCTGATCAGGCGTTACCAAAAACTCTACCGTACCTGCATTGATATACTTGACATTCTTCATCAGTTTGACGGCCGCATCACAGATTTCGAAGCGCAGGGAATCAGGCAAATCAATACTTGGCGCAACCTCGACCACCTTCTGATGACGTCGCTGCACCGAGCAGTCCCGTTCAAATAAATGCACTACATTTCCATGTTCATCGCCTAAAATCTGAACTTCAATATGCTTGATATTTTCCAGCAACTTTTCCACATATACTTCGTCGCAGCCAAAGGCAGTTTTTGCTTCCGATCTGGCACGATTATAAGAATCCTCCAACGATTCAGCGTTACGGACTATACGCATCCCCCTGCCACCGCCACCAAGAGAAGCTTTTATAATAATCGGAAAACCATATTTTTCAGCAAATTCCTGAATTTCTGCTAAACTTTTAACCGGACCATTTGATCCTGGAATCATTGGAATTCCAGCAGCTTCCGCCTGCATACGGGCATTAATTTTATCCCCAAACATCTGTAAGTGCTCCAGTCGCGGACCGATAAAAATAATTCCTTCTTCAGCACAGCGTTTAGCAAGCTCCATATTTTCTGATAAAAAGCCATATCCGGGATGAATGGCGTCAACCTCGTGCTCCTTCGCCACTTTCAAAATTGACTCAATATCAAGATAAGCACCGGTAGGCGATTTTCCTTCACCAACCAAGTAAGCCTCATCAGCCTTATAACGATGCAAAGATAAAATATCTTCATTGGAATAAATCGCTACCGTCCGAATTCCTAGCTCAAAACAGGCACGAAATACTCTTGTGGCAATTTCGCCGCGATTTGCCACAAGTACGGTGCGAATCTTATTCATTGTGTACATTTTATTCCTCCTAACGTAAGCAGTCACTAAACTATAGTTACATTACCAAATTGTTTCAAGAATGTAAAGAGTATTGCTTCATGTATACAAATATACACGCAGAAGACACATATATTATCTCCACTATAGAGCCTTCGGACAATAAAAAAAACGTTGCTGTTACTTTTTATGTTTTATATAAAAAAGCAACAACAATCAACTACTTACAAATTATCACATTTTACTCCTGACCACATTCGCCAGCTTCACCTTTAAGTATAGCCAAACCATGCTCCAGTACCGGTAAAGCAACCTCCAGACACTCACGTACTCCTTTGGGACTGCCAGGCAAATTAATTATGAGCGACCGTCCCCTTATCCCCGCTACAGCACGGCTGAGCATTGCGCGCGAGGTTTTCTCTAGCGACTTAGCCCTCATTGCTTCCGAAATACCTGGCACAATTTTATCTATAACCGCAAGCGTCGCCTCCGGTGTAACATCCCTAGGTCCAAGGCCGGTTCCGCCAGTAGTAAGCACCAAATCAATTCCCAAGTTATCAATCATGTTAATCAGCTCTTGGGCTAACATCTCCTGCTCATCAGGCACTACCACATAATGTCTGACTTCACCCAACCCCATCAACATAGATTTGATCATGGCACCGCTCACATCCTGCCGCTCACCGCACGCGCCCTTGTCACTTGCAGTAATTATACCAATGCTATACATTATCTACCACCTCGATAACGTCGTCGGATTTCACCATACCACCTGATAAAACAATGGCAAAGATACCCTCTTTAGGCATAACGCAATCACCGGCCTGATAGTATATCGCACAGCGATTATGACACTCTTTACCAATCTGGCTTACCTCCAAGAGCGCATCGCCAACTTTTAGCTTAGTCCCCACCGGTAGATTTACCAAATTAATGTTTTCAGTTGTCAAGTTTTCTGCGAAATCTCCCGGACCAACATCCAGCCCACAAGAACGCATTTTCTCAATACTTTCCATCGCCAACAAACTTACTTGCCGATGAATAAATCCGGCATGAGCGTCACCATCAAGCCCTAGTCCGGGCAGTAGCTGTGAACAACCGACATTTTTTTTCCGTTCTCCCTTATTTTTACTAGTACATACTGCAATAATTTTTCCCGCCATACTCAGTTCCCCCTTATCAACTTATTTATTCCGGCGATATGTTCCGCTCTTGCCGCCAGACTTCTCATTGAGGCGAATATATTCGATGATCATCCCCTTATCCACAGCCTTGCACATATCATAGATAGTCAGGGCGGCAACAGAAACTGCCGTAAGCGCCTCCATTTCTACTCCAGTTTTTCCGGTTGTTTTGACTGTCGCTGTTATATTAATACAACTTTCCGCCTCATCCAAATCAAATTCAATATTAATACCAGTCAATAAAAGCGGATGACACATCGGAATCAACTGCCAGGTATTTTTCGCCCCCATAATGCCAGCCACTTGAGCTACGCCAAGGACATCCCCTTTTCCAATGAGTCCTTTTTTTACCAGTTGCATCGTTTCAAGCAGCATTTTTACTCGTCCCTCAGCAACCGCTAAGCGCACAGTGTCTTCCTTTTGCGAAACATCCACCATATGTGCATGACCAGACTGATTAAAATGCGTCAGTTCCATTGATTATTTCCTCCGTTTCTCCCCACTTAGTCTAAAAGCAGATTCTACCCCCCGATTTGTGACATTTTTCGTTGAAACTCAGGATAACCACTGCTCCGACACAAGGAATGCCCCTCTGGCTTTGCCTCCACCGCTAGCTGGAATAACCTAGCCAACTCAACATCACTTGCTCCAGATCTCAGTGGTGTTTTTAGATCCACTTCATTATCTGACAATAAGCACGGTTTGAGCTTACCGTCGGCAGTCAGCCTCAGACGATTACAGGCACTGCAAAAATGATCAGAAATCGGGGTTATGAAGCCAAAAGTACCTATGGACTCATTAAGCCGATAATAGCGAGCCGGCCCGGAGCCAATCGCAGAATCAGCCGGCACTAGTTTTCCATGCCCTAATGCCTCAAGTAATTTTTTCACACCTTCAATATCCGGGCCAAGACTATTGACCTTACCGCCTATTGGCATATATTCAATAAATCTTACCGAAATAGGCTGAGTGTCTGTAAGTTCAATAAAATAAGCGAGATCGCTTTCTTTAAGGGCGTCAGTCAGCACCACATTTAGTTTTACAGGTGTAAGACCTGCAGCCAGCGCACTCTCCACCCCACGCAGAGTGTCTTCTAACCGCCCACAGGCAGTAACCTTAGCGAATCGCTCCCTATTTACGGTATCAAGACTGATATTTACCCGGTCAAGTCCAGCAGCTTTTAGCTTTTGCGCCATAACAGGAAGTAAACTACCATTAGTAGTCATCGATAAATCTTTTACTACCCTTAGTTTTGTAATAGCGCTGACAAAATCGACAATATCTCTTCTGACCAATGGCTCTCCGCCGGTCAGTCGGATATTAGCAATCCCTTCACCAGCAAAAACTGAAATTAACCTTAAAAGCTCTTCATAGCTCAGAATATCCGAATGATTCAACCACTTTATTCCATAAGGCATGCAATAAGCACAACGAAAATTACACCTGTCAGTAACCGATACCCTTAAATAACTAATCACCCGCTTATGAGCACTTTCCACCTTTACTCCTCCGAACCAATAATGAGTAAAACTTGCGTCACCGTACTGCTTATAAACATCTAATCGATAATTTCTCCCTTCTGACATCTCTTTCCTGCCCCAAATCCATACAATTATGATAAGTTATAACATACCAAATTCATATGATAAAAGAGCCTTATAGGCTCTTTTATCACACCCCACAATATAAAAACGGTAAAGCCAACTCGGCTTTACCGTTTATTATGATTATTACAATCGAAATATAAAATTATCGGCAGATATCCGCACCTGCCCTGCTTATAAAATTTTCTTCCGTTTAAAGGCTGGTAGAGAATATGTATAAAGCTCTCTGTTTATGTCAACATTTGGAGGCACACATAGCATAACTGTTTCTGATACCCGCTGGCTTGCACCACCAATCACAACACATACCCCATCAATAAAATCGCAAATACGCTGTTGTGTTTGACTATCAACGCCTTCAAAATTAAATACTACAGCCACATTAGCTTTCAAGTAATCAGCACAAACACGCACATCATCAAAAGCCGACGGATTCATAACATAGACCTTAAAAGTTGATAATTCATGTACCCTCAGTTTCGTCCGTCGTTCGCCAGTACTTAATTCATCTTCCACGGCAGCGTCTTCATCCTCCACCAAAAAATTCGTCAACTTATCAAGAAGCCCTAATGCCATTCAACTCACCCCCCGAAAATAATTCATTTTCCGGTAGGTTTCGACAAACGTTTTAATGATCCTGCTATATTTTATTAAAATTAGCAGAAATTGGCCATAATCAGGACTTATGTCCTATTTATCGACTACACAATTAAGTTCTAACTAAGCTTAGTTACCTTCCTGTACTCTCTTTCTGTCACGCGCTCTGGCGCTACGATCAAGTATTGCCTTCCGCAATCTAATACTCTTAGGCGTAATTTCCACAAGCTCATCATCATTAATATATTCTAGCGCCTGCTCCAGACTTAGTATACGAGGTGATGTCAGCCTTAGCGCCTCATCCGCAGCGCTTGATCGCATATTCGTTACATGCTTCTTTTTGCATGGATTAACTTCCATATCCATCTCCCGGGAATTCTCACCCACAATCATTCCTTCGTAGACGGCCTGCCCAGGAACGACAAACATTGTTCCACGATCCTGAACACTATAAATGCCATATCCTGTGGTTTCTCCCGCCTCAAAGGCCACCAGCGCCCCGCGACTGCGTCCAGAAATTTCGCCTTTATATGGAGCGTAACCATGAAAAACATGATTCATAATACCATTACCTTTGGTACTGGTGAGAAACTCTGAACGGAAGCCAATAAGCCCTCGGGCCGGAATAACAAATTCCATTCGGAGATACCCAGCCAATTCAATCATGTTGATTAGTTCCGCCCGTCTTGTACCCAGACCTTCCATCACCGCCCCCATAAATTCCTGCGGCACATCGATACTTAATGCTTCAAGCGGTTCACAACGTTTGCCATTAATCTCCTTATAAATAACCCGCGGTTTACCAACTTGAAACTCATAGCCCTCCCGCCGCATCGTCTCAATAAGAATCGACAAATGAAGCTCACCACGTCCTGCCACTTCAAAAGCGTCTGGACTATCAGTTTCTGTTACCTTCAAACTAACGTTAGTTTCAACTTCCCGAAATAACCGGTCTCGCAAATGACGAGTTGTAATGTACTGACCTTCTTTTCCAGCAAAGGGACTGGTACTGACACTAAATATCATCGCTAAAGTTGGCTCGTCAATCTTAATGGTCGGTAGGGCTTCCGGCGATTCTGAATCTGCTACCGTATCACCAATATTCACCTCATCCAAGCCGGTTATAGCCACAATATCGCCTAAAGCCGCCTCTTTAACTTCAGCCCGTTTTAGACCTTCATAAACGTATAATTTGCCAATTTTAGCCTTGACTTCAGTCTCTCCATTAAGTACCGCAACCGGTTGCCCTCCAGCAATTCGCCCACGAATTATCCGCCCAATGGCAATACGGCCAACATATTCATCATAGTCCAGTGTTGTAACCATTGCCTGCAGCGGCCCATCCACATCTCCTTTTGGCGCTGGAATAGTATTTATTAGAAGCTCAAACAACGGCTGTAAATTCTGACTATCATCATCCATTGACAGTTTGGCGATACCATCTCTTGCAGTTGCATAAACCGTAGGGAAATCCAATTGTCGGTCATTAGCTTCAAGTTCCATAAAAAGCTCAAGAACTTCATCTAAAACATCATCAACACGTTGGTCAGGCCGATCAATCTTATTGATAACTACAATTGGTTGTAAATCTTGTTCCAGCGCCTTTCTGAGCACATACTTCGTTTGAGGCATCGGCCCCTCAAAGGCATCAACCAAAAGCAGTACTCCGTCCACCATATTAAGAACCCGCTCCACCTCGCCACCAAAGTCGGCGTGCCCTGGAGTATCCACAATGTTAATCTTGATACCGTTGTACATTATTGCAGTATTTTTAGCTAAAATGGTAATACCACGCTCCCGTTCCAGGTCGTTGGAATCCATTACTCGCTCTGCTACCTGCTCATTGCTACGAAAAACGCCGCTCTGTTTGAGCATGGCATCAACCAATGTCGTTTTACCATGATCAACATGGGCAATTATTGCAATGTTTCTTAGATCGTTTCGTTCCATATTATTTCTTTCTCCTCCTAAAAACAGGGCATGATGCATTCGAATATTTCTCATCATGCTTAGTGTCGAATAACATAGTTAATATTATACCGAATAACCTAGCCTTTATCGATAGTATCCAACGTCTTTTTTACAAACTTTAAGGCGTCTTCTACTACACTCAATACTCCAGGTACCTTACCATTGCCTTGCACTAAAATTTGTTCAACCCGTTTACGCAATTCAAGGTAATCGCCGTCCAACTGGTCAAGATACTTCTGGAGCACTACTGATGAGCGATCAATCGCTTTAGCCTGATTTCCTTCCAATTTATACTCCCGTCCATCAATCACAGCTGAATCGCCGAATTGGGGTATATAAGTTGAAAAGCCTAGTCTTTCCTTGATTAGGCTGCTTAAACTTTCGGCTTTATCAGGCTCACCATGAACAAGAAAAATTTTTGCCGGAGCCTTATAAACATGTGTCAGCCAATTAATAAGTTGCTCCTTATCCGCATGGGCAGAAAAGCCATCCAGATTATAAATTTTTGCTTTGACGGTAACTTCCTCACCCATTATTTTTACCCGTTTTACGCCTTCAATAAGGCGCCGTCCCATGCTGCCCTCAGCCTGATACCCTACCAAAAGCACGCTTGATTCCGGGCGCCACAAATTATGCTTCAAATGATGAAGAATACGCCCGGCATCAGCCATACCACTGGCTGAAATAATTATCGCCGGTTCGCTTAGGAAGTTAATGGCCTTAGACTCTTCCGATGTCTTAGTAAATACAAGATGCGGCAGTTTAAGTGGATTATCCTTGTCTGTGTACAGCATAGCTAAAGCATCAGAGTCATAATCATTAGGATGAGCCATAAAAATGTCAGTAGCCGAAATAGCCAACGGACTATCAATAAAAACTGGCAAATCAGGGATTTTTCCTGCCTTTAACAACTGGTGCAAATAATAAACAATAGTCTGAGTTCGCCCCACAGCAAATGCAGGAATAACTACGTTTCCTCCACGTTTCACCGTATCATTGATAATTTCCGCCAGTTTGAGTGGTGCATCGAAATGCTCATGCAACCGGTTTCCATAGGTAGATTCCAGTACTATATAGTCAGCCTCTTCGATATAACTCGGATCTTTGATGATCGGCTGATCAGGTTGTCCCAAATCGCCTGAAAACACCAGCTTAGTTTTTTTATCTTTCTCTGTCACCAAAATTTCAATCATTGATGACCCAAGAATATGTCCGGCATCATCGAATTTCACTACAATATCTTGAGCAATCCTAATTTCAGCGCCATATGCTACTGCCTTAAATTGCTTTATACAATTTTCGGCATCCTCAACTGTGTACACTGGCTCAACAACCTTGCCCCCAGAACGCCGCCCCTTACGATTAGCAATCTCTGCCTCAAACTCCTGGATGTGAGCACTATCAGCAAGCATAATGCGACACAAAGCAGCTGTTGCATCAGTAGCATAAATCTTACCCTTGAAGCCTGCTTTACACAGTTTGGGCAACAAACCGCTATGGTCAATATGGGCGTGAGTCAACAGCACACAATCCAAAGTTGCCGGATCATAGGCAAACGGACGACGATTTAAAGCTTCAGTAGCCTTCGGACCTTGAAACATCCCACAATCCACCAACAACTTATATCCGTCTGTTTCCAGTAGATATGAGGATCCGGTAACCATCATAGCCGCTCCCAAAAAAGTTAACTGCATAACCTTCCCCCGTTCCTTTTTCTCTAAAAAAGCTCCAGACGTCAATATAAGTTGAGCTTCGACTTGCCCAGACCGACAAACCAACAAAAACCGGTTATTCTAATCAATCATACATTATTTTAGTTTTTTGTCAAATATTCCATAAATATTGTCGATATTCCTGCTTTATGTTAGTGTTGCCAATTTTGTCGGAAAAGAAAAGTAACGAGAGTATTACCCTCGTTACTTTTCACCTATCACTCGTACTTCCGGTTGCAATCGAACACCAAATTTGTCGAACACCCTTCTTTGAACCTCACTGATTAACGCCAAAACATCGGCAGCAGTAGCGCCTCCAGCATTAACAACAAAACCGGCATGTTTATTCGACACCTGGGCTCCGCCAATACTAAACCCTTTCAATCCGGTCTGCTCAATAAGCGTTCCGGCATAATATCCCGGTGGCCGTTTGAAAGTACTTCCTGCACTCGGCATTTCCAGGGGCTGTTTCGTTTCCCTGCTGTTTGTATACTCATCCATTTTAGCTAAAATATCTTTTTCACTACCCTGTTCAAGCATCAATTCCACTTCGCAAATAATACATCCGTTTTGCTGAAAAACGCTTTGCCGATAGTCAAACCGAATATCAGCATGATTGAACCGCTGAACCGTACCGTCTGGACACACTGTCGTAACAGCCGAAATAACCTTGCTGATTTCGCCGTCATAAGCACCAGCGTTCATAAATACTGCGCCGCCGATACTGCCAGGAATCCCAACCGCAAACTCCATTCCAGTTAAGGCGCAGTCGGCAGCATAACGAGAAACGCTTGTTAAAGACGCTCCCGCACCTGCGATAACAGTTTTACCCAAATGCCGAATCCCCGCAAAATCATCGCCAAATTTAACAACAACACCACGAATACCTTTATCACTTACTAAGACATTAGAGCCATTTCCCAGCGCCAGCACAGGCACCCCTAACTCCCTGACCAGTGTAAATACGGCCGAAACCTCCTGAACTGACGCAGGAAAAACAAGGAAATCTGCCGGTCCTCCAATCTGAAAACTAGTGTGACGTGACATTGGCTCGTTAATATAAAGCCTTGGTGCAGCAATAATTTCTTTTAAACTTGCCAGCAGCTCTTGTTCTAATTTTGATTTAGCTTTTTGCAAACACATTCATTCCTTCGGCGGCAGCTACGCCAATTATTTTTAACTTTATCCAATGAATAACCCGTTCGCGTGCTCCATCCTCTACAGGCTGGAGTAAAGAACGGCTAATTCCCTGGATAATTCGACTAAAATTAAGCTGGGGTTAAACCCCCACCTTAATTAAGTCTCATTTATCGTCAATTGTCCTACGAGGCGACTACATTATTTTATAAATAATATACTGTCTATCTTATGCTTTAGGCCTTCATCTCATACACAATTTTAGTCTAGGTTGCTACCGCATCAAGCAGCCGGAAATAATAATCCTGCATCTGTTTAGCATCATCGGCCTGAGTTCCTGCCGACTCACAAATAATACGCGGTGTATAGCGACGTGCAGCAATAACCTCCATCAGAGGTTCGAATGGAGGACCATATTGGTCATTGAAAGTCCAGTGCCTTTTCTCTCCAGCCTGAGTAAATTCAATCCGACTGAAATGGATATGGACATTAGCTGCAGTCTCCTCCCCCAATTCCGCGGCCACAAAATTGAAAACGTCCTCATATTCCTTTTTCGCTAAATAACGTCCACCAGTAACGGCATGCAAGTGACCAAAATCCAATGTGGGAATAACCATACGATGAAGCTTAGAAAACGCTACCACTTCAGATAAATTGCCCAGCTGGTTCTTTTTTCCCATCGTCTCCGGCGCCAAAAATACACCATTCAAAAGCCCCTGCCGCTCAGCTTCATCTAAAATAACACAAAACAACTCGCGTGCTCCTGAAATTGCTTGTGAACGCTCTTGCTTGCCAGGGCCGCCAATATGAAAAACCACACGATCAGCCCCCATCCATTGAGCAACCCTAAGCGATTTCAAGATATGCCCTGTGGTATTTTTGGCAATAGTTTCATCTTCGGTTGCTAGATTGATGTAATAAGGAGCATGAATACTTAGTTGTACTCCATAATACCTTGCTGCTTCACCAATCATCCGGGCAGTCTCTTCCTTAATGGTAGCCCCTCGACTGCACTGATACTCATAAGCCCTAAGTTCCAAAGTTGCAAGCCAAGCCGGCATTTGTGCCGATGCCTTGCCCCCGCTGTTATAAAATGCTTCCGGATTACCAGCTGGTCCAAATTGCGCGTATTTCAAAAACTCCCCCCTGTCAAGCAGCTTTTTTCTAACAAAGCCCATTATAACTCTGTTGACGAAGTGCCTCATACACCACTATCGCCACAGCGTTAGACAGATTCAGTGAGCGCGCCTCATCTTGCATTGGAATCCGCACACACCGCTCTTTATTTTTAGCCAAAAGACGGTCCGGCAAACCCGCTGTCTCTTTGCCGAATACCAATACAGATTGCGGATCATATGCAACTGCGCTATAAAACTTATCCGCTTTAGTGGTATTAAAATAAAATTCTCGTCCGGTTAGTGCCTTTTCCACAGCGGAAAAATCGTCATAGTAGTGAATTTTCACCAAGTGCCAATAATCCAAACCTGCTCGTTTCAAGTAGCGGTCGTCAGTAGAAAAACCCAATGGCCGAACTAAGTGAAGTTCACAACCAGTGGCAGCACACAGCCGGGAGATATTGCCCGTATTACCTGGTATTTCAGGTTCAACCAGAACAACATGCATCAGCATATCACCCCATACTGTCAAATATCATGCCAAAATATACTCTTGCTATACATCATATTGGTATTGTAATCACCTATCTATCTGCTCAAAAAACCCCGCGTTATGCTTAAAACATATAATATACATTAGGCACCGACGCAATTAACGCGAACCGACCGTAGACGCGGACCATCAAACTCACACAGAAAAATGCCTTGCCACGGACCTAGATATAATTCACCGTCAGTCACAGGAACAGTAACCGATGCTCCGATAAGCGAGGCCTTGATATGAGCCGGAGAATTCCCCTCGGCATGACTATATGGCAGGCGCGGAACAAGCTCATCTAAACCTGCCAAGATATCTGCGGCTACTGAAGGGTCAACTCCCTCATTTATAGTTAGACCTGCCGTGGTATGCGGCACAAAAATCAAGCATATTCCCTCCTGAATGCCGATTGATTTTACCGCCTCAGAAATCTGAGAGCTAATATTTACCAATCCCATATCAGGAGTGTACACCTCAAACTCACGTACCATATCAATCACCCTCCTTAGTATATAATTCCACAATACAACAAAAAATCCTACCCAAATTAGGCAGGATTTTTCGTTGTAGTAAAGCCCTAAAAATTAAAGTCCTAAATTTATAGAAAAGATAGTCCCACAACAAAGATAAGCGCAGAAAACAACAATGCGGTTACACAATATCCCATAATGTCACGCACTCCAAGTCCGGCAATTGCCAGTGCTGGCAGCGCCCAAAACGGCTGAGCCATATTCATCCATTCCTCGCCATATGCAATAGCCATAGCTGCTTTACCAACATCTGCACCAAGTGCTTGAGCCGCTGGTATGACAAACGGACCTTGTACAACCCAGTGTCCACCGCCTGAAGGTACTGCAAAATTAACTATCGCTGAACTAAAGAATACTAATACCGGAAATGTTTGAGCTGTAGCTACATTCACAAACCAATTAGTAATAATACCACCAAGGCCAGAATGCTCCATCATAATTTGAATACCAGCATAGAACGGAAACTGAATTAATATCCCGGCCGTACCTCGCGTGGCAGCAGTGATTGCCCTCACATAACCCATTGGCGTCTTGTGCAACAAAATACCGGCAGTCAAAAATATTAAATTTACGTTATTCACATTAAGATCAAAACCCTTTTGGGCGAAGTACGCTACAAGATAGATTATTCCAAAAGCTCCGACAACCCAGCTCAGTATACGACTCTCTTCTAGCTTTTCTGCGCAAGTCGCGTCAGAACCTATTATCTTGACTGTTGCCGCTGCATCATCTTGCAATAACGTTGAATCAACACTAACAATGTCCTGTTCTTTAGGCATCATCATTCGTGCCAAAACTGGAACAAAAATGATTAAGGCAACAGTAATAAAAATATTATAAGCAGTAAAAATAGTACTGGATATTGGTACAAGACCACATAACTTTTCCATCGGATTCCCTTTGGTTGCTGCTACAAGAGGAATTGAGGCCGACAGCCCGCCGTGCCATGTCAAAAATCCCATATATGCAGTAGCAATCAACAATCGATAATCTGATTTTGGAATCCGCCTGGCAACTTCCCTCGCAAACATTGCCCCTACAACCAGCCCAAAACCCCAATTAATAGCACAAGCAAAAGCAGAGCAAAAACCAACCAACATAACACCCTGTCCTGGAGTTTTAGCTACACTAGCTAACCTAGCCATAGCCTTTTTTATCGGCGGGGAACTAGCCAACGCATGTCCAGTAACCAAAACAAGCGACATCTGCATCGCAAAAGCCAATAAATTCCAAAAACCATCCCCCCACATATTTACCATATCCATTGCCGAATGAGGCGTAACTGTTATCCCCAATACAAAGATGAGAATTGTTAGCAAAATTGCGAATACTAATGGATCAGGCAAATATTTGTTTACTATACTGCTAAAAAACTTTGAAATAACTCCAACCATTGCTTTACCTCCTCGAAATAAATATTTTGTCATTGAAATAACTACCTGCTGAATCATGGCCATATTTCAGCTAAATATACTAATTGCAAGTTTGATACCAAAAAAATAAAGATCTTATCGAGAATTCGACAAGACCTTCCGAAGGATTATAAATACTATGTTCACAAGATTTTTTATATTCAAAACTCATCATACAAAAAATTGCACATTTGACATATTCTATGCATTTTTTTGCGCGAAAGGGAAATTTTTTTCACACTTAATCAATTTCATACTCCTGGATTTTATATAAAATCGAACGTCTGCTCATCCCTAATTCTTGGGCTGTTTTTACACGATTTCCTTGGTTACGCTGCAGCGCTTCTTTTATTAGCATACACTCCATCTGTTTTATCTTCGCTTTTAAGGTTTGTCCATTCGCGATCTCAAGATCAAATGAACTAACCAAATCATTTCCTTTAACTACCTTTAAATTATCAGGCAAATCTTCCGAAAAAATAATACTGCCAGTACTCATTATAACTGCCCTTTCAACTACATTTGATAATTCCCGCACATTTCCCGGCCAATCATAACTCTCCAGAAGTTTTACTGCGTCCTGATCAAACCCGATAATATCTTTATTGTTTTCCTCAGCATATTTTTGCAGGAAATAATCGGCTAATAGTTCAATATCTTCTCTCCGTTCCCGAAGGGAAGGCGCTTCGAGACACACCACATTCAACCGGTAATATAAATCCTGACGAAATTTTCCCAGACTAACCATTTCTTCCAAGTTGCGGTTAGTTGCGGCAATTACCCTGATATCAGTTTTAATTGTTTCGTTGCCACCTACCCGCTCAAACTCCCGCTCCTGAAGTACCCTTAGAAGCTTCACCTGCAAATTGGGTGAAATTTCGCCTATCTCATCCAAAAAAATGGTTCCTTGGTTAGCTTGTTCAAATCTCCCTGAGCGTTGAACTATTGCCCCAGTAAATGCTCCTTTCTCATGACCAAATAACTCGCTTTCTAATAAGCCTTCCGACAATGCCCCGCAATTAATTTTTATAAACGGACCATTTTTCCGTTTGCTATTATAATGCACTACATTGGCAAGCAACTCTTTTCCAGTGCCGCTCTCTCCGGTAATAAGCACACTAACGTTACTCTGTGCTATTTTAGCGATGGTTTTGCATAACTCCTGCATCTTCGAACTATTAGTCAGAATTTTATCCAGTCGATAACTTTCAAGCAGTTGACGGTTTAAGACATTTATTTTACGAGTCATTTTTTTTAGTTGGATAGCTCGACTGACAATTAGCTTTACCTCTTCTATATCAAAAGGCTTAATAATATAATCAAATGCCCCTAACTTAATAGCCTCTACCGCCGTTTCTACCGCGGCATAAGCTGTCATCAAAATTACAGTGATACTTCGGCTTGTTTTCCGCATTTCTTTTAACGCCGTTATCCCGTCCATATTAGACATACGGATGTCCATAATTATCAAATCCGGCTGGACACTATTGAACTTTTCTAGCGCTTCCCCTCCGCTCTCGGCACATAAAACCTGGTATCCTTCGCGTTTTAATACTGCTGACAATAACTTAAGCACACTATCCTCATCATCAACTACCAATATCGTATAGTTACTGTTCATTAGCTTCGCCCTCACAATGCAAAATCGGTATCTGCAATATAACAGCAGTACCACTGCCCACATTACTTATAATATCTATCCGGCCATAGTGCGCGTTAATAATACGCTGTACTACAGCTAAACCCAAACCAGTCCCGGCTGCTTTTGTCGTAAAAAAAGGATCAAAAACTTTAACTAAATCTTCCTGTTTAATACCACTGCCGGTATCGGTTATCCTTACAAAAACAAAACTATCATCTTGCCGTCCAGTCGAAATACAGATCACACCCTGTTCCGGGATAGCCTGAACAGCATTAATCAAAAGATTTAACAAAACTTGTTTAAGCTGCTCTGCATCACCTTCGATAACTGTACCATCATCATCTAATTGCAACTCAAATTGTACTTTATCTCTAGTATTAATATTTTTTACCAACACCATGGTTTCCTTAATCAAACTGTTTATATTCACAAACGTATAATTTGTTTTACAGGGTCTGGCAAAATACAAAAGCGTATCAATAACGCGATTTACTCGATCAACTTCCTTAATTATAATCGGCATGTATTCCTGCCTTTCTTCCTCATTATCAGCTGCGTCCAAATATTGCACAAACCCTTTGATTGCTGTCAGCGGGTTGCGTATTTCATGCGCGACTCCCGCCATTAATTCACCTAATGCAGCTAAACGTTCGGCTCTTATCATCCGGGCCTGAAGCTGATGTTTTTCCGACAGATCACGAAATACAACCACAGCACCAATAATATTATCGGAACTGTCCTTTAACTGGCTGGTACTGATACTACAATAAATATGGCTATGCTTAACAGGATAATCTGTCTCGATCCCGATATAATTCGTTCCAGTAAGCAAAGTATCTAAGAGCAAACTATTAAACTCCTTACCTTCGCAGAAAATTTCCTTATATGGCCTGTCGATAATTTCTTCGCATGTAAATCCCGTCAATTTTTCGGCAGATTCATTGATACTTGTAATAATTCCATCGGTATCTACTGTAATAACGCCATCAGCAATACTATGCATTATATTTTCATTTAATGTCCAGGCATTAATAAGCGACTGGGCCATATGATTAATAGCCTCGCCGATTTGGCCCATTTCCCCTTGCATTGGGATAAGCTTTTTTCTTAAATCAAATCTTAGATTATCAAGACCATTCTTAATTGTTTCAACATCTTGAATAAAACCGCTTGTCATCCATAGTATCATAAGAACACTTACAATGATTCCAACCCCAACCGACAGGTATATATTGTAATCAATAACAGCCAACTGATTATTGATAGTATTTGTCAACTCGTTTGCCCAAATATAGCCGATAACCTCACCATTCCGAACAATTGGCATCATAGCGTTCATAATATTCCCGCGTACCATTGGTGCAAACTCAACCAAGCTCGTACTTGTATTCATAGCCTTGCGCCCAGGATGATTTTGTTCTATAGACAGGCCAACCTTATCTGCATAATCGGCACTCGGACCATAAGTAATAATTGCATCAAGTTCTTTGCTATAGTAACCTGTACCAACCCCAGGATAAGCTCGAGCCACTACATCAGTATAATTTTTCAAAGCTTCATTTAATACCCTTATTTTAGTTGCTCGATCTTGATTCAAAACGTTCTTATCTATCAATATTTTGTTATAACCTTCACCAAGATAACTATCAAGTAATTGTACGACGCCAAATAATTTCGTTTTTTTCTCAACTAATAAAGCTTCTTCTGTTTTTAATTTTATTATATATCCAGCCAAAAGTATTGGTACGCTTACAATTATCAGGGTAAACAAGATCATTTTATTTTGCATTGTCTGCGGCCAAAAGCGTTTCATATTCTTCTTCCTCGCAAAAGCAATATAAACTCTCTAACCAAATTAAGACTTGGCTTCCGCCAAGTCTTATATAATCACTTCAACAGTTTTAGCGCTGCCCGTACCAACACCTCAACGCCATGACTAAGTGCAGCCTCATCAATATCAAACATTGAATGATGGTGAGGATAAACTATGTCTTTATCCGGGTTGCCTGCACCAATAAAGGCAAGTGCACCAGGCACTTGTTCAAGATAAATAGAGAAGTCCTCACCACCCATTACCGGTTTTATATCAGTCACCTGCTCAGCGCCAAGCGTTTCCCGTCCAGCCTGAGCCACCACTTCTGCAACACTAGGGTTATTAATTACCGGCGGATGGCCAAGAACTTTTTCTAAAATAACTTCCGCCCCTGCCGCAGCGCATATCCCCTTAGCTGCTTGCTCGATATTTTTAAAAATACTATCGCGCACTCCTTCTTCAAAAGAACGAACCGTCCCCTTCAACACTGCCTGATCGGGAATAACATTGTATACCTCGCCCGCCTTGAACATCCCTAAAGACAAAACAGCCGGTTCCAGGGGGTCGACTTTCCGGCCAACAATAGTATTCAGAGCCACCGCCAACTGCGCTCCAACCAAAATTGGATCAATGGTCTGATGAGGCATTGATCCGTGTCCGCCACGACCTTTTACAGTAATAATAAACTCATCCGGAGCCGCCATCATACGCGAAGCGTTAATCCCAACATGTCCCACCAATAATGGCTGCCACAAATGGATACCGACAATTGCCGAAACCCCATCAAGAGCCCCCTCCGCAATCAGCGCATGCGCTCCGCCAGGAAAGACTTCTTCATTAGGCTGAAATAAAAACCGCACTGTACCGGATAACTCATCCTTTAACACCGCCAGAACCCTTGCTGCTCCTAAGAGCATCGCCATATGACCATCATGGCCACAGGCGTGGCACACCCCTTTATTCACTGAGCGATATGGACGTTCAATCTTGTCCGTTAACTTTAAAGCGTCCATATCAGCCCTGAGCGCTACCATGCGGCCATCATTCCTGCCACACAAGTCAGCTATTATCCCGGTTGATGCTGCCTTCCGCGGCAACAGACCATACGAACAAAGTTCCTCCGTGATTTTTCGCTGCGTATTAAACTCTTCTCCACTTACCTCAGGATATGTATGAAAGTACCGTCTTAAAGAAATTACCGCATCCGCTGACTGCTTAACTAATTGCCTAATCTTATTATCCATACGCCGCTCCTAATAATTCGTCGTATGTTTCTTCTTCACTAATGTAGCGTTTTCCTCCCCCATTCATCCCTGAACTAATTTTCTTCGCCTATAGGCCAATAAATCAACAAATGCCTCCAGCCTTGTTACCATTCCGGCGATGCCAGTCTGCTCATCAAAGGCCAACGACAAAACAGGAATATCCAATTTGCGGCTGGCCTCCGGCAGAATATTCTTGGCGATTACTTCCGGCATACAGGTAAAGGGAAAGACATGAATTATACCGTCAAACCCTTCTTGAGCTAATTTTGCTGTATAACCAATACTTTTTATACCATGTCCGCCTACATAATGTCCAAGGTATGGTAACGCCTGCCTTAAAACCGTCTGATATACATTCCACGCCTTACGGTTCTTTACAAGATGAGTACGCACATAATCTCCTAAAAGCGTTGTCCCATAAACCTCCACCCCCATTCGCCCCAACTTTTGTGTTAGCTCATGATTAATAAAGTTGTCTAACATAACATATATTTCACCAACGATACCAATTCGCAGCGGGTTTTCCGACTTTTTTAACACCAACTTTGCCAGTCCACCATCAAATCCCGCCAATGCATTATCTACACTTACCAGATCATTAGCCTTACATAAAAGCTTAACCGTCTCACCTCTTAAGGCATCTACTTGGCCGTACATAGCTTCCCTTGGACGGTAAAACCAGCTCTGGCGCTCGATATAATCCAAGGCCGACAACTTAGCCCCCGCTAACTTAAAAGTCCTGTAGATTTTCTGCCAACTGCATTTACCAGTCAACTGATTAAACACTTGCCAAACATGCCTGAAGTTTGGTTCAATAGCAATTATCTTAAATTTATAGCCGAGTTCAGCCAAAATATTCTTCTGTACTTCGGCATAATATCCTAAACGGCACGGTCCCTCACCGCCGCAGGTAATAATGGTATCTGCACCACGCGATAGTGACTGGATGAAATTACCCAAATTCATTTTAAATGGCAGACAGGCTGTCTCCGGCGAATATTTCGCACCAATTTCTAACGTTTCCCTAGTCATTGGCGGCGGCGTCAAAACTTCTATATCTAAGCCTTTGAATAACGTCTCTAATACAATATACAATGTCCCCATATGTGGAAAAGTTAACAGCATAGTTTTTTCCTTCTTACCAGCATATCAATGAATGCCTCCAATCTTGTTACTAAACCGGCCTCGCCAGTATGTTCATCCATAGTTAACATCAGGACAGGTATATTCAATTGTCTGGCATGCCAGCTCAGCACCTCGCCTACCAAGGAATCTGGTCCGCAAGCAAACGAAGTAACAAAAATAACACCATCAAGCGGCTGCGGAAATTTCATAAGAGCAAGTGCCGCTCCAGCTAAATGCTGGCAGTAATGCCAAAATATTTCTTTTGATAACTGCTTTGCAGCTTTAACAATCTCCTTATCATTAATCGCTCCCGCCCCTACCACGTTCACGCCAAGGCGCTCCAATTTTCCAGTAATATCCATACTAATATGACTATCATTAAGTATATAAGGGTGACCAATTAATCCAACCTGTACCCCATTTACTTTTCCACCCGAGCTTGTCATAACTGGCTTAACGCTCCTTACCGCCTTTAGCCATGCGGTTAAACTTGCTATCGGAGAGTTGCCTATTCTTTTGCCTAGTTCAACCACCGCCCGGAATAAGTCATACCGTCCTTTTCTCAGGTTAATCTCAGTATCTAATAGCGGCGGCAGTGAAGGAAAATTAGACCTCACGAGGTCCGGCAAACCAATAATTTTCGGACAATTATATTGCCTAGCCGCCACACTGACAATGCGCGGAATAAATATGAAATCGGCTTTATCCTTCAATGCGCAGGCATGCCCTATATAAACTTTTACCGGTAAACAGACTTCATCAATTTTACCCCCCTGATCAATCATGCTTCTGGTGGTTTCCCCGGAAACCACTACTTGTACCCCTAACCTTTCAAAGTACCTACGCCAAATCTCACCATAGTAATAATATAACAGCCCGCGCGGTATGCCTATTGTTAACGCCACCAAACACCAGCCTCCACTTTCATATGCTTAACTATAATAATATTGGCAGTTTATTACAGCAATATTCAACCAATGTATCCCAATCCATTTCCTGGTATCAAATCACTGCAAAACATCTTCTTCCCCCATAGAAAAAAATGGTGTATACTAATAAAAAGGAATTCTGAAAGAGCAGTATTGTTTTACCCTGCTCCGAGGAAACCGAACAACCAACAAATCTGATGTCAGGGCAATCAGCCTGCGCATAGGATAGTAAGGTTTACTTATAAGTAAATTAAACCTTCTATTGCTATATGCATATAGAAGGTTTTTTGTTTAGGAGGAAATCGTATGTCCAAACGCATAGGCGTCATCGGAATTGTCATTGATGAGCCCAAAATTGTTGGCGATAAAGTTAACTCAGTCATCAGTGCCTTCAGTCATCTAATTATCGGTCGTATGGGCATTCCCCGTAATGATGCCCATGTTGGCGTCATTGCCTTGATCATTGAAGGAACCACCGACGAAGTTGGCTCATTCACCGGCAAACTAGGCCGCATTCCCGGCGTAAATGTAAAATCAGCGCTTACTGCCAAAACCACAATTGAGGAGGAACACCAAAATGATTGACGAAAAAGAACGTACTTCCGACGCTTTTATTGATGATGCCCTTATCAAGCAACTGCTCACTACTGCCCGGACGATGGCAGACGACAAATCCGTTGTCAGGCAAATAATCTTCAAAGCCCGTCAGCATAAAGGCTTATCAGCAAAAGAAGTAGCGATACTCCTGGAAATAACTGATCCTACCCTGTTAAAAGAAATGTTCGCGGCAGCAGCTGAGGTAAAAGAAGCCATTTACGGCAAAAGAGTAGTACTGTTCGCTCCCCTCTATATCTCCAGTTACTGCATTAATGATTGCGTTTACTGTGGCTACCAGCGAACCAATAAAGAACAAGTACGCCGCCGTCTTACACCGGCAGAAGTAAAAAAAGAAGTGGAGATTCTTGAATCGCTCGGCCATAAACGCTTGGCTGTAGAAGCAGGCGAAGACCAAGAAAACTGTCCAATTAATTATGTTACTGACGTTATTAAAGAAATTTATAGCATAAAGGATGGTAACGGCAGCATCCGCCGCGTCAACGTCAATATCGCCGCCACCACAGTCGAAGAATACCGCAAACTAAAAGAAGTCGGCATTGGAACTTATATCCTCTTTCAGGAAAGCTACCACCGCCCTACTTACGCTGCCATGCATCCAAGCGGTCCAAAGAGCGACTATAACTGGCACACCACCGCCATGGACAGGGCAATGCAGGGCGGTATTGATGATGTTGGCCTCGGAGTTCTCTTTGGGCTCAATGACTATAAATACGAAACAGTGGCTCTATTTCTCCACGCCGAACATCTTGAGCACACCTTCGGGGTCGGACCGCATACAATCTCGGTGCCGCGACTGAGACCAGCCGGTAGTGTCAACCTAACCAGCTTTCCCCATCTAGTCGACGATGATGCCTTTCGAAAAATTATCGCCATCATCCGCTTAGCTGTACCTTACACCGGCATGCTTCTATCCAACCGAGAAACCTCAGAGCTCCGCGATGAGCTCATCACTTACGGCATTTCCCAAATCAGCGCTGGTTCCTGTCCCGGCGTAGGCGGCTATCAAAACAAATATCAAAACCACGCTTCAAATTCTAACCAAAACAATGGTTTGCAATTTGTCCCCAGCGACCAACGCTCTCCCAATGAAATTATCCGCATGTTGTGTGAAAAAGGGTTTATCCCCAGTTACTGTACCGCCTGCTACCGCCAGGGGCGCACCGGGGATCGGTTTATGAGTCTGGCCAAAACCGGCGAAATTCAAAATGTATGCCTACCCAACGCCTTATTAACCTTTAAAGAATATCTCATGGACTATGCTGACGAATCAACCAAGGCAGTTGGCGACGCACTTATTGAAAGCTCGCTGGTTACTATTCCCCAACAGACAATCCGTAACGCCACCACCGAGCGCCTCAAACAAATCGAAGCCGGGAAACGCGATTTCTATTTTTAGCGCCAACACTCATACATTATTATTTTATAAAGAGCCGGATGGGGTTTCGTATGCCCCCATCCGGCTCTTTAACATTAAAGCAGTTTATTATAGCCTTCCGTATCAAATATGCTATAATATAATAATAATATTTTAACATAAAGTTAACATAAGTGAGGTTCCGATGAAACGGATTTTGCTCTCATTATTTGTCGCCTTTGGAGTCATATATGCTATAGAGGCCACCAATATTCTTGGTCTTCACAGTTACAGACCCACGCTGGAAGCTGCTATCGTTGATCATGAATATGTGTTAACCTGGGCAAAGTCGCCCTATCCAAGCTACTATGATGTCGAAGTTTTTAAGTCGCCTCAAGCCGAGCTAAACGCCCCCACTGAGCGAGTGATGATGTATCGCACCTGGAATAATAAAATAACTATTAACCAAAGCTTACCAGCCAATACCTACTGTCGAGTATCAGCGCATGGCCTGTTTTTTCAACCGCTGGGGGAATACTCCGATCCACTTTATTTAACGGAAATTCACGGCGACAACTCAATTATCAAACCCGAACCTACCTCAAACTACCCATTATCAGCTCCGGCCTCAGATAAACCGATCTTGACCTGGAAATCAGTTCCTGGAGCAGTCTACTATGAATTCGAACTACTCTCAGCTCCGCCAGAAAACCCAAATGGCATCGAACCATCAACATACCAACTGTCAGCCTCAAAAGAAGTATTTACCAATGGTTACAACATCGATTTATCCCAATATCAAAGTAGTTACATCTACTGGCGAGTACGCGCCCTAAACTATGATGGCAATCCTCTTGGCGTATTTTCTGATGCCCAAAAAGTATATATTGACCATTCCAAAATTGAGCCTTTAAAACCAACAATTAACGTTGATTTTGACAAGGACGGTCCAGCACTATATCCAGTATATTCCTGGATTCCTATTGCTCATGCCGTTAAATACGAAGTCGAAGTGCTAGATGAGTTGCCTGAAAACCCCCATGGAATAGCACCATCATCCCACCGGATTTGGAGCAGTAAAACTACTGGTTTTGATTGTTATGACGATGAGCCACGCCTCACACCGGGAATATATTATTGGCGGGTAAGAGGGCTTGATGAAGCCGATAAGCCAGTTGGAGTATTCTCCGATGCCAGCAAGTTCATTATCAGTCCACCACAGAACCTTTACGCAGCTACCTTCGGAGACAGCATCACCCACGGTGGTGGCGCAGTTTCCTATTCACCCGCCAACCCCGAATACAACTATCAGACTTATCTCGACTTTTCAACATTTAACCTTGGTCGAAGCGGCGATACATCGAAAACTATGCTAGAAAGATTCAATCAAGACGTAATGCCTTACCATCCCAAATATCTTATCATTCTCGGCGGTTCCAACAGCCTGCGAGGAGGAGTTCCAGCCGCAAAAGTAATTGCCGAGCTTACCGCCATTCGTGATAAATGCCTGGCTCGAGGTATCAGACCCATCTTTTTGACCCTGCCACCAATCAACCCGGCATCAATAAAAAAAGTTTTTAATGAAGAAACAGCGCCTGATTGGCGTATAGAATTTGCCAGGGTTAACGCCTTCATCCGCCAACAGCGCTATTTCATTGATATAGCCCCCTACCTTACCGACTCCAATGGTGAATTGCCTGTCGAACTTGCTGTTGATGGTCTCCACCCGGATATACCAGGAAAACAACTCATTGCTCAGGCTATTAATGCTTCTTGGGCTAGAGTGACGCAATAATACTATCTCTGCGTTCTTTGGCATTCTTGAAATAAGCATAGAGAGCAGCACGGTTTCCTTGGTGAACGGCCTTAATCACATCCCCAATTAACATCTGTAAATTTTCTAATCCGCCAGTTATTGCTCCTGCATTTTGAATACAGATGTCGGCCCACATATTGGCATCTGACGAGGCAATTCTTGTGGTATCACAGAAGCCTCCCCCAGCCAAATTAAGCATTTCATCAGCATACTCCGGATAATAATTCAGTAAATTAGCCAATGCAGCGGCAGCCACATGTGGCACATGGCTGATTACTGCTGCGCAAAGGTCATGGTGTTCTGCATCCATGACCTTCACCTTTGCTCCGATCCGTTCCACTAAACCAGCCACTGTCTCGACAGCTTCTGGTGAAGCTGCTGCTGCATCTGTAATAATATACCACTTATCTTTAAATAGATCCTTATCCGCGGCTGCAATGCCGCTTTTTTCGCGTCCAGCCATCGGATGGCCGCCAACATAATGAACTCCTGAAGGCAAGACATTGCTGATATTCTGTTTTATTGATAATTTCGTACTTCCTGTATCTGTGAGAATTGTTCCTTTTCTTAAATAACAAGCTACCTTTGCTGCTAACCGGGGAATTTCGAGTACCGGCGTACAAATAAATACTACATCAGCACCATTAACTACCGCCAAATCAGCACTCATTTTGTCAATTGCCCCTATCTCAACAGCCTGAACCAAACTATCTTGAACGGCATCAATTCCAGTAATCTCAAACTCTCTCGCCCCAGCTGCCTTAAGGCCTAGTCCAATTGAACCTCCAATTAACCCGACTCCAATAATTGCAACCTTCATTTTCCTCATTGCAACTTCCGACCAATAGCCCCTGCTACAGCCGCCACCTCCAGCATCAAAGAGGTAAAATTATCAGGTGTAAGAGATTGCGGTCCGTCCGACAAGGCATTAGCGGGACAAGGATGCACTTCAATCATCAAACCATCCGCACCTGCGGCCACCGCTGCCCTAGCCATTGGCGCAACCAGCTTCCAGCGGCCAGTGCCATGACTCGGATCAACAACCACAGGCAAATGAGTTAGAAGCTTAAGTGCAGCAACTGCACTAAGATCCAAAGTATTCCGTGTGTAGTTCTCAAATGTGCGAATACCGCGTTCACACATTATAACATTACAATTCCCTTCATTCAGGATATACTCTGCCGCATTCAGCCATTCGTCTAAAGTAGCAGACAATCCTCGCTTTAAGAGCACTGGTTTACCCAATTTTCCTATGGCTTTTAAAAGTTGAAAATTTTGCATATTGCGAGCCCCAACCTGAAGCATATCAGCATACTCGCATACTACCGGTAAAGACCCCACATCAACCACCTCAGTAACAATCTTAAGACCGGTAATCTTACCAACTTCAGCCAGCATCCTCAGTCCGACTTCCTCTAAGCCCTGGAAAGCATAAGGTGAAGTACGAGGCTTAAAAGCGCCACCGCGCAAAAACTGTGCTCCGCCGCTTTTTACGGCCCAAGCAGACTCTAACAACTGCTCGCGGCTTTCCACCGCACATGGTCCTGCCATAACTGCAATGTTATTACCACCAACGAAAACACCGCCCACATTAACAACAGTATCAGCCTCTTTAAACTTGCGGCTTGCTAATTTATAGCTTTCAGTAACCGCCAACGCTTTTTCCACGCCCGGCAAGGCTTCGCCATTAAACTCAGCAATAATGTCCTTCTCTCCGATAAGCCCAACAATAGTACATTCTTTGCCTTCCGATACATGGGCTCTTAATCCTCGCTCCGTCACTTTGGCAATAACATAATCCAATTCCTTCTGACTAGCCTTAGAATTCATTACTAAAATCATCTTTATTCCCCCTATTTTATCTGCACACTATTTTCTTCAATTCTGGTTGGAAATATATTTCCAACCAGAAAATATAAAAATCCCGTCCCTGAAAATTCAGGGACGGGATATAGTACCCGCGTTACCACCCTGCTTGCTTTTACAAGCCAGCTCTTAATCAGGTACGGGATTAAATCCGATACCCTAGCCCATGTTAACGGAGGCATTCCGGCGCGGTCTACTCGCCAAAGCTTTCAACCTGCTGCTCACGGGTGTATTTCAGTCAGTGCATTTACCTAGTCTCACCACCCCTAGGCTCTCTGAAAAATGCCTCTAGCTTACTTCTCCACGTTCATTGCATTTCAAAACTCATTTTTTATAATAATATCAAGAGTCCTTAAATATGTCAATACATTGGAACATAATCTTACTACACTTTTGCGTCAAAATCAGCTGGAAACAACTCGACACGGTCACCATCGAAAAGAATCTTTTCACAACCGGTATCAGCCCCATTAACCGTCATTATCTTTATTTCATCCACATTTATCTCCATCTCTTCTAATAGCTCGCCTAAAGTAATACTATCATGCACGTCTACCGCTACCAGTCCGCTATCCGAACCAAGGGGGCGATAATGCCGGAGTGAAGCATTAAGCCGCACTTCTATTACCAAATCATCCCCGCCTTTCCTATCATTTTCAAAATATATCTCTATTATATATATTTATTCGGACAAAACAATAAAATTTCCTGCCTCCCTTTCCATAATTTGTAAATTAATTCCAGTTCGGACTTTCAAAAATTCAAATCCGATTAATTGAACAGTACGGCAAGAGCCTTGATAACCTAAACTCTGCCAGCCTATCAACAGCAATCTCTAACGGGACACCCCTCACCCTTATAAAGACAAGCAAAACTAGGCAAAATATAGTTTTGTTTAAACAATAATGGTATTTTTTTATATACTATTCATCAATACGTGCTACTATGTTTGATTTTATTAATTCACTTTGTTATAATAAAATACAGAATATTTTAAAAAGGGGAGTATTAAATGTATAGCTGTATCACTAATTGTATCGGCCCAGCCTGTGATTTTTGGACAGCATGCAAAGAGGCTGGCCAAGACGATACAATACTTAGTCCATCCTGCCAAGAAAACCAGATCCAAAAAGTGAAGTATTAGCTTCAGTCAAGTTATTGTATGGTTGTCGCTATCCTCTTTGGCAAACATGTTGAAACCCGCAATATTCACACCCTTGAAGACTACAGACAAAATCAGTTTCTATAGTAAAACGCTCGGCATGTTCGCAAACAGCTAGAGCCTCTGCCAGCGCAGCTTGCCTAACCTTATCTTCCAAAGAAACATTCACAGCAACACCATGCCTAGCAAAATATACTCTCGCATCTTTTACCGGCTGCTTTAAAGCAGTCTCCACCGCCACAGCATACAACACCAATTGCAGACTATGTTCCCTCGCCTTATCTGCGGTTTGTTCAATAGGAAAATTATCAGTTTTATAGTCAATAATACCAAAAGTTCCATCCTCGTATGTGACAAGACAATCAACAACGCCGGTAAACTGGTATCCGCCATCCGCTTTTCTATTAACTAGTCGAAAGAAAAATGGCCACTCCTTACGAGTCGATAAATATTCTAATTGCTGGGCGATATCGCTTTTAATATACTTGTTTAAAAGTGGAGCCACCTTATTTTGCAATTTTTTCCTCCATTTAAAAGAAACCATTTCTTCAACCGCTTGGTCTAAGCACAGCCGCCATCCAAACCCCGGACGTAAAAGTTCCAACGATCGGTGTAGCACCGAACCAACCAGGTGTCCTGGCGGGCTATCATCTTCGGCTAAATGTGAAGCGGCGTAATACTCAGGAAGCTCAGCGACCTTTTTGTAATAAAACGACCGTTGGCACCTTTTGAAACGGATAATATCACTAGGAGAGAATGTATGGGTATTACCATCACTTGACAATGGCCCGATTCTATATTCCAGGTGCCTTATTAAAATCTCATCCTCGGCTGATACTTCGTTATCTACACCTGATAATAAATTTGTGTCATCCGACTGATACGAAACTCTCCCTCGTACCAAAATTGCGGCCTTATCTCTCCCCAGCATATGGGGGATTTCTGTCAAATCATCAAACTCGTAAACCCTCCCCATCCAGTCTAGCCATGTACTAAGCTCGATATAATCTTTACCTCCCGTCGCCTTGTCGCCCACCGCCGACAATACTAAATAGTCCTTGGCCCTAGTAAAAGCAACATACAATACTCGCTTAAGTTCTAAAAGTGCCAGCCGTTTATCCTCAGCAGCAATCCCCTGGTATACAGACGTAACCGTCAAAAGTCCATTTTCATCCGGCACCTTCAACCCAAGTCCACCAGGACCAAACATCAGTGCAGCATTATCATTATTAAACTTACGATGCAAGTCTGGAATAAACACTACTGGGTACTCCAATCCCTTAGACTTATGAATAGTCATAAGTTTAACAGTATCGCCACCCTCACTTTCAATCTGAGCCTCGCCTTCTTTGACATCATCCTCAACTAATTTTGTTAAATAACGAATAAAATCGCCAAGACTCTTGAGCCCCTTCGTTTCAAGCGTTGTAGCCATTGACACCAATTTGATTAAATTAGCATACTTTTGTTCCCCCATAAATTGTGTCAGCACAAAGTTAAGATACCCGGTATCTTCAAGCGCCATCCTGACAAGCTCTGAATTTCTAACTATTCCGCGCAATCGTCTTAAGCGGTTTATTACCTGCCAGGCTCGTCCTGCTCCTCGGCGTTCTTCATCAGACAATCCAACAATAACTTCATAATTCTTGAGACCTTGCCACATGCTACCGCAATAAAGCTTTAATAATACCAATGTTTCGTCCGCCAGTAAAAACATCGGCGATCTCAGTACCCCTGCCAATGCTTTTTCCTGATAGCGATTATCTACTACCCTTATAAGATTAATGACATCAAGCACTTCCTGGCACCGGAAAAACCCCCGTCCACCAATTACATAATACGGTACTCCAGCCTGCTGCAAGGCAGAGGCATAAATATTGATGTCGCTTGCCACCCGAAACAATACTGCAATATCCCCATAGCATACCTTCCGGGACTTTGCATCCTGATCAACCAGCGTTTCATCACCGTTAACCATTTCCCTTATTCTGGCGGCAATCGCCTCAGCCTCAGCACTCCTAGCACTTTGCCCTTCTTGCAGACTGCTTTTGGGAATAACTAAAAACTCAGCCTTGGGCTCATCCTCTCCAGAAGTACAACGATGCCCTTCAAGCGGGCAAAACCTCACCTGATCAGCCTCGGTTCCCATAACAGCAGCAAAACACTCATTAAATACTGCCAATAAACCGTCCATTGATCGAAAATTAATATCAAGTTCCAACGCTTCGCCCCCGGCAGCGACAATATCCTGCCTCACACGGTCAAAAACTGCGACATCAGCACCCCGAAATCGGTAAATCGACTGTTTTGCATCACCGACAACAAACAATTTGTTGCCTAAAAGCCGTTCAGCGTCCCCTCCCGCTAATAAGTAGATAATCTGCCGCTGAAGATCATTGGTATCCTGAAACTCATCCACCATAATACGACGAATCCGGGTGTTGTATTTATTACAAACTGCAGGATAATTCTTTAATAATTCCACCGTGCGAACTTCCATATCGCCGAAGGTCAATACCCGATGCTCAGTTTTATATTTGTCTAGTGCCGCTTTAAATGCTAATAACAAATTGCACAAATCGGGAATAAGCATCAGCGCAATCCTATCTGCCCGTACCAGTTCAAGTGACTTACAGACTTCTCTTATCGAGGCCACAATCTCCTTATCCTTCGACTGAGCCTTAAGGCCCCCTAGATAGTGCCTCATTACTACTAAATTTAGAGTTTCGATAGCTTCAGCCACTTCTGCCCAGTTATTTTCCAACTGTTCTACCAAACGGTAATGGGCACTGCCGGGCTTAAGTTTAACTCTAAAAGCTATAAGTTCAAGGCACAAATTTCTAAGTTCGTCCTTTAGATGACCACTCCTGTCTATGGCTCGACAGTATGGCTCAGCTAACCGCGCCCCTAAACTATCTGTCAAAATACCTTCAGACCCAATCTTTTCGTAAAGACTGGTCACACTTTCAACAAGCAGACTTTTCTCATAAGCGTTAAGTAACCGCTCTAACCAGGGAGTCTGCTCGCGAAGTGCCGTTTCCATTACCTGTTTCAGTACTTTAGCGACGACAGTATCAGCCTCAAACTCGTCCAAAACTGCAAAATTAGGGTCCATCGCCGCCTCCACCGGGTTCTCCCGTAGCACCCTTGCGCAGAAGCTATGGAAAGTACCAATAGGCGCATACTCCAAACAGCTTTTTACCTCCCGCCAAAAAACCTGCTCAACCTCTGCACCTGAACGCTCAGCCAACATACTGGCTTGCATTCTAATCCGCTCTTTCATTTCCTTAGCTGCCTTATTGGTAAAGGTTATCGCCAAAATTTCATCACATTCAGCCTCACGTTGGCTGAGAATATGAATATATCTTTCCACCAACACCCGAGTCTTCCCAGCCCCTGCTCCAGCCGCTACAATTAAGTTTGTCGCTAAATTATGGATAGCCTGATGCTGGGCAGGAGTAAATTTAGCCATTTACCTCATCTCCTGTTTCTGATGCAGCTAGGCCTTGTCTATTCCGGCAAATCTCCTTGGCCACGCAGTACTCAGGACATTCAATAGCCGGTCTTACAAAAAAACGTCCAGTTTTAATTGATGCTACAATCTCTGCGACATGATGACGTACTTTATCCTGCATCTCCAGCCACTCACCACCATCCAAATTACCTGTATTTTTTTTTGCCCGGTGCCGTATTTCGCCAGCCAGTTCGCTACGCCACATTCCGCCGTCCTTTTTGCCGCCTTCCACAGAATAATAGCCACCTCCGGCCACCTTTTTGTTTGCTGAACACAAGAGCTGTTCTACCGCCATTATATAGAGAGCCGCCTGCAAATCAGTGCCTTGTTTCAAAGCTGAGAACTGTGGACAGTTCTTGCGTTTATAGTCAACAACCACTAAAATGTCACCGGCTCGGTCAATGCGATCAACCTTACCGACTACCTCAATAAGATTACCATCTATCATCATGGTCAGCGGCGTAACAGTCGATGCCTCATCCATATCATTAGTCACCGGCAAACCAAACCCCCACTCCAACCAAGCCGGAGTAAAGGCAAGACCTTCAGAATTTTCTTCCATCAACTCAAAATTTAGCCACCGCCTTAGCGCCTGCATCAAATGGCGACGACGATAATCCCACCATTTGGGAGAAACAATACCTTTCGCCTTAATAAGCCGATTAGACACAGCATCAAGCGCCGCCACCAGTTCAGTGTAATACTGTTCAATATTTTCGTTTCTCAGGCGGATGCCTAAATGGGATCGCAAGAAGGTCGCCAATACTTCGTGATATACTGTTCCGATGACATCTCCGCCCGCTTCTTCCTCTTTTTCTTCCCATTCATTAAGTTTAAGTACCCGGCTAGCAAAATAGTTAAACGGACATACTGCATAATCTTCTAAAGCACTAATACTGTATCGGCCTAAAAAACTTTCCTTCCATGTTGCCGCTGCTATATTGTTTGTCAAGATACCATTATAACTGCTTACCCCTCCCCCCAAACGCTCTGCCTCGGCAACAACTCGGCGCATAAAATCGTTATCAACAATCTCCGTCAAAACATACTTTAACATAGTTCTTGCTTCAAAGCTTGTCTTCTTCTTGCCAAAACTATCACAAAGTGCCCGGCCAGCCAACTCTTTCGCCGCATAAATATATTGATAATCACTCGGAAAAATATCGCTTACTGTATACCGCTCCACCGCCAGTGTTTCTGGCAAAAACAGCCGTCTAATTTCATCTACATATGGTGAGGGCATTGTCTCGACATCTTCCATCGCGCTTATAACCAAAAACTCTTCCGCCATCGCTGCCGCCACCGCAAAATACAAATCCTCCTCTGAACGCCTAAAAGAAGCCGTCATAAGCTCCAGCCCCAAGTCCTTAAATAACCCACGCTCACGTTCATCATACAACCAGCTGTCCCGTTCCCGCCGCGGAAACTCGCCATCAGCAAGACCTAGGACAAAAGTAGCTCTACAAGTCACTCCCCGTGCCTCAGCAGGAGTTACTATTTTTACGCCACCGTTTTCTCGTTCATTTCCTCCAAGTTTTTTCTCTGCCGCCGCTTGACGAAAATAGCGGAGAAACTCCGTCGCTGAAAGCAACCGGTCTTGCTGGCCCCCAATAAGAAAATCATCAGCCAACTCTTCCATAAGCTCCTCCGTTGCTTTAAAAGCTGACAAACCTGCCTTTAAAGCACACAGATCTAACATTCCTTGCCGAAAATCACTGCCCAGTTTAGCTGGAATGTTTAACTTTTGTAGAAACGTACCAAGAACAGCAGTCCACTGCTCACACCAACCGCTTGATGGCCAACTATTAATAAGACTGCAAAAGGCAGTAACTTCCGCACCATCAGATTCTAAAAATCCGGCCAATTCCAACCACTCAGTCCAGCCACTGATAACAAGCTCCAATGACCGGTGTTCAACCGCTTCGGCATCAATCCCAAAAGCAGCTTCCACCAATGGATTTTTGAGTACATTCAATACCATCTCACGTGAGCCACCGTCTGCTTTGGCTTCCAGCATCGCTGTCAGCATATTAAACAATGGCTGAGTGGCAAGACACTCCGTACTTTCTAAGTCTACTGGCAAATTATAGTCGAAACACACCCTGGGAAAATCGGCATATCTTCCCTTCTCACGCACCACGACAACAACATCTTCTAATGAAAACTCATTTTTTAGGACCATTTGCTTAATTTGCCTTACTATAACCGCCATTTCTTTTTCCGGATTTGGCGTATAAACTACTTTTATTTGTCCGTCCGTTGAACCTGCATCTATTCCAACAGAATATAAATTATTTCTGACATGCTTCAAACTGCGAGTGCTCTCACGTCTTGCAGGCAAAAAAATTGGATTAAATCCAGCCCCCACCAGCGCTGCATATGTTGGCTCTACAGCTTTAAACACCCCTGGTCGGTTTTTTTCGTACATAATCCCAATATTAATCTTAAGTAGCGGCCTAAGTTGGCGCACAATTTCTAGCTGCATCGGCGTTAAAATATCAAATTCGCTTATATAAAGCTGACGGTAAGGTAACTCCCATCGACCTTCCATCAAAGCCTCAATTGCCAAAAAGTACATTTCCTCCATGTCGGCCAATCCATATTCCTTAAGCCGCTCCTGGTACAGCGCATAAATAGCAAAAACCTCGCTGTCTTTATCCTGCCAGCCTCTGGCCTCGGCAGCAGCCTCAGCAGCTACCTTGAATTCTTCAGGCAAAGTCCCTGATCGCTTTATCTCTGTCAACAACGCATTCACTGTTCCAACATATCCAGGAAAGGACGTTATTGAACTGAAATATGGCAACCTCCCGCAAGCCGCTAAATCCTCCAGCACCTTTTCCATCATTAGTTGACGATTTACACGACTCATAACCCGTTGTCGCCCACCAGCCGCCCGTACAATTTCGGTAACCAGATCATCAAATAACATTAATTTCGGTTGCTCATGTCCATCGTTCGCCATACGGAGTGTTTTGCGCACATCCTTCAAAAGATAGATGCTAGGCAAAAGATAAACCGTTTCCTGCCCAGCGCCATATCGACCAGCATCAGCCATGCTGTGCGCAAACTTGTCTCTTACTGTCTCACCAAGCGGTGAACAATACAAATTATGCATAGCATTCCTCCATATTGAGAAAAGGCAAGGCTACTCGCCTTGCCCCCTTTATCCGACAATGCCATTTACACTTTCAGTGGTAAAAATTTTGGACACCAATACCTTATCGACACGTACGCGATCCATATCTACCACCTCAAATCGCATACCATTCCATTCAAAGCCTTCCGTAATCTCTGGAATATATCCGAAATAAGATACAACGAACCCCCCCAGCGTTTGAAAGTGATCACGATCCTCTCCCGGCAGTTCGTCTACACCAGAAAACTCTTTTAATTCTTCGATGCCAAGCATGCCGTCCATTAACCAGGATCCATCATCACGAAGAATTATCTCCGGTTCTTCTGCTGTATCCTCGATCACCACATCACCAATAAGTTCTTCCATTATATCATCAAGGGTCACTATTCCCTGAAATCCCCCATACTCATCAATAACAAAAGAAATATGATTGCCCGACTGCTTGAACATCTCCAGCATCCGCATAACTTTCACACTCTTCGGCACATAAAGCGGAGCCTTAAGAGCAGCTTCAATATCAAGCTTGCCATTTAACAGCTTGCCAGCTAGCAAATCTTTAGCATAGACAACTCCCAAAACTTCATCAAGACTTCCTCTGGCCACAGGGAAACAAGAATAACCACTTTCAATTAAGATATGAAAATTATTATCTTCACTATCTTCCGTATCCAACCATTCCAATTGTGTACGCGGCCTCATCAGTCCACTGATTTTCATATCTCCTAATCGGAAAACCTTATCCACCATTTCTTTTTCTGATTCTTCAAAAGTCCCATTACGAGCCCCCTCAGCAATAAGAACCTTAATTTCCTCTTCTGTTACCGCCGTTTCAGACGTCCGAGGTAGTCCGAAGAGATTAATAATCGACTCAGTTAAAAAGCTGATGATTTTTACCAGCGGCGCCGCAACTTGTGCTAATAGTCTCATTGGCACTGCAAGCATACAAGCAATAGGCTCAGGATTATTCAAACCCACCTTTTTAGGCACCATTTCACCAATCAGCAATGAAAAAAATGTAATACCAGCAACTACGATAACCAAACTAAGTGTCTCACTATATGCAGCTAAAACTGCTACATTATTTAAGTATTTTGCGAAACCAGCCGCAAGGGTTGCACCACCAAATGCTCCTGTCAAAACACCAATCAACGTAATACCGATTTGTACAACCGCCAGAAGTTGATTCGGATCATTCGCCAATGCTAAAGCAGCCTTAGCACCCCGCGTCCCTTCAGCAACAAGAATCTCAAGCCGCATCCGGCGCGATGACACTATTGCGATCTCCGCCATGGCTAACAGGCCATTCGCAAAAATCATCAACAATATAACAAACAATTTAAGCCCAACTGGATCAGTATCCAAAAACAATACCACTCCCTAAATATTTGTGTCTATACAATTATATCATATTCATCTATCGCCACTCGACAGCTTCTTCCATATATAACAAGGCCATACTACTTATAGCAGTAAGCTACATTGATTTATTTCCTCATCTTGCCATAAAATCCTCCTCCAAGCCATCAAATCGATATTTTTGGCAAAATAACTTAAACCACAGGAAAAATACTCATTCTTTCAATGTAGACAAATTAACTAAGTCTTTACAGTACGGAGTTAATTTGTCTACATAATAGCTTTATCTTTAGTAGTAAAACAAGATCATTTAAATATCAACTGCTAAGCATTATTCTATTTCGCCCTTCATTTTTTGCTTTATATAATGCCTTGTCCGCCATTTCCACCAGATAACTACACACTTGATCACGAGAAGGCTTTTGCAATGCAATACCAATACTTACAGTTACATAATCACTTGTATCAGATTTTTTATGTTCTATCTTCGCTTCTTCAATACTCTTTCTTATTCGTTCCCCTACTTTCAGAGCTCCCCCTAACTTTGCAGATGGCAATAATACCACAAATTCCTCTCCGCCATAACGCGCTACAAAATCAGTCTCCCGTTTCACTGACTCAAGCAAAATTTTTCCAACTTCTCTAAGACAATCGTCACCCACTAAATGCCCATAATAATCATTATATTTTTTAAAATAATCAATATCTAATAATATTAATGCTAATGTATCCCCGTTTCTTAATGCGCGTTTCCATTCTATATTTAAAACTTCATCCAAATACCGCCTATTAGCAATACCGGTTAGACCATCGATTCTCGACTGCTTTTCTAAAATATCTCTATATCGCTTCAGCTCTAAATGATTCTTAACTCGCGCTTTTACTATTGATGGGCTAATAGGTTTATGAATATAATCAATCGCCCCCAATTCCAGTCCTCTTGTTTCATGCTCTTCATCAAATCTTGCTGAGATAAAAATTATTGGTATATTGCATATCTGCGAATCCTGTTTTATCATTTTGCATAACTGAAAACCATCTATTTCCGGCATAATAATATCCAAAAGAATCAAATCTACATTTTCCTTACCAAGTATAACCATAGCTTCTTTGCCTGACGTAGTTGTTATAACATCGTAGTCGTAAATTAAAATATTCTTAATTAATTCAATATTTAAGCGGGAATCATCGACAATTAAAATCTTTTCTTTTATTTCTGTATTGCACACTTAATCCACCTCAAATGTTCCATTTAGTTATGGTGATTGCTTACGATAGAATTCCCTTAATTAACTTATATACGTTTCGACATTTTTCTCCAAATTCCTACATTCAATTGCTAGTTTCTAACCACTAGGCAAAAATGCTAAAAAAGCGTAGCTAATTGCAATTAGCTACGCTTCTAATCCCTTTGCTTCAATATAATTCAGTACATCCTTTAAATTGGATAACATTACCACTCTTTATCGATTTTATAATAATATTACCCTAGTTTAATTTTAAACAGAATTTAAACACAATCTAAATACTATTGTAATGCTTTATATTACATATTAAAATATAATAGAACTTTATCTTAAATTGTCAAAAAACTCTTCATATTATGAATGAAAGTTGTTACTCGCTAGGTATTTTGAAAAGGGGAAGTATATGTATAGGAAAGTAATGTTTATACTTTTAGCTGTGTTTGTTACCATAACTGGCTCTCTTTTGGGAATTGCAACTGCAACCATTAAGGCTCTTCCAAGCGTAGGCGACAATATGCGTCCTCATATCTCTACGCAAGTTTACGATGTAAAAGGGCGACTAATCGGTATCGTAAACACAGATGAAAACAGAGTTCCAGTGAAATTTAACAAGTTGCCAAATTACGTAAAAAACGCATTTATAGCAAGCGAAGATGTTAGGTTTTACTCTCACTTTGGCCTAGATATTCGAGGGATGACAAGAGCAGCTTGGTCAAACTTAACAGGAGCCGGTTTATATGAAGGAGCTAGTACAATTACTCAACAACTTGCAAGAAATACCCTTCTAACACACGACAGGACACTAAAACGAAAAATCAAAGAAATTATTCTTTCTATTCAAATTGAACAAAAATATACAAAAGATGAAATCTTAGAAATGTATCTAAATCAGATATACTTTGGAAAAGGGGCCTATGGCTTACAGTCTGCAGCACAAATTTACTTTGGAAAAAATGCTGAAGATTTAACTTTAGCCGAAGCGTCGATGTTAGCTGGCATTCCACGAAGTCCAAACTATTATTCCCCAAGTACCAATATGAAAGCGGCAAAAGAAGTTCAAAATATCGTTTTAGATCAGCTTGTAAAGTATAATTACATTTCTGCTGAGCAGGCGCAACAAGCGCGAGGAGAAGAAATAGTTTTAGCCTCAAATCATTCTAATGATTCTTTTGCATCTTATTTCATTGAGTATATAACGCAGCAATTGGTTGATCGTTATGGAGCTGAGCAGGTCTTTAAAGCCGGAGTAAAGGTTTATACCACACTTGATATTGATGCTCAAAAAGCCGCAGAGCAAGCTATAAAACAAATCCCAACATACCGAACAGACACCAATGGTACCAAACAACCACAAGTTTCTATTGTTGCAATTGATCCCAATAATGGCTACATAAAAGCCATGGTTGGAGGACGAGGGGACGACCATTTTAATCGTGCTGTCATGGCTGAGCGCCAACCCGGCTCATCATTTAAACCGTTTGTATACTTGACTGCCCTTGAAAATGGTTTTTCAGCTGCAACATATGTAAGTGACTCTCCAATATCGATTGATGATTGGTCACCATCAAATTATGATGGAAAATACAGAGGAACTATCACTTTAAGACAAGCAATAGAAAAATCAATAAATACCATTGCAGTTAAGTTGGCACAAAAGGTAGGAATTGATAAGGTTTTACGAACCGCTCAGACTTTAGGATTAACTGGGCTTTCAACGTCAGGCCCGGCAAGCGATCTTAATTTAGCAAGCGCTTTGGGTGGTCTTACGAACGGAGTTACACCATTACAAATGGCCAGTGCATATGCTACAATTGCCAACATGGGAATAAAGTCGGAACCAATGGCAATTCTTAAGGTTGAAGACCGTAATGGCAAACTCCTTGGAGAATTTGCCCCCAATCAGCAAGCTGTTTATAATCCGAAAACAATATACATCTTAATTGATATGATGAAAGGTGTTATTGCAAGAGGAACCGGAACTGCAGCTGACATAGGACGACCAGCAGCTGGAAAAACCGGTACTACAAGCAATTATGTTGACGCATGGTTTGTAGGATTTACACCCGATTTAGTATGTTCTGTATGGATGGGCCAAGATAACAATGCCTCTCTGCAAGGTATAACCGGCGGCGATACTCCTGCTATGATATGGCATGATTTCATGAAAGAAGCCTTAAAAGATATTCCGGTGCGCGACTTTTTGAAACCAGAAGGTCTTGTAAGCGCCGAAACTAATCCAAATGCCGGAATCATTGATACTTCTGAACTGAACAATGATGACAGAAACCCTAAACATTTGACAACAGCCGAACAGGCTAGAGAGAATAATGTACCATCTGAAAGAACACAACAAACTCATTATTCTCCACCTAAGAGAGAAAGACCTATTCCAAAACCAACTGAACAACCTAAACAATCAGAACAAGAAAGAGAAATCTACTCCCAAACAAAATAAACATGAATTCTCCTAAAATTATATCCCTGGTTAGATTAGAAGGAGTCACACGAGTGTGACTCCTTCTAATCTAACCAGGGAATCTTGGTTTCAAGAACAATAAATATCACATAACGATCTTCAAAGCGAATCAGGATTTTTCCAGTATCTTTATATATAATATATTTGACTGCGCAAAATACAAGTTACATATTTGCGCATGAAAAATTAAAGTGCAAATGTTCAACATCTTAATGCTAAACAATTACACTTTAATCCTACTAAATAACTATATTGGCCAAAAGACTTTTTAATCTACCTCTGCCATGGATTCCTATAGGTCCCCTATAGGTCCTTGATCATAGCGATTTCATCGCAATTGGGGAACTTAGGACAATTTATACATTCTTTCCACACTTTATGCGGCAGTTTCTCTTTAGGCAAAACATTAAATCCTAATTTACAAAAAAAGTCATCTCGATATGTCAGTGTAAACAAAGTTTTTACACCCAATTCCCTAGCCTCATTAGTAAGCTTTTCAACAATACTCCGCCCAATCCCCTGCCGCGCTTTATCAGAGCTTACTGCCAATGCACGAATTTCGGCTAGTTCGTCCCAAACTAGATGCAATGCCCCAACACCAATAATTCTACCGTCTTCCTCTGCCAACACCATGTCCCTGAGCGTTTCATACAGCACATTACGCGAACGTGGCAACATCATCCCGTCATCGGCGTGAGCGTTGACCAGTTTATGAATCTCCTCTACATCCTTAAAAACTGCCTTACGGTAAATCACTGCCCATCCCCCCTCACGCATAATTATTCTGTCATTTCTATATTTATGCATTAATTTTACTATATTAATATAAATGTCCTGCTTAGCATTGTCAATATCAAATTTTTACAGCTGTTAAAGCAGGACTTTTTTCAGCACTCGGGCACAGTTTCACTAGCGGACAACTCAAACAATTCGGCTTGCGAGCCTTGCAAACTTTTCGTCCATGCCAGATTAGCCAATGATGAGCTTCGCCCCATTCCTCCTGTGGAATGAGCTTCATTAGACCTTGTTCTACCATTACAGGAGTATCGCCTTTAGCCAAGCCTAGTCGATTGGCGACCCGAAAAACGTGTGTATCAACTGCAATAGCCGGCACTTTAAACAACTGACTCAAAAGTACATTAGCCGTTTTACGGCCAACACCTGGCAGTTTTATCAGCTTGTCGAAACTATCCGGTACTTGGCCATCATACTCCTGACATAGCATTTCACAAGCACCAATTATATTCTTGGCTTTACTTCGATACAGCCCACAGTCCCGGATAAGCTCGGCCAGTTGTGCTTCCTTCAACTTTAGCATCTTTTCCGGTGTATTATAACTAGGAAACAGGCGGCCAGTAATAACATTCACCCTTGTATCAGTGCACTGTGCAGATAGGACTACCGCTACCAATAGTTCGAATGGGGAGGAATATTCGAGCGCTGTGGTAGTACCATGATATGTTTCAGCCAATATTTTAAGTATTTCCTTTTTCTTAGCGCTAGTTATACGCATAAAAACGAGCCTCTCCAAAATTCGATTATTTGCCAAAAGGACACTGTGGATAATGACAATCAGGACACGAAACGCATAATCCTCCATAGCCAAGCCGTGCAATATCTGTTTTTGTCAGTTGTTCTCCCGTTAGTATTCGCGGCAACACCAAATCCAAAACCGTTATCTTAGAATACATTCCGCATGCAGGCATCCCAAGCACTGCCATATTACCAAGATACGCCAGCATAAACATTGCTCCCGGAAGAACCGGTGAGCCATAAGTTACCACTTGGGCTCCGGTTGATCTAATAGCCGCAGCAGTAACATCATCAGGATCAACCGACATACCGCCGGTGGCAATTACAATATCTGCTCCCTGCTGGTAAAACTCAGTAATAGCAGCAACAATCTTCTCACGTTCATCAGGCTGGAATACCGTTCCCAGAATACGAGCACCATATTGGTTCATTTTAGCGGCAATAACCGGTGCGTACTTATCATCAATTCGCCCGTAAAATACCTCGTTACCGGTAATAACCACTCCAACGGACTTTTCAGCAAGTAGCTTTACACTGACAATCCCCTGGCTTGTAGCTGCAGAAATAGCCTCAACCGCCTGCACAGTGGCCTCATCTACTACCAGCGGTACAATTTTAACTCCGGCCACCAAGTCTCCGGCTTTCACCAGACGATTACTATGCAAAGTTGACAATACCGCATGCTCGACACCATTTACAGCATCCACTGCCCCTTGATCAACTTTTAAGAAACCATCCACCGCCGCCTTCACATTGACCCGACCTTCCACTACCTCAGTCAAAAAAACATTTTCTCCCACAACGGCTTGGGCCATTCGTCGTACAGCCTCATTTTCATGAATTTGGCCTTTTGCCAAATCAATAAGATAAATATGCTCCTTCCCCATATCTTTTAAGTGAGGAATATCCTCTGAGCAAATAATATGGCCTTTTCTAAACTTCGGTCCTTTATATTCACCAGGCACTATTTTAGTCATATCATGAGCTACTACCATTCCAACAGCATCATCCACACGCACTTTCCTAATACTCAATTTCTCTCCACCTCCAACCAACTAACCAATTCTATTTATTAGTCCTAGAAAAAAACCGCTTTCTTTAAGAAAACGGTTAAACGGTTTCTATTTTAAATTATAGAATACAAAATTAGGACTGTAAAGTAAACTAGTTAGTAAGACTGCGCAACGGCGCAGGAATTCGCCCTCCACGGGCGATAAACGCGTCAGGTTTAAACTTATTGACCTGCAAAATTGGACTGTGCCCTAAAAGGCCGCCAAAATTCACCTGGTCGCCTACCTTTTTCCCTGGTACTGGAATGATTCGAACCGCAGTAGTTTTATTATTGATCATACCTATCGCAGCTTCATCAGCAATAATCGCCGAAATCGTGGCCGCCGAAATATCACCAGGAACAGCAATCATATCCAACCCCACCGAACAAACACATGTCATTGCTTCAAGTTTTTCCAGCGTCAAACTGCCGCACTCTACCGCCGCGATCATTCCCGCATCTTCACTCACCGGGATAAACGCACCACTTAAGCCGCCAACAAACGATGAGGCCATTAGTCCGCCTTTCTTCACCGCGTCATTGAGTAGCGCCAGTGCCGCAGTAGTTCCAGGTGCGCCACAACTTTCAATTCCCATCTCCTCCAAAATATGCGCTACACTGTCGCCAACCGCTGGTGTTGGAGCTAGCGACAAATCAATAATTCCAAACGGTACACCCAAACGCCGAGAGGCTTCCTGTGCCACAAGTTGTCCCACTCTAGTAATTTTAAAAGCTGTTCGTTTAATCGTCTCAGCAACGGCACCAAAATTCTGACCTTTTACATCCTCCAATGCCCGTTTGACAACTCCAGGACCACTTACACCCACATTAATTGTATTCTCGCCCTCACCGACACCATGAAAAGCACCAGCCATAAACGGATTATCCTCTGGTACATTAGCAAACACCACCAATTTAGCGCATGCAATCGCATCACTGTCAGCAGTAAGTTCCGCCGCCTTCTTGATAATCTCCCCCATTTCCTGTACACAGTCCATGTTAATACCGGCTTTAGTTGACGCCAAATTAATCGATGAACAAACCCGTTCGGTCTTAGCTAACGCCTCAGGAATAGAGGAAATCAATACCCGGTCACCTTTAGTAAATCCCTTTTCCACCAGTGCGGAAAAACCGCCAATAAAATTTACCCCTACTGCTTTTGCCGCAGCATCCATCGCTTCAGCAACAGGTAAAAAACTATCAGTACGACAACTCTCCGCTGCAATGGCAATCGGTGTCACCGAAATCCGTTTATTAATAATAGGTATGCCGTACTCAGCCTCAATATCTTCGCCAGTCGCTACCAGATGCTCCGCCGTGCGGGTAATCTTATCATAAATATTATTACAAAATGTCTTAACCTCAGGATGAGCGCAATCACGCAAGCTAATACCCATTGTTATAGTGCGCACATCCAATTTATTCTCTTCTATCATCCTGTTTGTCTCAAGAATATCCTGAACCGATAACATGAAGAACCCCCTCTGATAAAAATTTCGTATTTATACTAAATTCGGTGCATAATCTTGAAGATATCTTCATGTTGGACTTTAATTTCCACCCCGATATTTTGCCCCTCGTCCTTTAAAAGTTGCTGCAGTTCCTTCAGAGCCATCGAAGCTCCGCCCATATCAGCTATCATTACCATATTAAAAAAGCCATTCATGATATTCTGGTTAATATCGAGGATATTAACGTTATGCTCAGCCAAAACATTGCTGACTCTAGCAACAATGCCAACACGGTCCTGACCGATTATTGTAATTACGATTCTCATACAACCACGCTCCGCTATAAATTAATTACCTGTCCTTGAACAATAATATATCGCATTTAATTTATTATATTACAAATTGCTACTCCACGCCATCTTCTGTTACAGGTATACCTTGTTCACCTGCCTCGCAGCTTGTCCATCCCAAACGATTAAAGCACTCAAATATCAAACTAAAGATAATAGCAACAACTGTTCCCAGCGCCATCCCCTTTAGCTCAATTGTACCAAATTTTACTGCTGCACCACTAACACCACTAACCAGCACTACTGAGGTCAATACAAGATTCTTTGCTTTGGTATAATCCACTTGTTTTTCAATCAGCATCCTAATTCCAGCCACCGCAATAACTCCAAACAACAAAATACAGACGCCTCCCATAACAGGTACAGGAATACTACGGATAAGAGCCGCAAATTTGCCAATAAATGACACTAAAATAGCAATAATAGCGGCACCGCCAATTACCCACACGCTAAAAACTTTAGTAATTGCCATAACTCCAATGTTTTCACCATATGTGGTATTAGGTGTAGCTCCAACCAATCCGGATAAAATATTAGATATGCCATCACCAAAAAGTGACCTGTCAAGACCAGGTTCTTTAAGAAGATCTTTTCCTACAATATTACCGGTTACCACCAAGTGACCAATGTGTTCGGCCAAAACAACCAGCGCTGCTGGCATAATCATCAGAATAGCATTAATATTAAACACTGGACTATATAACTCCGGCATTGCAAACCAGGCAGCCTTTTCCACACTTTCAAAATCGACAATACCAAGATATAGCGACATGATATAGCCAGCAACAACACCAATAAGCACCGGAATAACAGATAAAAAGCCGCGAAAAAGCACCGAACCGAAAATAGTAACTACCAGAGTAAACATTGAAACAGTAACCGCCTGACCATAGGTTATCGTGCTCGAATCCGCAAACATAGTGCCTGTCAACCCGGCCATGTTAGTGGCTGCAGGCACTAGCTCCAAACCAATAACCGCTACAATAGCCCCCATGGCCGCTGGCGGAAATATCACGTCAATCCAGCGTACACCAGCCACCCTGACTATCAATGACACAATAACAAAAAATAGACCGAATATAATAAAACCGCCCTGGGCTGCAGCGTAACCGCCTAGACCGGGCATCGCCATCACAGCAAATACTGGCGCGATAAACGCAAAACTTGATCCAAGATAAGCCGGTATTTTCCCTTTGGCAAAATACAGATAGATAAGTGTTCCAATACCGTTCATCAGTAGAGAAGTAGCCGGATTAACCTTAAATAAAAAAGGAACAAGGACAGTAGAACCAAACATAGCAAATAAGTGCTGAATACTCAAAGGCAAAGTCTGAACAAGCGGTAAACGTTCTTCAACCTGGACAACTCGTTTTTCCATTTTTACATACACACCTTCTTAATATATTTACTTCTAGCGCCAAGATAAAAAAGCATAAAAATAAGCCCCTCGCGCAGTCAGACTACGACTTTGAGACCGACTGCAGGCGCCAAATTCGATTTAATTTGTTACTAATTCGTAGTTCTCTTAAGATTCTCCTGCCTCATTTTGACAAAACTTTAGCCAAATGACCTCCCATATCTGTTTACAACTAAGTTAAATCCATACCCTATCCAGTGCGTTGGCCTTAAACGTCAAAATACGCCATACTTGCAAAATAACCAATACTTTGATAGTATTTTTACATTAACAAAACGAGGTGATAAAGCTTGATAACCATGGAAATGGTATCCAAAATCAACGAGCTGGCCCGTAAGCAACGTGAAGGTAAACTTACTGAAACCGAAAGAGAAGAACAGGCTATACTTCGCCGAGCTTATATTGATAACATTAAAAATCAAATTAAAACGGTGTTTGACGCAGCCAAAAACGATGCTCATACCCAGAACTGCAACTGTGGTTGTCACCACAAGCACTAGTATTATTTTTAGCATAGTTTCATCTTAGAACGAAAGGGAGCCTAATATTGCAGATACAAAAAAAATACGCTTCTTCTGTGACTCTGTTAACTGCAGGTCACTTTTTTAACGATTTTTACAACAACTTTCTTCCACCTCTTTTACCCTTGCTTACTACCAATCTAAATATATCACTTACATCAGCTGGTCTATTAATCCTCTTATACTCTTTTACTTCCAGCATTCTTCAGCCTTTTTGCGGCTACTTCATCGACAAGAAAGGCTATTCCTGGTTAATACTCCTTACGCTCCCGGCAGGAGCTCTTTTCATGTGTTTTGTGGGCTTCGCCCCAAACTTTTTTACACTGGCGATTTTAGTCGCCCTTTCCGGACTGGGATCTTCAGTATTTCATCCATTAGGCTCAACCCTAACCAATAAAGTTACCCCTACGCACAATAAAGGTGTGCTTATGTCGTTATTTATCGCCGGAGGCAATGTCGGATTCGCTGTTGCCCCGGTTTGTGTGGTGCTGTTTTTAATCAAATTTGGCATCACGAGCCTGCCTTGGCTAATTGCTCCTTCGATAATTCTGGCGCTAATTTATTACTTTCACGGCCTTCACCGCATAAATATTGTTAACGTTTCCCAGATAACAGAAGCTGTTCCGTGGTATAAATCCAGCAGTCTTATCAAACTTAATGCTGTCATGGCGCTTAGAGCCTGGATACAAACAGCATTGCCAAATTTTCTCCCCCTCTTGCTGGCTACCGAAGGACATCCACCTACTTTGGCCGGTACAATGATTACCGTATTCCTGATAAGCGGTGCCTGCGGCGGTTTTATCGGCGGCTGGCTTAACGACAAATTAGGCCGCAAAACCTGCATTGTCACCTTACTCACAGTATGTGTACCAGCCCTAATATATTTTATCTCCAACCGAGAAATAACCCCTCTTTCCTGGGCCATGTTGATCATCAGCGGAATTGCCCTCCAAGGCGTCATGCCGTCCTCCATTGTCTGGGCTCAAGACATTATTCCCCATAGTGCCGCAATGGTATCCGGCATGATGTTGGGTTTGAGCTTTGGCCTTGGTGGAGCTAGCGTTGCTATCACCGGTGCTGCAGCTGACATCATCGGCCTGAGAAGCGCTCTTTTATGGACAGTGGCTCCTTTAGCCTTGGCCGTAATTATTGCAGTCACCATTCCGCTTAAAGAAAAAAGTATTGCTGATGCGCCCAGTTAATCTTTCCACATTTATAAGAACTACACTTGACCAAGTTCACTAATTAAAATCGCCGGTTCCAAAAACAAGGATCTGTCTCAGCCACTGATACAGATCCTTGTTTTACTTTATCCTTCTTCAAATGTATTGCAATCGGTCTCACTGCTTTTCGCGACATTCATACCATTAACTTCGATACTTGGAGCCTTGCAATAATTTCCTTGATCCCAAAACTTGCAATTATTCACATAACACTCTACCGCAGGCGTAATCTGAGTTCCATCGGCAAATGCAGCTTTAATTGAACCTCCAATATTAGCGTTATGGAGTGCTCCAACATAGTCCCCAACGCCTTTACCTGCATGGAACGATTTACATTGAGTATCAGACGAAGTTTCCGACTGACCTGTTTCTTCATCATTGTAAATTCCAATTTTCGCTGCCATACATTGATCGCCAGACATCCAATGGGTACACTGATCAACGGAGCATTTTACTATTGGATTACTATTGGCCATATTTTACCACCTTCTTTTTCTCCTATTATTAGCCTATAAGCTATTTCCTATTCCTACTTTAAACAACAGTCAAATTCCAAGCCACCCATGTATCATAGTTGCAATTGGGGCAATAAAACAAATGAACACATTTTGCATCACTCTTTTCCGCAAAGGAGTCAATATCCATATATGGGCTGTATGGACCAAAGTAGTCTTCCAGCACTCCGCCATCCTTTAATGGTCCACCACACATTGGACAACAAAAGGATGCTTCCTCCATTCCATTACATACCGGACATACCTTTTCCACCGCATTATCCGCCTCACTCCATTAATAGAGTTAACGTTATCACCTATCAGGCATAAAATACATTACAAAACAACTTTACTACTTTGTCCGGGAGGTGAATAATATGAACCTCAAAAATTCCCGTAACTTCAACACTCACAATTTAATCATACCGCTAATACTAGGTTTATTTATTTTCACTATCTGTAATGGCCTAAACTCAGTTATTCTTTATACGCCTTATCTAATCGTTCTTCATGGCATATTTGAAATTGCCAGTATTAGCATGGGATTCATTACCTTTTTTATAGCCTGGTATGGGACCGCACCCCAAATTGGCCCACGTATTATTGCTATCAGTCTAGCCGTACTGAGCGCTACCATTCTTGAACTGGTACACATGTTGTTCTATGCTGGCTTACCTGACATGAATTCAGTAGGTGAACACATCTGGTTAACAGCTTGGGTATTTTCTCATCTTATTTGGTCGTTTGGTCTTCTCTTTGCCATAAAATTGCCAACTAACGGCAATAGCTCAAATAGCACCCTCTTATCGAATCGCACTTTATTTTACGGCACACTTGTAGCCACAACCGGGCTTGTCGCCAATATTATCCTCAACTATAACCTATGGCCAAATGTAACTGCCTACTACTACAACCAACCGATAGCAGTTTACGCTCAATATGTCGTCTGTGTCGTCGATCTATTGGCATTATTTATTCTGCACCGCCAGAACACTGATAATGCTGGAAAACTGCTCCAAGTGGCATTATTATTCGTCGCTTTAGCTGATTTCAGCTTTTCCCTTGGATTCCACACCGCCTTCAGTCTAAATATCGCTGGTCATTTTTTCAAACTACTAGCCGACTTTTTTGTACTCCGTTCACTCTACATTCTGGTTGTTCGCCAACCATACGACGAAATTATTCAGTTAAATGAAAAAATGGAGCAACTTGCAGAAAATAACGCTAAACTATACCAAGAATCAGAACAACAACAGGACCTTTTCGAAGACACACTAGCGAAAGTAGGAATGATAATTTCATCGCAACTAAATGTTAATGAAACTCTAGAGGCAATAGCCGATATGGTGGCTGATCTGATGGATGTTCGTCAAAGTATCATTGCTCTTTTTAATAAAGACCGCTCCGCCCTAAAGGTTGTAATTGCTTATGGCATCAATACTCCGCCTGACCAGATTCCACTAAAATGTAGCCTAGCTGGGCAAGCATGCGCTGACAAATCAGTTCAGTATACCGACGATATTACACTGCAACCAGACATATTCCGGCCTCAATTAATATTTTCCAGCATTCGGTCAATTATTTGCGCCCCACTGGTTAATGATCATGAAATTATCGGCGTTATCGAAGCATACTCAAGCGAAAAGGGGGCTTTCACCAAGCGTGATGCCCTTCTCCTAAAAGCGCTAGGCCATCACGCTGGCGCAGCTATTTCTAGCGCAGAATTGTTCGAACAAACAAAAATTAGACTAAGCGAAGAACAATATCTATATCAAATAGCCCAGTTTTCAGCCGCCACCATTGATACCGATACCATCATGGAAAGTAGCACCAGCCACGCTGTCAAAGCCTTAAACGCTGATATCGGTGTAGGCTTTTTAGTCACCGATGAAAAAAAATGCACTCTCACTTATAAAACTTCGGTAGGTCTAAACTCCAAGCCAGCAAGTTTTGAACTCGCTAGCTATCCAAAACTGGTAGATCTGGTTACTCTTCTTTCTCCGTCAGTAACCACTGCCGAAGCATTTCCGCCCCTCAATGATAATTATCCCGATGCTACTAGTGCTCCGATCATGATTATGCCACTTCTAGTAGATCATCGCCTATTGGGTTTAATAATTATCGGTTGGCGCCGCTTTATCAGTCCAGAGCAACTCGAGAGAGACTCCTTTGCCGCACTAATGGCGCAACAGATCGCTCTTGGATTAGAAAAAGCTCACCTTTATAATCAAGTCAAAGCAATGGCCCTTTCAGACGGTCTGACCGGGCTTGCCAACAGGCGCAACTTTGATATGTTTCTAAATACCGAACTTAGACGGGCTGTCACTCTAAAACGGCCACTCAGCCTCATTATGCTTGACCTGGATAAATTCAAAAACTATAACGACACCTACGGTCACCCCATCGGCGACAAACTTCTAAGTCAAATCGGCAAAATTCTCCAACAAGCAGTTCGTAGTATTGATTTTCCAGCTCGTTACGGCGGGGAGGAATTTTCTGTTATTCTTCCAGAATGCAATAGCGCCGACGCTTCTGCTATCGCTGAAAAAATTCGTTATAAAGTCGAAAGTAGCGAGTTTCCTGATAACTTCGGCACCTTTACCGCCCGCATTACCGCGAGCCTTGGTGTTGTCACCTACAATCCAGCTGATGGGTCACCACTACCCGACATTGCCCAACTTGTCGCTATGGCTGATGATGCCTTATATCGAGCTAAGAAGCAGGGTCGCAATCTCGTCTGTACTGCCTCAGAAATATGATTTTAAATAGAGATCACAAAAATCAAACAGCTTTAGACACCCCTGTTCCAACAAGCACCAAAATCCTGGTGCTTGTTGTTTATTATCAAATTGCACAGGAAAACAGTCTAAACGGATAAAATAATACATATAATGCCAAACTGTAATTTACAAAGAGGTGTTTATATGAACGAACAGCCAAAACCATTTAATATCAAGCCCCGTATTCTATATCAAGTAGCCAAAGCCGCTTGGGAAGGCAAGCTTTTTGAACGTCGCGAAGAAATCTGTAGCCTAGTCCATAAAGAATTTGCCGACCAAACCACTCGTCGTCATGTAGCCAATCAAATCCGAATTGCAATGGGACTAGATCCACACAACAGCGATAGTGTAATCAGTAGTCATGACCAGGAAGCTCTGATGGGAATGTCTAGCGAACCAATTATAGTAGCCAATCCAGATGCCTGCTCAAGATGCGATAGCAATAATCGCCCCTGCGAAAATATCTGCCCAGTTGCCGCTATTACTCACGACGAACTCGGACAAGTAAAAATTGACCACACCAAATGCATGGGCGAAGGACACTGCGTCGCAGCTTGTTCCTTCGGTGCCCTTACCGAAAAAGCCAATCTTGTGCCCTTAATTGACCTGTTGCGTCAACGAACCCACCCTGTGTATGCCTCTGTAGCACCAGCCTTTGCCGGCCAATTTGGAGTTGACGTCACTCCAGGTAAACTACGCTCTGCTCTCCTAAAGCTCGGGTTTAAAGAAATGGTTGAAACAGCCCTTTACGCCGATATCGTCACCATAAAAGAAGCCTTTGAATTTGACCATTATGTCAAAAATGAAAATGACTTTTTAATCACAAGTTGCTGCTGTCCGGTATGGATTAAATTAATTGAAAACAGGTTTCCTGAACTATTCAAACATATTTCGCCATCAGTATCACCAATGATTGCATCCGCCAGAATTATAAAGACCTTTGAACAAGATGCTAAAGTAGTATTTATAGGCCCCTGCATAGCAAAAAAATCCGAAGCTTTATTACCAGATTTAAAAGGTGCTGTTGATTTCGTTCTTACCTTTCAGGAACTTTCCACCATCTTTGAAGCAACTGAAATCAACCCAGCCATGGAAAAAGATGATGAAAATCCTCAGGCATCCTGGGGCGGCCGAGTTTATGGTCGTACAGGAGGGGTTAGCGCCGCTGTTGAAGCCACCCTAAAAAACCTTGTACCTAGACGCGCCCAAAGTTTTATTCCAGTAAAACTAGACGGTATCCCTGATTGCCAAAAAGGGCTTGAACAGCTAAAACACGGCGAACTGAAGGCGAATTTTATTGAAGGCATGGCCTGTAAAGGCGGTTGCGTCGGCGGCCCCGGAATAAACATACCTCCTGAAGAAGGTACAAAACATATTAATATTTACAGTAAATCCTCTGCCAGTCCTACGCCTGTAGAAAATCCCCATGTATATTCGCTGCTAGCACGTCTCGGCTCCGAGGCTCAGGTTACCGACCTAACAGTTGAAGGCCCGGCCGCTGCCATTTTGGCTAGACAGCCACTAGCTAAAAAATAATAATTTTAACTGTTCCAGTTAGTAGCAAATAACCAACAACTGAATAATATATACTAACCAAGTAGTAATACCGATTCTAGTTCTTATCAAATTCTTTGCCTAATCTGTTTCACATGGTTTAAGATGATAACCCGTAAAGGGGAGTAGCTAACGGATGACTAATCCGTGAGTAGAATCGACACACTGGCGAAAGCCCGGTTCTACTGGCAGTACTTCTGCTATAGCGAGACCTTTATTTCCCACAAAAAAGCGGGAAATAAAGGTCTCTTATGATTTTCTCCCCAGAAAATTCGCAAGGTTTATAGTTAATTTGCCGCAAACTATAAACCTTGCGAAAAAGGACAATTATACTCTATTGTAATTAAGCTTAGCTGGCAAAAGTTAAGTACATTAATACAGCATTCATAACCAGAATCACACTAACAATAACCCAGCCAATTGTATTTGTAAAGACACCATTTTTGAATTTCCCCATTATATCAATTTTATTGGTAACAATCATTAACGGAATAATCGCCGCAGGCAACGCGAAGCTTAAAGATACTTGACTATATACCAGTGCTTCTAGCGGATTAACACCAGTCAATATAATCGCTAATCCCGGAACCATCGTTATTAAACGCCGAATACTAGATGGTATGTCGAACCCCACAAACCCCTTTAAAATAACTTCTCCAGCCATTGTTCCAACCGCCGATGATGATAGACCAGAAGCCAAAAGAGCTAATCCAAAAGCTCCTGCTGCCATATTACCCATTAAAGGCTGCAGTGTCATATATGCAGCTTCAATGCTATCAATGTTTAGACCATTGCCATTAAAAACAGCAGCTGATACAATTACCATCGCGGCGTTTACTATAAACGCCATATTCATCGCCACAAATACATCAATTTTTGCCATTTTTAAATGGTGCTTACAATCTTCTATGCAGTCTGTACGTCTTGGTAGCACTAGTTGAGAATGCAAATAAATGACATGAGGCATTACTGTTGCGCCAAGCATTCCGACAGCTACCAGCACACTATCCGGAGTAAGTATAGGAACTGCGGTATGATAAGCAATCAGTCCCCAATCAGGTTTTGCGATAAACATTTCCCAAATATAAGCCAAACTTATCACCGCTACCATAACTGTGATAATGCGCTCAACAATAATCTGTCCATATTTTTGCATGTGGCAAATCCCATAGGAAATTGCTCCTGTAAGAAGAGCCGACCAAACCATAGGTATCCCGAATAAAAGATAAAAACCTAACACTCCTCCAAGAAATTCTGCAAGATCTGTAGCCATCGCTGCTACAGTAGCTATTGACCACAATCCCCAGTTGACTGGTCGCGAGAAAGCAAGCCCACAATGTTCAGGTAAATTAAGCCCTGTTGCAATTCCCAATTTAGCTGATAACGTCTGGACGAAAATTGCCATAAGGTTACTCCATAATATAACCCAGATAAGCTCGTAGGCGAACTGCGTTCCTCCTGCGATATTCGTACCAAAATTACCTGGGTCCATGTATGCAACACTGACAACAAATGCTGGACCAAGGTACTTAAAAATACCTTTAGCCTTGGCCTTTATTTCGCCAGCTTCCGGTAAAACATGAAGTGGAAGTCTTGCAGCCTGTTCGTCTTTCATTTTTTTCTCCCTTTCTCTAATTTACAACCACCTCAAATCATGTGCTTAAACTATTCAAACCGGCGAAAAGTAGCTACTTTAGATTATGAGCTAAGTAATAAATTGGTGAGTCATACGCCTGTCCTTTATATAATAAGTAGATCACTTATGAAATTAAATATGGGAGTAACCCATTCAAAATAGGCCACTCCCATATTAATCTCACACAACCTTCATTTTACAAGCAACATTAGTTTTATTAACCTGGACTGTCAACAGAAAACTAGACAGTTTTGTTAAGGGACTTGAATTGATGCGGACTAAGATAGCCTAAAGTAGAATGAATTCGTTTTTCATTAAACCATTGAATATAGTCATCCAGTTCCCGTTTGAGCTGTTCAAGAGTCTCAAAACGCCTGATTCTGACGAATTCAGACTTGACCAACTTGTAGGTTGCTTCAGATACGGCATTGTCATATGGGCAGCCCTTCATACTAAGCGACCGCTTAATCTGGAAAGTCTCGATTACCTTATCTATCAACTCGTTCTTGAATTCGCGACCGCGGTCGGTATGAAAAAGCTGTATATTGCTTAAATTCTCTTTAACTTTAGCAAAGGCCTGGTACACTAGTTTGGCGTCCTTAGCAGGGCCACAACTGTGCCCGATGATTTCACGGTTAAATAGGTCAATTAAGAGGCAGATATAGTTCCATCTTCCAGCTACACGTACGTAAGTAAGATCGCTAACAACGGCTTCCAGCGGTGTTAGTTTTTGAAATTGGCGATTTAGTTCATTGGGAATTCCGGCCTCATTACATACCGATTTATGCACTTTATATTGGGCCACCGTATACGCGGAAACTAGCCCGTTTTTCTTCATTAGTCTGCCGATTCGGCGTCTGGACACAACCATACCGAGCTTTCTCAACTCAACTTTAATTTTGCGAGTCCCATAAACTCGACGATTGTCTTCAAAGATTTGCACGACCGCCTCTTCCACGGAACTGTCGGCTGGCTGGAGGATGGATTCATAATAGTAAGTACTTCGATTTATCTGTAGGACGTTACACATTGCTGATACAGAGTACTTGTGGGCATTCTGCCTGATCACATTTACTTTCGTCCTAAGATCAGCGCTGCTTGCTTTAGTATATCGTTCTCCATCTTGAGACGCTGATTTTCCTTACGAAGTTTAATGAGTTCGTTTTCTTCGACACTGCGATTGTCTGCTTCGCGGAAGGAACCGGTTGACTGACTCTGTTTTACCCAACGATCAAAGGCAGTCTCTGTTAAATCGTATTCCTTGATTATCTCGGATCGGAGCTTACCGCTCAGATACAGTTGAACCATCTGATTTTTAAATTCATCTGTAAATTCACGCCGTTTTCTTCTGGTCATAGTAATCTCTCCATTCCTTAGTGGTTCTAAGTTTACTACCCCTTAAGAAAACTGTCCATTTCAGTGTAGCCTATCCAACCCCAAATAGTGAAAAGGTAGTTGCCTCTTTTCGATGCAACTACCTTTTCACTATTTATAAAAACACGACTTTCCTAAAAACTCCCGAAGTATCGAATTGGACGGAACCTCATCAATGTTAATTGACCTAAAGAAAGATAAAAAGTTTAACAATCGCATTGCTTCTGAATACTCACTCTTATCAGATGTGACTTCCTTAAGCAGTGGTTCAGCATAACTCTTCAATACCCCTAACTCATAAATTAATGCTGAGTTAAACATAATATCAGCTTCCTCCTGGAAAGGAAAAATATTGCGTTCTTCCCCTCGACGAACCGAAGGCCAAAGCTGTAAAGTCTGCAGAGCATCATGAGCTCTAAACTGACTATCCCTCACAATCCGCCTGATTAACCTAGTATCGGTGGTAGGAATACGATTATGATTATCGATAGAAAGCTGGGTAATAGCACTAATATAAATCTTAACCTTCTGGTCATGTCCTACCGCCTTAGTCAACCGCTCATTAAGACCGTGAATGCCCTCAATAATAACCGGCTGATCAGGCTCTAGTTGTAAAGTATGCCCCCTATATTCACGCTGTCCAACAATGAAATTATATGTTGGAATTTTTACATTTTCTCCTTTTAATAACCGCACAAGATGCTCATTAAAAAGCTCCAAATCAAGTGCCTCAATGGACTCAAAATCATAGTTGCCGTTTTCATCACGAGGTGTAAGCCCTCGATCAACAAAATAATCATCAAGCGAAATAGACTCAGGCCGCACTCCGTTCACCCTTAGCTGTACATTTAACCGCTTGGCAAAAGTAGTTTTACCTGATGACGACGGTCCGGCCACTAAGATAACTCTTACTTCTTTACGATGGCCGGCGATGTAATCAGCAATTTGGGCTAACTTCTTTTCATGCAACGCTTCTGCAACTCGAACAATCTCGTCAATCTTGTTTTCCTGCACTGCCTGATTTAAAGCTCCGACATAGCCGCACCGCAAAACTCTTCCCCATTCCTCAGCTTCATGAAAAATTTTAGCAAGTTTGGGTTGCTCAACAAACTCCGGCAATTCATCCGGTCTTTCCTTTTCTGGGAAGCGCAAGATTATGCCTGGCGCACAGTGTCTTATTTCAAACAACTTTAAATAGCCTGTCCCAGGCACCATGGTGCCGTAAAAATAGTCATAAACATCACCGCAATAATAAATACTGGCGGAATCACGTGCTAACTGTTCGAGTAACCTAACCTTTTCCGGTTGGCCAGAAGCTTTAAACAATTCGAGTGCATCATCCTTCGCTACTTTCTTTCTAACAAACGAAAGATTTGCTGCAATAATCTTCCTCATACACTCTTCCAGTTTACATATATCTTTAGCAACGACTTCCCGTCCAAAGTGCAATTCACAATAAAGGCCTTTACTCAAAGAATGTTCAACCGTTACCTCACCTTCAGGATAAAGCTCCCGCGCCGCAGCAACCAACACAAAAACAAGACTGCGTTGATAAACCCTCATCCCTTCAGTTGTTGTCATATCCAAAAAATCAATTGTGCAATTATCCGTAAGTATCGAGTTAAGATCCTTCACAATATTATTAACTTTAGCTGCTACAATATTGGTTGGGAACAGCGACTGAAACTCATGACAAATCGACAGTAAACTTGTTCCGCATTCATACTCTCTGCTTCCGCTTCCATTAACATTTACACTAACCATTTTTTTCATCAAAAGCCCTCCAACCAGAAGCAACGCATTTTTTAGTATCAGCCTAACAAATTATTCTTAAGTCTGGCGTAGCAACCTAAAAAAACACACCCATCTCAAATTGCCCAATGCTAATATATTGCACAACTTATTCTATGCGGTAACAGTACAAAATAACAACACTCAACATAATTAACAGCCCACCAACCGTTTGCATTCCATTCAAAGTTTCTCCCAGAAGCACCCAGGCTAAAATAAGTGTAAAGGGAATTTCCGCAGTACTGACAATCGAGGCTATTCCGGCTCCGACACGCCTAATCCCTGCTAAATAAATCATTAGTGGCAACAAATTCATTATCCCACCTGCCGCCAGCAATCCCACCTGATACCAGGACAACGATATACTGACCAACCAAAGCGGCTGATAAATTACAAGAAGCATCACCAGAGAAATAGTCTGTGTCCAAGCAGTAACTACCGGCAAAGATATTTTCTCCAATAATTTCTCGCCATTTATAATCAAATAAGCATTAGTTATAGCAGCGCCCACAGCCATCATAGCCGCCCATACGTCTACCTCACCCAAGCCAATCTTGGGCAAATCAACACAAAAAACCAACCCGACGCTAGCCATTACTAACGCTACTTTCTCAGCCCTAGTAACTTGGTGTCCATTTAGCAACACATTATAAATAAGAACAAAGGCAGGATAAGTAAAAAAAAGCAACGTAACCAGTGAAGCACTCATACTTCCAAGAGCAGAATAAAACAAAACCGTAGTAAGAAAAGAACCAATAATCCCTTGGGTCATCAACGAAAAAATCAGCGACTTTGGAATCGCAACCCATTTGCCACTAACAATAACCCAGCCCCAAGCAATAACCATTGCGAGCAATCCTTGCATAATTAATACTGGTACAGGCGAAAGACCTGTAAAATAAACATATTTTGCAATAATCGACGACGCTCCGAATATTGCCGCTGCAATGATTACTAATATATATCCGTACCAATTAGCCATAGCAGTCTCCAACCCAAAACTCCCCAGGATCTCACTTCACTAAAAGACTAATAAATTTATATGCGAGCGCACTAACCAATGCTGTACTTGGAATAGTTAAAACCCATGCAGCTAACATTTGCTGTGCCACACCCCATCGCACCGCATTAAGCCGTTTAGCTGTTCCAACTCCCATAATCGAACCTGAAACAACATGTGTAGTACTAACCGGTAAATGAAACAAAGTTGCTCCAAAAATAACGCAAGATGAATTTAGATCAGCAGCAAATCCACTAACCGGTTCCAATTTAAAAATCTTACCGCCCATCGTACGGATAATCCGCCAGCCCCCTGCTGCAGTACCTGCTCCCATTGCTGATGCTGCCACAATTTTCACCCATAACGGAACTTCAAAAGTCGTCAAATACCCGGCGCTAACTAGCGTAAGCGTAATTATCCCCATCGCCTTCTGGGCATCATTAGAACCATGTGCAAACGACATCATTGCCGCAGAAAGAATCTGGAGACGCCGAAACTTATTGTTGATACTTGAAGGAGCCTTCCGTCCTACCATCCAAAAAATAGCCGTCATTATTATGACACCCAAAACAATTGCAATCAGCGGCGAAAAAACAAGTGCCATTACAATCTTTATAATTCCGTCAACCTTGAGAGCTTCGACCCCAGTCGAAACCAGAACTGCACCAATCACGCCACCCACCAACGCATGGGAAGAACTGCTTGGTATTCCTAACCACCAGGTTATAAGATTCCAACATATCGCTCCGATCATAGCAGCAATAATTGTCTGTTCATTAACCAAATTAGCTGATCTGACAATATCAGAGCCGATGGTTTTCGCTACCCCAGTGCTATACATAGCCCCCAAAAAATTCAGCCCTGCGGCTAGCCATACAGCTACACGCGGTGTTAAAGCCCTAGTTGACACAGAAGTGGCAATCGCGTTAGCAGTATCATGAAAACCGTTAATATAATCAAAAGCCAAAGATAGAACAACAACAATTAAAAGAAGTATATCAGGCATATTTCATAACCACGCCCCGCAGTAAATCAGCGATCTTTTCACAATGATCGAGAGCGTCCTCCAAATGTTCCAATATTTCTTTCCATTTGATTATCTCTACCGGATCAGGACAAGTATTAAACAAATGCGCAATCTCCTGACGATAGATACGGTCTCCTTCACTCTCCAGCACTGCAATTTTGCGGGTATGATCAAGAATTTTGTCCCGATTGCCCCTGATGTTAGGCAACATATCAAACGCTTTTACCATTTCCTTGGTACAATCAGCCAGTATCCTTGCCAGTTCGGATGCCCCACTGGAAGGTTTTCCAGCCTTATAGAGCACTATTCGCTCAATCGTTCCCTGTAAAAAATCCACTACATCATCCAGCATTGTTGCCAATAAATGGATGTCCTCTCGATCCAAAGGAGTAATAAATGTCTGATTGAGCAAGTCAATTATCGCATCATTTGTTTCATCTGCCTGATGCTCAATATCGGAAATATATTTCATTTTCTGCTCAAGATCGTATGCCTCTTGCATAGAATCTCGGAGTACTTCTGCCCCTTGGCAAAGTATCCTGGTACTTTCGGAAAACAGTTTAAAAAACTTGTCCTCACGCGGCTTAAAACTAAACATGTCCTAGCCTCCATCATTACAGAATATTACGTTTCCCAAAATATAATTATAACGAGTTTTGTAAAAAAATACTAGTATTCGACATCTAACATAATACTCTCTAACTTATTAAAACTGAAAAAAACCTGGCCTCTGTTGCCAAGTCTTTTCCACCGATATTTTTTTAGCGATGCGTCAACATTCTCAGCATCCGATACGCTATAAGTGAAAAAGGGGTACGTCGAACCGCAAACCGCATTCCCAAAAAGAAAATTACCACTGCACCAAGAATATGAACCAGCCAAAAACCACCGCGAGGAAATTCAAGCGACGTGTCATCAATCCAATTTTCATTATATTGCCCCATAAGTATATTCCCTCCTTTAGCGGTAGTATTGCCAATAAAAGCTTAACTCTCTAGTGGATAATTTTACAAAATAAGATGCTTCACACAACAACATTACTACAGTTAGCTGCCTTTTATTACCGACTATTTTTCAACTAAATCTTTAGCCTTTGCCATTTTAGCAGCCATGCCCTTGACCTTTTCTAACGGCACGGCGCAGACCGCGACACGGATCCCCTTCGTCAGAGGCACAGCAAAAATATTATCCTCATACAGCTTTTCGCAGACAGCGTCGGGGTTACTCGCTGGTACAGACAAGAAAAAACCTGCGATATACGGCATTATTTTTAGATTAGCTGCTTGTGACTCAGCAGTAAAAACCTTAGCGCGCTCATGAATCATTTTGTAAAAATAATCCCGCTCCCGATCAAGCTCGTCCGTTAGCGCCTTATCTTTATGTATCGTCGTCAACACCTTCATCGCACTCCGGTTAATGTTAGACCAGGTAGCCCTGCAAAGATACTGGTTAACACTTTCAAACTCGTCAATAACTCTGCGACTGGAAGATACGCCAATTATTGCCCCGGTACGCTGACCATAAAGAGTATACCCCTTCGACATGCTATAGGCGACAAGGACAAGCACATTCTCCGGCAAGCCTGAAAATTTCTTCATAAATGACCGACAGTCATGTTGGTTGCCTGCATAAGCCACATACGCTATATCAACAAACAGAATAACGTTTTTATCCTTATTCTTCGCACAGTTTTTGAGCACTTCCAGCACGCCACCCCACTCGTTGTCGTCAAGACTGTAGCCTACTGGATTGTGAGCCGGAGTATTAAGAATGATAAGAACATTATTCTGCTTAGCCTGCAACTCTTGAACTTTCGTTTGAAATGCCATTGTATTAAATTTCTGTTTTTCATCAAACATTGTAAAAGTGTCAATATTGCGCATCAATGCGTCAGCCATAACCTGATAGGGATCCCAATACCAGTCTGTAGTCAACACAGTATCGCCTGTTTCGGTGTAATTCCAAATAGCATGGTGGATAGCGCCCGAACCTCCGGCAGTAGCTATTGCTTTTATATACGCCTCAGGCCTGCTATCCATAAAAGCTACATCAATAACCGAATCCAAATAATCAGGCAACCCCGCAATCGGTGCATAACTTGTTATTTCTGACATCGGCAAATTACGATAAACTTTCTCCACCGTAGACAAGCTAACAAGCGCCTCATTATCATCCAAAATAACACCGATAGTTGCGTCAACGACTTTTTCTTTGCCATATTTAGCTACTGCAGCTTTTGCGGCAGCGCTTGCTCCAAAAATCTTATCCTCCGCAACTTTATCCCGCATATGCAATGCGGCAACATGATCAATCATTGTTGGTCTCCCCCTAATATTCCATTATCGCTCGAATCTTTTTTATATTTGGCATTACTTCACTTTTTCCTGCCGCTCTGGAAAAATATGAACATCAGATTAATTCACGGATACATCTTATGCAACATCCGCGGAAATGGAATAGTTTCCCGAATATGGTCAAGACCACAAAGCCATGCTACAGTCCGCTCTATTCCTAGCCCGAATCCCGAGTGTGGCACCGAACCATAACGGCGTAAGTCCAAATACCACGCAAACGCTTCCTGCGGCAAATTATGCTCAGCAATCCGCTGCTCTAATAGTTTAAAATCATCAATTCGCTGGCCGCCGCCAATAATTTCTCCATACCCTTCCGGAGCCAAAAGATCAGCCCCAAGAACCACCGCTGGATTTTCTGGATCAGGTTTCATATAAAAAGCCTTGATGGTAGCGGGATAGCGGTGAACAAAGACCGGCGCATCAAAATATTTTGATATCGCCGTCTCATGCGGCGCACCAAAATCATCCCCCCATACAAAGTCTACCCCTTCCTTTTTGAGGATTTCCACTGCTTCAGTATAACTTATCCGTGGGAAAGGCAACGTAATTTTTTCCAGTCTTGCCACATCCCGCTCCAAAGTTTTCATTTCACGCTCGCACCGTTCAAGCACCCGCCGTATAACAAAATGCAGCATTTTTTCCTGCAAATTGATATTATCATCCATGTCAAAATAGGCCATCTCAGCCTCAATCATCCAAAATTCCATAAGATGACGCCGCGTTTTGGATTTTTCTGCTCGAAAAGTTGGTCCCAAACAGTAAATGCGTCCTAATGCCATTGCTGCAGCCTCGTTATAAAGCTGGCCGCTCTGAGATAAGAATGCCTTGTCACCATGATAATCCAGTTCAAACAAGGTTGTAGTTCCCTCACAGGCAGCAGGAGTAATAATTGGCGCGTCAGCCAAAACAAAATCATTCTCATAAAAAAAATCGCGAATAGACTGCTCAATTTCCGATCTAACTCTGATAATGGCAGTCTGTCGTGGCGTTCTCAGCCATAGGTGACGCCTATCCGCCAGAAAATCCACGCCATGTTCTTTATGAGTTATTGGATACTCTTCGGCAATGCTGACAATTTCTAGCCCTGCAATCAGGATCTCATACCCGCCAACCGAACGAGGTTCCTCCCGTACAACCCCACGTATAATAAGCGAACTTTCCTGAGTCAGGTTCCCTGCCAGGCTAGCCAACTCCTCACCAACATCCTTTTTTACCAAAACGCCTTGAACAAGTCCTGTTCCGTCCCGCACTATCAGAAATGATATTTTTCCGGAAGACCGCTGATTATAAAGCCACCCCCGAACCGAAACCTCCTCGCCAATATGTTTATCAAGGTTTTTTATTAAAACCGTCGCCAATTGTTGACACTCCTTTTTTTGTAATACATAATAATTTATTTATAAATCATGTAATAATACCAAATAAATGCGTTAACTGCCCTCCTAAAAATTTAACTTGCGTTTATTACTTCTTGTTTCCACCATATTTTCCCTCCCGCAGACCATAAATACGTTGTGTAACATTTTCGAATAACCAGTCGTCTAAATGATAAAATAATGGAAAAGCAGGCCAGTTGGCCTGCTAAGCTTTATTATTAGCATCATACTGTGCGGTGAGAGTTTTACTGGACTGAGCCGCTTGGGCACTGCTACCAGTAAACTGCTGTTCTTGTGCTTGAATCATTTTGCGAACCATGTGGCCACCAACCCGTCCATTATCGGCGGAAGTCAAAGCACCTTTATAAGTGTTTTGATAATTCGTGAGGCCGAGTTCGGACGCAGTTTCGACCTTCAAGCGATCAAGAGCCTGCTGGGCAGCCGGATTAACTGTTTTACGACTCCTCGACATAACGCAAAACCTCCCGTAAATAAATTTTGATCCCGTTTATAGCATGGCTCAAAAGAGCCTTGCAATACATTGAAAAAACTGGACAAAAAAAAGGCAGCCCTGTACTAGGCCGCCTCAAACCACTTATCTAAAATTCGACAGTCATTTCTGCTTTTGCTCTATTCATTCCAACATTAGAATCATTAGTTTTCGTAAAATCCTTATACATGTTCAAACTTACATTTTCAGCAACCTTGTAGTTAGCCTCAACACGAACACCTTTTGAATTGTTGTAAGCACTGTCAGTAGTCCAGTCAGATTTTACAGCATTGTCATCGATCTTACGATAGGAAAGAGCGTAGTTGAAATCACCTTTGTGGATAGCTTCGCCAAAAGTTGCTTTAACCAAAAATCCGTTCTTATTGTCGGTATCATTTTTAACATAGTTTCCTGAAAGAACAACATTGTTGGTTAACTTGGTATCAGCATTAAGCGCCCAATAATTGGTGTTTTCTTCCTTCAAATATCCAAGACCGAATTTAACTGCTTCGCCTTTTGTCTTCAAATTGGCGGCAGTAACATCAGTTCCTTCCGAACGACCAACAAAAGCATCCATACCGATATTTCCAGTGTCAGTAGCTAACGATAATCCTTGAATACCGCTAATGTCTGCCAACATACCATTACCGGCCCAAAGTGCCTGACGGCCAGCCTTCACATCAATAGCACCAACTTTGGTTCCAATATACATTTGATCCATATTAACCCCAGCACCAGTTGAACCGGTACCGGCTGCTGCAAATAAATTCGCTCCCTCTTGATCATCAATACCCATTATACGGGCATGGGCATAAAAACCATCACTTATTTCGGAATCAGCATTCAGACGGAAGCGAGTGTCGGTATAAGTGTGTGCACCATCGTCCTTTTGCGATAGAATACGGGCGTCACCGGAAAAAGTCGGAGCAGCTAAAGTAGTAGAAGTAGAAATAGTCAACGCAGCCATAATCGCAGCAACCAATAATTTCTTATTCATGATTTTTCCTCCCTGATTTGACCTTTGTTTTTCTCACAACCGGCAAACCATGCTTAGCCCCCCTGAGTATCCATGTTTCCTCACAGTGCTAAACCTGGTCACTACAAGTAGACTCCCAAGAACCCTTTTTCTACCGACACTAATCCTCCTTTCGCATTACCTAAAGAGACTAGCTCTTTATAATATTACTTCGATTAAGTTTACATAATTCCTTCACAAACAAACCAACAAACCATTTGCAATTATTGGTTTATCTGAAATAACTACAAACGCATCGTTATTTTATGTCTACTAACTTTAAGTTCTTCCCCAATCACCAGCATTGCTAACGGTTCTTTACAATAAAAAAAAGAATCCGGCACATTCGGATTCTTTTTCCTAACTTATTATTTTCTAATTATAGATGTCCTTTAGGCCTCTTTAAAAAAGCAAGCGTGAATAGCATTAACCGCTTTATCTACCTGCCCAGCTCGAATCAGACAGGAAATACTGATTTCCGAAGTACTGATAACTTCAATATTTATACCAGCATCGGAAAGCGCTCCAAACATCGTTGCAGCTATACCAGGGCTGCCGAACATTCCTGCTCCCACCACCGAAACCTTAGCTACGTCTTCTTCAATCATCACCCCAAGAACATTTAGTTCTTTGCCAACTTCCTCAACAATAGCGCGAGCTTCAACAATTTCTGGTTTAGCAATAGTAAATACCATATCTATAATATTTTTATCAACGTTGCGAATACTTTGTACAATCATATCAACATCGATATTGGCTTTAGCTAATGCTGAAAAAATCTTATAGGCAATACCAGGGCTGTCAGGCACACCTAGTACCGCAACTTTAGCCACATTAGTATCATGAGTTACTCCCCGAATAACAAATTCCTTTTCTTCCACAGTATATTCCTCCCTGATAATAGTACCAAGCTCTCGGCTAAATGTAGAGCGAACATGGATAGGCACACCAAAATGCTTGCCCATTTCCACTGACCGTGGCTGCATCACCACCGCACCAAGCCGAGCCATCTCCAGCATTTCATTGTAGGTAATCTCTTTCATGCGCTTAGCGTCTTTTACCACCCGTGGATCGGAAGAATAAACTCCATCCACATCAGTAAAAATCTCACATACATCAGCCCGCATTGCACCCGCCAGAGCCACTGCTGTAGTATCTGAGCCGCCTCTCCCCAAAGTAGTAATATCACCACCAGGAGTCATCCCCTGAAATCCAGCCACCACCACGATTTTGCCCGTTTCTAGCGCCTCCAATACTCGCTGTGGCTTAATCTTTGTTATCTTGGCTTTATTAAAAGCATTATTTGTAGAAACACCAGCCTGGAACCCAGTCAATGATACCGCTGGATATCCCAATTTGTTGAAAGCCATGGCTAATAAGGCTATAGAAATTTGCTCACCCGTAGAAAGTAGCATATCCATTTCCCGGCCAGTTGGGACATCGGTCATCGAGTTGGCCAACTCAACCAGATGATCAGTAGTATCCCCCATTGCTGATACTACCACAACAACTTTATCGTCAGGCTGCTTATCGCGTATAACCCGCTGGGCAACCGCTATAATCTTTTCCGGTGTAGCAACCGAACTGCCGCCAAATTTTTTTACAACTAGCGCCATTCAAATCCTCCTCAACTGATTCATCTCCAAATTTTATATAATGATTGTATATATTCTCGCACCTTATTGATTTTCCTTTTAACCCAAGAAATCCTGGCATAGCTGGTAGGACATAATCATTAAATAGACAAATAAAAAAACGTCTACCAACTCCTAGGTAGACAGTCCTATTTCTTAATCTGCACTGTAATCACCGAACGAGCTACTACATAAAAAAACGCCAGTGCTCCACCAATTGAAAAAAAGAAAGCATTTGGTTTGATCATCATAATCTCTGAACTGCCAATCAAACTAAACATCAACGCAGCCATATAGGCCAGAAACCATTCACCAAAATTATTAGATTTTGATTTTGGTGCCATCGCCACCCAAACCAAAAATCCGATAACAATCACGTTGCTATAACTACTGAAATCCATTACTACCTCCGTATCTTCAACAATATAATTGATTTTAGTCTTATATTTTATTCGGTATAATTCATAAACTTCCTGCTCCTATCTTCGCATGCACTTTTCATCGTTCGACCTGTTCTTGCACACTACTGGCTTTTTCAACATATTATGGTTATAGGAATAGCTCGAAGGCCTAACCAAGCTGATCCTACTTAATAAGCGCCAGTGTTAACGAAAAGTAACATTATGTTATAAATTCTCATATGATGTAGCAGGTGACACAATAAGGACTTTAACCTTCGACAAAAAAATTTAAAGGAGGATATTAAGGCCTATGGATTGCAAATATCCACATTGGTATGAAGGTGAAAAAATGGAACCTAGCTATGAAGAGTACATTCTACCTGACAACTGTTGTGAAGAAACATTTCCTTACAAAATGTATGATTTTCATCGCGAAAGCCTGAAAGATCGCATTTTGTGCCTGTTGGGCTGCGAGATAATTTTTAGTGTTGATGCTAGAATTTGCCACAGAGAAAGTTTTTGTGGAACCCTTTGCTATGTCGGTTGCGACTTCATCATAGTAAACGTCAATGTACGTCACAGATGTTTATCAATGCATATCCCTATCAAGATGATTCGTTTTATCGCTCCTTTTAAATAATTAGCACATAGCGCCGACTTCACATCCTATTTCGCGGCGGCATAAAATATAAAAATTTCCCTTTTAAGGAGGGGGTTGCCGTGAAAAAATTTCGCGACAGACGACATGTCACTTTGGACGTCGAACACATGCGGCGGCTGCATCAAGAAGCTATGGAGCAATTGGATTTGATGCGTACGGCTCTCGAGGCGACCGAACAAGCCAGCGGTACAATGCGAGATACCTTGGAAGACATGATGCTGGAGCACTGGAATAGCTACTTGGATGTTCTCCATATGGGTACAACGCAACAATAGAAAAATCCCCCATTAATTGAGGGACTTCATAATTCGTGGCGATTATTACTTGTTTATTAATTTATAATACCCCCAAGTAGCTACCGGAAACCATACCAAAAATGGAAATATTGAATCATATATTCCATGCGCAAGTTGCAAAACCCCTAATTTTGTAATCATCTGGCAAAACATCATACTATAAAAAATTGCTGTAACTACATATATATATACATACATCTTTTTCTCTGGCAGGAAATAAAAGTAAATAATATAGAATATTGCCCATGATATCGGTGCCAAGAAATGAATTCCCATTAAACCAAATGGTTCGTAATTTACATATCTGAATTCACCAATAAGGTTGGTAAAAATTAAGAGCACAACATCAAAAACACCCCCAAAAATGATTCCATAAATAGATAGCCGACGTATCTCCCCCTTGGGTACAACTGCTACAAGAATCGCTGCAAAAATACTTGTATATATAAATGGAATCAAGTTAATTGGCATATAAAAACCTCCTTCAGTAGTGCTTTAAGAAATTAGGCTGTTAATATTTTTATATCTCATATCCTTAGCACTGATGCATATAAATATACGCCCACTTATTATGTCTGCTTTTATCTTCCCGGCTTTACCGCTCCCTTTGCTTGTCCATACCTTTCACAGTCGGAAGATATTCGGCTTCGTGCTTCGCTTCCCCTAATACGACCTCAAAAGCTTCACAAACATCTTCAATTAACTCCGGCCAAGGTTCAGCTCTAAGCGTCCCATCCGGCCACCTAAAACCTAAGAATCTTACCACCACACTCATCACCTCCCCAACATAATATGCTATAAATGGTTGTCTTGATCACCCATTTATACCACTGGCTATAAATCTATCATGCTATTTTGTTATTTGTTTTGCGATATTTTTAACGCATAAACTTTCAATATCACCAATAAATAATATACTAAAAAAGATGACTCCAGCTCCAGAAGAACATATTATTTTATAAGGTGATTAACATGACCACCGCAGCATTATATGCCCGCGTGTCCACAACCGAACAGGCTGAACATGGTTATTCGCTCAATGATCAAATAGAGTCCTGCCGCCAACGACTTTTGTCGCAGGGATATGCGAATATTGAGCAATATATCGACGATGGATATAGCGGCGAATTCATAGACCGACCAGCACTCTCTAAACTTCGTAATGACCTCCGGTCTAATTTAGTTAATATAGTAATGGTATATGATCCTGACCGATTAAGCCGCAATCTAACCAATCAGTTAATAATTGCTGATGAAATAGACAAGTATGGCGCAAAACTTGACTTTATAACCGGGTCGTATGACGCTTCGCCCGAAGGCCGCTTGTTCTTTTCCATGCGTGGCGCGATTGCAGAGTTTGAAAAAGAAAAAATTCGTGAACGTAGCCTAAGAGGAAAACGGGCCAAGGTTTTATCCGGAAAGCCACTTTTTAGCAAAGAGCCCTTTGGATATAATTGCGACCGCGTAAACGGTATATATATCATCAATAAAGAAGAAGCTGAGATCGTTCGCACAATCTTTAACTTATATACCGAAAAGCAATACAGTACCATCAAATTAGAAGCTGAACTAAAGTTAATGGGAATTGTCAATAAAAACGGGAAACCTTTTCACCGGGCAGTATTGCATAACATACTTTCAAACGAAATGTATGCTGGAACAAAGTGGTCATTCAAAAAATATAAGAAAAACATAGGACAGCATAAACGCAAAACAATTACCCGTGATCAAAGCGAATGGGTAGCTTTATCTATACCCGCTATTATTAAAAAAGAAGTATTTGATAAAGCTACCCTGATCCGAAGCCGTAATAAAGCAACTTCAAAGCGCAATACCAAGGGACAATACCTACTGCAAAATCGAATACGCTGCCTTCTGTGTAATCATAAGCTAGGAGCTGTAACATTCCCAGTTAAATCTAACGGCAAATGCTATTCCTACTATGTATGTTCCAAATATAAAAACGGCTTTCCCTGTAAAAATAATAAATCCATCAATCTACTTGTACTTGATGAAGCTGTTTGGAAGGACATCGTAAGCATCTTTAAAAAACATGGTAATATAACTTCTCCCAAACCAACTCTCAACACTGTCAAAATAAATGCGAAAGCAAAAATTATAAAGCTTAATGCTAGAAAATCCGCGTTAATAAAGTGGGTTGGTAATGGTACTATTGGACCTACCGACGCTGAGCAGGAACTCCAAAAACTTAATTCAGAACTGGCCACCCTGCAACTGATTATTTCAACACCAGATCCTGTTATTAAACCATCTGAAGTCACTATTGATGAAATACTAGCTGCTAATACATTTGAAGAAAAACGCACCATCATGCTCCGTCTAAATATAATAATTCATGCATGTAAAAATGAAAAAGGCGAAATACTTTATGAAATAACTAAGCAAAATACTTTTTAATATTGTGTCGCTTTTATACATATGGTTATGATGCATGATGACATTTTCATGGTAAACCTTTCAGCCCACAAATAGCCTTCAACAGCTTGTACTACCTACATTTTATGTTATCGGCTTTTGGGAACATTTGTTCACTTCTGAGAACTCAAGTATTCCTTACACCTTAAATAAGCTTTAAATACTTTTAGTACGAGACTGTTTTATAAACCACTCGTCCAATGCATTTTTATTCACCCTCCACTGTACTCCAAGTTTCACCGAGGGGAAACTGCGCCTACGGCATAACTCATAAGTTTTAGACAAAGATATATTCAAGTATGTCGCAGTTTCCTCTACAGTTATATAATTGTTGTTCATATACAATTCCCTCCTATCAAACTTTAACAAAATCCATAGCAAAGTAACTTTTTATGTATTTTGCTTGCTTTTGTTAAATACTTTTGTTAAAATACAAGTAACAAATATTTTTGCTGGGGTGGTTATTAAAATGAATCTTATTAATTGGGCTAAAGTTAAGCAACTTAGAATAAACCTTAATATTAACCAAACTGAAATGGCTAAGAAGCTTGGGTTAAGGACTCAAACGCTATATGCCTTCTATGAAACAGGCAAAGCTAAGACCATTACCCAAGATTTTATAGATAAACTTGCGTTGGCACTTGAGTGTAAAGCAGAAGATTTCCTCAGAGTAGATGAAATTGTACTTAAGGATTACACCTTAGATCAAAAACGGCGCATCGCTTCAGAACAACATCGCACATTTGTTAGTCTTTATACTGAGGAAGAAGAAGAGTTCCTTGCGTCAACCGAAGGTCAGCAATTAGTAAAAAAACTTATGCTTGAACAATGGGCTAAAAAGGCGAACTAATTATGAGTTCGTTCTTTTTTTATGGTGATGCGCGAATGTATTTCATAACTTACCTCCTTTGTTATCCTTTGAGTATCATAGGCAGACCTATAGTGCCTTTATGTCTTCTAACAGTCCCTTACTATCGACAAACTTATATTGACTCCCCTGTTTAACTATCGATTTCCACTTACGCCACTGTGAAGCAAACACTGTGGTTTTTATTTCGCCGTAATCTGTAGACCACGTAAGAAATGCCATAGGCCTTCCCTTTTTGTCATCCTTAATGAAAATGCGAGTGATAGTGCCGGTCTTGACTTTAGGTAACGCTCTAGAGCTGAACCCAAGTACCTCTATTTCACCTTTGGCCTCATCAAACTTTTCTAGACTAATCTCAAGCTGTTTAAGTTCATCAAGTTTCTTTTGTAGTCTGCAGTTGTCTTTCTCACGATTAGCTATTTGGCTTTCAATAGTTTTGTACTTCTTAAGTGTCTTTTTTGTATTCAGTAGTTCCAGCTTAAGTTCTTCAATACGTTGGCTATTGCTAGTTAACTTAGACATAGTTTTAGCACGATCATCAGGAATGTTGTATGCCTGGACTAACATTTGGTATCTCGGAATTTCATAGAAGTCACACGCACCAGACTTCACAAGAGCCGCCAATGTATCTTTTGCATTATTTTTCACTAGCACATCAAATGTGTCAATGTCAGATATTTTTAGCTTCTTACCTATACCCTTAATATAATATAGACCTGTCCGAAGGTTTCCTTCTTCTATAACCCACTCGATATTTCCCTTGCGTATATCTGGTGGCAAAATCTTAACCCCAAGACGCTTAACTTCATTTATATATGGAACAATTGCATCCTGAGAATTTTCCTCTGAATTGATAGTGGCACACAAGAATTGTAATGGATAGTGAGCCTTAAGATATGATGTTTGATACGCAACTAAACCATAAGCTGCAGAATGTCCTTTATTAAATCCATAGAGCGCGAATGTAACTATTCTGTCCGATATCTTGTTCATTACATCTTCAGGAATACCATTGGCTACACCCCGAGAAATCAATTGGTCAATCGCTGGTTTCATCTCATCAATTTTCTTTTTGCCTATGATACGTCGAAGTACATCGGCTTCACCTAGCGAATAACCACATAGCTCTTTAGCTATCTGAAGAATTTGCTCTTGATAAAGAATTATTGAGTACGTATCACGCAGTATTGGCTCAAGTTTCGGATGTAAATATACTGGTTCTATTTCGCCATTTCTTACCTTTACATATGTCTGAACCATTGTGTCTCCAGTTTCTTCTACCTTTGCATCAAGAGGCCCAGGACGAAACAAGGCTACTAGTGGTATTAAATCAGAAAACTCTTTAGGCTTAATCTGTTTTACTAATTGAGTCATACCCTGTGACGATATTTGGAAACAACCACAAGTTTCACCATTAATTAGCATTTGAGATGTCTTTTTGTCATCATCAGGTATTTTTAAAATATCTATTGGAGTATCTAATAAATTAATTGTCTCCTGTATAACATCAAGTGTCTTCAAGCCAAGCATATCAAGTTTCATTAGCCCCATTTCTTCAAGGTACTTAAAATTACAAGCAGCAACATAATTAACATTGCCAGTTTTACTTTCTACTTGCCGTTCCACAGAACAGAATTTATTAATATCTTCATTTAAAACAATTAGTGCCGAAGCATGTTTTGAGTAACCTGATATTATCCCTATGAACCTTTTGGCTAATTCAATTAGTTCCGCTGTTTCATCTGTTTTTATATGATCTAACATCCAAATCTTTTGTTCATAAGACGATATATCTTCTTCATCAGATTCATATTTAGTTAATGATTTTGATAACTGAATTGTATACTGTGAGTCATATCCAAGTGCCTTACCCGCAATTCCTATGGCCTTACCTGCGGCAATTGTACTAAAGGTTCTACATTGGTAAACTTCACCATATTTACTCTTAATATAATCAATCAGTTTTCCTCTGTGTTTTCTAGATAAATCATTATCAATATCCGGAGGGCTTAATCTTTCCATATGGGCAAAGCGTTCGAAGACCAAATTATTTTTTAATGGGTCTAATTGAGTAATTCCCATAAGCCAAGCGACTTCACTAGCTACTACAGAACCACGTCCAGGGCCAAAGGGGATATTGTTTTCTCTCCCGTACTTATAGAGGTCACTAGTAATTAAAAAGTAGGATGGATAGTCTTGACTAATGATAACTGGCATTTCTACCTTGTTGAATCTATCTGCGTAATCTTGCCAATTGGGATATTTGCTAATACCCTTTTTCCTCCAACCAACGCGACATTGCTTCTTAACTTCTTCTACGGGGTCATCACAGGGGTACACAGGATAATACTTTTTGCCAAACTCAATAGTCACATCGGACTTATCTGATAATAACTGTGTATTAGCCAATGATTGCCATACAATGTCGCTAGGTAGATAATTGAGATTTTCTCTGATTTCATCCTCTGATTGCAAATACAGCGTCCTGTCGATATTCTCAGAAGCATCTTGTGTTTTACTAGTGTTTTTAAAATACTCTCTTAAGTCACAATCGGATTTAACTGAGAAATGAGCATCAGTTGCAGCTATAAGCGGAATATCATATCTTCGGCTTAATTCAATAAGTCTACGATTGTAAACATATTGTTCTTCGCATTGGTATGTATGTAGCTCAAGGAATATATCATCGTGAAATATCTCATGCAACTTTACAAGAGTTTCTTCTCCAGTTGAACTATTGATAAATCCACCGAGACATGCGCTTCCCACCATCAATCCCCTGGAATACTTTCGAATTAAATCAAGATCAACACGTGACTTATAATAGTAGTTATTTGGTGAATTACCTTTATCTCCATGAGCTTCTGATGTTAACTTGTAAAGATTCTCAAGGCCTTCATTTGTTTTTGCCCAAAAGGTAATATGACGTAAATCTCGTTGCTGTATCGTTAAATCATGAGTCAAATAAAGTTCTGCTCCTGGAATCAGCTTAATCCCAGCCTTTTTAGATTGCTTATATGCATCAACTATACCTGAACAGGTGTTATGATCTGTGATTGCCCATGCAGTTTGACCTAAGTTTTTCAATTGTTTGATTATAGATTCTATCCTGTTTACTGAATCATACATGCCATAGTTTGAATAGTCGGTATGAACATGCGGTGGTACGAACATCTAACTCCTCCTTTTGTTAACTTTTGAGTATTTTAGACAGACTAATCCCCCACCAGTATCCAAAGTTTCCTTTTGCCAATCTTAAGCTCTAATATATCGGGCTTATCTAATGTTGCCCACAGTTCAGGTTTATTACGTCTTACTTCAGATGTAGACTTAAATATCCCAAGGTTGACCAGTAACTTCGGTAGAAATCTTTCGGTTGTAACTATTGGATCGCTAAAACCTAATTCCGCAGGTGGAACTAAAGGTGTTCCTATGACAATATCCATTAGTTTTCCTCCATATACTTAAGCAAACCCCTAGCTACCCCAACAAGTTCCACCGGATACTCTTTGATGACAGATGAACCTACAGTCCAACTTGGGCATAGTCTATGGTACTTAACTTTGGCTGCAATCTTAGGGTACTCGCTCACGAGTTTCTTGAGTTCTCTCTCTCGTTTATCATACTCAGCATCAGGCATTATGTTAGCATCAAAACAGTAATAACATATTCTAGCAACTATTGTTTGCCTACGTCTACGCAAGATTAACTCACGTATTTCATCTTCAGTCATAGCCTTACTCCCCTTTGCCCGACTATTTGATATTCATTAGTCTTAACCTTTTGTTTCGACTTAAACCAAGTCCAAGGTTTCAGCCAATGCTTACTAGATGTTTCCCAAAGTTCTATCATTGGTTTCCCTCCTTATCTCCACAAACAGCAAACGGCATAATATCATCAGATTCATCAATGAATTTTAGAAAATCTTCATCAGACATTTCTGCAAATCGCTTCATTAGGCCATCCCAATATTCCTTACTTCCCATCGTTTTCCTCCCACCAGTCATGACATTGCTCACAATAGCATAACCCTTCGATATTACTCACGATTCTACCACAGTATTTGCATTTGACTCTCTCTACTCTTACCACTAGATTACCTCCTGTTGTATTAATACTTTATCTCCATACAAGTCTACTTCATTTATAAACTTTTGCGCTTCTATTACATCAGCATAAGTACGTATTGGTTTATAGGTTGTATGTCCATAGTATTTCTCAACTTTACACACAATGTTGATTATCATTAGTTCCTCCTTTAGTTAATCTTGTAATAATTTCCTTCATTGTATATCTGATACTCTTCTTTAGTAACACTTGTACTATAGCTTTTGTTACCGTCAGTAATTGTAAAGCTATAACTATCAGGAACATAATTCATGAATCCACTTTTGCCAGTAGATACCCAATAATAGTAACCTTCGTAATGACATTTCGACACTATATTTCCTTCTGGTATTTTGTTAAGGTAGTTCTTATGCGCGTCATATGCAAATACAGACAGAAATACAATGCCAACACAGGCTATAACTAGCCTTACAATTAATTTGCCCATCCTTACCTCCTTTAGAATCGATTTTGATGTCAGAAACCATAGTTATAAAGGGTGTTTTTAGTGGTTTTAGAACTATGGTATACATTTGTATTCACTGACTAAAAAGTTATCAAAAGTCCCCATTTAAAGTGTATTTTTTTGTTATCTTTTGAGTATCTTAGGCATAAAAAAATCACGACCAGAGTCTCATCTTTTGTCCCCCTTTATTTCTCTCACCGTTATAATATCAAAGAATAACAAAGGTGTCAACAATTATTTTAACAAAGGTCCCACAAACGCAAAAAAGAGGGGCAACACAAGATTTCTCTCATGTTGCCCCTCGGTTTAAACTAAAGCTCTATATAAGTCTGCTGGAGTTACACAATCAGCATAAACTCCAGGTAATACATCAAGTCCACCTGCACGTAATATTCTAGTTACAGCCTCAGAACAATTCACAGTTACCTCTCCATCTCCCGGTACTTGCACTCCAGTAATATCATGGATACCGCCGTTGATACAATCGATATAACCATAAGGTGTATACAGTAATCGTTTGGCTTCTAACTCAGCATCTTCTATCTTAGGTATATCTACAGTTGCTACTACTGTTTTGCAGTCTCTATACTCATCTACAGGTGACTTAACAAACCCTTTTAAAGTAGCTTCCAAAAGTGAGTCCAATAAAAATATCCCTGTGTGACTTGGGTTTTCTCCCTTGCCTTCTGCAGCATCTATAATCTTGCCTATCCAGTCATGGGCAAAGACAAATAGAACTTTTACCTCCATATATACACTCTCCCCATAAAAAAGTAAAAGGCCCGATCATAAGACCGAGCCAAAGGTGATTATAGTTTACTTTTTACCCAATTGGAGCCTTTTGCAATTCCAACAGTAGCTAAACCAATTTCACCGATATTCCTAATTTTTACCCAAATACTATCTGTTGTCTTGATCTCATTCAATAATTTCGTAACTACGCTGACGGAACCAGTAGAAGTCGCAGTTGTCAGGATTGTTGTTGCAGCTTCAGCAACAGCGTCAGCCACATCATCCAAACTGTCAGCAGAAGTAGCACTGGCAATTGCAGAATCTAAAGCACTGTCAAGAGTAGACGTTGTAGTTTCTGCAGTTAAAGCAATAGTTCCATCTACAGTTTCATCAGCAACAACAGTTACATCGGCAGTATTACTTGTGTAACCGTCTAGCTCTGCAGTAAAGGTATAAGTTGCAACCTCAAGACCTTCGACGGTTACTTGTCCATTGGCATCAGTAGTAGCATCACAGACAACAGAGTCAACCGTATAGCTTACTGTTGCTCCTTCTAATGCTGTGCCAGAGCTGTCCTGTACTGTGATAGTTACGCTTCCAGTTACTACCGTTTCATCATCAGCAAACAATTGTAAATTAAACATTTCACATTACCCCTTTATATTTTTGATATCTATAATAAAAGACCGCCGTGTTAACAGCAGTCTTGTCGTTGGTAGAATATAGCTTTGCCCCTTATGGTATCTCCACCAGTTCCAGGTTCATCACCATTGGCTAGAATCCATAAGTCCCATCGTTCACAAGTTGTCTTAGGGCCATAATCGTCTTCATCAGCTTGTTCAGCATGAGTCTTCACATGGTCATAATCACAAGGTATATCTAATGAAGTACATAAAGTAGCCACTACTTGTGCCATAGATTCAATCTGTAGATCAGTCGGTGGTTCATTGCCTAAGTCATTCGTAGTTGCCTTTGCACAGCACGCTAGTGATACCGCGATTGCACCAGTGTTGTGTCTCCATGTATGCGGCTTGTATTCCGTAAGATCATCTGTAGAAACAAAAACACTACCATCAGCATCGATGTTAATGTGGTAATCATCGAAAAACTGACCGTAGTGACCTGCAGACCAATGAAGGTATATCTTGTCAATCTGTCCACTTGCTTCTACCGCAAGTTCCTTTAGTTCTTCTAAGGCTACCTTCTGCGTATCAATCACTCCTTTAGTGCATTAGTTTAAACAAAAATAACCCTATATTTAGGGCTACACTTATGGCACATCCATATATCCAAAGTTTCAGACGGTTCTCAACATCTCTAATTTCAAGTTCCAGTATTTCCTTAGTGATAAACTTGTCTTGCATAATACCAATTGACTCCTTAATTTCAACTAACATATCTTTCATGTTTTTTACATCGTAAGGTAATCCATTAAGCATTTTGTAGAGTTCATCTATGTCTTTCTTGTTCTCTCTTATAGCTTCATCATGTGCTAAATAATGCGCCTCACATTCTCCCATTAGATCACCTACATTCCAATCAAGATATTCTTTAGTGCGATTAAGTCAAAGTTAGTACCAAGGTATGCATTAGATAAATACGCTAGTATTAAAATGACGCCTACGATAATATAGCGTTTCTTGTTGTCGCTCATATGAGATAAAACTTTAGTTAGCATAAGTTCACCGCCCAAATGTAGTCATAAGAATGTTTTTTACGTCAGACAGGTAGTTTTCTAATGTATCACCAAAGTAGTCACCATTTTTCAATGCTGTGATATAATCGTCAATACTTTGGGCATCAAAAATACCATTGTCACGGTAATACTGAAGGTACTTCCCGAAGTAATCTGCATAATCTTCATAACTGCCGAATTGCATATAGTAGCAACTCCCGTCAGGCTGTGGTGTGTCATTAGGTTCAACTTGAGTGAGTCCTCCAAGGTTATGGTATTCTTCTGTTAAATCTGAAGCAAACTCATTAGTTTCATGCGCCCATTGACTGTAGATCCATTCAGCTTTAATTGGCTCTCCAGCTATTTCTGCGGATACCTTAGCTAAACCATAGAAATATTCGTTCATAAAATCACCTCCAAACTAAAAATAACGCCTTAAGCGTCTGCAGTGGTTGTTGTGGTATCTACTGTAAGAGCGATTGTTGCGTTTACCGTAGAGCCAGCTACCGCAGTTACACTTACGCTTGCACTTGTATAACCGCTTTCTGTAGCAGTAAATTCATATGTACCTGCCGCCAACCCGGAGAACGTAACTTGACCGCTAGAATCAGTCGTCGTTGATCCACCACTATACGAAACTGCTACTCCTTCTATTGCTGTGCCAGAGCTATTGGTTACAGTAATTTCCACTATAGTCGTTCGGGTAGTTTGATTTGCAAGCAACGTATCTAATTTTGAAATGTATGTATCACCATCAGACCAAGGTACCGACTGAGCTGTTTCGTTGCTCCCGTCACTTAAAATATGCCTTGTATCTGGCACATAAATTCTACTGATATAACCAGTAGGCAATCCACTGTAAGTAGCACCAAGATCTGTAGCAAAATTAGCAGGCGTATCGCAGTACGTTTCGCTTGCTCCGCGCACATAAATCCACCCATCAGGGTGATGTTGAAACATTGTTGACATATCAATAGCCTCCTAATATTTAATAATGTAATTCAAAACAATGTAAGGTGGCATGTTATTATGAGAACCACCACCACCGGTAGAACCTGTACTTAAAACGGTAGTATTAGTTGTATACGAACCTGAAGAATTATTATAATCTGTATAGCTAGAACCACTACTACTAGAAGTAGCAGAAGTTTGAGTATGTGAATGACTTGGCATCTCGCTTTTTGTCAAAGTATGAGTTGATTCGCCGCCAGTAGCCGCCAATGTTGAATAAGTTGAACCTAAACCTAGCGGAAACCTATCCTTGAGACTTGGCAGATTAAAAGTGGTTGATCCATCGCCCTCACCATAAGTTGTTCCAATGACAGAGTAAAGACTTTCATATGTTGTTCTACTAACTGCTGAACCATCACAAAGTAAATAACCATCAGGAGCAGTACTGCCTGCATATATAGAAATTGAACCTATAGGAGCAGTATTGATTTCAGATATTGCAGTATCAATGTATTCTTGGTATGTTGCTGTATAGTTATAATCAAATACAAGTTTCCAAGTAGGAGTTGTATCTACCAGTTTATATATTTGCTGCAAATCTGTTCTATCACAAAACATCCCTACTACTAGATTTTCTGTAGGGAACGCCGTACCCGAGTTATTGCTCATAGTTATACTAAAGTTATTATTTATGACCGTTCTACTTTTACATAATTCGTCGTCCTCTGCGATTGTTGTTAAAGTTTGCATTTTTCCTCCTTAATCCCAACTTATTGCTTCTACTTCAGCCACCGTAGTAGCTTCATAGACTTCTGCTTGTAATGACCAAAGTTTAGCCTTAAGTGTAGCATAGTAAGTAGCCCAATCATCACCTAAAGTAACCATTTCGGTAGACGTAAGATACTGTATGGTCTTAGTGGAATCATCAGCAATCTGTGATACCTTAGCTCTAATTGGAGCTTGACCTGCTGTAATTCCAGTCATAAATACTGTGACATCATAAGCCGTTGAATCATACTTTGCTTCAGCATATAACCTTTGGATTACTGCTTGATTCTCTGTGTCGCTATCGTACCACATAGCTGTACCTGAAGCTGAACTTGAGAACCCTGCGGTGTAAGCTGAAGCTGCTGCATTAGACAACTCGCTTAGTTTTGCTGTTTGTGCTTCGGATACCGTAGAGTAAGCCACAGGTTCACTAAAGGTAGCCGTAGTAGAATCGTATGTCCAACCCACCTCTGGCTGAGTTGTAAGGCTTGTTATGTCCACAAAAGTAATATCATTTTGGTTATACTTTTGTTCGTATAGTTCATCTAAAGTCAGTTCATCAGTCATTATCCAATGAACTTTAGAGTCTAAAATTTGAGCATAAGTGTACATTTGTTGCCTCCTTTAGTATTCAACTAGGACGAAACCTGAAGTTCCTGCGTCACCAGCAGTAGTAGCACCAGAAGTGCCTGCCCCTCCAGAACCGCCTTTACCATAAGTTAAATAACCAACTCCATAACTAGTACCATCAGTTCCACTCCCTGTACCACCTGAACCTCCCACTGCCGAAATATATGATCCAAATGAGGATGCGCCACCAGTACCACCAGAGCCACCATAAGAGCTACTACCAACAGAACCTGCAGTACCTGCAGCACCAACAGTTACAGTTATAGTTGTTCCTGAAGTTAGTCCAGTGACAACTTGACATATTTTTGCTATAGAATCGCCACCATCACCTCCAGTGTATGATGTGGGATAGCCACTGGATGCTACAAAATAAGAACCACCACCACCACCGCCACCACCACCAACAAGTGTTATCCAAACAGAAGTAACATTGTCCGGGACAGTGAAAGTCCCCGATGCGGTGTACAATATCTTACCGTTAGAAACACTGTCTGAAGTAGTTGTAATTGAAAGATTCCCACTACCGTCAAAACTGCCGCTACCAGTTACATCACCAGTTAACTCTATGGTCCTAGCTGTAGCTAATTTAGTAGCTGTACTTGCATTACCCGTTAACGCACCCACGACACCACCAGTAGCGGTTATTGCTCCAGTTACAGCTAAGGTACTACCTAAACTTGTTACTCCAGTTACCGTAAGTGAACTTGTTAAGGTCGCTGCACCTGCACATGCTAATGCTCCAGCTAAAGTGGTCTTACCTGTGACACTAACGGTTGAAGAAAACGTAGTTGCACCGCTTATGTCACCACCAGTTTGCAACAGGTAGCCAACGATAGGTTGATAGTCAACGCATACCCAAACTCCAGAGCCTAAAGATAAGAATTCCATGACATCACCAGCAGCAACAGTAATCGAGGCCGAACCTGGAAGTAGTATTGCAGATGAACTATAGGTCACCGTAAGAGCCTCAGTAAACCGCAATATTCTACGGACACCTGCATGGATTGTATCGAAAGCTTTAATTGCAGTAGTACCTGAGATAATAATAAAAGAGCCGGTTGCGGCTCCAATGTTCATAGTAGATGCACTTGCCATACTAACTGACGAGCTATTAACGACTATCCAGGTAGGTGTAGTGTCCACCAGAACGTACATTTGGTTTAAATCCGTTCGGTAGCATAGCATCCCTACTACTAGATTTTCTGTAGGGAACGCCGTACCGCTTGAACTGGACATTGCAGTATAATCATTGTTTATCAATAAAGAACGACTTGCAGTAAGTGTAGTCGTACTTGCTATATCAGTAAAACTCTGCATAGAACCCCTCCTTAATATCCATAGGCAACCCACCCAACGCTTCCGCTAACAAGAGTACCTCCAGAGTCTACAATTTTCACTGTAAAGCCTGTTTTACTTGTAGTCATAAGCATAGGATAAGTACCAACTTCGCCACCTTTCAATGTTACAGTTACCTCTGGAATAGCGTGGAATGTCTTGCTGAAAGTAACCGTGGTAGCTTCAGCCTCTATAGTTGCTGTACCTTTATCTGTTATGTCAGGTACATCTACATTTAGTTCCCAATTGCTAACTCCAGGCTTACTTGTTGTTATGCTTGTTTCCAACAGGATTTTAAACAAGGCTTTTTCATAAGTTAAATCGCCAGCAACAAATGTATTAAATGCTTCGTATCCTGCAGGACTCGTTAAAGCTGTAAAACTATCAAATGTTAAGTCGCCACTTGATATCGCAATATCACTAAAGATCGCATTAGCATTTCTAAGCATTTCATCGATAACCACAAGGACTTCATCTACCGAAACGCCAATGTCTTTAGCTATACTGTCAGCAAAAGTTATGATTTCCTCAATAGCCTTATTAAAAGCTACAGTTCGTGCAAAAGACTCTGAAGTTGTGAGTGTTTCGCTTAGTATTTTTGCTATAGTATTTTCGATACCTTCAGTTGACTTAAGTGTTTCAGCAAGGTTTTTCTCTACAGCTACAGAACATTCAGTGCCACTATTGTAGTACCAACGTATATCATTGATATACATAGTTCCTGCTGATGTTGAATAGCCAAAACTTGGCCCATCTGCAAATATAACCTTACCCGTATACGCAGTATTAACTGTTACCGTCATAGATACAAAATGCCATTTTCCATCTGATGAAATAGTCGTTGATTTATAACTTGATAGTGCAGCACTCCAGTCACTTGTATATACATGAAAGCCAAAATAAGTAGGACTTGTAGCAGTAGTCCTATACCAAAACTGCAGAGTAAAAGTATCTCCAACACTAAGAGTAAATGAACCAATAGACTTCTCCCATCCGTTCCATTCACTAGCAGTTCCATCTTTAGTTAGCATCCAAGTCTTCGCATTAGGATTTGGCGAATCTATTATTGTAGTTGTTACATCTGTGTTTGTTGGACTTCCTCCGTTTGCTACTTTAGCAGGAGTATAATCAGCGTAATAGTTTCCATTTTCTTGCCCTAAATCCGAAATATCTAAAGTGTCATATAATGTTTTTGTTGTGTCAAACCTTAAAGCTTCACTAGTAGCAAGAGCTTCGCTTACGTTTTTACCAAAGGTCTTTTTTATAGTATCTTCGGCCTTAAGGGTTTCGTTTAGTTTTTTATCTGCTACCTTAGACGTTGTTTCTGTGAATCCTATCGTTTCAGCTAATGTTCTAACAAATGATATAACCCTTGAGAAGTCTTCAGTTAAAGCTACAGTTTCACTTACGTTCTTACCTATAGTGCTTTTCGAACCTTCTTTAATAGCCACTGTTTCAGCTAATGCTCTAATGAATGTAACAACGTTTGCAAGACTTTCAGCAAGGGCTACGGTTTCACTTATTGTTTTAACTAAGTCAAAGGTCATTTCTAAGTTTCTTGGAGTTTTACCATTGTCTACTCTCATACAAGTAAAATCAACACTCACAGACTCATTCAAAGTAATCGTGGGACACTTAAACGAATAAAATTTATGGTCAGTTCGCGTACTCCCTGCAAGTAATATATTTGTTAAATAATTCCATCCATCATCTTGCTCAATACCAACGTCACTAGCCCACCCCGATATATTAGACGCAGTTCCGATCATACTAACTGCCTTACAACCAGACACTAGCCGCCAATAAACACTTGATGAATAATAATTACCCGCAGTAAAACTAATTGCTTTACTTGTCATTATCCCATGACCCCAAGTTATGGTTGATAGATAAGTTACTCCTTCACTGGTTGTAGGAGTTATTGTACAACGATATATTGGATTTCCATTATATGTCTCATCCAAAGTAGTTATAGCAATAGTTATATAAGACGAGTAATTATTATAGGAAGTTGGAGTAGCAACAGTCACTAGGTTAGAACTATCAATAAACAAGCTTTCATTGATTGCCTTGGCCGTATTCTTTACTATACTATCGGAAATCGAAAGTGAATCTGATATTAATTTGGTCGAGCTTTTTGCAACGCTTTCAGTTAAAGCTACTGTCTCACTTAAAGACCTGATAAAAGAACAAACCCTTGCAAAACTATCACTAGTCGCAAGGGTTTCAGCTATACGTTTCGCTATTGTTTTCTTGTTGGTTTCAGCAATTGTTAAAGCTTGAGAAAATGCCTTGGTTACACCGTTGGAGCTACCTTCTGCTGTAGTCAATGTTTCTCCAATAGTTGTATCATAAGCATATTCACTCGATGTAGCCCAAGTTTTATAACCATCTATGCTACCCCAAGTATAAGTTGCAGACCATGTACAAGCACTTCCTGCCGTACTTGTCGTATTAACACTCGACATTTACACTCCTCCTTAAGAGAGGGTAAATGTAAACGTGACAGTTAGCGTATCGCTTGCACCTTTGTTAATCGTGCTGAATACCACCCGGTTAAGCATAGTGCCACTAGAAGAAGCATTAAATACTGCAGCTTCAGTGAGTGCCGCAGTTGCAGTGCCAGCAGCAAAAGTAGTTGAAAGAGTAAAGTATTGAGTGCCAGTTGTATGAGCATAAGTTGCAGCAGCTATTGCCGATTGAGTAACAAGAGCTGTCTGAGAAGTAGCTGCTGCGGTTGTACCTGTGCCTACTGCAATATAACTCATAGCTGTTCCAACTGTACCTGCCACTTGAGCGCAAATAAAGTCAAACCCACCTGCTACAATAATATTTTCCTTACGCATAACTTCCACAGAACCATCTTCATGAGTTAACGTAAAATCCCAAGTACCCTTGACCTTAAGATTCTCCCTATCCTCACTATTGTCAAATTTGTTCATAATGTAGTTTTGCAGTTTTTCCTTAAAGTTTTCCATTTACACATCATCCTTTCAAAATAAAAAAGCCTAACATTTTGTCAGGCTTTAATCTCCATATAGTCTTAAGGTTGTGAATGTACCGATAGGCTCATAGGATTCTGTTGATGATCCTGAATCATTTGCAATTATCGACATAACATATAACCTTCGCTCAGTGCTTGTCTGCACGATACCAAAGCATAAGCAATCAACCGAATCATAATCGCAAGTAACTGTATTGAGGTTCCCCGAACTGTCCTTTAAATAAAAGTAACCGTCAGCATAGCTATAGCCAACAGTTAACTTCCCTGCAGTTCCTTCAAGAGTCGCGTAGATAACACTGTAATCCATAGTTTCCGAAACCCTTACGTAAAACACAAGATTAAATGCTTCAGGAATCGATACGCTCCAAGAAACCCTTGTGCAATCACTGATATAAGCTCCGTTTCTAAATGTGCCCTCATCATAAGTAACTCCAGTGCTTTCAGTTGCATCTGTACTTGCAACATCACCAACAAGGGTATTATCCAAAGAAAAACTCTCAATAACAGTTGAGTCGTATCCTGTAAATCTAGCTATCTTATTAGCAACAGACATTGATGATGAATCACCTGTAGCCAACCATTCCACCGCCGCATCACCGCTATCCCAAGTAAACGTTGCATCTTCCCAGTCTATTTCCACATCCTCAACAGCAACGAAATCATAGTTAATCCAGTTTCTAGCAGTACAGCTTTCTCCTAAATCAACGTCTACGATATGATAGCCTTTGTATACCTCACCGGATTTTAGCCTTAAGAGTTCACTTTCAGCCACAGTATTCAGCTTTACTCCAGACCAACTATTCGTTACTTGATTAATCGTATCGATTATATTACGGTCATCTTCGAGTACTACGCTTAAATCATAGTAAACAGCATCAGCACAATAATTCCCATATTGGTCAACCGATTTTATCCAATAGATATAGGACGATGAGCCTGGAGAATGCAGTGAATAACTCGTGCTTAAGGTCAACGTCAGTTTAATACCAGAAGACCACGAAGCCCCTCTCCGAAGTTCATAACGCACATCAGTCCCACTTACCTTGTCCCAACTGAAGTTAATGTAAGAATTGCTACTAGCAGCTGCAAAGCCAGTCACAGAATCCGGCAAAGTATATGTAGCTGTAACACTAGCCGTATCGGAATAATTCCCCGAAGTATCTACCGCCTTAATGTAGAAAATATATGTCGTAGCGGTACTTATAGAAACAAAAAGACTTGTACTAGAAAGCGTATCAGCTATCAAAGTACAGGCGTCAATACCTGCATTATCAGTACCTTGCCATATAGAATAACCGGAAATATCATTTTCGTCATTTGCTGTCCAAGTTAGGTTAAATCCACCCGCAGTTTCAGTTGCAGCAAAATCGCTTACAGAATCGGGGGCAACATTTTTACCTGTGATAGTTACGGCATCTGTTATAATCCCACTTGATACCCGTTGCACTGTATTCTCAACCTTGAGTTGAACTATATAGCTATCACCAACAATTACGTTAGAAAATGTATAAGTAGCATCAGTGGTATACCCTGCGAGTGTATAGGTTGAACCACCATCTATACTATAGTAAACCTTGACTCTACTAAAGTTAGTGTATGTCGGCAATGTATAGTTAACCGTTAGGGTAGAAATTACAGTTCCATCTTTTTGTATATAGTAGTCCTGTGAAGTAGATACATCAGATACATTAGGTACTGTTTCAGTATACGGGCTAGACACTGTTGTATAATTTCCTATGCTTATCTGAGAATCCAATGTGTCATCATAGATTGAGCTATTGTACTGCTGTGCTTTAATAGTCCATAAGCCCTTGTTTTCAGATATCTCAAGTATTCTAAAAGGGGCAGCATCAAGGACACCAAAGGTTAACGTTATAATATCTCCAGGTTGCAAATGCATTGCCATCGTTGCCGTACTAAAGGTTACAACTCCAGGACATAACCTATTGATTGCCTTATAGATACGCCCAAGTCGAAGTGCTTGTCCTTGTGAAGTACAACCCAAGAGGTCAACATCTTTATTTATGATTTTACTTTTGACCTTTTGATCCCCAATGTCATTCACAAGTACCTTAATGCCAACCCAATTTTGTCCAGGGTCATAATATTTTATGGTGTACCTGTTGGGTCTATTGTCTAACTCTTCATATTCAAATTTGACACTTTTGATTTTAATGTTGGATTCATCAAAGGCATAAGAAACAGACTCAGCCTTTTCTATCCTAAGAGATACCTGATCACCGCTGAAAACTAAAAAACCGCCAAAGGCGGCAAGCATATCTTGGACATTCTCTATGTGTTTCTTTTGTTCAGCTATGACGAAATTTAGTTTGTACCTTTGTTCAGTTACTTCGATACCATAAGCATCATAGTATGATATCTGCGTTTCACAATAGTCCGCTACCTCAGAAAAACTATCGTCATCAATCATATCCTCAGTTATCCAACGTCCCATGCCATAACGTTTATTTGTAATGTAGTCACGCAAGCAAAGTGCCGGATTATCTGACCAGACAGTTGAGCCATCTCTAGGGTCATATACTTTTTTACCTTTGACTATCGCAGCTACCGTAGGGTCACTACCGGTTAAATCATCCGATATCGTAAGGCTTGCCCTAACCCATGCGCAATTTTTGTAGCCACCGACAACCTTATAGTTCGAAGGTGGGTCTTGGTCAGATGCACCATTAGAAAAAGTATACGAACAATCATCAAGTCCATCCATAGAACAACTTACAGGATTGTTGTAGCAGTTTGTAGCTGAGAATTCATAGATTTCACAAGGATCAGTGTCTACGCCAGCATTATCAGTTATCCTCCAGCCACACCCAAGTTTCTCAATATAGGATATAAGTTCCTGTGTGTAGCACTCTTGGGGATTCGTTTGGAGGTCTTCAAGATCATCAGCAGTTCTCAAATGTATAGTCGTAGTTGTACCGTTAGCATAAAGGTTTAGATAATCTCCATTTACCGCTACAGTAGCATCAGTGTAAGCTATGTTTTGGATGCTAAAGAGTACACCAGATGAAATCAAAAGACAGTTTGCAGTTACACCTGTGACACCATTAATTTCCCCTTCGCAAAAAATTAAGTCCTTAGTAAGCGACTGCAAATCTGAAGATGCTCTATGATAAGTTTGGATACCACCAAAGAGCCTCTTACCATAGATTATAGGAATCATGCTTTCAGAATCTACAGTATTCTGAACGGCATCAAAGGAGTAACTATTGTCAGTGTCTTGGTGCAATGCAGTCCAAATGGTGGAAGCCAACGATGCACCATAGAGCGCACCTTGGATTGCTGCTTGGCTACCTACAATACCAAAAGCCCCTGGATTCAACGCACCAAAGGCAACACCCGCAAGTGTCCAAAAGGTTTTACTTTTGCTTTTACCCAATAATAATCACCTCCCTGCCTTTACGTTTTAACTGAGTACTGCCAAGGTATAGCCAACATTCCATTGTAGTTCTTACGGTTCGAATGCCTATCGCAATCAGTTGTTGAACCATCGCATCCTGTTTCGCAACTATAGGAATCACCTTCAGTTGGTGTAGTGTAAAACGGATACTCAACTGTAATTGAGCCTACAGCACTACTTAAGATTCTCTTAGTCTCAAAGCCGTAAGTCACTGTACCGTTTTTCCAATAGCTTGCAGCTTGAGTTAAACTTGAGTCATATATGATGTACTGTGTACTACCGCTACCTACAGTTCCTTCTTGGGTTACTTGTTCAGCACCACACTCAACATCATCACCAAACCAAGCACCACAAGAGAGCATACAGGTTCTACCTGCGTATTGAGTGTTAGTTTTAACCTTAAGTGTCGCTGTAAAGGTACTTGTGGAATAATCCAAGACTGGAGCGTCAATATACCCGTGAAAGACATACTTATATGAGCTACTATCAGTTAAACTATCAGGATAGGCTATCTGAAATATATCAACGTCATACCCTGTGAAGTCATATGATTGTAATAGAGCTGTAGCAAAAGTTTCAGTTACATCAGATATCTTAATGTCTAAATTATCGATTTTACTTGAAGTACTCTGCTTGAAACTCCCACGTTCTATTGGTATAGCTTCATAGGTTACCGCTGTTGTTGTATCTGGAATGTACCAATTAATCTCCTTATCGCAAGCAGCATAATAGTTTGTACCTGTAGGTAACACTAGGCGATAAAGGTCTACAAAGAATACACTAGAAGAATCCTTCATATCCGAAAGTGCTGTTGGTAAGGTTATCATGAGGTATACACCTTCCGTAACTTAAGGGTTAAGCTACCATATGCTTGTATGCCGTAACCATCGTCACCAAAGCCAAACTTCTCTTCAATCTCACAAGAGTCTTCGGCAAATCTTACGGTATGAGTTTCTGCAGCTTCATCTGTCCAATAAAAAAGCACCCCTCCAGGCGCATGAGCATCAAAAAAGGACTTTATCTCAAGCATTTCTGAGTAAAGTCCCTGAAAGGTTAACTCCCATATAATCACAGGATTAACCGCAAGTTGTTGCACTTGTTCAATTCCATTAGCCATCTCAACACGATTATTGAGTGCCTTATGAGTTAGCTTGCGGTTTCCATACGGTTTAATTGAAAGCGTATCCAATGGCATTACTCCTTTCTACGTTTGAATCCAGCGATAAACCCATTGATCCACATCTGTTTATGCATGATGAAACTACGGTCAGGCATCACCATACCATTCCACTGACGACACCCAGGAGGGAACGTTGATAAAACCTTATTATAATGAAGGAAAATTGCAAAATGTGACTCTGCTTCAATCTTCATCAACACTAAGTCACCATAGGTTAACTCCCGAACGTCACGAGTTTTATCAAAGTTCTTCAACAGATATCTCTCGGCTAAAAATGGTGTCTTAAGATACCATTCGTGATCTTTGGGCTTCTCGTATGTCGGAAGGTTCCACCCATGATAATCATAAAATACTCTTACTAATCCTGCACAGTCGCAGCCATCAACTGTATCACCATTGAAAACATACGGTATCCCTATAAATTCCATTTGTCACCTCCACAGGTTGTCAAGCCTGTATTTAAGATTACAGGTTGTCAGTCCTGTATAAAATACAAAAGACCATCCAAGGGTGGTCGAATTATTGTCTATATTGTTAAATTGTGGTATTATTTAAGAAAAACTATTGGAGTTGACTTATAATGATTGGTCTTAATAACGAAGATGTAATTCAAATAATCAATGATTATCTTAGAGAAAACCAATGGGAAATTGAACAGGCTACGACTTTGGCCTTTCCTAAAAGTGATGCGGAAATATTAAATCATAAGTTCGGGACATTTATTGATAAGTTTCTACCTAAGATTATTGCCCAAGTTGTTACTGAAAATAATACCAAAATTGAACAGTATATTAATGAGAGATTTCAGAAATAGCATCAATTAGTTGTTCTTTAGTTTCTTCGCTTGGTTTCTGAAAATATTTATCTAAAGCGTCTACAAATGTTATAGCCCTTTGCTTTGCTAACTTTTTTATGTATTCTTCTTGTTCTTTCGAAAAGCCAACTAAAGTAAATTCTCCTTTGTCATTTATCATAATTATCAAATCCTTTCATTGGAGGTCTTAAGATGAAAGCTAAAGTTGTATTTCTAGTGTTATGTCTTATGTTTGTTATGGGGAACAACAGTGTTTTTGCCTGGAAAGCAACTCCCCGTAGTTATGGTGTTGTTGTAAATAACAATTTAACTGTAGTCGGCATAAACATAAACGGTCCTGCCTATCAAGCAGGTATACGTCCCGGCGACATTATAGTCAACGCAACAAAAGAACAATTATATACTACTGATGAATCTACAATAAATATTACATATAAAAGAAACGAAGATACACATAATACTATTTTAACCAGCAGAAAACTATTAGATATTGCCGAAATGACTACTTTCCTTATTCTCGATTCAGCCAAAACCAACTATGAACGACTAGTAAAAACACTAACCTTCCATCCAGTTATTTCCCCCTTATTCCCTATTCAAAGCGCAGACAGCAACCTTAAAATATTAAGCACGTTTGGGACATCCACAAGAAAGAATGTTCAAAACTTTCCCGATTACATTGTGTCAGTAGGTGGGAGCGGCTTTGGTTTTACAACGCTTAAAACTCAAGGTAACTTTGCACTAGCAGATAACGGTAATAACAGTCTCTTTAAAGTAAACTTAGGATTCCAGGCTGAATGGTCTCATTTAGGGGGACAGTCATGGGCTAATTTTCCTTCTTCTGGTATATTAGAGCGTAAGGTAGTAGAAAGTTTATATGATAATCCTTAAAGATGTAGAATAAACCACCGTGGAGGTCTTAAGATGAAAACTAAAGTTGTATTTCTAGTGTTATGTCTTATGTTTGTTATGGGTAGCTGTTGGGCTATGACCAGCACTGATATTCAAGAAGCAATCCGAATTGGATACATTGCTGCTGACGACAAAAAAGATTTTGTGTACAACCAAAAGGATTCCGACAGAATCTATGCTGGCCTGGATATGCAATATAGAGCAGATGCATTTCTAATGTTTCCACAATCAACCGTGGCTACCTACGCACTAAAAACCAAAAAGAATTATATGAAACTAGATGACACCAAAGCGGCTCAATATTCAAACCTATATACTTTAGGTGTAACTTATACAATTCAATTTAAAGACAAAATACAACAAGTAGTAAATCCAAGGGTTGTAGCCCTGCAAGATGATAAGGTTATTGAACCATGCGAACTTATCTATGGTGATGTTCAGGTTAACCATGACATGTGGGGTAAAGCACTTTACGGCTATGGCGTAACTGCCAGATTCAATGCTAATGACATAGATACAAATAAAGCACTAACTATAAAGGTTATAAGCACATCATCAAGAGAACTAACTTTTAGATATGATCTTTCTAACAGCAACAATGCCTATAAATCTACTAGAAATGATTATAAGTTTAAAGAGGGCTAATTAGCCCTCTTTTTATACGCTATAACCCAAGTTTCTCATTCGTGATATCTGTGAATATAAGTCATCATCTGACTGAGCCTGTTGCATTACTATAGGTTGAGTCGTAGTATTACCTTTACTACTTTGCTTATTGAGTATTTCAAGTATCATTTGATTTTGTGTCATAAGCAAATTATTAGTACTCTCTATCGCAGCTATATGTTCCTGAGATTGCTTAAGATTAACCGATAGTGAGTTATTATTTTTTAATGTTTCTTGTGTTTTTTCGCTCAAATAAGGGGCAACTTGAGTACCCTTGTTAAGCATTCCCAATGCTTGTGCCGATTGCATAACTAGTGACTGACCTCTAGATTGATCCGTAAGAGGGATTACAGCTTCGGCTTTGTTGCCTTCGTTAAGAGTAGCTACATGTTCTTGATTGAAGATACCACCGTCTTCATGAGCGAACAAAGGTACTGCTTTAGACAGTAAGTTCCACCAGTTAGAACTATTTGATGAACTAGTCTGCAGTTTCCTCTTTCGCTGATCTTCAGCTATCTTTTGGCTTTCGCTTAATGTGCCTGACTGAAGCCCTTCAGAAGATGTGTCAGAATTACTAAAACTAGGTACATCAATATTAGCTAAATTCAACCAAGCCGGTTTAGATTCTTCAGCCGTTGCACTATCGGCAGATATACTTGGCTTATTCAATAGAGGCTGTATATCTGCTCCTAATGCTGACACTGTATTGGTGTTCACTGATTTCCTATTGTTATCAGTAACGGCTACTGGCTGAAGTCCTTTATGTTTATTACCTGAAGCAAATCCAGTCCAGTCTTCAGTGTTGAAATCAACAGACGAGTAGTCTTGCTTAGTGCCTGACGAACCACCGAACCATTTATTCGATAGTTTAGTTAGCCAACTTACATTTGTATTTTCAACCCCCATAAGTGCTTTAAGAGCATCTTCAGCCATTTGTGACCAAAGATTTTTTAATGTATCTTTAAACTTATTGCCTTTAAGTAAAACCTTATCGGTTAAATCGTACCAGCCATCAAGTATAGCCTTATTTTTCTCCTGTTCATAGTTTTTGATTTCTTGGTCAGCCTGAAGTACAACTAACTTTTGCTTCTCCATAGCTTCTTTAGCTGCATCAATTTTCTCTTGATATTTTTTTCTTTCGTCAGATTGCTCTTTGTCTGTTTTAAGTTCTCCCTTTTCGTTATACGCGCTGATATTGTTGTAAGCTTCAAGAGTATCTTCATAATCACTAGTCTTCTTGTCAAGTAACCCTTGCTGTATCCCCCGTTGTTCCCTAGCGTACTTAAGATTACTATCGGACATCTTCATAGACTTAAATGGACTAGTGCTATCTTTATAACCCAACTTTTCCATCTCTTGTCTACGTTTGCTTGCCTCAAGTTGCCTATTGAGAACTTGTTCTGTACTGTAATAGCCAGCGGTATCCAGTTGAATCAAGGAGTTCTTCTGCTTGCTAATTTCTTTAGTTGTACTTGAAATTTGCTCTTGAATCTTAATCCACATTTGGTAAATTTGCTGTGTAACTTGGCTTTCCGAAAGTAATTCACTATGGTCTTGGTTCAGTTCCTTTTGACCCTTTTTACTAAGTTTACTGAAGTCTACATCTTTAAACTCAGGCATATTTTTCTCTAATTCCGCGAGTTGCCAACGAAGGTCATTCTCAAGTTGCGTTAAAGTACCTTTTGATGCTTCTGTTCCTAATGTTTTATCCGAGCCTACTGTTTCGCTTAGTTTTCTGATTTGCTCTTGAGTAGCCATACGTTTGTCTAGCCAAGTTTCAGCAGATTTACCTTGAAGATTTTCTTTAGTAGCTATATTATCAAGAGCTATAGCATAATCATCAGCAGTTTGCTTAAGTTTTAAGTTTATGTTTGCCTCTTGTTGCTTGAAGGCTAAAAGCTGAAGTTTCTCTTGGGTTAACTTAGTGTTGTCTATAGGATCTATTGAAGTACGTTTTTTAGGTGGAGTATCTTCAACTGTGCCAGTATCGTGAATATCGTCAATCTTAGTTCCCTCTTGTGCTTTTATACGTGCTACTTCATTTGCAGCTTTCGTTATAATCTGGTTTTGTTCTGTTTGGGCAGAAACCAGCCCGTCAGCTAAATCTTGAGCTGATTTTTTCTCTTGGTTTATAGCATTTTGTTTATTTTGGTCAGCAAACATAGTTCCAAACTGACCTCCATAACCAATCATACCTAATTTTGTCCAACCATTATCAGCCGCTACAACAGTTTGTTTGTCAGCTTCATTTTTAGCTTTTAAATCAGCTAATCGAGTTAACCCTAATTGACGATATATTTCTATTTGTTTTTCTGCTTCAGTAGCTAACCCTTGAGTTTCTTGTTGGATTGCCTTTAGTCTTTGTTTGGCTTGGTCAGCAACCTCCATAGAATGATCTACAATCGCCTTTCGTTCTTCTTGTAGTTGTTCAGTTAAAGTTTTCTTTTTATCATTCATTTTAGCTATTTCAACATCAATTTGTTGACCAACATCAGCACTATTTTTTATACGTTGTATAGCTTCTTCGCCTAGCATTGAAGTCAAAGCATGTTCTGTAGTTGCTATTTTTTCGTCGTTAGCCTTAATTTTATCCGCAACATTTAACCCTTGCGCCCTTTGTTCCTCAAGTTGTTTTTGTTGCTCAGTTAGTCTTTGGTATGCATCTTTAAGTTCATTTGCAAATTTTATCCTACTTTCGTTTAAGCCAAGTTCAGCTTCAGTAGCACTTGCTTTATCCTCAAGGCGTGCGTTTTCTTTTTCGACTGCAGATGTTAATTCTTGTGTTTGCTTTACTGCCTCTGCCGATTGAGTATTGAATAAAGCATAAGCTGTAGTTCCAGCAATTATTAACGGTATTAATAAGTTTAATCCACCAGTAGAAATTGTTCTAGCAATCGCAAGCGCACGTTCAGCCATAGTTAATTCTACAGTAGCCACAGCCTCGGCTTCTTTAGCTCCTGTGGCTACTGTAGTTGCAACATTTGCAGCTCCTTGCGCTAGTGTTCCAACGGATGTTGCAGTAGATTCTGCGGTTTTAGCTATAGTAGCATCATTTAATGCTTTATTATACAGTGTTAAAGCCATAGCCCCTAAGTTCCATACTGTAATTGCCGCTTTTACATAAATAGTGTATTCAACTATCGTACCTATATTCTGCCATACGCTTGCAGGGATTGTTGTTAACCTACCAATAAGTACATTAATATCATCTATAACGCCTTTTATAAACTTAGTTAATCCAGAGTTACCTGCACCCATTACAATTTCCTGTAATTGAGTGCCTAACCTTTGTAACTTGCGCGAAATTGTATCTACTTGCATTTCCGCTTGTTTTTCTGCTACACCTTGAGAGTTAATTGAAAGCTCTATAGTACGAATAAGTTCATTGTAATCACCAATTAGACTAGCTACTTTATTATATTGGAATTTTCCTCCCGAAATGCTCAGCATAAGTTTTTCAACATTTTTATCTGTGGCGTCAGAGGTTAACATTAGGTCGATTAATACTTTCTCTGTGTCCCTAAATGCTTTTTTACCGTTTTCACCTACTTCATACATAGAGACACCAAGTTTTTCTATTTCTTTAATTGCCTTATCGCTATGTAATGAAACAAGCATTGAACGAATGGCATTTCCTATTTCACCACCTGACCTACCAGTATTACGAGCCATTGTTGCTATCATTCCTTGAAGAAAATCGAAAGATACTCCTGCTTGCTTAGCTGCACTTGCAGACCTTTCATTTGCTGCTGCTAAGTCTTGAGCTGAAACTATCGCATTATGGGCAACATTTGTCCATGAATCAACTATCTTCATAGATAATTTTTGTGCTTCATTAGCATCTCTTGCACGCATTCCATACTGCATCATTGTGGCCTCTAATGCCTTGTTTGCTTCCGTAAGGCTAAAATTGTCCGCTACAGCTAGTAGACTTGAGGAATGCAATAAAGAATATACTTCATTAATATCTTTATATGCTCTTCCCCATAATTTCGCTGATTCAGTAATTTCACCCATACTAGCACCGTATTGTTCTGCTATATTTAAAAACTCTATTGTGCTTTTATTAAGTTGTTCTTGATTATCGTGTAACTCTGGTATTACCTGCTTCATACCAGCCATACCCTGTTCGATTTCTTTTAAGTTACTTAAGGCTTCTAAGGGTATTGCAAACAAAGAACCTAATGCTGCACCTGCGACAATCCAGTTAAAATGCGAACGGAACTTCTGCATGAAAGACCCAAGATATCCCGTTTGCTTTTCTAATGTTCCAGTTAAAGATTTACTAAAGGCATCTGATTCATCCCTTAGTTTTCTAAACGAGCTTACTTTATCATCAAACTTCAGTTTATCATTAACATCCTTAGTCTTTTGCCAAGTCTGATAAAACCCTTGTGCCTCAAGACTTAACTTTGATAACTGCTGTGAATACGTGGCTGGAACTACAGGTTTTTCAACAGTTTCTTTCTCAGGTTTTACTTCTGAATACGACTGTTTTAATGCATTAATTTGCGCCTGTGTTCTTCCAGCCATATAAGGATTGCTTTGCTCATTAAAACGTATCTTTTGATTCTCTAAGTCACGAATCATTTGTTTAGCTGTAGCTAATTCATCTAGTTCATTCTTAGTTATTAACGATACAGGTTTATCTTCCTTAGTCTTTTGCCCTGTCGTTAACGACATAAGTTTTTGTCTTTGACGTATCTCAGTTTCCAGTTGTGAGGCTAAATTTGTGTTACCACTTGCCCTAGCTTCAACCAAGGCGTTCTTTAGTGCAGAAACCTCTTTAGTAACCTTTTGTACTGCCGACATTTGTTTCTCGAACGGTTCAGCAAAACTCTTAGGATCAAGATAAGCCTTCATTTCAGCAAGTTCGACTTTAAGTTTCCTTACAGCTTCAGCTTGTTTTCGGAATGCACCATTGTTGCCATCTGAGGTGAACATTTTTTCGGCTTCTTTTTCCGCTTCTCGAATTTGCTGTGTTAACAGTTTAATTTTTTCTTCAGTTTCTTCTACTGATTTTTTTGCCTTCGTAAACCCCTTGGAAACATTGTCACCAGTTCCAGCACCAATCTCACCAAAAGCTTTCTTCACCTGTTCAACCTGCGAAATCAACTGAGATAAATTTTTTATAGCTAACTCAAACTGTATTTGGTTATTTTCATTGTCTATACTAATCACCCCTTAGATAAACGAGTGTTGTATTCTATATCAAGGGTGATACTATAGTTTACCACCCTTCTTCATTAACTCTTTAATAGCAGCACCGCCCTTGAATGTCTTGTTGCTATTGTCGATACTATTTGTTTCCTTTTGCATTTCCTCATTAAGTTTCTTAAATCCATCCATAAGTGCCTCAAGTTCAAGTAAGGTGTATCCTCCGGCTTCCCTTGGAGTTATACATGTGTTTTGTGCAAGATTAGCCATAAGTATATTCAAATCTACAGACTCAGGTTTCCCATCATCGTCATTTTGTTTTTTAACTGCGAAATTGCTAAGAATTGCTGAAGTATATCCTCAAGCAAATAAATGTCTACCCACTTACTCCAATTTTCATCTTTAGTTGCCATTAACATAACCTCATTAATGGCATTACGCTGTTTCTTACTGTATACTGGTTTGCCACTTTTGGTTGTTTTGGCTTTTCCTTCGTCATCAACTTCAGGTGATACAAAGTTTAATAGCACTAGATCAATATTGATTAAATCATAAAGTTCAATTACTCGATCTATGTCATCAACTATGCAAGGGTAAAGACGATGTTCAGTGTCATCAATGTTATCTTCAATGAAAAACTTTTTAGCCATAAGTTACCTCCCGTTAATTTAGCGTACAAAAGAAAAAGGAGGGTTTTACCCCTCCACCTTAAGCATTCTCTACGATAACTTCCAAGAATTCATTAGAATCGTCCCCAGGTTCAAGTACCTTGAACTCAAGTTTCTGAACCGAAGCCGAAGCCCGCTTAAAGTCAAGATTGAATGAACCAGCAGTCTTAACTTTCTTTGCACGAATGGAAATCTTATAGTCATTCCCGTCTTCATCCTGTGTAGTCATTTGCCACCTAAGTTCATTTACTCCAGGTACAACATTAGTCATAACTGTAGCAGACACAACAGAAGTATCAGTTACATAGTAGGAGAATACAAGAGTTGCCGTAACAGCAGCGCCAAAGGTTACTACACCAGCAGCAGTAACAGCATATTCAGTGTTCGTAGTAGGCGTATCAGTCCCCATATTAGTATATATAGCACCAGTATCACTATCGAAACACGTAGCAGTCGAATAATCGACACCTGAAGTATTACCTAATGTTGCCGTAGTAGCTCCCGATACCGTAATTTCCTCACGAACATACTTTTTAGCAGTTGCGCTATTGATGGTTGCATTCTGAGTTACCTTAAGTTGATTAAGTTTAAACGTAGCGTCATTAATAGTGATCTTGCCGCCCTTTTCTTTTGTAAACGTAAAGAATGGGAAAAGACCATCACCACCATAGACATCTTCGTCACTTGAGGTAATTTCTAGGGACATATCCTGACCACGAGTAATTTCAATAGGGTCACCGCCATCACTTGGAATAAGCACCCCTGATCCAACACCATTAACTACAAAGCCTGTATTTTTGGTAACGCTCATTTACACATCATCCTTTCAAATAAAAAATGACCATCGTTAGATGGTCACAAGTGGTTTATATCGAAACCCATAAGCAACAACTCCCGGTATACCTGAAGCTATCTGCCTTGGTGGAACGATTAGATCAAAATCACTAGATTTCATTAGTGTCATAATTCTTTTGCATATCTGTTGAGCATCATAACGAAGCCAACAATATACCTCAAACTCAAGTAGCCCCTTGGTCACTAGAAAGTTATTTGTGGAATAACCGTCTATAAATGTAAAAATCACCATCGGAATATTGTCCGTGGTGATCGTAGACATGTCTTGAAATTCTCTTTTAACCCTATTGTTTAATTCTTCTTCAGTCGATGGAGTACCTAACAATGTCAATAGTTCACTATCGGCAACTAGGATTCCATAGACTTCATCCTGTATCTCAAAGGTATTCATAAAATACCCCCTTAAATAAGCACTTTTAAGCATAAAAATAACTTAGGTAATACAAATGTATACCCAAGTAGAAAAACCACTAAAAACACCCTTTATAACTATGGTTTCTGACATTAGAATCGATTCTGTAGCTAAAGTTCAATTCTCTTAGATATAGCATTAGAAATCTCTAACATCATACTTTTGGTTATGACATTGGTTATAGCCACAGTAATCTCAGGTATAGCAGATTCTATTTCTTGAGAGATAATATGAAGAGGTAGCGAAGGCTCAAACCTTGGGGATTGGCCTTCAAGCACCTGTCCTTCTTTTCCCCCTTTAGAATTATATGGTGTACCATCAAGGTCTGTATAGGCACCTGCAGGTCTACCAGAGATCGCAAGCCCTGACCTGCTTGGATTATAGTTTGAGTTAGACTTATAGTTATCTAAGTAAGGATTATTAGCGTCCATAAGACTTCCTCTACCATACTCAGCTATCCATGCAGCCTGACCACTAAACCCAAGTTTAGCTACAATACCATCAAATGTTACACTTAAGATTGCCTCATGTGCCTCTGCATTACCTTTTATAGATGCTCCTTTAGTTGCCCATTTGTCCATCACTTGTTCACGTATACGATTACTCCACTCAAGTAATACAGCAGCCAACTGTTCATTCATCGGTTGTCACTCTTAACTTGTACCTCAAGCAACCCTTCGTAAGTCACAGCGTCAACTGCCGTAACCCAATAGTTTTCTCCGCTGCATTTAATGCGATAGCCCTCTTCTATTGTTAAATTCGGCAGAATAAACTTGCGTACAGTATCTGGTAGTAATCCACTGTCAAATACCTTCGATGTATTACTGACCACCTTTTGAACCGCAGGTTGACTTGAGTAGACTGAAGTTTCTTCTGAACCACTTTTAGCTCCATTGGTAAACTTAGGTGTTAGCTTAACGATATCAACAGTAGTATTAACTCTCTTAAGCTGACATTGGTTAGCATCGGATGAACTCTGTTTTGCAACGATAAAATACTGGACTCCTGTAGACTTATTGGTCACTAGATCACCGTTAGAATAACTAGTGTCATCCTGCATTAAAGCCATTTTGTCATTGTTCATAGCTGATGTTGAACTTGAAGTAGCCTTTCTTGTTGCAATCATAAGTTCATCGCTTTTATCATCTACAGAAAATGTCTCAGCCCGATCAAGGTATAAATTGAATACACTCATTGTAACTTCACCAAATCTATCATCTTTTTAATATCTAATGTTAATATTCTATCGTTTTGTGCAAGTGTAATTTTCATATCAAAATCATCACGACTTAGCCAATTAAAAAACCCACCGTTTTTCTTAAGATTATCTGCGATTAAACCACAAGCTCTCTTAAGTTCAGTCGGTAGTGTATCTGTCGTATAACCTGCTGTATAAGCTACTGTAATCAACTCTGGTGGAATCGTTGGGAATACACTTGTTGTAACTTGAGGATAGAATGTAAAATACTGATACTCGTCATCATCAAAAGTTAAACAAGATGTATCATAAGTTTCAGTAGTAAACCCACCAAGTGGACTAGGGACTCTTGAAGTTATGCTTGAAACTGATACCCTAGGTAGATGTTTAAGTCTACCTTTAAAGATATCCCCATACATCGAGTGTTTCTTCTTGAGTCTTGCTTGTTCAGTATAAGTTTGACTCCAGAAGGAACGCCCTTTATAACTGTCGATTACTAAAGTTGCATTTGCTATGTCAGCAGAGGTAACTCCAGGCATTGTTGTATAAGTGGTAATCTCATCATCTGTAATATAGTTATCCATTATTTTACGAACCCTGAAGCCTTAAGTTTATCTGCTGTTTCCTTACGAACTTTAGCTTTACCCTTAACAAAGTTGATAACTTTACCGCCAGTAATTATAGATGTATGTTTCTTATAAAAATCACTAAGCGTTACTTCAATAAGCTTCTCAGTTTCTTCTATCTGTTGTTCCTCAAGCACTTCAATAATCTCAGCAGGTTCTTCTACAGACTGTTCAGGTACTTCTATCTGTTGTTCCTCGAGCACCGTTTTAATTGTTTTTTTATTAGCCATTGTACCTCCAAAGGAGGGCATAAAGCCCTCGAATTACGAATTGGTTACTGAATGAGTAAGGATAAAGTGTGCGCCAGTCTGTGGCCCACGAAGGATATAGCTAGAGATATCCAGCATCATCTTGTTAGTTAGCAAACGACTGTTTCCAAGAGGCATATTAGGATTAGCCAACTCGAAGAACTGTGGTGTGCTGTTGAACCACCATACGCGATCAATCATTGAACTATTAAGTGCTACAATTTTATGCGTAGTAGTTGATGTTCCAGTTACAGGTTTTACAAACGGAGTCAACACAATAGGCATTGTCATATGGTAACAACGGATAGCTGGAACACTCCATCCAGGAAGAATTTCAGTGGTAATCTCTTGGAAATAAGTACTTCTATTGCGCTCCTGTTGTACCAATAAATCATAAGTTGCGCTATTCATTGCAAGTACATCAGGCATAGCACTGTAGTCCAAACGAGCTTGCAAACTAGCAATCTTAGTATTCAAGGCATCAACAATATAAGTACCATCGGCAATAGCTGCAGTATCTGTAATCTGACTCAGGATACCCATGTACTCATAAGTTGCAGTTGATGCCAAGTCAGTAGAAGCACCGTTCCAGAAGTGGTTATTAGTTACCTTGGTAAAATCAACGATCATATCATTGAAATCTTTGGCTGTCAGGTCTTCAAACGTACCATACCGCTGTTCAGCCTTAAGCGCAAAGTAATCATACTCAATTCTAGTGGCATACATACGAGGAACACAGTTTAACCAGTTGTCACGCTTGTAGTCTGTATCAAGATCAGCAGAAGGTTTTGCATAATCAGGTGTACTCGAACCAAAGCCCAACTTAGGATTAACCGCAGTTGTGTTCGAAGGAATAGTCTTCTGTTCATTCCAGATATGCACCGGGCCAGATGCTTCAATAGAGTTTACCTTGATCCCCAATGGGAAATTTCTCATTAGATAGTCATATAGAATCTGTTCATAACCATCAACAATCAAGCTATGACCTTCATTGATGTTAACTCCAGGGGCAGAAGCAAAAATACCATTATCCTTTACTGCACCAGCAGCCAAAATACGATTAAGTTTCATTTATACATCATCCTTTCAATTTTGGACATAAAAAAAAGACCGCCGTAGCGGTCTTGGGTAAAATTATGGTTATTCAGCTTTTTGAAGGTTCAATCTTGAGACAGCCTTACATTTTTCAAGCGTACTCATGTTACTTGCATAGATTTCATCAAGTTTCTTCTGTCGATCAGCATCGGTTGGCTTAAGGTCACTGTTGCCCATCATAAACTGACCAACTCCAGGCACAGGAGGTTTAGCAGCTTCAAATTTTGCTTTTTCTTCAGCTTCCTTCTGAGCAGCTTTGATTTTCTCTTGTTCAGCCTTTAGTTTAGCTTCTTCCTCTACCTTGGCTTTATCTTCTGCAGCCTTAAGTTTAGCCGCTTTCTTTTCTTCGGCTTGAGCCTTAAGGCTTTCTTGAGTTTCAGCTAAACCAAGAGCTAGTTTTCCCATTTCTTCATTAACTTTAGAGATTGACTCGCCAACTTCTGCTTTAATGTTAGCCACAAAGCCATCCAATAGGACCTTCATCTGTTCTTCATTCATATTCACATCATCCTTTGCTTTCTTATTTTGCAGACTTGCTACTAGTTCTCGAATATATGTACCTGAGAAAGCAGCAGTATTCTTCCAGAGCATCGCACACCCCGTCCCAGTAAACTCATCAATATACAAAAATCCATTGTCATTGTCATCATGAGTTTGATCAGCAAGAACTTCTATGCTAAAGCCCAAACTATCCTTACCATTAACAGCCATAAAGCTAATATCAGGAAACAGCATCTTCCATACGATAATTTGTGCCATTAGGTCTTCACCTTCTGGCCAAACCTTTTGAATTACTCCTATGTTAGTACTTCCGTGACCAGTAAACACTTCAGTACCATCACCAAACCATCCATCAGGAAAAGTACAATTTACAGGCATAAGTTCAAAGCTTTGATAGTTCTTATTGATGGAATCCTGAGTAAACACTATTCGTTTCCCATCCGAACCACAAGGCGCACCATCACTAGCACTATTGATCTTAGTGATACACCCTTCGATAACCATCTTGTTTGGATGAGATTCACTAAGGGAGAACTTCAAGTTTGACATTCCAAGTGTTAACTTCAATATATCACCTCCTTTGGTGGATTAAAGGTTACCTCAAACCAAAACCAATACCACCCGATAAAGTAGCATCACCAGTAATAACTATCTTGAATACAAAAGAAGTACCAGTAGGTTCACCTACGAGTATTCTGCCTTTACTTGGGTATATCTGTCGGTAGGTAGTTCCTGCATCACGCGAAACATAATAGGATATACTTCCTGTACCTAAAGTTTCTGTGCCTACTTTCATTACCACATAGTTATCTGTAGTAACCGTAAAAGCATTACTTATGATAGTACAAGTAGCTGTTGTATCAGTTGCACCCAAGGTTGGATTACCTAACGTATAACTATAGTCCATAGTAATGACATCACTAGACGTTAGGGCAGTTGTAAATACAACGCTTGTTCCACTTACGGTAAACCCACTAGTAATCGCGGTTCCATTTTGATATACCGTATATCCAGACAGCGGCGTGTTAGCTACTGTGTACGTTAGGTAATCGCTAGATGCTGTCAAGGTTTCACCTGTAACAGTCGCAGTTGACGCATAAGTGTAATTGCTTGAGTTTGTAGTATCAATAAAGCTACTAGAATCAAACGCTTCAACTATCTCTGTATCACCAGTTGCAGTAGTACCTAAAGATATTGCTGCAAGTGCTGTAGTATCTAGTGAATCCATATACGTTCCATCAAGATACACATACTTACCTTGAACCTTAGAATTTAACCTCAGTTCTCTTGTTGCCTTCGACAATGCTATTTGTTCTGCTGTAGAACCAAAGTTTGCATAACCAAGTGTCAGTAAGTTTTGCATATTGGTTTCATATGCCAATTAAACCACTCCTAATTAGTTTTATTTTCTGTAGTTTTGTCACCATAGTTGTCCTTGATATCTCCTTGACCATTGAAGCCCCCACTTTGAACATAGTAATCCTTATTGATTGCGGCCTTTTCCTCAAAGCTATCCATATCAGCATACTCACTGTCGCTCTTGGGATATCCTAGTTCAACCAATGCTTGATTCTTAGTCAAAATTCCATTGATGTAATTGTTGTTAACCCTATCTGACTTCAGCTTCTTTTGTGCTTCAGTTTCAGTGTATATAAGCTTATACTTAAAGAATCTATCGTAGCCCAATACCTTTAACACATGTTCATTTACTGCGTCTTCCCATATATCAGCATAAGGTTTTATAAGTTCCTTCAAGACTAACTCATCAAGTTCTTCTACTGTGCTTCTGTCGTTAGACAAAATCAAACCCATTTTTTCCCTTGGGATGCCAAAGGCTAATGCTATGATACCAATAAGAAACTGTTGCCACTCAAGATAAAGGCCATCTTTATTTATTGCTCTAATCTGTTTTGTCTCAATGCCATTACTACCAGCAGCCACAGGAATTTTACCAGTACCCTCAATGTCTTCCTCCATATATTTAATGAAGGCTTCGCGCTCTACATCTGTTATGTTTTCGCCTAGATTAACCAAGAAGTCAGCAGTAGCATTATTGGCTACACCATCTGCTCTTTCATTAGCATTCAACAAATAAACGATGTAGTTATACGCCGATAAAACTGGTGATAATCCTTGTGGCCTATCCGTAAAGTAATTCCTTTGTAAATACGCTAGTTGTTGTGCAGTAAAATACTTTACTCCATCCTTGTATTGCAACTGTGCATACCTAGCAGCGTTAGCATCAGTGTAATCATAAGGCACTACATACTGAATTGTGCTACCATCAGTTGGATATAAAAAAAGAGGCTTATTAGGGTCACCCCCAATAGCCTTCTCGAAAACTCCAGCATCAATTGTCACAAGATCATCAATAATTAACTTAAGGAATGCCCTTCTGTTATGAATTACATTTGGATTATCCAAGATGTTCTGAGCAATAGTTTTTTGTACCTTATAGTCATTAGCATCAGTTGGATCAACATTGACAAACTCACCAGATAGCCTTACTATTTCATCCTCAATTAGATTTATAGGCCTTCGGACAATAGGATTCTTTGCGAAGTTTCTAAGTTGGGACACAGTAGGGTTCTTAGGTAATGTCTGCTTATATCCTTTGGTTAAGATGCCCCAAGAAAAATTCTGATTAGGAATCGTTTGTGGCTGTGGGTTATTCTTAGGCCTAGCTCCGAGTATTGACTTAAATTTACTCCATAGTTCCAATATTTCACCTCCTTAGATGACCACGTTACCAGGAAGATATTTGGTTATATCAAAGTTCTTTTTATAGCTATTGCCATTAGAAATTGAACCAAAGGAAAAACTGCTTGCCCCTCCACCGCCCAATGTTCCGTATAAAGCCAACCATAGAGCATCAAGTAGGTTATCACTAGCCCCCTTGGGAAACCTACGCATTTCCTCAAGTAACTTACGATGATCTTTACTAAACTTAATGTAATTATTACGAATAGGCATAATTAAAGACCTCAGTTTAAACTCCTTATCCCTATACTGCGGAGGTTTAACAGGGTCAAAAGGTAAGTACAAATTCTGTTCTCTTGCTTTCTTCTCCATAAGGTCTTTCAACAGTATCTGAAAGACTACATCTTCTGTTCTAACCGCACGTAGTACATCAAAGTATTGAATAGAGTAAAGTATCATTTGGTCAATAAGAATATCAGTGGGGACTTTTCTTGAGAATGCCTCAAGTATATAAAAGTAATTATCTTCACCCTTACCAAGTGCTACTATAGCTGAATCGTCAGACTTTCTTTTAGCTGTAGCTGCTGCATCTATTCCAAGCCAAACATCAGTTATCTTAGGTAATTCTTCAGGCACATAGAAGTTTCTAGTAATCCAATCCTCTTTAATCTCACGCGATTCCTCAAGAAGTCCATCGTTCATCATTTCAGTTGCCCAAGCTTCATCACCCAAGCGTTGCTTTTCTTTCATGAGTGCTAAATAAGTATCTTCATACCTATCCCACAAAACTTTTGTGCCAGCAATCATTTCTTCCTTATGTTCAGCATAGAAATTGTCAGCATCCATACCACGATGAGGATTACTCAAGTCATTCCTTATGTTTAGCCATTCGTCCCATAGTGGTGAATCAGACGACTCAATAACAGCCTGATATTTCTTGGTGTAGTAATCGCTGAATTGCGGGTCAGTCAGCATCTTATAGAGTAAACATGCGTCATTCAAAATTGTACCAATGACAAACACAGAAACATACTTCTCGCCACATGGGATTAAAACTTTGTTGTACCAGTCGTATAACTTTTGTCTCTGATCTGAATTACTTGAATTTTTCTCACTTAATATATCATCACAAATAATTACAGTTGGTCTAACGCCAAAAATCTTAGTACCACGAGTAGCCATTTCTGAACCCTTAGTGCTTATACATACGCCATTCTTACATGCTATCTTATCAGTAGTCCATATTACATTACCAACTAGATTACCAAAGTCTTCATTGAACTTTTCGTTGTCCTCTATGAATTGCCTAATATCAATTATAAACTGTCTACCTAGTGAGCCTTCAGAAGTTACTATAAGAATGTTCTTAGTGTGACCATAAGCGATACACCATAAGGGGAAAGCATAGGATGTCCAGAAAGATTTCATATGACCACGAGGGCTAACATAGCAACTCTGTGTCTTATTCTTTTTGTTGTTAAGTACAACATCTTCAAGTCTTTTACATATGTCATAATGAAACTCACATAGGCTATCCCAAGGCTCCCGCTCTTCATCCCACAGGTAAACCCTAGTAAACTCTAACAAAGAGTATCTACATCTATCCTTATCAGAAGACTTATCGGTAATTATAAGTCGTTCTTCAATAACCTCTTGATTACCTAAGATTTCACCTAAAATATCCATTAACCATCATCATCTTCGTATATGTCTTCCTCTGATATCTGTTGAAACCCTACAGCATTAGTGCCACCACAAGACTCCTTAATTTCCTCTTGTGTCAATTTACTCAAGGACAAAGTAAGATTAATATCTAAATCATGCTCCTTAGAACCAACAATGTTTATAGCTTCAGCATAAATCTCATGACCATCTACAGTTACCTTTGTTCCACGCCATTTACCGTTGGTTTCTATGATAATCTTCTGTTTCTTCTTCATATTCTTCTAAAAGCTCCTTTTCATCAAGGATTTCCTTAAGTTTTCGCTTGTTGTTAATGGTTTTCTGTACGTTTTTCACGTGTTTATCTGCTAGTGCCATTAGTTACTCCCTTACGCTAGTTTTGTGATAACACTCTTAGCTGCTAGTTTTTCTTCATCAGATAGATTCGTAGCGTCTTTATACTGTGTCGCAAGTTTCTTAAATAACGCTAGTTCAGTTGTGGTTAAAGCCGTGGTAAACAATGTAGTATCCAAGGTTAAATCATAAGTTGTCGTATATGCGTACAGTTCGCTGCCTATTAGTATTTCATAAGCCCCTACTGTGATTGAACTATCGCTTGATGCTGTAATTGTTCCGTTTAGTGATACCTCTGCTCCTACTGCATATGCCATTTATACATTCCTCCAGTTTCAGTTCCATTTTTCTAACGCTTCAGTCATACAAATGATTACCTGTTTCATATAATCTTGGCGCACGATATCTTCTTCTTTGTCCATATTAGCTACTCCAACAATAGGCAAGTGTCCCATAGTTTGCATTAAAAAAGACAGGCCATCTTTGCCTGTCTTAATCTTTTTATTTACGCATTGCGCTGGACTAACATCGCCAGTTAGAACTATTTTCTCAGCACCGCGAGTACAAATGCAGTACATTGACTGTGCATCGATCAACTGAGATTCATCAACGATAAGCCAATAGCCAGTTAAGTCCATCCCCTGAAGATTGTACAAAGATTGAACCACGACCGTCTTAGAGTCGATCAAGAATTTACTATCGGTATTCAAAAAGGATTCCATATAGGTTAACAATTGTTTCAACTTAGGAAATAACTTCTCTTGTTCACTTCCAGGTAAAAAACCTATGTCCTTACCTACACCTTCGTTTGGTCTAATCAAACATACACCTTTAGATTCACCATTAAGTATCGCTTGGCAAGCATAATAGATAGCACTAATAGACTTAGATGTTCCAGCGTATCCAGAGCAGCACACAATTCTTTTAGATTTATCCTTGAGTAAGTTGTGATATCTCTTATGGTTCTCTGTAAGCGGCTTTGGTTTATCATAGCGTACATAATCAGGTTTCTCTTCTTTAAAGACTCGTTTGTTAGCCATAAGTTTGCTCCTTTTCAACTTCAGTCTTAATCTGCTGTAATTCATCATTAGCTTCCTTATAGTTTGTTGCCGGGGCAAAGATAACCCTTTTGACTTTACTATCGAATAGCCAATCAGATAACCACTGTATAGCTACAGTAAACTTAAAGTCTCTCATGCTTTTCCAGGCTTAATCTTTCGATATAACTCAGCTAACACTGGGTTACTTTGGATTCTCTCGACTATGTTAGCGTATAACACAAGGTCTTGCTCTTTGACCATACCTAAGATAATATCGTTGATCTCAGTCATGTTCATATAGTTGTAGACTTTCTCTTGCATATTTCCTATGTTAGCTAAGATAGCACTTTTGCGAGCCATGAGTTTATCCAATAAAAACAACATATCTTTAACCTTTGGTGCAATCGATGTTACATCAGTTCCCTTCTTGATTTCAGTATTGAATTGGTCAATGTATATCTTAATGTTCTCTATCTGTTCACTTATGGTTTCTAACATTTCACACTCTTGACGATAGACATTTACAGCATGATCTTCAGATTGCCTTAAGTCACAGTTGTCGTCCTCTTGTATGTACTTGCGACACCAACGGTTGACACTCATAGTGCTAATGTAGGTATCACCAGAGTATTTCTCGTTTAACTCTGCTGCTATGTCAATGTATGAGACTTTAGCTTTCCTGAGTTTTCTTACGATGTGACCTAAGTCCAGCAGGTCTATCTTGGATATTGGAATACCCTGAAGTTTATTACTACCGTCTGGTACAGGTGGTTTACCATTAGGATTAGGCATAGGTTCCTCCTTTCGATATTTAACACATAACAAAAAACACCCATAGTTCAATAATTACAGGTGCTCAAGTGATTTATCTTATGAAATTGTCATTTAACATACTAAAGGTTATTCTTAAGGTACTTTAGGTACGCATATTGCGCCAATGTAATACCGCCCCCAAATGCCATATTAAAAGGGCAAAAAGGCACAAAAAAGACACCCCTAGAGGTGTCAACGTCCGATAATAACCCATTATGTAAATATGTAAACCTAGTATTTACAAGGCTTCACAGGTTCTGCCTTTTAAATTCCGTTAACTGTCCACCGCTCACACTACAAGTCAAACACGTGTTTTATATATAGTATCAATTGTATATCTAAAGTTAGCTATTGTAAATGCTTACAGTGTCCACAATTACCCTTTAATATATCCTTTAACTAACTAAAGGATGTCTGATGGTATTATAGGCCAAATGTCGTATTATCTATTTTTGATATTATCACTTTGAACATAAGTCTATCATATGTCTGCCTTAAGTTTAATCTATAGCCAATCATATGTCTGCCTTAAGTTTAATCTATAGTTTAGCATATACTATCTTACAGCCTATTAACCTATAACCTAACATAATAAACCTCATATGCTCAATTATACGGTCTTATATATCAATAGTGCCTAATACAGCATATGTTTACCTTATGTTATACAGTAGATCATTCCTTATGCCTAACATATGTATACTTTAGATTATACAATAGACTACTACAAGAGTATTATTACTAGTATTGTCTATAGTGTATTAGTGTATATATACATAAGTAAGGTACGGAATAAAAACGTTTTTCTTTCCCCCGGCGCACGTTTTAAATTTTATCAATAAATAACAAAGATGTTTACCAAAACAGTTGACTTTTTCTGTATATTTGATATAATGTATATAGAAGGTAAGTTAAGCCTTCGAGTACATAAAGAGAGGAGTTAACCATGTGATACCGCCCGAATTGCGGGATTTTGTAACCTTCCTGTTATTGCTAATTAATCTTTACAAAGAGATTCGAGCAATTTGCAAAGATAGCAATAAAGGGAAAACGCTCCCCCCCAAGTCATCCAGGCCAAAGGGAAAGCGTTAGTCATCCAGGGGGAGAAATCCCCCACCCCGCTTCTATAATATCACATGGTGCAAATATTATGCAAAAAGATTTTAATTGGCTGCTGATATTGGTTGTTTTTATGGTAGTTTCGAACTATAATTTTTATAGCTTATCTATACTACAAACTGCTACATTGTTGTTTTTTGGACTTTGGCTGATCCTGCATATTAAAAATGTGTTTTTCTCTAATAGGTAATTACGGAGGTATGAGCGAATGACAAATGAAGAATTTCAAATTGCTGTTCTGGAGAAACTTAGTACTCTAGAGAATGAAATGGCTACTAAGGAAGACTTGAACAAACTAGAATCTAGAATTGAATCTAAGATTAGCCAGTTGCCTACACGTGAAGAACTTTACGCCATAGTCACGGAACAACAAAAGGATGTTATCGGCATACTAAAAACAATCCAAAGCGATACTAAAAAAATCAACGCGAAAATTGATATTTTAAATGATAGAACTTTTGAGAATGAGGCAGATATTAGATTGCTAAAAGCTCAATAACTAAAGCGGTCTTTGTACCGCTTGGAAGCCATTAGATAACCTCTAGTAGCTTGCAAGGAGTACAAAAGTTAATCCGCTATAGACATACCGCCAAACTGCTTGCAGGTATAACCGTATGATTCTATAGTTGACTTGATGAAATTAAAAAAAACTCTTCTCTTTCCCGGCAACGGTTTATTTTTCTATGCCCAAAATACTCAAAGGATAACAAAGGAGTGTATCAAAATGACCTTTAAAATGCATCATGAGTTATCTATGACAGGTATATCAAGAATGGCCTTCAATATTTACGAAGATATTTACTTTTGCATAAGCGGTCAAAGTACCATTAGAACAACAGGAAGTTACTGGAGGAATTAAAATGACAAATAGAATGTTAATCGCTGATAAACTTGAAGACCTTACAGGTTATATTGGAAGATGTAATGAAATTCGCGGGAATCGTAAAGCTAAACAGAATGCCCTATCTGCTGTAAATGATTGGTTTGATTCTAAAGTTTATCCAAAGTGTAACAATGATGGACGAATGGAAGAAGCTAAAGACAAACACAATGAGTTACTACAGCTAATCAATAGATACATACCAGAACAAACCAAACAGCAATTCCAAATATACAACCTCTGGTTACCTCTTATGAATCATTTGTATTTCTTATTCTCTGGCTGCGAACCTGACCAATTTACAAGAAACCCTAGTCAATACAACGGAGATAGGCAGCAGAATTATATCGACGCTAAACAAAGGCTTATTAACCTTGTAGGCAATACTGAAGAGCTACAAATGTTATTCAATGAGTTAGAAACTACAGGAAAACTATATCTTGAGAAATTTGGTCAAATGAATACTTTAGAAGACAAGCGCGACAATAGGAAACAATGGGAGACTTTATATAGCAAACAAAAGGAACTTACGCCAGCATATAAACAAGCGGAAAACAACTTAACTAATTATCTTATGGAGGTATCGAACTAATGAAAACATTATATTTTGAGGGTGCTGGCTGGCCTGATGCTGATTCATCAAAAGCCACAGACGTAGGGAACTGTCGTATTCGTACAGCTTTTACAAATGACAAGGGGCAAAAGATATACTTAGAAATAAGCCAGGCTCCTGCATTTAATAACAAAGGTAAACGCATTGATGGAGAATATCGGATGTACATAAGCCATATCTTTTATATTACTGGCGACAGAGACGACGAAAACAAAAACCGTATACCTAGAGACTGGGACGAAATCAGAACACACGACTATACAAAAGAAAACATTGTAGCATGGGTAAACAAAAACTTAAACTGTAGTTTTTATACTATGGAAGTCCTTGACTGGATGGAAGGCTATAATGTTCACGCAGATAACAGAGGTTATAACCTTATGGACAATCACATAGTTAACCGCGAGAGAACTAAAGCAAGAAATGAAGCGTATAACATGATTGATCAAGAGTATCGGGAGCATTGTAATGAAAAATACTCTGTTATTACTCTAAAAGCTATGGATAATAACACAATTACTGTCTATTGTCATAGCCGTGAATATAATAGATATCTCCAGCGTAATGCACTAAAAGATAATAAACCTAGAACAGCAATAGTTAACATATGGACTAAGGAAGTGACTTATAAATGATTAAGATAACAAAAGCAGCCTTTGACAAGCTTTCATCTGACTACAAAGGCGAATGGTCACAAGGGCTTTACGAATGGAGAAATGGAGACTTTCCAAAGGAATGGATCGGCAGAAAAACTATGCTCTCTTATGATAAAACTTATGGAACTACATTATTGACTGAAGGCATAGACTTTGAAATTGTGGAGGGCTGCACTAATGAACTATAACGAAATTACTTCAGCTATTCATCGAATGGCATACAAGCGATACCTTCGAGGACAAGCACAAGAACAGGTAATAAACCATTTAAAACAGCTTTATAGCACTACATGGAAAAACAATAGCGACATTCGAGAATTTATATTAAATGTAATTCTTGAGTTTGAAAACTTGATTATCATTCGTCCATTCGGCATATGTAATTACCTTGTTATTGGTAACGGATTTACAAAAGAAATAACCGTAATTAACGAAAGAGAAATAATTATAAGATAATTAAGGAGGTAACAACATGTTAACCATAGGAACTAAATTTTATATGAGTTCAAAGACTTCGCCTATTCCTAGACTATTTCAGTATATCGGACAAGATTTTGAATGGTTTGATCTATGGTGTAATCATATAGTGGTTGAAGTATCCACAGGAGAAATTAGCCATATTGAGCCTGAATGGTTTAATCAAAGAAAAATTACCTTGCTTTAGTTCTCTCCTTCCCCATTAACTACTACTAACGAAAGGCAGATGTATATCTAATGTCAAAGCGCGAACGTTTAACACTACTGTTATGTCTATATTTATCAAAAGTTAACAAAGATGTAATAAAATGATAACCTTGGGAGGTAGTTTCAATTGTATCAATACAAGCTGATTAACACTAGTAACAATGGAATATGTGATGTATGCAAAAGGTATTGCACTAATGTGTATACCCAAGTCGAACAAAAGTATCATAACTATAACAGTAAGGATATATATGAAGGCTGGAGTCAATACGGCTGTGTTAACTATAGTGGTCACGAAAAATGCTTAAAGAGTGTCAGAAGATAAAACTTTCTTTCCCCTCCAACGAAACTATAGGAGGTGCTTAGAATGACAAGTGAAGACCATATATTACAATTGGTAACCCAACGAGTAAACAAATACAGGGAAATCTTAGCAGCTACAACAGACCAGCGTATGAAGGAAATAACTCAGGCTTATCTATTAGAAGCTGAAGCAATACAACGGATTATCAAAAAGCATATCAATGGAGGTATGACAAATGAAAGACACATTGACCGAACTTGAAACTAAAGTAATGCAAAGTATTCCTGAAGATTATTTTTACGAAGATGGCTTTAGTTCTACCTTATGGCTTGATGCCTTTATTGATACTGTCACTAGACATACAAAAATTCAACCTAATCAAACCAGGGCGTTATTAGTAACTTTACAAACTAAAGAATACATTGGTATGCTCGGCGGTAAAGATGGTTACCTCTGGCTATCTGATAAGGGTAAAACCTGGTTGCTTGAAAATGGCCTAGTGAATCAAGATGGTAAGCCCTTAGACTAAAGCGGACTTTGTACCGCTTGAAGAATACTAGAGGTAATACTTTAGTACTTTTCAAGGAGTACAAATATTACCGGAGGTGTAACCAATGTATTATGATGAAGCACAGGAATTCATAAGAAAATGCACTTTGCAACAACAAAAGGAAGTTGATAAAAAAATATCCAAGTGGATTGACGGAATATCCTCTGACCTAAAATTAAATCAGGCTCAATCTAGAAGATTAAAAATTCATATAAAAGATATGATTAGCTACTCACGGAGGTGTAACTCATGCTTAAATTTTGTTACTCAGGGAAAGCCAAAGATATTCATTCGAACGCTTTTAGGCTACTAATGACCATCTATTGGAACAAATACCCTATTTAGCTATGCCCATAATAACCAGTAAATAACAAAGGAAGTGCTTAGAATGACAGTCCTATACTTTAACGACAGTTGACCCTCTTCCCTTCCTTCTGGTGAAAGGCAGGTGAAACTATTGTCAATCATTATGGCACTCATAATATGGGCATTGTTAGCCCCTACGAAATGACGAAAGGCTGATACCTATGTATGACACAAGTTGACCAAAAGGAAAAGAGGCCTTAAGCCTCTTTAAGTATCCTATGTATGAAATTGATTCCTTTGGGCGTAACTAGAGTATAAACATATGCTACACATGAGCAATTGCCTTTAGTAACCACCTTTTCTTTTAGCTTAAAGTATCCAGCATTGACATACTTTTGATATGGCCCATAGCCACCGTACCAATCACGATAGATAACATCAAGATCACGCAACAACTCAAACAAGCGATTCCTTCCAGTGCCTAAAACTTTAGCAACTTGAGATATTGTTTGAAGCCCTTCAGATTCCATAAAGGTATCATATGCTTGAGCTTTAGGTAATAATCTGGAGTTTTCTTCTAATAAATCTGCTGCCAGCCGTAGAGCTTCAGGTGTTGTTTGTGGTATACTTGTATTTGACTGCTGGGCTAAGTATGCGCCATTTTTGCGGATGGACGGTAATACTTCATCGAATATCCAACATTCGAATCGTTCAGCAGTCTTTAAATTACTTCTAATGATTAATCGATAGATATCACCTTCAGGAATAACTTTTAACTCTTGTTCGCCGCCATTTGTAAGGACTAGGTGTTTCACCGACCCCTTTGTATGTCTCTTGATTGCGTCATATGGATCTACATATCCTAATACTTTAGCTATGTCAGATGCAACTGCGTATGTCTTCCCTTCGATTTCTAAAAACCTTACTTGACCAAACTCTTCATTATTGAATACTTGTAAGTTATTCATGATTACATCTCCTCCAAGGCTATAACCACAGAATCACTGTAAATGCCATTAGAGGATAACTCTAGACCACTATCGGAATATCTGTAGATTTTTCCGTCAATAAATACATTATCGACCTGCTTAAGTAATCGAATTACCTCTGCTGCTTTTCCGTGTGTCATTCTTTTTGAATACCCTTCACCAATAGATAGTTTAACCATAAATAAACCCTCCCATAAATTTTAGTAAGTATTACTTACACATTTATATTATAGTAAGTATCGCTTACAGTCAAGGAGTATTTTTTATGTATAACCAAAATACTATAGCTGAAAAAATTTCCCTATTAATGAAGGAAAACAATATAACTCATCAGTTATTAGCAGATGCTATTGGTGTTAGTCGTCCATCAGTAACACAGTTTACCACTGGAGCAAATCTACCTTCAATTAAAACACTTGTTATTATTGCGGACTACTTCGAAGTATCCTTAGACTACCTTTGTGGCCGCACAGATAACCCAAAGGTAAATACCTAGATGGTAGACCACCTTAGAAAACTGGGGAGTTCCTAAAGTGAGATGGCAGGAACTAAAAATATCTCTGGAGACTTCCTTGGTATACAAAAATACCAGAAGGCGGTCTCTTTTTGATTTTCTTAGAGGTGGTCAGTAAAAAGGTAAATGTTTGTATTTTGTCGAAATATGTAAAACAGTTAAGCTTTAGGGGAAGTGACTATGGTATAAATTCAAAAATATCTAGTTATCACTACTATGGTTCTCGCCAACAAAAGAAGTAAGTTAAAGGACTGATACTATATGAGAAAAATAATTATTCTTGCACTAATTTTTGTTATCAGTTATTCATCTATAAGTGAAGCCTTTGAGTCTGACTGGTTGTATTTGGGCAATCTTATGCTAAATAGCGATGACTATATAGATAAGAACTCCATAAAAGTCACTGGAGCGACAATTAAATATTGGGAGAGGAACTATGATCATTCTAAAAGCCATTATTTGGGTAATGAGGAAGGTTTTAAAAAAGCTATTGAAAGAGATGAGTTATTAAAACTTGACTATCTTTCTGAAAATGAATTTAATTATATTGATTTACAACATAGGACTTTAACACGAATTCATAATTATGATGAAGGTAAGGTTGTTAATGTTTTTTCATCCCCTGATGAAAAATTTCAAGACATTAATTTAGCGACTGAACGTGAAGCAGCTACCGCATTAGCAGCATATCTGGGTACTCAAGTATTATCATGGGAAAAAATTAAAGAGACTGAAGATAAAGAAGTTTATCTTTCTGATCTAATTGATAAACAGAGAAAATTACTTTGGGGATGTATAAAAAGGAAAGCTTCCCCCGATAAACCTACGTTCAGCCTCTTGCAGTATCAAGATGATAAACTAACAGTTATTTATGACTTAATTTACCTAGAGTCTCACTTTAAGTTTCAATCTGAGAATAAAGTATCTTGTTATTATTATATTACCAAGCACGCTAGTCTAAAATAGGCGTGGTCTCTTTTTGATTTTCAAGAGTGGTCGCAGGTAATAATTTGGGTAATTTTACATGAATTTCAAAGGAATATTTTTCCTCTTGTCGAATTTTAGGATTATACTAAAGTTTACAGGAGGTTTTTTAATTTTTATGGATAATGCACCAAAAGCTTCATCAGGTTCTTCCGGTTGGCTATTATTATTTATATTAATATTCTTTTTATTAATAGCCTCATGCTCAAGTTCTAATTCAACAACAACAAATACCAGCCAAGACGAAGCTAGTTATAATACTGGATTAACTTACTTAAGAAATCATGAATATGGTAAAGTAGGCCCACCTCTTGTTGCTCTAAAGCTTAAAAATTATAGAGACTCAAAAGTCCTTTATAATTACGCAAACGCTCAGCTAAATAAAGATAGTGACCCCAGTATGGCAGAATTTTACCTTAAGGATATTCCAGATACATACAAAGGTGAATTTGCTAATGAAATAAATGCTTTACGTGAAAAAGTTAAAGAACCAGCGGAAAAACAACGCAAATCAGAAGCTGAAACGAAAAAGGAAGCTGCCAAGGAATATGCAAGTAAAATCCATATTGGCGATAGCAAAGAAAAAGTTTTAAATTTATGGGGATCACCAGAACATAGAAATAGAACAGTTATCGGAAATCGTGTTCATGAACAATGGGTATATGGAGATACTTATATTTATATTGATGATGGAATTGTAACAGCATTTCAAGACTGATATCTTTACAATTTGTAGGAGGATTTTATGTTAATGGAACCATTTATTGTCTTTGCTATACTTATAGGCTTGATACCCGCAATTATAGCAAGTTGCAAAGGAAGAAACTTCTTTTTGTGGTGGTTATATGGTGCAGCTCTATTTTTAATAGCTCTAATACATTCGTTATTCTTAAGTCCAAACGATAATGCAAAGTTAGCAAATGGAATGAAAAAGTGTCCATTCTGTGCTGAAGTTATAAAGCCAGATGCTAAAGTCTGTAGATATTGTGGTAGAGATTTACCAAAGCCTGAATTAAAAATAGAATGTCCTAATTGTAAAGCTATGGTAAGCATAAAATACTCATATTGCAAAAACTGCGGTAATGCAATGCCTAACACTTAGATTGTACAAAATGAGAAATAGCCTTTCGTGGTAGACCACTAGACAAAACTGGTGGTCTTTTCTTTATGTCCCTTCTATAGTAATACATATGGATATCTTTGGTTATCTTATGGTATCTATGGCGGCGAAGCCGTATAGGTTATCATAAGTCAATCAAAGTACAGTATATGTCAGACTATAGGTCAATCTAAACAATTAGTCATAGCTTAATCTTATCCTTGATTGGTAATCTTTTACCTGTATAGCAAATCCTTAACCATTGTGATAGCTTTATGCAAGTGTAGTGGAGCGATAGCGGAACATAGCGCAGCATAAACAGAACAATGCTTTATCTTTACTATAGGTATAGGCTTAAGATATCCATATGATAAAATTCTTGTTATCTTTTCCCCCGCCAAGAGCGGGGCCAAAAGTTTACCAAGAGTAAGTTCATATAGTATGACTTAAGGTATAAGGTAATGCTAACGCGCTACGCTTGTTTGGTTCGCTTAAGCTCACCATACTTTTAAAATAAATTCTAAATTCTTGACTATAGTAAAGCCTTATAGTTGACCCATTGGAAACTTAATTATTCTTGTGTGATATAGAGAGAGTATTTTCCACTGTCAAAACCGTGTACCCCTTATAGCATAAGGCTTCAAGGCACTTTTTCGATTCCGTCAGGGCGGACTACATGTGTCCGTGTACACGGAATGGGTTACTTAAGATACTCAAAAAACTCAGGGTTCAACGTATAGTAAACCCTACCTTCATCCTCAATAATTTTCATAATACCCATTTGTTTTAACTTATTGACAACCTCATAGAACTTAGTTTTCTTAAGCATGGTCATATTCATAATCTTTTCTTTGGTTAAAGGTATATTATTTTTATCTACAAGCAAGCCATTACCAGGAGCTAGCCAGTACTGTAAAGTAAATAAAAATCCTCTATCGACTATTGATAAATTCTTATCCACGCACAACTCCCTCCCCCTTGCTCTATATGACTTAATGAAATGTAAAGACTTATTAAGTTTACGTTCAGCCCTATCTCTAGCTATGTCTATTGATTCATCTTTGTTTAACTCCTGGATTAGCTTCTGTCTCATGGCTATCCTTAGTTGATCCTCGGTCATAGAATCGACTGTATCTATGGCTACATTCATTCTCTCAGTAGCACTTCTTATCAATAACATTCCACCCTTTCCATCAATGGTATCCCTAGCATTTTCTTAGGTGGACTATCGCCATATTGAATCAAACAGTTACCACAGTATGATCTACGCAATCTCCAGAAGTCTTCATAGTCATCGTCAACTTCTTGGGTAAAACCACAATCTGGACATTGGAATAACAATTTTACATCTCTCCTTATCTATAAAATAAATAAAGAGAGTGGAACGGTAGTTATCCATTAAGACTCTCTTGTAAAACAAAAAAAATAATCACATGAAAATCACATGGTTATCCATCTTCATCCAGGATTCTCTTAGTGTTTCTGTTGTCTAAACTTAAAACATCACACAAGCACCATAACTCTGCCAATAGGCATAATAAAAGTACCAACCTAAGTTAGTCCCTTTGTTAAAACTATTGATTTTCTGTTGTTTTTACTTATGGTAATACAAATGTACCCCCTAGTACAAAAGATACCAAAAAACACCCCTTATACACATGTTTCTGACATTAGAATCGATTCTAATGATTAACAAAGACATTGACTGCAATTACAAACTAGGTGTATAATTTTAAGTACAATTGGAAATACTTAGGATAATATATCCATAGGAGTGATATTATGGTAAGACCTAAAACTCTAAATAAGATGGATGTTATAGAAGCCTTATTTTCACATAAGTTCACACCTGAAGAAATTGTTGACTTAACGAAAGAAAACATAACTAAGGATGGCATAAGTATCAACGGTAAAACACTAGAAATCCCTCCTGGTAGTGACTTAATAAAGGCACTTGGGAATTACTTAAGAAGCAAGTACCCAGGACTTCTACAGCCTTACTTGTTTAGCTCAAGAAGTGGCGACAAGTGGCCTACAGATAACCTAGTGAAATCATTTGGTATATGGCTAAAGAAGAATGGCAATGGTAAAACTTTAGCTGATTACGGACTTAAAGCACCGAATCCTAGGAGCAAGGTTAACTGTAATTCAATGGATGATATACTAGCGTTTCTTAACAAGAAAGAAGCATTAATATCTTTGGAAAATCCATCGTTAGATACAGTGCTTAAGGTTGCCGAAAATAGTAACAAGAAGACCGCCGATCAATAGGCGGTCTTTTCTTTTGGAGCTAATGAGAGGACTTGAACCTCCAACATGCTAATTACAAATAAGCTGCTCTACCAATTGAGCTACACTAGCATATGGCGAATCGGCTAGGACTCGAACCTAGATCGCAAGGTTTTGGAGACCTGCATGTTTCCATTACACCACCGAAACGTAACAGTGGGATTCATTTGGCTCCCACTAGGCCATCTTAAGTTATTCCTCTAGTAAATCTTCAAGATAACCTATCTTTTCACTTTGGAGCATCACAAATTGCATCAATGTTTTCAAAAGAGCTTCTTTGAGCATTTCGTTTTCCTCAAGCAAACACTCTGGACAAATCTCAGGTTCATCTTTAGATGGCACAGGAACTCCAAGAATTTCACACAAGTCTTCTACTGTCATATTCTAAGCTCCCCTTTTGTTTAATTCTTTGGCCTTCTGGTAGATAGCTTCAGTATAACCAGCAGGTAATTTCTTGCCTAAAATCTGTTTGGATTCATATAGTATCTTCGCAAGTGTCATTCGGGTCTGCTTGATATCCATGTAGGGTAACAAGTCACAGATCACTTGATACGCTTGACTTCCATAAGTCTCAAACTCAATAGCATCTTTGCATCCTGGCTTACTTTTGATTCTTCTGTAGCCCTTGTAGTGGTCAGACATAAGGTTCACTAGTTCTTCCCTAGTATTGCATACGCCTACTGCTATTGTTCCGTTAGATTTAACTCTACACCATCCTTCAGATGCTACAAGACACGCAAGTTTAGCTTTCTCTACCTCAGTTATAACTACCGACCTCCTTTTGTTAAATGTTGAGTATTTTGGACAAACTTAGCCCTTGGTTTCATTTCTTTGTTCGTACACTTGATTCCACATTGTGAACATATGCCCTCTGTATAGGTATCTATGGCACACTTATGTTTACTTTTGTACTCCTTAGTGTCACGATGTTTATTATAAGACCAATAGCCGCCATTGTTTACTTTCATAAGTCTTGTCCCTAGCCACCCTATGTGATGCTTGGGCGTACTCGCTTCTTCCATTGATTCATTCGGTAGCAATAAATCTTTACATAGGGTATTACTGACGGGTGTACATTTTTGCTTGATTTTAGCCGTAATACGCTGTAGTTCCTTAATTCCGATCTTTGTTAAAGCTATCCTCTTGTTTTCTTCTGTTTTCTTCGATTTATAGCCACTTGCGTTCTTGAGTAGCTTTTTATATTCGCCTACAACATGCTCCCCTATTTGCTCGAACGTCATCTTGTCAATACAGTACATGTAGAATATCTCTCGTTCCTTTGGACTCAACTTAGACAACACAAGTTTAATCATTTGTACTATCTCTTGTCGCTTTTCTTTCTCCACCAGGATTTCACATGGGTCAAGTCCTTGCGTCCTCCCATAGTTTTCAATCAAATAATCTTCATCAAGGTATTTCTTTTGTATATCATCGAGTAATGCTGCTAGTTGATCTATGGTTATCCCTCCGTTTCGTCTTGCGTTCTTCTTCCTTAAGTTGAAACTCCATACTAGCCTTAATTTTCGCATGAGTATTCTTAATTGCACTAAACCAATCATAAGGTTTACTCTGTGACATCATCGTATGAATATGTTTAAATGTTCTTACAGTAAATTCACCACTGTCTATCTTATGCTGTCTGCAGCCCACCCCTTGCCATTCATCGATATCACCATGGATTAACATAGGATACTCATCTATGTATTCAACCTTAAAGTACTGACTAAAGTAATCTTGTGCTGCTTCTTTAGAACCTTCAATCCCTAAACGCCAAAAGTTGCAAGTTTTATCCTGAAGTAAAAAATAATGATATATCATAACCACCTCCATTGTTAATTGTTGAGTATTTTAGGCAGACTTAATGCGCTCATTAGCAATATTACAGTAGTTTTTATCAAGCTCAAATCCTAAATATCCAAAGGTTAGCTCCTGTGCTGCTACTAATGTTGTCCCTGAACCACTAAAGGGGTCTAGCACTAGTCCTCCTGGTGGTGTCACAAGTGTTATTAAGTATTTCATAAGTGACTGAGGCTTAACTGTTGGATGGTTGTTGTTTAATCCACGGTCCTTCTTGGACGCTTTGGAACAATAGAAGAATCTTGAAGCTCCACCTGAATCACCATAGCAAACCATTTCTGTCCCTTCTGGTCTACTTTCTTTTCCGTAAGTATTCCCTTGATAACCATTGCTTGTAGATTTCTTTTTTGCACCAGTTCCACTTGTTAAAACTCCTGTTTGTTCGTCAAGCAATTTTCCGGCCTCTTCGTCTAATATTACATTAGCCGGGAAACGACCTAGTTCATTAGGAATATATACAGTATCACGTTCACGCTCTGAATTATCGGCTTTATAAGCGTTGTTTTTTATATTCTGATTTGTGGTAGATTTGATTTTATCTGTAGTCCCTATCCTGCTTTTGTCAATGTTAATTCCACCAGTTCCCCATTTAAGCACATTAGCGACTATAGTCTTCTCTGATAGCCGTTTTCTAGCGACTACTATAGGTTCATTTGCAGGCTTTAGCGCAGTACCCCAGCCCTGCCATTGGATAGCTTCGGGTTCAGCTCCCGCCGCTTTGTCTATAGCCTTCGATATGTTCATACTCTTTGGAAATCCACTTCCATAAACCCACTGAATTTGATCACGTATCTCAAAACCTGCGTCTTCAATAGCACAGGCCATCCTATGATACGTCCTAGTCCCACCAAAGGATAACAAATGTCCTCCTGGCTTTAACACTCGTAAACATTCGCGCCATACGTCAACACTATAGGCAACCCTCGAACTGTCCCATTTCTTACCCATAAACCCAAGCTCATACGGGGGGTCTGTAACTATAGAATCAACACTATTATCATCTAGCAACTTCATACCTTCGATGCAATCCATGTTATACACTTGGTTAATCTCTAGCAAATTCGCGTTCCTCCCATCCTAATCTCATCTACAGAATAATACACAGGCATTCCTAATTCTTTAGCTCTATTTAGTTCCATTAGACTGCCTTTAGACTCTCCTAAGAACAATAATGCATCACATTGTTCCAACCAATGCAAGTCCCAATCTATCCACTTTTCCCAGGAAATACCAATTCCTCTTTCTTTCGCCCAGATGTCTACCCAATGAGATAACAACGGTATAAACGGATAGATACCCATTTGCATCAACTGTACTCCAGCTTCTATTTGTTTATTGGCATTGGCTTCCATTTGCTCTTTTGTAGGTGCCGTATAAGGACTAGCTATATAGACTCTCATTCAAAAATCTCCCTTCTTCCCTGCTATCTCACACCAGTTGAACCAGTGCCACCCTTTCGTTCTCCATTAGCTTCATCATCATCTATCTTAAGATACTTATAGAATATTCCTTGACCTATTCTGTCATGCGTCTTAATCTCAACATCGCTATCACCCAAGTTGATTACGGCGAACATTATATGTCCTTCATTGTTTTCATTATTGTAATAATCTGAGTCAATAATCCCTTGTGCATTAACCAGTGTTAATCCTTTCTTAACCGCTAGACTTGACCTAATATGTAACCCAAGGTATTCATCAGACATCATATAAGCTTTTACTCCTGTTGGAACTAATGTTACCTTATGCGGTTCTATGGTTATATCTGCTGCAACTTCAAAATCATAACCAGCACTATTCTTAGTCATCCTCTTGGGTAGACTAATATCCTCATATCCTGAGACTACTTCAAATCCACGACCACCTCCAGGTAATCTAAGGTTACTCTCTAAGAAAGTCCATTCTTGGCCATTTACAAAGACATAGTAACTTTCAAAATCTGCATAAGTAACCTCTCCAATTGCACCTATGCAATCCATAAGCTCATCAATATATTCGTCTCCTGGTGGTACTCCTATGATTTCTACCTTATCTCCAATGTCAAACATCTATTCGACCTCCTTAAGTGAATCTTCAGTAGCATATATGTTATATACTGGATTCCCCACGGTAGCAAAATAGCGATATTTATTAGGTTCACCAATCCAATGTATTTCTTTAACTCTATAGTAACACCCGCAATACTCCACGAATTGACCAATGGCAAACTTAGGTTTAGGCTGTGGCCTGTAGATTCGCCACTCTTCGTCAACCACTGAGTCGTTTTCATGATCAAAGAAAGATGAGCCATCGTCATATACAAATCGTCTTACTTTATCGTCAAAACATATATACTTGTAATCTTCAAATGAATCTGATGTTATCTTTTGACCATCAATAGCAGCCTTAAGTGCTTCTTTATAGTTCATTAGTTACCTCCCTTGCTAAGTCCATTTCCAATACACTGTCCACGCAAAATCTTTCAGTGACACAATCTTGATATGCTATTTGATATTTTGCATTATTAAAGCTATCTAAAAATTGTCTGTAATTGAAATATCCAAAAGTGTAAGGGTTCAGTAAAGATACACCCACAACTACTCCTCGATTGTATCTATCATCTATTTTTCTTGAGGATAGTATAAATAACTTTTGCCCAAGTTTATACTTTGGTTTAAACATCAGGTTACCTCCCTAAAACGCACATTTCTTTTCTTCTTTACAGTTATCACAGTTTCTAAAGTTTCTATCGAATATCTCTGGCATAACCAAAGCTAACTCATGCTGTATTCCTATGGCTATCTCTCGGTGTTCTGGCATTGCTCTCTTGCATACCCTCTTTGGCAAATACTCGAACCAACTGCGGAGATTACCAGTAATCCTAAGTTCAGTCATGGTTGCCTTGGGTAAAACATAAGCTGCATCTTGCTTAGCAACACCATTTGCAATTAACTCTTGGTAAACATCAAAAGCATCTTCAATAGCACTTAAGTACATGACGCGGATACCGTAGTCTATTTCATCAGGTATACAATAGTCCTCAAAGTCTGCACCTCTGGTACTCTTTACAGTAAAACTAAAGTGTCTATGTCTTGTTATTTGCCCTAAGACTCCCAAGGAACATTTGATATCGAAAGTTGCATAAGCATGTTCAAGGACTGACAAGTGTTGACTTTTGACTAACGGTTCGATTGACTTAGGTTGCCTTCCGTAGCATTTAGCACTCGCACCCAAGATTAACTCCAGGTAATCCTTTGAGTAAGATATAAGTTTAACCATTCAATCTCTCCTTTTGTACCTCAAGTAACATCTGTTGTAACTCTGCGATACGCTGGTTTTTATCTTGAAGCTGTCCGTTTAGTTGCTCATTGATTGACTTTAGTTGTAATACATTGTTCTTCAATGAAGCAATTTCAAAACCAAGGTCTAGCCACCTCCACACACCAGTGTAACTTTCCTTTTCTGCCTTGAGTTCATCAAGTTCTCTCACTAGCTTCTCCTTTGATTTAAACCAATCGAATATCATTCAGTTCCTCCTTTGCGCACTCTGGACAATAGATGTTTCCATTTGCTGTCCACCAGCCATCGTAGACTTCAGCCAAAGGTGTTTCTTGTGTAATCATCGCTTCAGGTAACTCATTACATTTACTACAGACTGGCACAGTATTCATATGTTTTACTCTAAAGTACATTACGCTCATTCGTTATCTCCTTAGATTGCTTATTTAGTACCAACTGTCTATACATGCGTATCGTCCTATCGCGTTTCACTAGTTCTTCCTCAAGTTCCTCTATGATTGCCTGTTGCATAGCTATAGTTCTACTCTTGTCTTCACAGCACATCACTAGCACCCCTTTTGTTAACTTTTGAGTATTTTAGGCATACTTATACATCAGTCCAATAGCTACCATGATACTGCTTGCTGTACCACTCTTTGATTATCTTGCAGTATCCCAAAGCATCCAAATGTTCAGAGCAAATTTTATCACATGATACACAAGGCTCTATCTTAAGCATACTCATCATCCTTAACTATTTTGTAGCCATCTGGAAATTCAATGAATAACCTTTTGCTGTTCACAAAAGAGAACAACTGCACTCCATCGTGTTCAAGTAGCTTCTCTTCGTTTCTCATTATGATAGTTACTGGTGCTTCAATACATATGGTATATAGCTTTGGGAACCACTTGTCTTCAACCCAAGCCCATATCTTTCTGATTCTTCCACCACCAACAGATAATCTATATTCAATCGCTGACATTAGTTCCCTCCTTTGATTGTCTTATATATCTTAACTACCTCATGTACCGCAGCTATTGCAAAGTAAATACCTATCGAACATACTACAGATTCAAACATTAGCATTCCTCCTTCTGATAAAGTCCACAGTGACATTCATCAGTTTCCCGATAGTCTTTACATGGACATACATAGTCTTCAGCTTGATCACTTGTGTATACCCAAGGTGCCACACATGGGCAAAATGGTTTGCCGTAAAGTTCTTTATTGCGTTTAAGTCCATTGATCACCGTTTGTTTATCTTTAGTCATAATCTACCTCCTTTCGTAAATACTTTTGGTTTGTACTTGCGAGTTCATATGATTCATCCCTAAGTTCTTCCATATAGCGACCGACTTTGATTACATCGAAAAACTTAAAGCACCATTTTGGTATTTCCTCTTGGTCAGCACCAGTAAATAACCAAAGTTTCTTATCTTGAAACTCATAACGCAATTCATAAGAAAACAGAAATGCTTCACTTGGCTTTTGACAAAGAAGATCGCCACCTATGATTGATATAATGTCGAACCATTGCTTTCCTTCATTCAACTCTTGGTATAACCTAACAGAATTCAAGGGTTCTCCATAATTATAATCCTGTAGTTGTGGATTATGGCATCCCTTACAATTCCTATAGCAACCACTTGGATATATTTCTACAGCTACACCATCGTATGCATTTACAGCATCCCATTGTATTCCTGCAATATTCACAAGACTCCCTCCATCCCACCCACAGGGTTAATTACATTGAATAACATTTGCGACAATTAAACTCTTGTGCTTTTCCTTTGTTGAAATCCTTGATTTCTGCGTAATACCCTACGCACCTTGTGTAAACTTTTGGTTGAACTTTAACTTTCATTATTCCACCTCCATTTCTATTCCTTGCTGTCTATAGGTTTCAATTTGCTCTTCTGTTAACACATGTTCACAAAGTTCACCCTTTGCGAGATGCTTAGAGCAAATTGGGCAAATCCTACGAGTTGGAGAAATGTTGATATACGGTAATGTTGTGTTGGTTACAAGTTTTCTTACGATTGATTTTGCAGCTTTACCACCAATCGGTTCATCAATATAATGAAAGAAGCAAGCTCCACCACTAAATAAATTTTGTAAATCCTGCTGATGTTCTGCAGCAAACTTAAGACTATACTGGGTATCATTATCTAGCCATGAACCTCTTGTATATCTTGGTATATCTTCAGTTCCCGAAAGTATCATATCTGGATGCTGCTCTTTCATATGTTTTGCAAAACGATACATTGTTGATTCTCCTGGAATACTTTCAAGATTCATATAGATACCTCTGCCGTTATAGCAATGGCTATTCTTTTCCTGAAGTTCACCGATTTTATCATTCATATACCTTAGAACTTCTTCGGCAAAACTCTTGCCCTCTGGAGTATCAATATCATTACCATCAAAGTTTAAGCACATTTCCCTAAGTCCTATGATTCCAATGGTTGAGAAAAAGTGGCTAAAGTCGTGGATATATCGATGTAACGTAGGATACATACCTTTTTCCATCATATCTTCGATAAATGACCGCTTTTTACCTAATGCATCTATGGCTAACTCCATATATTCGTCAATGTACATATAGAATAGCTCTTTATTGCCTTCGGATAAGTGAGCATATAGTGGTAAGTTTAAGGTTACTACTCCAATACTACCTGAGTTATCAGCAGCACCAAAGCTACCTCCGACCTGTTTAGATACTTTTGACATATCCAATTTCAATGAGCAGCACATTGACTTAACGCTATCAGGATCATAATCAGAATTGACATAGTTATTAATTGTGGCTATTCCAGCTTCACCCAAGGTTTTAAATAAAGTTTCAGCAAATTTGTTATCCCAATTGAAATCCTTGGTTATGCCTATGTTAATCACAGGGAATGTAAGTACACTTTTGCTGTCTGCGAGTATTTCTAATATTGCCCTTCCAATCCACTCAGCATATTCTTGGCAATCATCATAAGTAAAATCCAGTTCTTCTCCTGCGATAATTGGCTGTCTACCCTGAAGTCTCTTGGGTACTGTAATATCTAAATGCATGTTCACGAATGGACTCTGCCAACCTATACGCCCCTTAATATTAATCGAATGAATAAACTCTTGTAATGTCTGTTTCATCTGCTTGTAAGTTAACTTATCGTTTTTAACGTAAGGAGCAAGAAGAATATCTACAGTATTAAATGCTACAGCACCATTGATTTGTTGACTTATGAGAAATATTGCATTCATGGTTTGGCTTAAAGCTGAACTAAAATGCTTTGGCGCACCATCAATATCGTTAAGCCCCTTCATTAGAAACATCTCGTAGTCCAGCCCAAGACAATATAGATTCATTCCGCTGAGATCGTGAATATGATAAAAGCATTTCTTATGGGCATCTGCCATTTCCTGAGTATAAATATTGTCCAGCATATATTTAGATGTAATATGGTTCAGTACATACCCTAGCATTCCTGGATAAGCGTAAGATGCATTAGAGTTCTCCTTGATTCTCCAGTCAGTATTTGCAACATAAGTATCGATAAGATTATTAGTATTTAGCAATCTACCGTCTCCTTTTCCATCTGCTCCAGAATTTCCTTAAATTCACTTTCTATTTCCTCTTGCATCCAAGGGAATAGCTCAAGCACCTTTTGATTCAATTCTTTCGTAAACTTCACAAGGTCTGCCTCTTCGGTAAGTACCTTGTGTATATCGATGTATTGACCAATGACAACTGCAATGTCTGCATACATATCTGCTTGCTGATGTTCGTTCAGGTTGAAAAACACAAGTTCGCCATTGTTTTCGCCGAGTAGAAGCTTAAGAATCTGCTCCATCAGTTACCTCCAGTTTTGGAAAGTTTTTGTTAAGAAAGTCTCGAAGTTTGATACAGAATGAACTATTAAGCTCTGCCAACGGTCTTCTATAATAAGTCCAGTCATCACTATTAATTCGAATGTCATAAAGTTTAACAAATTCCCCTTCTGGTCTTTCGATATATTCAGCTAAGTCATATTTGTTTACTTCTAGTCTATCTTTGATGTAACTTCTCTCTTTATCCCTAATTCGCTCCTCTCGTTCTTTCTCAAGTTCTTTCTTAAGTACATCCATTTGTAGCTTTAATAAGGCTATCTCTTCATTTTTCTTGCATACATCACTTAGTTTCTGGCTTTTGAATAACATCAGTTCATCTCCTGTATCTCAAGTTTGCCTTTAGTCAGTCTTAGCCAAAGCTTTTGATTACAACAACTAGCATAGTAACTACCATCAAATTCACTCCAGTAAATCTCTTGTCCACACACAGGACATTGACCATCGTAGTACCATTTGTCAAAGTCAACTGTTTTCTTCATTATTTACCTCCCAAAGTCTTACTAGCGTTATTCCAAATGGTATACGACTGAAACGCAACATCGCCTAGAATCTTATACTGTATCTCAAGGTATTCGTACATTTTACGAGCATTGGTGTAATCTTGGAGTGCATCTAAATACTTTTCTTCTTTTGCCGCGAATCTCGCGCCTTCCGTTGGTTTACCTGGAGCATATTCGATTGATATTTTACTTTTGATTGCCTCTGCAGTATTTTTCAAGTCCGTTTCGACCTTATGTGCTTCAGTCATTTGTTCACCAATGTAATCTTTGTAAGCTGTAGCTTTCTGCATTAAACTAAAGGCAAACGTAGGGTTGTCATCAGTTAGCCTTTTGTAGTCCTCAAGTATCTCTTGGTACATTAATCCTCCTTAGTTCCCCGCTTATTTTAGATTAACAAGGTACTACCTTAATTAAATCGTTCCTAATGTAATACTCTCTGGGTTCATCCATGATAACCTTGACTACCATTGATTCAGGCCAGAATCCATAAGTAAAATCATTATAGCTTCCTAGTGGTGGTTCACAGATTCCTGTACAGTCCCATTCAAGTTCTCTTGGGTAATTCTTCACAAATTTTCTCGCTTGTTCTTCAGTTACTTCAGTAAACCCATTCATTAGATTCCTCCTTGAATTTCAGTTTTTCATAAGTTAATATACAATTATAAACAAATGTTAAAAGAGGGTTAATATGGGTAAATACATTAAGGACTTAATAGTAGGTAATTTATTTTTACTATTATTACTTCTTGCTGTAACCATACTTATTTCTATAAGTAGTACTTGGGGTTACATATCTTGGGTTTCTTCATTAGCTAATACTTCAACTGGCGTATGTCTAACATTTGCAATTACCTATTGGCAAAGCAAAGTAAAAACAGACAGCGAAAGGAGACAATTAGCAGATGCACTAATAGCTGAATTAAGAACTCTTAAAGAATTGATAACTAAAACGATTAGTCAAATTGAAAACATAGATACCTCTCTAGTTGTTATTACTATTACTGAGGATTACTTTACTGTTTTTAATCAGTCTGCCAGTAAATTAGGCTTACTAGCCCCCGATACGTCCACCACGGTTATTGAAGCATATATGAAAATTAAGGGACTTTTCGATACTGCTCGTCAAATAAGCAAACATTGTGATACTGCGACTTCCTTAGTAAACCAAGAGACTCTCTCTATATTCCTAGGCAAAAGCAATAATAATCAAAGAGTTTATCAACTACAATCATTATTTGAGCAACAAACAATACCCCTTTGGGATTCTTTTCGTAATCAACATCTGGAAATCATCGACTTAATCGAAAAAGCTATTAATATGCTAAAGCAAAAGTAACACCTACGCCATCCTCCGAATTTCATCTTGGATTTCCTCAAGCTCGTTTTTGGCCTTGTCCATAGTTTTCCGTAGCACTTCCGCTTTGTCTTTCAGTTGTTTGAGTTTAGGATTCTCACGCTGCCATATGATTTTGAAACTAGGGATATCTTCTGGCTCACGGATGCCCTTGATTATTCTGACGATATCACCTGGATAATCATAAGTGGCAACCTTAACAATTTCATAGTCCGGTTTCCATTTTACTGTTAAATCAGTGTTAGTGTCGTCGTATCCAACGTACCTCCCTGCGCTATTCCCAGTTATGACTACAGCAGACCATTTGTGCCCTTGATACTTACCTCTAATGATTCCCCATTCGCCATTCTTAAATTGAACCAGCATGTTTTCCTTGATATCATCCTTTGTAAATCCCATAGTTTCTTCCACTCCCTCTTCACCTATGATATACACTTGCTCACCGTCAGAAATTAGATAGAGTATTTTATTCTCATCACTATGCTTTCCAGATGCTACTACGGTATAACTTTGGCCGTTCAGCGGTTTCTCGAAAAAGCTCCACATATGTTTATGCTGTGGCGCGTTTTTGTCAATCCACGATGGGTATGAAGGATAATAATGTTTATTATCGATAACCTTAACTTTACTTCCGATGTTTATCATTAGACTTCTTCCTCTCTCTCCGTAGTTTCCTTACGTCCATTTTGTTAACTATTGAGTATTTTAGACAGACTTAACCCTTAGTTCTTGATACAACTTAGGTACTATTGCGAATACAAATGGCTTATACCTGTTCTTCTCACCGTAAGGACTTATCATAGCTACAATCTGCGCTCCATCTTGGTCAAAGTAGTCATGTATCCTCTTAAGCCTCTTATCAGGTATCTCATGAACATCATATGTCTGCCCTAAGAGCAACCCATGAAATACATCTTCAATCATAAGATAACAGAAGTCTTCAATATAGGTTATCTCATGTTCTTCCGCAAGCTTATATATAGAAGCATGAGATTGTAACAATCGTTTCTTAACTTCAGTCATACGCCAGTCATCCAGCAGATATATCCATTTGTCCGACTCAAGCATCTGTCTGGTTTCTGCAGACTTACCAAATGTTTGAACTGCTGATTTTAATTTGCCAGATAACAACGATGATTTTATAGGAATACCCCAAGATTCCATTAGGACATCAAGTTTCTTTTCTGCATAATTACCTGTGGACTTATTACGTTTAGTTCTTTTGGACGCTTCAGTTTTTCTCTTGTCTTTCTTAGCTTGCTTACGGTCTGACCTAAGTTTAATCTGTCGTTTGCTTAAAACATTTAGGTTAATCGGCTGGTAATCACTATAGTCTGAGCAAAAATCACATTCGTAGGCATGATGACAGTTATCTTTTACTTCACATTTGACTATTGTTCAACACCCCTTGTAAGCATATTCCGCAGTAATAACCCTCCATTTGCTTAAGTTGCTTTCGACTTATCTTCCGTTGCCTTAATAGCTCCTTGCCAAATGATCTAAGACTAAACAATTGCCTAGTTCCCGTTTTGCAGTTAGAACAACATAGTTGGTACTCAGTTTTTGGTTGCTCTGGTGGCATATCCTTAAATCTCACGCAATCACTCCTTTTAATTTCAAAATACCTTTAACTATATTAGAGTAATCTTCAAGTGTACCATCATTGATAACAACATAATCCCAACCTTTGTAGTCGTCTAATGCTGTTTCACTAGGATGCTGTAGCTGCTCTAAGGTCAATCCACTGTCATATCCAGGACGTTCAACTCTAATTTTTACTACAGGAAACCTTTGTTCAAGTTCAGTAATTTCATTCGGATATCTAACGTCCGTTATGAAGAAATTATCTATTGTGTAAAAATTCCTTAAGCTACTTAATTTCTCAATCTGAGCTATCATTTTGTTAGTCCAAACGTTCAAATTGTACTCTCTAGCACCATCTCCTAACCATTGCAAAAAATCTCGCCCTTTGTCGTCCTTTTGTCCATCCCAACCGATGCTATAAGCAACATCCTTAACGAAATCCCCAAAGGCCAAACGTTTACTATGGTCTACTTCATTTCTAATGAGTTCATAGAAAGTATCTTTGCCTGACCTAGCTTTACCACTGATTAAGAATATTTTAATCTTCATCAGTCCTCCTAATAAAATCTAGGTTACTCAAGAGTTCATCCAATGGACTTCTTGTACTAAAGCCACCGTAATAGTCTATCGCTCCCCAATCGACCCATCTTGTAAGAAGTCTGCAGAGTATATCGGCTTCATCTTTAGTGATAACTATGGAATGTTCAGCTACCTCTTGTATCTTAAGATCCATTATCTACTGTACCTCCCTGCAACATTAGCTACCATTCGCACTAATTGTTCATCTGCGGTTTTACCTACAGTACTACGAACGAGTTCAAACAAGTAAAATCCCTCTGGTTGTTTCATTAGATTGCCTCCTTTTGTTAACTTTTGAGTATTTTGAACAGACCTCTAGCTCTTGCTTTTATGTTTCTCTAGATAATAAGGGCAACTAATATTACACCCACAATACGTGGTGCATTTCATGTCATTGCTCCATCTGTCTTCACACACTGGAGGCATCTCCTGATTATCCAAAGCATACATTAGGCTATCATGTTTTTCCTTCATATAAGCCCTAATTTCTTCCTTTGGTATAATCGGTAGGTCAATTGGATTAGAAAATCTAGTGAGTCCATAAGACCTTGCTGTTGCATCAAGTCCACCTCTAAGAAACATTTGAAGCTTTAGTTTATTCACCTGAAACCCATGATTTTCTAGTAGCACCCTGTAGTATGACAATTGTCTCTGAGGTTCTAAAATATCTGGTTCACTTGGTTCCCATGTTGCTCCCCATTTAGCCTGACCTTTCTTTGGGCCTCTAACGTAATATTCTCCAGTTGCCCCATAGGTTGGCTTATGACCAATCTTCTTAGCTAATACGTAAGCTCCGTAAAACTTGAAGTCAACCAAAGTTTTACTGATGGAATCATATGCGTCAATTTGGCCTGAACATATGTCATCTTCGAAGCGAACTTCTGAAACCCAACCATTCGGCATATTGCGCTCCATTAGAGAATGCGAATTTGTGCCTATCATTGAACTAAGGGACTTATCTGGGTTAATCGTTTGGTCCGTAGTAATCAATAGATACGCTTGTCTCGTAGGTTGTAACAATTGTGTGACGCTTGGTTTGCCGTAAAACTGTCTACTTCTAGTTACTGCCAAGAGTCCAGGTAAAGCCATGCAGCGGTCTTCCATTCGGCAATTCTTTAGGCACTCTTGTTTAGCTATTGTCTGCCCGTCAGGACAAATTAGATGTGTAACTGCTATATCAACCGACCTCCTTTATGTTCATCGCTATAATCAGGTTAACTTCAGCTAATTTTGAACACTCTTCATTACATAAGTTATCCCATTCGTCATGCATAAATCTAGCAAGGGACATGAAAAGATTCTTTTTGTCCTCTACGGTCATTTACTCGACCTCCTTTACAAAGACTCAAGAAATTCATCATATGTCTTAAAGTCTCTCTTGATATTAGTCATTAGTTCATCCGTAGTTATTTTCTGCTGATTACATACATAGTCAATATATTCACTGTCGTATAGCTTGCGTCTACGTTTGTTGTTCTTTTTAATTTCAGCAAAAACTAAACCACGATCTACATGATAAAGCTTGTATAAGTAATTAGCCATATCTACATCCGAGAAGGTCTGCATAGAACATATCGGACACATGCACATCGGTAATCCATCATCAAAGTAGCTTTTAACCAAGTCATCAATGTCAGTATCGCCCTTAGATAACTCCGCTAAGTCATTTTGATACTCATTGATCCACTTCTTGCGTGTTTCTTCTGTACAATGCGTGTATTCCTGAGTTGCTTCGATTTGATTTTTAATTTGAATCGTAAGTTCTTCCTTGAGTTTACTTTTGTCTACATCAAAGTTATCGAAGCAATTGCAAAACTTATGACCGTTAATACATCTTCCACCGCCGATATCATAAGGACTTAAATCCCACCCACTATGGCTTTCACCACAGATATCACAGATAAACGATGATGAACTTGAGTTCGTTACAAAAGATAACCTATGTTTCAAATCAAGTCCCCCATACTTTTACTTTTTCAGAATCAATAGCACCAAGACAATAAATAATATTGTCAACTGTGTCATCTTCATTTGTGAATTCTTCTGAACCAACATTCCAGTTATCTAGTTTTATTCCATAAGTAGCAGTACCATTGATTCTTTTAATAACTTCATCAATATATTTATCAAACAATAATCCTTCAGTATCGTAATCATCTATTGACCTCTTGATATTATTCTCTTGTTTCATTAGTTCTTGCCTAATGTCATCATTAGTTGCATCATTTCTAATAGCAATTACGAATGATGATGAACTTGAGTTCGTAACAAAAGATAACCTATGTTTAGCCATCGTAAAATCCTCCGTAATCAAAGAATACATCATCAATATCTACAGCTATTCCATTTGATTTTGCCCTATCGATGAACATTTGTTTAATCTGTGGTATTGTCATCGTTTGAAGTAATATAGGTATACTTTCGGTTAGCGTAATGATATCACCACAGTAATTTCGGTCACTTGATGATGTATCAAAACCTTTTGGTGTGTCTTTTGTTGTCTCATAACTTTCGTCATACCAATGGTCTTCTTCTTTTTTTAACTTAAATTGTTCTGCATATTTCTCAGAATGTACGCCAACCACAATAAAACTTGAGGAACTACTATTAGTAACAAAAGAAGTCCTTACTTTCATATACTTCTCTCCTTTCGATTACATAAGACTATCTCTTGAACCAATGGACAACCTCCCATACATACCCTTTGTTCATCACATCCTTTACATGAGTTTTTCATATGGTTTCTGAAGAATTCAAACTCTATACTATCCCATGCTTCTTTAATGGTGTTGATGCGAAGGTTAAGACCATATATATGACTTTGGTCAAAACTACAGGGTACTGCAATCATATCTGAAGATATATACATTGAATACCTTGCACCCTCACAGGTATCTACAGAATCAAAATTGATATCTGCAAAATTCACAAGCCCAGGCACAGTGCAGCTATCGAAACCAACTTTAAACGGATGGTCTTTACTAACGAGACTAAAGAACTCTTTAAGCCTTGGGTCATCATAAGCTAATATATCAGCTTTACTTCCGCAGCCTACATTTTTATGCAAAAGGAAAATTATTGCATTGATAGGAAGAAATTCGTTGTCTTTAAGTATCTCTATGGCTTCATCTATTGTTTTATTTGAAAGTACATAGTGGATATTTGTAGTACAACCGGCATCAATAAACCTATGAAGTGCTGCAAACGTATAGTTCTGGCGATACCACGATACTGCTACAGCACCACAGTATTCCTTAGTTAGCCTAATTTCCTCATCAGTTAAATTAAGACCACTGGTTGTATAATTAGGAACAATATTTTTACTTTTGGTATAACTTAAGATTTCCTCAAAATTCTCATGCTTGTTAGGATCACCATGACCACCTAAAGCTATCTGAAAAACTTTCCCTTCACATTGATCGATAATATTTTTGTAATCCTTAAGTTTCATGTTTGGCTTTTGATTCAGTAGTCCACCTTGGTAACATCCTACAGTGCATTGAGCAGCATGAGCGCAGCTACCCATGACTCCTATGTCTATTAACTCAGGATAACTTGCCATAAATGGGTCAATTCCGGTGTCCCTACCTCTGTCGATAACTCCTGAACGAACATAGTAGCCATTTTCAGTATTAAACTTTGCCACAAATCTATTTGCTTTATCTACCTTAACTATCTCCACTATTAGCCGACCTCCTCTTGGTTTATTGCCTGATATATCTTTCGTACAATAAAGGCTCCGGCTGATACTATAGCGAATAACATAAGTTTATCTGCTAAGTCTTGTCCTTCCCGTAATATAATACTTGCGACTAAACAGATGTATATCATCCATCCAAACACAAAGCCATCCATAAGTACCTCCTTTTGTTAACCTTTGAGTATTTTGGGCAAATTAAAACCACCTTTCAAATCTAAAGTATGCATCCCATCCATTATCGAACTTCTGAGTTATTCCTATAACTTTACCAGCCTTATTATATTCGACTTCAGGTATTCCTATGGGCCTAGCCTTACGGCACTCAGGGCAATCTTCAGCTTCCTCTTTAGTGTCATACGTAAAGTAACAGCCGTTACATTGCCATACGTGTTTTACTGACATATCCCTTAACCTCCTTTAGTATACCATACGTCATATACAGTGTCTACTGTTTTAGTAAAACTTTTTGTTATTTGTTTAGTATTTTTCAGATAGCCATTTCCTTCATACTTGTTGTTTGTTTGTTGGAAATCAATTGAATATACCTTGCACCGTCTATACCATTCCTAGCCTTGCCAATCTTAGAGCTAATAATGTTGTCTTCTCCTGATTCTTCCATTGCTTGACGATCTATAGGTGATATCTTTGGATTCTCTGATTCCTTCCAGAGTAGCCAAGCAATATCGCCAACTGCCTCTATTGCTCCCCCCCCTTTTAAATTCGAAATATCTGGTTCTTCCCAAGATTTTGTTGTACGCGCCATCTGTGACAAAGCAATTAACATAATATTTAATCGTCTTGCTATAGGTTTAAATGACATTACATTTTCCTCAAAATAACTAAAGTCGCTCATTTTAGGCATCATCTGGACATAATCTATGCCTATAACCTGTGTTTTCCCGCCGTTGTGCTTGAATAGCTCCTTAGAATTTATTGTCAATACTCGTTCTTCAATATTATTAATAGATAATGTTGGGTTATCATTGATGTACAGATATTCCTGAACTTTAGATAATACAACCGAATAGTCAATTTGTTTATTTCTAACTTTTTCTTCAAGTTCTTTAACAGATATCCCATAAATGTTCGCTACAATCCGTTTATAAAGTTTACCAGCAGACATTTCTAAGGAAAACAACACAACGTTTATTTTTAGCCTAATAGCCATATGAAGTGCAATTTCCATAAGGACAAAAGTTTTACCTATTCCTGGCCTAGCAGCAATAAAAAATACGTCAGTTAAGCTAAGTCCACCTATTGCATTATCGAATGTAGGATAGCCAGTGGTTATTCCTTCGTGATGTAAAATAGAGTCTTCCATTTCTCTGATACAGGTATAAGCATCCTTAAACTCGTTTATAATTTCATCTGATGTTGATACTTCCGACACCTTAAGGAACTCTTTAATTTCTGTAATGTCTTTATCCCATTGTTGACTCAAAAGTTTCGCTAAATCAGACCTTATAAGCGGACTTTTGATTGTCCTTGAGTATTTTTCAATTGCTTTATATTGAGCGTTTTGGTCATCAGGGTACTGTTGTAGCAACTGATTGGCACAATAGATATCTATAGGTTGAGTATATAAGTCTGATATCTGATGTCCTGCTAAAAGCAAGTCGTTAAAATCCTTCATAGGCTAACTCCTTTTGATATTTTCTGCTGCTATTGCCAACATTAGAACAAACACTACAATAGCTACAAGAGGATAAGCTTCAATATAATCAAACATAGTCATTCGACCACCGCCACCTTTACATTAGCGTCTGGGTAATACTTTTGAAATAACTCTCGTCCTCTTATAACCCACCTTTCAGCCTTACCATCTGCATCTGGAACAAGTATTATCTGTACTCCATCTACATGCTCCGTAAGTTGTTTTATGAGCTTCACATGATCTTTACTAAAGCTGATTCCGCAGTACGCTACTGTCGGTTCTTCTTGCTGTTGTCCACTAACTGCGTCAAAATATCCCTCTACTACCCACAATCGTTTCTTCTTTTTGATTAACTTTATGGCATTATTAGCGTTAAACAGATAGCTGCCTTTAGTAAACAACTCATTGTTTTTACCATTTTTATACTTTGGACTCTTATCGAAGTACCGATAGCCAAAACTTACGATTCTTCCATAAAGATCAAGCATAGGAATTGTGATAGCCTTAGACCTTTCGCTCCATCCCAAACGGTACAAATTAATTATTCCATCAGTTAATCCACGTTTTTGTACAAGGTAGTCATAGCACTTGTCAAAGTTCTTCTCATAAGATTTACACCATTGTTCATTTTTGTCTGCTATGGACTTCTGTTGATGATACGTTTGGTCTTTATCTAGGTCAATTCCATAGTCTTCACATAAGGTCTCTACAGCTACATCATAAGTACAACAGTCACGATCCATGACGTACTTTACGATATCTCCTGACTCGCCACATGAAAAACAGAAGTAGCTATTGCTAGGAAATACTGCAAATGAAGTTGGGTTGTCTGCTCCTGAGTGAAACTCGCAGACTTTACGATAAGTACCATCAGGATGCAACTCAAGATTCGGAATGTATTCACTTAAGTCTTTACTCCTGAGTAAATCTATAACGCTCATTTAGTCACCTCCTATGAAGCTTCTTTGTTCTAAGCTTCTGTTTAATCGCTTTATGACAACTGTTATACCCGTCGATATATCCTGCTTCATACTCTGATTTACTTTGGTAATCCATCAGTTGATTCCGTAGTTTATCTCTATTGTGTCTATTGTCGCGCTTACTTAGGTACAACCTTTGGCGTAACTGTTGAATCTGCTTTTGTTGATAATCAAAGATACGAATAACATGATCTCTTACTTTTGAATCCATTAGTCACCTCTTTCTCAAGCTTAATACCACAGAATGGACAATAGTCAATAGTAAAACTAAAGCACCCCTCAATGTTCATAAGGTATTTGTCATCGTATAATCCTTCGAACTTTATAATGTAATAAGGCATCCTTGGTTTGTATTCATGATTTTTGCACTCATGATAAATACATTTGTGTCCGTCCATAGCTATCTTCCTCCAGAATCAATTCTAATGTTAGAAACCATTGTTATAATGCATGTTTCTACTATAAAGTGAACTAGGGTATACATTTGTTAATCCACAAAGCTTAAGTGGCACTTTTTGCATCCACTTGGGTTAAACCAGGCTATTTCATAGTAAACCGCATGACACCTTGGGCAGCTACGTTTGGTATTTGCTGTAGTGTGTTTATAGTCACAACAATAGCAATGCCAATGTGCTGCTCCATGTTCACCCTCTACGAAAAACTCAATGTTATACTGATTACTACCACAATTAGGACATCTCATTTGTTACCTCTCTCTCTTAGGTAGTCGCATATTACAAATGTCATACCTACAGCACCTAAAACTACTGTTTCGATAATGGACACTATTTGATCACCAGATAACATTAGTTACCCTCCTTGATTAACGCTTGGATTTTTCTTCCGGCTTCACTGTTGATACTGTCAATTTTATCTGCACATTTAATACATAAGTCTTCTATTATAATCCAGTTGTTATTACCAAAAGTATCTTTACCAAAGTAATCTCTGATTCTTGGTGGATAACAAAATTCTTCGCCGCAGACATCACACGTTACTATTGTTCTTTTCATTAGTCATCCTCCTTATATCCAATGCGCTCATGAACAGAATCAATTGATATCCTTACGTCATTAATGACCTTATTTAGTGTATAAACTATATCTCTATCCTGTAGATGACTATAATCACAACCTATGACAATCTTGCGATACTCTTTATTAGCAGTGTAGTCAACACAATGTTTTGTAAAGGTACATCCACCATGCAAGTCTATATTTCTATACATGTCTTCGCACTCCATATAGCCCTTTTGTTCCCATGAGTTCTCTGCAAGTTGCTTATCGGTTATTTTGTCAATCACTAAATGGATATAATAAGTGAATTTCCAATATTCTAATGGTTCATTAATCTCAAAATAGACACCCCTGTATCTACCGCAATGTTTAGTTAATGGAGCTTCAATAGCACTATTCATTAGTTACCCTCCTTAATTACCTTAACTTTTCTCCACTGTCTACCCCAGTCGTAAGCTCTACTAATTGACGAAGAGTATAAGTCAACGACACCATCATATTTACACCTGTCTTCAACTACATATCGTCTTCCGTCAATTTCAATAACACTCCCTAGTACCAATCCATTATATGCTGCAGCACCTTCATACACATGCTTACCGGAGGCCATGATAACTCCAGGAGTATTACCATCTCCAGCACTGTACATTGTTACTTCTGCTGTAATCCACTGTTCAGTCTTAGGTTCAATCTTTTGTGCTACTACAGGCTGTTCTATTGCTTTTTCTATAGGTTGGACTGCTGTTTCGCCTCGATTCAATACGCTAGGCATCAATAAAAGAGATACCAAAAACATACATAAGATTATCCTCAATAAATCACCTCTTGTTATTTCTTGAGTATTTCGGGCAGACTTAGGCTACTCTCCATACTTAAGTAAAAACTCTGGATTAATCGCCTTGAAGCTAATCCGGTTTCTCACCAATTGACAATGCAGTTCCCTATCTTCGGTTTCCTCAAGTGGCCTAATGACTATACCTTCACGTTTGGTCTGTGGTGTGATTGTAGAACTACCCTTAGACATTTCCACAAGTTCATCAATGTTGTTAGTTAAGGTGAAGTCCGTAGATAACACAGGTACAGTCTCTAGGGCAAGTACACAAATTATCGCTTCAAATTCATGGAAATCAAGATACTGTTGCTTATCAATATTAAATACATTAAAGAATCTAATGGTGTGGCCTTTAATTTTCAGCTTGTTACTCTGAATACCCTCACCAAGGAGTTCGCCTTGTAAAGCAAAGTTTTTCAAAGGGACAACACTAGCAACTTCAGCATACTTACGCATCTTCTCTTCGATGTCCATTGTTCTCACGGTATCCCAAAAGGTATTCCCTTCAGTTTCCGCAAGGTCAATGTTACGAGAGCATACTCCAAACTCACCATTCTTGAGGTAAATTGTTATGCTTGAACCATCAAGCTTCTCTGTGATGTAGCATTTAGTACCTTGGTATTTGTCGAGTAGTTTTTGCAGTACCTGGACTCTCGTTTCGTCAGTCTTAGGAACGAAGTAAGGAAATGATTCACCAGCTTTAGTCGCTAGATTTCTCTTGAACCATTTAGGAAACCAGCTATTGAGATATGTAGCAATGAACTTAGGTATCCACTTGGGATAAACATATCGTGCAACCTTTTGATTATCTCGGATATCTGCAGATACCTCTGGTTCATACTTGGTAATACCTAAGATTTCAGTTACATCGAAATCTTCACAATAGTCCTCTGGGTTGCCTGAGTGGTTCGGTAGAATACTTAATGGCATCACAAGTCCTTGGCTAATCTGTCCTCTAAGTTTGACTGTACGAATCTTCTTCATTTTACCTTGTGAATCCTTAAGGAACTCAAACTCTGGCCTATCGGGACATATTGAGTCTGGTTCAATAAAGACAACTAAGTCATTAACCTTAAATTCATCCTTCTTGATTACACAATGCCATCCAAGGACTGTAGCAACCTCAATTGCATCAGCGTTAGGTATTGGCTCAATCTTAAGTATACGTTGGATACTCGCGAGTTTTCTCATAAGCTCCTCCTTTTGTTAACTTTTGAGTATTTTTGGCATAGAAATACTAAGGTAGCTTTTGACCACACTTAGGACACTTTAGCATCTTTAGTCCCCCTTTACATGTCCGCCAAGCAATCCATAAGGCTTTTATACTGCGGTAAGGTGGCACTTTTGGCTTTCTCTCGTTCCAACTGAAGCTTTTGACGATAGATTTCTGCTTGGTTGTAAACTTCAGTTAATGTCATAAGCGTTTTATCAGGTAGAGAGTATAGGTAGTCATAAAGTACCTGCATGTCTTTGATCTCTTGTTGCTCAAAGTGCTTCCTTATAGGCCAATAGCTGTATGAGGTACAACATTTCTTACCATAGATACCAGTCAAGGTATTAACTTTCTTGAGCCAAGGTAAGCTATGGAACTCTTCAGGTTCTGGATAAGACAAAATCTTAAGCTCCTTTCTATAGTTAATCATGTGTATATCTCGTGTAGACAAGGTATCACGAGTTAATCACATGCGGTCTATAGGTTTGTTAAGGTAAAAGTCATAGACAATACTTTATCAGCATGATCAACAGCTTAACCAATCAGTATATTTTACATGGTTAAAGGAGGGAGCTTCAGCGACCGACTATTAACCATCCCATCAGGGTAACTCTTACAATAGATAAACTTAAGGGAAAAGATTTACGCTACGCGACCTTCGGTGATAGTTTTTCATTTTGATTGATTAGCCCCTTCTCTTTAGCATGATTGATCGGCAAATCTAAGTAGTACTAAAAGATAAGATAAAATCCGGGACCCAAAGTGCCGCAAACCCAGTAACCACATGGCTTCATTGGCATTTTCATTGTTCGCTACCAGCGGATTGAAACTCCGAAAAAGCGGATTGAACCAAAAGTTTATCCCAATTACCACATTCGTAATACTTATGGTTAACTCCATAGTACTTGGTTTTACCCTTTTTGATTTCGAATAGAACGTTCTTTTTGACTAAACTAGAAACGATTTCAGATACTTGTGATTTACCCCATCCTGTAAGTTTCCCTAGTTGCTCTTGAGTCATAGCTATGCCAACTTCATCAACAATAATATTAGTTTCAAAATTAACGTATGGTTCAATGTCAAACAAAAAGGCTTTCTCTGACCGATTCAATTCTCTTGACCTCCTAAGTTCCCTGTTGGCTGTCTTGTAGACTTTGACAAAGTACTTCCCCTTCCGTTTGTTCTGCTTCTCAAGACCTTTCTGTTGACGAATCTGAAGACTTTTCTCATAGTTTACTAACTTTTGTTCTAACTGCCGAACATACTTTGACTGTTCATTATATGCTGCAACAAGGGCATTGTCGTCTACCGCTCTCCCTCCAATATCTCAGGATTATCTATGGTATTACCTATAGCTTCAACATCGTCACCATTACAAATGTTATATGAGGCATCAAGCAATGGATTATCAATGTTTTTCGCTAATATATAGCCCATAACGCTATCATCATCACAAGGGCCACAGCTGCCAGTATCAAGGTACACAAAGCAGTTACCCCACCACCACGTTGGACAACTTAAGATGTCCTTCTCGTAAATATCAACACAGTTCTTGTCGCATATACCTGTGAATTGCCCTACAGTTTCAGGGTCAACTTCGTGATCAGTAAAATAGACATTTGTCACTGAACCGAAGCTTACTGTGTTAGTCATAATATAGCTTTTGGTAGTCTCTCCGTCTGTCAACTCGCCGTAATACCCGTATACCCACTCGCCGTTATCCACTCGCTTGCCCCTGAATTTATACTCTCGCACCCACTCATTCATCTCCTCTAAATCGCAACTCGATAAACTGTATCAATAGTTGATACTCTTGTGCATATTGGTCATAGTCATTAGTTTTACTCATGTAGGCTCTGAACTCATCTACAGTTCCCTTAAAGTCATGAAGTTCTATTTCAATCTCACCAGTTCTAGTTCTATAAGCTGCAATAGTATAAATACTAGAACCAACATTTGCACACCAAAAGACATCTCTAAATGATGTTATCTGAGCTTCCCCTGTTACCCAAGCGTCACCATATAGCGAAACATCGCCATATATTTTAGCGTTACCACCTAATTTGGTATAACCCGACACATTAGCTTCACCCGATACCTCGGCATTACCATATACAAAACAATGACCACACGCTACAGCGTGCTCCGTTAACTTCGCATTGCCATCTATCTCTGCATTGCCAGCCACTTCGGTATCATCATATAACCTTGCGTTTTCGGAAACTACAGCATCCCCAAACACTTTAGCTTCATCTGCTATCCAACAGTTACCTTCGTGTGATAAATTTTCTTCTTTCTCAATCCAACCGCCTAATTCACCTTCAGACACATTGTCAAACGAGCGTATAGCCTTAATTCGATGTAAAGTAATATCACCATATTCTATAGATTCGTTAGTTAACATATATTTTTTCATAATTTCCTCCATATTCTGCTATATCTAACTAACAATTCCCACTAACTACTCATTTGACCTCCTTTAGCACACTTAAAAGTTTATCGCAGGTACTTATGACACCATGAGTCTTACGCTTGAACGCTGTGCGTTCCTGAAGTATTTCCATAAGTTCACAATATCGTTTGTAACCAGTGTACATGTCAGGTTTCTTCTTAAGGTCAACTTTGTGATAATACTCAGATAATCGCTTGTCATGATACTGTTGTTGTTTTACTACTGACGCTTTTTCGCCAGCTACCATTTGTGCAAATTGAGATAATTTCTGTTTAAACATGACTACCCTCCTAACGTCCATTCTAAGGTTAGAAACCTAAGTTATAACGCATGTTTTGATACTTTTGTATAACTGTAGGTATAAATGTATACTCTTGGTTATACCTTGAGTAAAACATAGGTTTTAATGTGGTTTATTCACTAGCTACCTCTAATAAATTTATTCCACAGAATGGACAGTAGTTTATTATTAGGAATTGGCAGTTTAATTCTCCGTATTGCAATTCCCAATGATATCCTGAATGTATCCTCGTTATATCAACGAATGCACTATCACTACCAGTACACCTATGGATATCCATTAGTTATCACTCCTTTGTTATAGCTAAAGCTTCACTTGCGATATCGGATATAATTTGAGCTAAAGCAGTTCCATAAATGCGTTCTGGAGCATTGTACCCTAGTTCATCTCCTAGCCTTTTCACTTGTTCTAAGGCTTGTTGCATATTGTTTGCTCTGGCTTTTTCGGCCTGTAACTCACGCTCAAGGCTGGCTATCATTTGTTTTAAAGAACAATCTTCTTCTTCCTCTTCACACTTGTAGCATAAGCACTTTTCAACATCACTCACCCTTGCTCACCAGCCTTTCGCCACTTTTCCGTTAATTCATACCTTTTGGGTTGGGTCATTGATTCTTCTAGCAAACACGAAGCTTCTACTGGAGATATATTGTTCTCTTGTAGCAAGCGTAACAACTTTTGGCCTTTCGATTCATAACTGGGAATAAAATTAATTTTCACTCCGATCACTCATTTCTTGACTCCTCTACTACAATAATCATTATCATGTATAGTGTGTGTTCTCTGAAGCATATCGCATTCCCGCTCCATATTACTATAGTACCTACACTCGAAACAATGCACTATTTCCAATGGCATCATGTTTACTTTTCTACAAAGGGCATATATCCGTTGGCATAACTCAAGTATAGCCATAGCAATAGATGTAACAATAACCACATATCCAATACTTATAGCTGCATAATTAAGCAATTTAAGTATAAACTCAATTATCATTTGTCACCTCTTAAGCTTCGTACATATGCTATAAACCCAAGATATTCTTTTAGATACTGCGGATTATCTGCATGTACTTCCTTAACTCTTACTTCAAATTCATCTAGTGTACCGCCTTCGTAGTCATTCCAACAGCCACATATCACTATGTCATCATCAAAGCAATATGTTGTTGTGCCTTTGCGACTACCAACACAAGCCACTTGGATGTAACGCTTGTCTGTAGTTGCTCCACTTAGGTTAGCTTTAGTTAGAATAGCATTAGTAAGGTCAGCATCTCTTAGGTCAGCTTCAGCTAGAATAGCATTAGTAAGGTCAGCATCACTTAAGTTAGCACCTCTTAAGTTAGCAACTCTTAGGTTAGCATTACTTAGGTTAGCATATCTTAGGTTAGCATCACTTAGGTTAGCATATCTTAGGTTAGCATATCTTAGATCAGCACCTCTTAGGTTAGCATTACTTAGGTTAGCATATCTTAAGTCAGCATATCTTAGCTTAGCATCACTTAGATCAGCACGTTCGCCACCTGGTTTACCTCTTAGCCATTTGCCGTGACTCTCTATAATTTCGCACAGTTTGTCTTTATCCAAAGTTATTCACCACCTTCTCTGTTTTAACCCTTGGTTTTCTATTGGGACTTCTGAATCCTACGCATTTACCTTGGCACTCAAAAGTAGCACCAAACTTATCCTCTCTGATTATCTTATAGCCTAACTTCTTGCATCGACTTATGTCAGCTTTAATTGTAGTGTCTATTGTTGTAACTTTAGTTTCCATGTCGTATCGAGTGATAGTCTCTTGTTCACCTTTTGTTAAACGATAGTTCTTAACTAAAGATTCTGACTTAGGTTTCATATGATTCCTCCATCCAGTACCTAAGTAGGTCATTTATTATCTGCATCGGGTTATCTCCATCTCCCATTGGCTACTTTCTAGGCAATCGAAACAATGGTAGGTCTTGTGATTACTGCAGTCCTTACAATTGGTATATTCCATCTTTAGCACATCCTTTTGTTAATTCTTGAGTATTTTAGACATAAAAATCCCTTAGTTTAACAGCTTCCTTCTCCCTCTGGAGAGAGCTTAAGTTCGCCCCCTCCGTTGTTAACTTTTGAGTATTTTAGACAGACTGAGGCCATTAGAAAGGAATTTCTTCTGAGTTATCTTCGGGAAAATCTACAGGTGCTTCGTAACCATCGTCTTCTTCAGGAAACTCAAGGCTGCTACCACCGCCACCAGAATATTCCTTAAGATCAATCACTTGCAGTTTATCGACAAACAACGTTACCCCAAAATTCTTTTTGTTAACCCAATATACTGCAGGAGTATAGATCGCTCTTACAGTTGAACCTGTACCGATGTTAGTATCTAAAGGGATCGGATTATTCTTAGAGTCAACTAATTGTATCTTAGTCCATCTGCCGTTTTTCTCTTTCTTATTGCTCTTAAATTTAAATACTGGATTCCCTTCGTCATCTTCACTATATCCTGGAAATGGATCGCCCAACCACAGTAGTTCTTTACACTCATCTGTACCTTGCTTTTCATCAAATAAGTCACTGAATGCCTTTTGTAGATTTTTAGTATCCTTGTCGCTAAACTTAAGGGTAATCGCATAACCTTTTTCTTCATCGTTGATGACGTTTACTCTTGTATTAATATAGACATATTTCGCTTCGCCCTTTGGACTAACCGTTTGTTTACCATAGAAGAATTTACATTTGCTTGCCATTTACACATTTCCCCTTTAGTATTTATTTTGGTCTAACTTAGCCCATCCTAGCGTTTACATCTTACTCACCACCTTTGTTAATTTTTGAGTATTTTAGGCAAAGCGAAAGGCTCACCTGCGTTATCGCCAGATAAACCATCAGCTCATTCACATGTTACTACTATCATTATTCTGTTGTCAACACCTTTGTTAAACTTTTTGGTCAGAAGATATACCTAAGTTCACCCTCGTCTAACTCATGAACCATACAATGGGTGGGTTTAAACTCGCAAAGTTCTCCTGCTTTCGCGAGGTCAATATAATAGTTTACTTCTGACTCATCAGCGGCAAGCAATTGCTCCAGTTCAACATCGTTTTTATAGAATATAACAGCTATCATTTTTACACTCTCCCATTAGTTAATCTAGGGTTTAACCAATAGGTGGGGTTCACGAGGTATCCAAATGATCACTTCCCGTATTAATTCCTGAGTCACCTTATGTATCAACTCGTGTTAAACATCAGCAGCACCTCTCGTTCGCCTTTATGTGTCTATTGTATAGCTTGTTATTATTAATGTCAATACCTTTGTTAAACTTTGTTATCGCAAATATATTGTATCTTTTGTTATTGCATATGTATATTCTTAGATGCTATAATTATCACGATAGGTCACAGACTAAGGTTTTATTATTAATCGCTAATCTCAATTATGCAAACATGTGTTCTACTTCCTTAGTTTACCATATGATTTTCCATTTATCAACAATTATTTGCACCGCAATAAAAAAGAAAGGTGAAAGAAATGGCACGTAGACGCAAAGGTGAAGGCACTCAGTACAAAACCACAATTAATAAAAAAATGTATTTTGCAGTTGAAAAAACAATTGATGGGAAAAAGCATACAGCTTACTCCAGAAAATCCTATAAAGAGGCTGCTGATAAACTTAAAGCTAAACTTCAGAATACTTCAAATGAATCAAAGTTAACCGTTGAGTATCTCTTTAAAGAATGGCTGGCATTTAAGTTAAACAAGGTTAAGACAAGAACATACGAAAATTACGCCATGTATGTAAAGAATAGGATTGTCCCAAGTTTAGGTGAGATACTATTAACCAAATTAACCACACACGATCTTGAGGAGTTCTATGACGACCTAGTGAACGACAATGTTAATCCTATGACCGTCCAAGGACTTCATGGGTATATATACAACGCTATCGAGTATGGCATCAAAAGAGAATGGCTTACTAATAACGTTGCACAAAGATGTGAACTACCAAAAGGTAAACCACCGAATATCTATGTACTCTCTGAAGATGAAATAAAGACTTTACTCGAATCAGCCCAAGGTACTCGTATGTATCTCCCAATACTTCTCACGTTGGCCTCTGGTGTCCGTAAAGGCGAACTTTTAGGACTCATGGGTAAAGATGTAGGTAGCAACTCTATTACCATCTCTAGGTCACTAGGGCCAATTAGGAGAAACGGAGATGTAAAAAGCAGATTGGAGCTTGGTAGTACTAAGAACGAAGCCATTAGAACCATACCATTGCCTACTGAGATAATCGAGCAATTACCTAAAGTTGATAAAAATGAAATGCTATTTCCGTCAGCTAATGGTCACCTTTGGTTTCCTTCAAGTTTCAGTGTAGAATTCAAGGCGATTAAATTGAAAGCAAATTTAGGAGATGTTAGGTTTCATGACTTAAGACATACTCATGCATCTCATATGTTAGCCAATGGTGTTGATATTGTCACAGTTGCCCAGCGGTTAGGCCACAAGAATATACGAACAACACTGAATACTTATGCACACGTTATACAAAAGGCTCAACTCGAAGCCGCAAACAAAATTGCAACCTTTTTGCCATACACCTTAAATAAACCTTAAATAAGGACAAGTTAAGTGGCGTTCTACCCAGTAATATCAAGGGTTTAAGGCGTGTCAGTATCTACATATGGTTATGATGCATGATGAAAACATGACCACCGTAATCGGCAAACAGGGCATGGAATTACGTGATGGTGATCCACCTGAAGAAACCGCCCCCGGTCACCGGGCACTTCTATTACTACTATTACAAGCCCTGCTCCGCCGCCATCGCCGTTTCTGGGATATATACGGTTGGCGTGGAAACCCGATGAGTGAATATCTCAAAGAATCCATGTCCATGGAAAGAGAACATATCGCCGAATTGATTTGTATGATACAAAAAACGCTATAACTTAAATACACCACTGCCTATCCAGGCAGTAATTTTTTTCTGATACCGTTGACTAGTTAATCATCAACCATAACCAGCATAAACTACAAGGATTATATCTTATAAACTACGAAATAATAATATACTAAAATAACTATAAAGGATGCCTCTAATGTTTTCATTTACTATTCCTCCTTCAAGTCAGCCCCGCCTCGTGTCGGAAGTACTCCGCCAGTTAAACATATCTTTAACTTTACGACGTAAACTAAAAAAAACTGAAGGGGCTATTTTTCTTAATGGTCACCCAATTTCTTGGGAAACACTTATTTACTCTGGTGATACGCTGACTGTAATATGGCCGTCGTACTGTAAAATTCAGCCCCACCCAATGCCACTCAACGTCTGCTATGAAGACGATGCTTTTTTAGTTGTGGACAAGCCAGCAGGACTGCTAGTTCACCCAACCAGCGGGACTAACGAATCGACCTTGGCTAATGCTGTTGTCCATTATCTTCAAGACAAAGCTCTACCATCAGGCTTTCACCCCGTTCACCGCCTGGATCGAAACACATCTGGCCTCTTGCTAATTGCTAAAAATCCTTATTGTCAGCACCTACTTTCCGTGAGCAGTGCTAAACCTATTTTACGTGATTACCTAGCAGTCATAACCGGCGTTCCATCACCACTTTCGGGAATTATTGATGCCCCTATTGGACGTTTACCAGGCAGTATCATCGAACGGACCGTCCGAACAGACGGGCAAACAGCAATTACTTATTACGAAACCATAGAATCCTTCAGTTCAGCCAGTCTAGTCAAACTTAGTCTTAAAACCGGTCGCACCCATCAATTGCGAGTTCATCTTTCTCATATTGGCCATCCAATTCTAGGAGACGATCTCTATGGCGGCTCCAAAGATTTAATTAACCGCCAAGCACTCCATGCAGCCAGCTTACAATTTACCCATCCTCTTACTGGCGAAGCTTTGAAAATTGTCAGTCCACTGCCACTCGATATCAATAGTCTGCTTGAATTACTTATGAACTGATTTACTTTTTTTCCCAAAAGAATTAACATTATTATCCTCATACGGTAAATATGTGATATAATAGATGCGCCAACTTATATAAGGAGGATTTGATATGCCTTTAGTTACTACAACCGAAATGTTTAAAAAAGCTTATGGCAAATATGCTGTCGGCGCTTTTAATGTCAACAATATGGAAATAATCCAGGGAATTGTTGACGCAGCCAAAGAGGAACAATCCCCTCTTATTCTGCAAGTATCAGCAGGCGCACGTAAATATGCTAAACACATCTACCTTATTAAACTTGTTGAAGCCGCTGTAGAAGATTCTGGATTGGATATCTGTCTGCACCTTGACCATGGTGACGACTTTGAAATATGCAAAGCCTGTGTTGATGGTGGTTTTAAATCAGTTATGATTGACGGTTCAAAACATGCGTTTGAAGAAAACATCGCCTTAACAAAAAAAGTAGTAGACTATGCCCATGCACATGGCGTAGTAGTTGAAGGCGAACTTGGTCGTCTGGCTGGCGTCGAAGACGCTGTTAAAGTTAATGCCAAAGACGCTACATATACCGATCCTGACCAAGCAGCAGAGTTTGTTAAGCGTACTGGCGTGGACTCGCTAGCAATCGCCATTGGTACCAGTCATGGCGCCTATAAATTTAAGGGCGAACCTCAACTTGACTTCGCACGCCTAGAAAAAATAACTAAACTTTTACCAGGCTTTCCTATCGTTCTTCATGGAGCTTCCACTGTACTACCAGAATTTGTTGCGAAATGTAATAAGTACGGCGGAAATCTGAATGACGCTAAGGGTGTGCCTGAAGAAATGTTACATAAGGCAGGAACAATGGGCGTATGCAAAATCAACATCGATACCGACCTCCGGCTTGCAATGACCGCATCAATTCGAGAACACCTCGCTACTAAACCAGGAGATTTTGATCCTCGTCAATATCTCAGCCCTGCTCGCGACGCCATAAAAGGTATGGTCAAGCATAAAATTAAAAACGTGCTTAACTGTAGCAATCGCCTATAAAAATCAAAGGAGTCGAAACTTTTATGTTTCGGCTCCTTTGATTTTTTGCCCATTTACCTCTTTCACCAGTTGCTTAAATACATGGCAGAACGCCTCGCTTTAGCATGAAGTTCTTTCTTTATTAAGAATATGACAAAACTTTTCAGCAGCGCTGCGAGAATCTGAACACGCAACAATTGCCGAAACTACCGCTACCCCATCAACCCCTGTTTCAATAACTGCCCTAACATTATGCTCAGTTATACCTCCGATAGCAACCACTGGTATCTTTACATATTTCTTAATCTCTTTTAATACCGCTAAACTAACATAGTCGGCATCAGACTTTGTCCCAGTAGGAAAGATTGCGCCAACGCCAAGATAATCTGCCCCTTCAGCCTCAGCGTCAAGCGCCTGTTCTACAGTAGTCACCGATACACCGACAATCTTTTCTGGTCCCATTAGACTCCGCGCCACCAAAAGTGGCATGTCCGATTGGCCGATATGAATTCCGTCTGCATCCACCGCCAAAGCGACATCAATTCTATCATTAATAATAAAAGGAACTTTATATCGTGAAGTCAATTCCTTCAATCCCAATACCAAACTATAAAATTGTCGGGTAGAAATACTTTTCTCACGCAGTTGAACAACGGTTACACCACCCTTAATAGACTCTTCCACCGTTGCCACTAACTCTTTTTTTCCCAGGAGTTGCCTATCAGTCACAAGATACAATAAATAGTCAATATCTGTACTAAACTTCACTGATCATACCACCCTTTAATAGGCCCTCCGGAGTCAAGCCTGATACCGCGTCAAATAGGCGCATCCTAAAAGTACCAATTCCCTCGCCAGGCTTTATTGACCGCTCCGCCACTTCACCAGCTAATCCCATTGTCATAATCCCAGCCGCCGTAGCAGTTAACAAATCACCACCACTACCGCAGAAACAGCCAATTAAAGTTGTTGCCATACAACCTGTTCCGGTAACTTGCGCCAACAGATAATGTCCGTTTTCTATCACTAAAACCCGATCATAATTGGCAATAATATCGCGTTTACCAGTTATCGCCACAACGCAGCCAAGCTTTCGCGAAAGTGTACTTGCAACATACTCTCCGTCTTCTTCCTCAGCTACTGAGTCTACGCCTCTGATAGCAGCATTGATTCCGGCTATCATCTTAATCTCTGACATATTGCCCCTTATAACCGATGGCCGGACGTCCTTAATTATTTTCGCAGCTATTGACGTTCTTAAATTAGTAGCCCCAACGCCCACAGGATCGAAGATAACAGGCACACCAGACTCTTTTGCCTTTTTTCCGGCAACAAGCATTGATTCTATAGTCCTGGCATTTAACGTTCCCATATTAATCACTAACGCTGCGGCAAGAAGCACCATTTCCTCAACTTCATCGATATCGTCGGCCATTACTGGCGACGCTCCCAGTGCCAAGGCCATATTTGCGCAATCATTCACTGTAACATAATTAGTAATATGGTGAATAAGCGGCTTTTTATCTTTTACCTCCTTAAGACACTTCGCAATGCTTTCCCGTAACGTCATTAAAACCCCTCCTTAAAGATTTTGTATCATATAAAAAAAGCACATCCTGATGGATGCGCTTTAAGAATAACACCTTCGCTTATCCCTACGCTGGCATTATCCAGATCAGGTCAAGGGTCATAGACTTTATTGGGTCTATATCTCAGCCAGCCTTTCCAGCTCCCCACGGTACATATTATATTTAGTTAACCTTACCATACTTCTTTTTAATTTTCAACCGCTATATCAGCTTTCCCTGCTTCACGTTCTTCCCACAGCATCAGTAATTGGCGGTAAACAAACACTGTAGCCATCATCGACATTGGAATAGTAGCTATTAGGCCTATTAATAAGCAGAAAGCTCCCACCATATTTATAATTCCCAGCAGTATATAAAAACAGAATAAGTTCCAAACATGTCCCTTGGTAATTGCACCGCTCTTCTCCAACGATGCAAATATGCCGCAGCATCTATCTACTAAAAAATAGCGATAAAACGACAAACGCAAAGTCCATAAAATCGCAAAAATTGCAAAAACCAATGCTAAAACTGCTCCAAAAAATACAGATCTTTGAGCAACCAAGATAGCAATAAGAATTGGCAAACACCCTATTCCCACAAAGATAGACGCAATGAAAAACTTAACAACCAGTTTATATAAACGAAATAAATCTATTACACTTACAACCAAGTTATCATATAAATTCAAAGTTATCTTAACCAGTCCCAATCCCATTGTCAATTGTACTACAAACCGTACAACCCCCAAAACAAATAATCCCAATCCTGTCACCAATGAAAAGCGCATTCCATTCGGTACTACTAGCGGCGCTATCGCTAGAAGAACCATTACAACTACAAAAACAACCTCTAGCTTGAGGAAAAACCAAAAATTGCTTTTCATTATCCTCCAGCCGTAACCTATCGCCGCGCTCTTGCTAAAACTATGATTACTCATCAAGCACTTCCTTTCATTCCTCTTATTATACACTAGGAAAATACCAATAAGTCTATATAAAATTATCCTACGCTATGTCATTCGATAAAGTTCAGCAAAATCCTACTTTTTTCTACTTACTTAGTTTTTTTTACCTGCAATTTTTTCATCATTATTTCCATTCTTTACTTGACTTTATTATCAAAGTTTGTTACTATTTATATAGTGATTATCAGCAAATAATAATTATTAATATTAAGGGGGATCTTATAATGAAAAAGTTCGTTTGTTCTATCTGTGGTTATGTCCATGAAGGAGACTCTGCACCGGATTTATGTCCGCAATGTAAAGCTCCAGCTGCAAAATTTGTTCTTAAAACTTCGTCCGAGCTTACTTGGGCTGATGAACATCGCATCGGTGTTGCAGCAGGTATTGATCCTGAAATCCTTGAAGGGTTAAGAATGAACTTTGCGGGTGAATGTTCTGAGGTTGGTATGTACTTAGCCATGAGCCGTCAAGCTGATAGAGAAGGCTATCCGGAGGTAGCTGAAGCTTACAAGCGAATTGCTTTCGAAGAAGCCGAACATGCTGCCAAGTTTGCTGAATTGCTTGGTGAAGTAGTATTTCCTTCAACTAAAAAAAATCTTGAGTTAAGGGTAGACGCTGAATACGGCGCTGCTGAAGGCAAACTTGTTATTGCACGTCGCGCTAAAGAACTCGGACTCGACGCCATTCACGACACTGTACATGAAATGTGTAAAGATGAAGCCCGCCACGGTTGTGCTTTTAAAGGTCTTCTCGATAGATATTTCAATAAATAAAGTCCCTAAACAAATAAAAAGTTTGCCTTTATCATTCGATTTAGGCAAACTTTTTATTTTACTGATAAATTATATATTGAACTTGCGTCACCTGTATATTTCGTCGCGCAACGCAGATTTTAGTTTTCGAACATTAATTTACCAAGAGTTAGGTTACTAAAAACATGGCAAACTAAAAACAGAAAAGGAGGGAAAAAAAATGGAACGAAAAACAAGCCATCGCAAGTTCCTACGCCGCAAATATAGACACTACGCTGCTGCTATGGCAGGCGCAGCCATTATGACTGGTGCTGTACTACCAGGTATTCCTATTGTAAAAGCAGCTGATGTTGAAAGACCGTTACCGCCTCCTGCACGGCACTCTCAAACAACACTTGTCGATAAAGATTCGCACAAAACTCCAACCACTATCGAACGTCATGACCGGCAAAATAGAAATCGTATCAACGTTCACGACTGGCAAAATGATCGTGGACGAAAAATTGTTCATAACTGGGGACAGTACCAAAATAACAATCGCTTGGGCTACCAGTCCACCAGTCCTATTGAAGCTGTACGACAAGTCGCTTCCGATTACGGCTTTGACAGCTACCACGACTCCTTTACTCTCCTCAACATAGCAAATGGCTCTGCGACAGTTGAGGCAATAAAACATGCAACCGGCCAACGGTATTTGATACAATTGACTCAAGATTTCTACGGTGCTTGGACCATCTCCTCAGTAAACGAATCTGTAGCAACTACAACCTGATTATCCCTCAGCCATTTTTCAACATCAAAAGACCACTCATTTTCATGAGTGGTCTTTTGATTTAACCGGCAACTACCTATCCTCCCAGGCCGTTTCCAGCCAAGTACTTTCGGCGTATACGGGCTTAACTACTGTGTTCGGTATGGGAACAGGTGGAGCCCCGTAGCTGTCGCCACCGGATATTTATGAGGTGCGCATCCTTTTACGGTATGCTCCCTCAAAACTACACATTCAGATAAGTGAAGTATTAACGAACATTTCGAGATTAGACTCAGATTTTCTCCTACTCTTGTAGGATGTTCCTTGCTTACGCTCGGAACT
>Ga0316613_10000050_pt1 | contig 169561 bp, 165 predicted proteins | sample OWC_soil_day10_C_2_FD_207647 | JGI IMG/M metagenome (GOLD analysis project Ga0316613, IMG submission 207647) | Wetland soil microbial communities from Old Woman Creek delta, Ohio, United States - OWC_soil_day10_CT_b | ecosystem: Environmental > Terrestrial > Soil > Wetlands | place: USA: Ohio... | reverse complement strand
AAAATTCCCGGAAAAGCCAACACGTTATTAATTTGGTTTGGGAAATCCGAACGACCTGTCCCCATTACTCTCGCACCGACTGCTTTTGCATCATCGGGCATGATTTCCGGAGTCGGATTTGCCATAGCAAATAAAATGGAATCCTTATTCATTGAGCTTACCATAGCTTTACTTACCGTTCCCGGTGCTGAAACTCCTATAAATACGTCCGCGCCTACTAAAGCATCCGCCAAAGTTCCCTTACGATTATCCGGATTAGTTACCTTTGCAATTTCCGTCTTAGAAGCATCTAGTTTTTCTCTGCCACTGTAAATCGCCCCAGTCCTATCACATAAAATTACATTCTTTACTCCCGAAGAAAGCAGCAGTTTAGTGATAGCAATTCCGGCAGCGCCTGCACCATTTACAACAACCTTGATATCTTCTATTTTTTTCTTAACCACTTTTAAAGCATTTACCAGCCCTGCTAGAACAACAATTGCAGTTCCATGCTGGTCATCATGGAATACGGGTATATCAAGTTCTTTCTTTAATCTTTCTTCAACTTCAAAACATCTGGGAGCTCCAATATCCTCCAAATTAATTCCACCAAAACCAGGAGCTATGAGTTTTACCGTTTTTACGATCTCATCAACGTTCTTTGTATCCAGGCATATCGGAAATGCATCAACATTTGCAAACTCTTTAAATAAAATCGCTTTACCTTCCATAACTGGCAAGCCAGCCTTAGGCCCTATATCACCTAACCCTAATACCGCTGTTCCATCGGTAACTACTGCAACTAAATTCCCTTTTGAAGTATACTTATAAACATTTTCTTCATTCTCATGAATCTTTCTACAGGGCTCGGCAACTCCGGGGGTATAGGCTAAACTTAAATCCTCTCTTGTTGCAATTTCCACCTTTGATTTTATCTCTATTTTCCCCATATTCTTTTCATGTAATTTTAAGCTTTCTTCAAAATAATTCATTGTTCTACCTCCCTTTTTATATTTAAACCGCTTACTGTGAATAAATAATAACATCCACTTTGAATTATTAAAATATTTTAAAATTTAAAAACATATTATGGTCATAAAGAATACTTTACCGTCATTACTCATTCGTCAAACAAGTTAACACACAAAACTAAACATGTTCTACGAGGTGACAGATGCAGGTTCTATTTACATCCGCTGAAAATAGCAAAAAAACAGTATAAGGGAACATGGAAATATGAGCAAATGTCTCCGCTGTTTTCGTGTGCCTTTTTTATTTTAATAGAAATAACCTTATATGTAATTTGGGGGATTGTAAAATAAAGAAAAGAAAGAAGCTATCGCATTAGGGATAAAATTTTATCCCTAATGCGACAGCTTCTCTTAATTTACATATGGTGCGCCCGGGAGGATTCGAACCACCGGCACACGGTTTAGGAAACCGTTGCTCTATCCACCTGAGCTACGGGCGCATGTTGAACACAGTATTTACATGGTTTGCGGGCTTTGGAATTTCGTTTTTATAATTAAATGTAAACAAGTGTCCGTTGCTCCACCTAAGAAGTATATCATTTACACAAAGCCATGTCAACGCTGGCTTTGTTGGTATTCTCTTCTTAACGGTTCGTTTAACCAGTGCTCACATTTAGAAACATAACTAGTGATTTTCTATATATTCATCCCCGCTGGCTCTAACAGGTTGAGCTACAACCACCTACGTCATAAAAAGGCCCTTTTTGACTGGTCGAAATTACCCATCCAAAACAAAAAATAGCCTATCGACTCTACTTTCTTATATGAATGCCCTTTTAGTAGCTTCATCGCATTTGTGTATATTTCTTTAAACGTCGATCTTTGAACCCATCTTTCGTTCTGGCAAATTTCTTGCCCGCTGCGTCCGTTCAATAATCATGTTTGTTTCCTTTTTCACCTTGCTGTATTTTACTAATTATAATCAGATAATACCACCAAATTTTTCATTTTTTTCGCCTGTGATAACATCTTATCAACGCTCTCTATAACCTGAGCTTCATTCACCTTTTCTTTAACAGCGACAAGGCCAACACTTATTGTCGCATTACTGCACTGACTGCTTTTGGCAATAGCCACCCGAACCCGCTCCGCAACTTTTGCCGCTTGTTTTAAATTGGTTTCTGGAAATAAGATAACAAATTCATCTCCTCCCCACCTAAAAACTATATCCATGCTCCTTGTGCGACGTTTTATAATCATGGCTATATTGACCAGTACATTATCTCCGGTAGTGTGACCAAAATAGTCATTAATATTTTTAAAATTATCTACATCTACTAAGGCTATACAAAGAGGCGCACTAGTACGCTTCATCCGATTCGTTTCTTCACAAAATTTCACGTAAAAATATCGTCGATTCCAGAGCTGAGTTAGAGCATCGGTGTATGCGCCTACATGTAAAGTCTGAATCAATCTGCCAAGCAACCACCCAGCCACAGCCAAGGTAGTTATCAAAACAGGTAAAACGCCACTTATTTTTAGCAAACCAAGGTAACTATAAGCATGCACTTCTTCAACCACTAGTGCTAAAACAGCTCCTATTACTCCAAAAACGATACCGGTATATTGGTAAAATATTTTTTCCATTGAAGTCCCTCCCAGTTATCCCCCGATTCTGGATGAACAAACTTCAGTAACCAGCCTGTTACTATTGAAGTATTTTATAAGTTACCGCTACTTTAAATCGTATTTTCTAAGCACAAAAAAACAGACGTTTAGTCTGGTTTTAAAAAACATTTTAGAAAGACTAAAACAGCAGCCTGGCAATCATAGCTACCTACATCAGTAACCTTAGACCCACTGGCTTTGCGTCCTTACCTTTTAGCAAGTTTGCCAAATATATACTTTTGTTCTATTATAATACATTTTTTCCATTTTGTCGATAGGACGACTAGGACAAAAGTACTATTGCACTTTCGTTTTTAGGACTTTAATCCATGATTTATCTCGCCTCAGTTTTCATTACTGTCACTATTTCAACGTCTAGCTGTTGGCTCAGCTTAATAACTTTTTCGTTTGCAACACCTTTACTAATAACCATTTTAGTTAAAGCCAGTCGCAATGCCTCTATTCCTGCAATGTTTGTAGTATCGATTAGTTCCACGCCCCTTGCGATAATCTATAAAAATTAATTTACTCGTATAATTCTACATGCTCCTAAATAAAAATTTCGTCGTTTCTTGCACAGGTAAAAAAAAAGTTGTCTACCGATAGAAGTTTTTTAACCTAAGCTATCGGTAGGCATCTCATTTGTTGCGGCATCATTATTTCACTAACAAATAATGTAATAAAAAACGAATCTTCACTACTTATGAAATCTAATTTTATTGGCCTTTATTGCTGCTTGCTGCCTTCTCTGTTTTTCAAGCCGCGCTTCGTCTACGGGCTGTAATTTGTCACCGTATTCATTTTTTAATAAAATCTCCAATTCTTGCGGTGACAATTTTTGGGTTTTCAACGCTTCTTGTTCTTTGCCTTTGTTCAGATTGTTCTCCCCCTACAACTAAAATAATACATCACTGAATAATGTTCCCCGCAGCTCAATAAAATACTCAATTTTTATATTGAGCACCTTTCATTAATGTTTGAACTTTTAATCCTCTTCCATGCCAAAAAAGTCTTACTCTAGAGCAAGACCTTGGCACATGAAAAAAACATTAAATTAAGCTGCTATAAAAACTTATCCACAATCATTTAACCATGTTATATTACGAAAGTCATGTGTTTTTACGGTTATTACAGCACACTTATCCACATATGTAGGTACTTTGTGAATAATTTTGTTGATAACTTATTTTTTTCTAAGGAAAAGCCCTGATTAACAGGGTACTGGACGACTCCAATCGACCAATACTTGAGTATTTTCCCACAATTTGGTAAGTACGATTTTAAAACTTTCCAGATCAGTTGTTGGTTGAAAGCGAACTTCCTTAAAATCATAAATAGTATCCTTGGGCCACCGTAAAATATGCTCTTTACCTAAAAAATTTTCTATCGCTTGTTTTTTAGCTTGATTTTCTATCACTACGACGACTTTTTGGGTCGCTTGGTCATATTCTATGTAACCACTATCGTCTTCATGATGAATCGCTACCCGAAATTTTTTTTCCATAACACACACCCTCTCCGAATTTTACTGGGTAATAATACTACTTTTCCAGCAAAATTCCTGCACACCAGCAGCAGTATATGTTAACAAAGCCTTATTTACCAATAATTTTCATTAGAATCATCCGAGTTTACAATATTTTTGCCAATCAGTATTTTATAAGCTTGCTCTAATTTATCAACTTTAAATACCACTCGCGCCCCATCAGGGTCTGCGGTAGCAAAGGCATATACATACTCGACGCTTATGCCACCATCCGCCAACTCCTGTACCTTATTCATAAGTTCTCCAGGAGCGTCCTCAACCTTTAGCGCAAGTACTGGTGTTATTTTTACTGCATAGTCTGCAGCTTGAAGAATTTTTTCTACTTTCTCAGGTTCATTTACAACTATACGCATTATCCCGAAATCTGCAGTATCAGCAACCGTCATGGCCCGAAGATTAACTCCATTGTCATGAAGAACACTAAGTGCTTTTGCTAATGTACCCTGACGATTTTCCAAAAAAACCGATATTTGCCGTACAATCATTGATAATCCTCTCCTTCTAATTAAATTTTCCGGTTATCAATTACACGTTTGGCTTTACCTTCGCTGCGCTCCAGCGACTTAGGATTGACTAACCGCACTTTTGCACTGATTTGCAATACACTCGACAAAGCCGCTTTTATTTTATGTTCAAGTTCTTCTAAGCCTCGGACTTCGTCACTGAACATTTCTTCATTTACTTCTACCATAACCGTCAATATATCCAAATTATCCTCGCGCTCAACAATCAGCTGATAATGCGGCGATGTATTACCAATGCTCAGCAATACGCTTTCCACTTGTGACGGGAAAACATTGACGCCACGAATAATTAGCATATCATCGCTGCGCCCTAATATTTTCCCCATTCTTATCAAAGTTCGGCCACAATCACACACATCACGGTTAAGCATGGTAAGATCATGCGTCCGATAGCGCACCAGCGGCATCCCTTCTTTGGTAATAGTGGTTATAACAAGTTCTCCTTTTTCGCCTTCAGGCATTACTTCTCCCGTCACCGGATTAATGATTTCAGGATAAAAATGATCCTCACTGATATGTAAGCCATTCTGGCAAAGACAGTCACAGGCAACCCCAGGGCCAATAATTTCGCTTAAACCATATATATCAAGAGCCTTAATACCTAGCCTAGTTTCAATTTCACGACGCATATTATCGGACCACGGTTCAGCCCCAAAAATACCCGCTTTAAGTGAGAACTCACTTAGATCCATCCCCATTTCAACGATTGTTTCAGCGATAAACAAAGCATAAGACGGGGTACAAGCCAGCACCGTTGTCCCAAAGTCCTTCATCAACATAATTTGACGAGCGGTATTACCTGTGGAAATTGGAATAACCGATGCGCCCAAAAGTTCTGCTCCATAATGTGCTCCTAAGCCACCAGTAAATAGCCCATACCCATAGGCTATTTGAATACATGACTTTTTGGTTGCTCCACTATAGCTATAGGCTCTCGCCATAACTTCCGCCCAAATGCCTAAATCCCGCTTAGTATAACCGACCACCGTCGGTTTACCGGTAGTTCCGCTCGAAGCGTGGATACGGACAATTTCTGATAATGGCACCGCAAACAGACCATAAGGATAATTGTCCCTCATGTCTTGTTTGATAATAAACGGAAGTTTTTGAATATCTTCAAGTCTAACAATGTCTTCTGGCAATAACCCCTGCGCTTGCATTTTACTACGATAAAAAGGCACTTGCTGATAAACCCGCTTTACAGTTTCCCTCAGCCTCGTGGTTTGCAGTTCTTCCATTTGGGCTCGACCCATGGTTTCAATCGGTTCGTTCCAATACACCTTTTCCCCTCCCATAATTAACCCTAACAATTTATTAGTATTCCACTTTTTAATGGAAAAAGACCCCGCAAAAAGTTTCCATGAAACTTTCCGCTAGAGTCTTTTATACCCGCGGTGTTGACTTCACCTGAAGTCTTTGTACCGCTTGGACCAGACGCATCCATTAGCCGGAACCCTAGGTACACTTCCATTACAAGTATTATATTCATCATCGCCCTTGTGGTCAAGTAGTTACTCTTCATGCCGATACGCCGGTTTAAGTATTGGCAAAGGCAGGTTAGCAGACTTTCCTACTTGCAAGGCCCTGTTAAGCAGTTCCTTTTGGCTATGTACTATCTCCTTCCGGTGTCTTCCTACCCGATAGTATACAGCATCTGATCTCATGCCGTAAGCCTTTTGCGTATCCTGAAGAAGCAGTTCTAGAAGAGCTTTAATTCGATCTCTATGCTCAACATCATCCACCGGAAATAGCAGTTCCACCCGTGCATTTAGATTACGGGTCATCCAGTCAGCGCTAGAAAGGAAAATTTGTTCATCACCACCATTAGCAAAATAAAATATCCGGCTATGTTCTAAAAACCTCCCAACAATACTTCTCACTGTAATATTTTCACTTACGCCGGCTATTCCCGGTAAAAGAGTACAAATACCGCGAACAATAAGATCAATTTTTACACCATAATAAGATGCCTGATACAATTTTAGCGTCAATTCAGTGTCCACTAACGAATTGACCTTAGCAATTATTCTCGCTGGTTTTCCGCTTTTTGCAAAACTAATCTCGCGTTCAATTAAATCATAAAATTTTTGTCTTAGACCAATTGGAGCCACCCCCAACTTGTTCCAAATCGGAGGATCGGAATAGCCGGAAAGCACATTAAAAAAAGCGGACGCATCAGCGCCAATCTGGTCATTAGCAGTTAATAGTCCAATGTCGGTATATTGGCGAGCCGTGCCTTCGTTATAATTGCCAGTGGCCATATGTACATACCGCTTTATAATCCCATGTTCCCGCCTGACCACCAGCGCTATCTTAGCATGGGTTTTAAGACCAACCAAACCATATATCACATGGCAGCCGGCTTCCTCCAGCCGCTTAGCCCACTGGATATTATTTTCTTCATCAAACCTGGCTTTAAGCTCTACCAACACAGTTACCTGTTTGCCATTTTCGGCGGCTTCGGCTAACGCCAAGACAATAGGTGAGTCTCCCCCAACCCGGTACAGAGTCTGCTTAATGGCTAATACCTCAGGATCAACTGCCGCCTGACGAATAAAATTAACAACCGGAAAAAATGACTCATAGGGATGATGCAATAAAATATCTTTAGCATTAATAGCTGCAAACAGGTCGTCAGTATCAGCTAAACTAGAGGGCAGGGGTGGAACAAACGATTGATATAACAACTGTTCATCGCCGATTGTTTCTCCGAATTTCATAAAACATGTGATGTCGATTGGACCATTTATGTCATATACGCTTTCCTCTTTTATCTTTACACCATCGATAATAAATTGCCGTAACGCATGATTTATAGTCTTACCAATTTCTAAGCGTACAGCATCGCCGCGTTTCCGTTGCCGGAGCGACTTTTCTATCTCAGCCAGAAGGTCCTCTGCATCTTCTTCGTCAATGGTTAAATCCCCATTTCGAGTTATCCGAAAGGGAACAATAGTTTTTATGGTGTAGCCGCGAAAAAGATTGACACAATAGGTTTGAATAATATCCTCCAAAAAAACAAACCACTTACCGTGATCCGTCTCTGGAAGTCTTACTAGGCGCGGTAGTACCCCCGGCACTTGAATTACTGCAATCTTTGCTTCACAACGCCCCTGTTTAATTTCTACCGCTAAATTTAGACTGCGGTTAGCTAGGAAAGGAAACGGATGACTTGAATCTACCGCCAGCGGAGTAATTACCGGAAAAATTGTCGTTCTATAATAGTCCTCAATCCATTCTCGCAACTCATCCGACAACTCAGCCACCGCTTTAAAGCAAATATTATTTTCTTCCATTTCTTGTTGTAAAATACGCCAATAGCGATATTGCCTTCGAACTAACCGTCGGGTACTTTCATTAATTTTTTGTAGTTGCTCCGCTACGGTCAATCCTGCCGCATCTTTTTTATTTATCCCACTTTCCAGCCGTTGTTTGAGTCCAGCAACCCTGATCATAAAAAATTCATCAAGATTTGATCCGGTTATCGCTACAAATCTAAGCCGCTCTAATAGCGGATTGGTTTTTTGATTCGCTTCTTCAAGTACCCGAGCATTAAATTTAAGCCAACTTAATTCCCGGTTAAAAAAGTAATCCGATTTATTAAACATCAGCATCATCCCGCCATTAATTAATATCGCCGTAATACTGCTTTAATGCCAAATACTTGTTCGAAAAATTCTGTTTTATCAATAAAAGTCCACTCTTCTAAAGAAATATCTTGTTCTGCTTGCACATAAATCACCATTTCATCAGCATTAAGTACTATATCCTTAATCACAGCTTTTTGTAAGTGACTGCGATCAATTGCTACTGCCAATCGAATAATAGCCGCCAACTTAGCTACCGTCATCCGTCGTTCATCAGTAAGTGCCGCAAATTGAGGCTCCGTCATTGAGGGCGTCAAACTAGAATGATAGCAGGCAATATTGGCTATCATGGCCTTTTCAGCTTCTGAAACTCCCAGAAAGTCTGCGGAAGAAATAATTCGATAGGAATAGAAATAATGGCGCCGCAAACTAATAAATTTGCCAACATCGTGTAGTATAGCCGCTATCTGCAGTAAAACCCTGGCCCTGGGACTAAGACCATGAACCTTTACCATCTTATCAAACAGTAACAGCGCCGCATTTTTCACTTGATTAACATGTCGCTGGTCATATTTGTACCTACAGCCAATAGCATGCGTAAGGCTAATAATCTGCTGTTCAATCGTACTTCGCCAACTATCACCGGTTTTTTCGCCAACTTCCGAGATTATTATTCCATCACTAAACTGAACACTAGAAACAAGAATAGCATCAACCTGAGCTAAGTCTAGGATTTGCTTATACAGGGCAATAGTCGGCAAAACCATTTCCGCCCGTTGCTGAGAAAGATTAAATTCATGCATAACTTGCGGTATATTAAGCCGTTTTACCCGGTCATGCAATTCAAGAAATTCTGCGACTCCTATAGATTTTAACGAACCATTCTCCTTATATCCCAGCATTTTTAAGAGTAAGCTTGTCTCAACTCCCGATATTACCATGTATTTAATCTTACTGTCGCGTAGTTCATCGCCTACTGGCCTTACTGTGCTATTAATGAATTCTGATAGAGCCTGATAAAAACAAGCCGATTCCCGCTGGTACTTAGCAAAGGTTTCCTTGATTCTAAGTGTTCCAATATGAATGTTTTGCTGATATTTTAACCCCCCAGCTTCATACAGGGTAATACCCAAGCCACCGGACGATATATCGACAAACAGAATTCCCTCTTCACCACCTGCCAAGCCTTGGCTATCCACGGCCTTAAACATCGCCACATATTTATGAAATATTTCCTGAATTACATCAACAACCTCTACTGTAAAACCAGTCTTTACTTTAATTTGATCAACAATGTACTCTTGATTTTCGGCTTCACGAATAGCCGTGGTTGCCAGCAACCGATAATCTTTTACACCATATTCATTTATAATCCGACGATAGCCTTTGAGCAAGTCACAGATTTCCCTAACTGTGCCAAAACCAATTCGGCCATTTTTAAAGGTTTCTTCTCCTAATGCCACCTGACTACTGGCACGTTCCACAACCTTCATCTCTGCCAAGGACACGTATTCTACCACTTGGAGGCTTACCTGCTCTGAGCCAATGTGCATAACTGCAAACCGTTTCGGCAAACATTTTTTCATAGTTAAACCTCCACTATGTAATCCTTATTACCATAAAATTCGAATATGATCAGGTCTTATCCTCTATTTCGACACACGCCAATTGTTAATTTTTTGTTAATTTTACCCAGAAGCAACTAAATTTTTTCCCTATTTAGCAAGGTTTTTTGACAAAAAAACGAAATACTATTACAAACAAGTGGGGTGATTGATTGACAGAACGAATTGCAATAATTGATTTGGGCTCTAATTCAGCACGACTTATTATAATGCACACTTATGTTAACGGCGCTTACAATTTAGTCTACCACCAAAAAGAAACTGTCCGCCTTAGCGAAGGTATGGGTACTACCACCAGTTTAAGTTCAAACGCCATTGATCGGGCCGTAAAAACGCTTAAGACCTTTAGTCATATGTGTAAGCTCTTTCAGGTCAGTGAAATATTAGCGGTAGCTACGGCCGCGGTACGCAACGCTGATAATGGCGAGAAGTTTATCCAGTTAGTTGCCACTGAAACCGGCATAAAACTTAATATTATCAGCGGCACTGACGAAGCCCACTTAGGCTATACCGGCATTATTAACACCCTTGACATTACAGATGCTGTTCTTTTTGATCTTGGCGGCGGCAGTACCGAATTAACTTTAATTAAAAACCGTCAACCTCAAAACACTATTAGTTTACCATTTGGTGCCGTAAACCTTACCGAACAATTCGGTACGCAAAATCAAGTCGACTCTACAAAACTTTATGAACTTAGCACTTATATTATCCAAGAACTAGATAAAATTCCTTGGCTGGCGGAGGCCAGCCTCCCCCTGGTTGGCGTCGGCGGAACAGCTCGCAATATTGCAAAAATAGATCAAAAGCGTAAAAATTACCCCTTTAACAAAGTCCATAACTACCGGGTAGGCGTTAGTTCATTTAATAATTTGTGGCAGGCACTCATTTATGCCAGTCCTAATCAGCGCGCCAAAATCCCAGGTTTAAGTCGGGAGCGTAGCGACATCATTGTGGCAGGCACTACTATAGTTAAATGCCTTTTTGATATTACCAATGCCAATCGCTTAATTACCGGCGGCTTCGGCGTCCGGGAAGGACTCTTTTTTAAACACTACCTTACTAATATGGGCCAACCATTAATTATTGATAACATTATTGAACACAGTGCCCATAATATGCTACTGTTTTATAAAGCAAATGTTCCCCACGCTACGCATATTGCAGCTTTAGCAGAAACAATGTTTGACGGGTGGCAGAAGCTCCACAATCTTGACAACCGTGACCGAATATTATTGCGCGTGGCTTGCCTGCTGCATGACATTGGTATTACCATTAATTTTTACGGCCACCCTCGTCATAGCGCATATTTAGTAGAAAATGCCCGGCTCTTCGGCCTTACCCACCGAGAACAAATGCTGACGTCGGTAATCGCTGGCTGGCATAACGGCCCATCTGCCAAATACACCCTCAATCGATCCTATAGCCACTTTCTTGACAAATCCGACTGGCCCAACGCTCACAAATTAGCCTTGTTATTGGCACTAGCGGAATCCCTTGATGCTACTCAGATGCAACTTATCCAAAAAATACAAACCAGTTTTGATAAAAATGCGGCCTACCTTCAAATAACTGGCGATCCCCTGGTAGCTAGTATTGAGTTAGCCGATGCGGAACGCCATCAAAAATGGTTTAAAAAGCAATTCGGCCTAGAACTTAAGATTACTTTAAATTAAATACCGCGGGCTCACTTATTGCCAATGCTAAGCTTATAGTCAAATTTATCATAGACGGTACAAGCCGAACAAGAGTTAGACTCTTGTTCGGCTTGTACCTTTTTTATTAAAGGATCTGCAAATTATTTCACCCACAAAAAGACTATCCATTGTAAAATTTTTTTCATAAACAAGTCTTCATTTTTTTATTAATGTACGGTAAATTGAGCCAAACTGTAATGCTATATTATTCCAAGCGTATATGTCTTCAGACGCTACATTTTGGTTACACGTATTATCTAAGCATACATTCATTGCCTCAGCAAGAGCATCAACCGAACCAGCTGGTACCACCAAGCCCCCGATTCTAGGAATTTCATTATGAAAAGCCCCGTCGTCACTCGCAATAATTTTATGTCCAAACGCCATAGCAATTGAGGGAACGCTGGATTGAGTAACCTGCCGATATGGCAACACCGTAATACTGCTTCGTTTAAACAAAATCGCTACTTCTTTATTAGAAAGAAGTTTATTATGAAATTCAAATAACTGGCTATTTTTACCTATCTCAGCTTGGATAGATAACGCTAACTTTCCTGGTCCCGCAATAATAATTTTGACATTTTTCCTACCACTTGCTAACTTAATGCCGGCCTCAACTAATATATCAATTCCTTTGTAATACTCCAAACGGCCAAAAAACAAAATACTATTTTCTCTTTCAAGCTGTGAGGTATCATAGCACTTAAAATAATGCGCAAAACTTCCATGCGGCACAACAAACAATTGTTGATTTCTGGTTAACCTAGCTCTAACCATATCGGTAAAGCACTTATTATGTATATGTACCGCATCAAACTGTTTAAGTGAAAAGTAATTCCGAATCCAGGAATTTATATAACCTATATAATCCTTAGCATGTGCTACCGGATCATGTAAAGTTAATAATAAGGGAATTGTACTGAAATAACTACCGAGCAATACACTAATTAAGTAGCCATCCCCATTAATTAAATGAACTAAATCTGGTTTACACCGTCTTAAGGATTTTAGTAAACCAATTTGCGCAATTGGATTAAAATAATAAAAACCTCGTTTAATTTTATTTACTGGGGTAGGCATTCTTACAATGGTAATAGCACAATCGCGGCTAATTATATAACTCTCATCAAATTGCTTAGGTACAACTAGAGTTATATGCATATTATTTTCATATTTTGATAACGCAATCACTAAGCTTTCCACATAGCTTTTCATTGCATACCCCATCACTGGTGCTACCAACAAGATCTCCATATAGTTCCTCCAAAACTATAAAGCGGCCTTACGGATGCTTTTGGCTTATTTCAGTCTTACTATTTATATAATACATACCAAACCCCAGCATCAGCCAATAGCCAAAAAACCTAATAGAATCGTAATTCCACCCCGAAAAAACAACTCCACTGATGCTAAGAATAATGGTTAATCCCATTGCATCAGTTTGATGACCTATTTTAAGATTAATATAATAGCGTCTGATACACCCACTAATAAGGTTAGCCCACATAATCAGCCAAATAAATAATCCGGGAAACCCTAATTCAGCCGCAATTCTTGGATACAAGCTATGCACGGTTGGCCAATGTGTCCCTTCTATATTTGCTAAATAAGAAATAATCTCAGGATTATAGCAAGCCCAACTTGGTACATAATCAGCCATGTAAAAACCAAATTGCCCCAAGCCAACACCAACTATCGGATAATCGAGCACCATCCGGATAGCCGTTACTTGAGAACCATATCTAGCAATATTGGAGCTATTATCACTATCCAACAGTGATAATATGGTGTTAATTATGGAAAATAAACTATCGTCACTTACCAAAAAACAGCTTATCATCACCACTGTATTAATTAGAATCAAAGTACCAATTAAACTACGATAGTTAATTCTATAAGTTATTTTTAATTTAGAAATAAATAATAACAATTGAACACTCCCAATGACATAACAAAAGCGTGAATTTGTTAAGAGCATTAGTAGCAACATATAAATAGAGCATAAATATGGCCATAATTTTCTGTTTTCAGTAATTATATAACTTAATAACCAGGGAAACGCAAAACTGCAATACATGGCAAAATGTGATGGCTCAAACGCTACTGATCGCAATCTTAATCCATATTGACCTAAAGAGTTAGTTCCCTCATCACGAATAAAAGGGTTTATACTTTCTAGAACAGTCTGTGCACTGCTATTGCCATTCAAATATAATATTTCTATTACAGAATACATGCCTACAATAATAAACGAGATTAAAATGCTTTTTCTTATCTCTAGAAGAGGCTTCTTTGTTTTTATACAGACATTATAAATTAGCAAAAATAGCAGAGACACAAATAGTAATACCCCAATTTGACCCACATATTTTTCGATACCTGTACGCCCTTTAAAGATGTTCTCATTAATTTCTGCCATGTTGCTAATGCCTGAAACTATGCTCCAGAAGATAAAAAGTAGTAACAGCTTAAACGTCACATTCATCGGGATAATCAGCTTAATAATTCCCATCAAAAACATCATGAGCCAAATAAATAAAGCTATAATAAAGGGATATACCGATGCATCAGGCGACAACTCTTTCAAGATATCTTGAAAATATGGCAATCCATTAAACGGAAATACGATTATCGCAAACTGTACTAGCTGAAAAACTAACCTCATTTCTTTATAAGCCGTTAACAGCTATTTTTATCATCATAATGACTCTATCCCATTGAAAATGTCTAAGTCGATTAAAAATAACAGTGAAAAAGCCTAAATAGACTGTACCTAATGCATAAGGGAAATATCTTTTAGTAAACAAAATGCGATTTTTCACGGTATAATAATCCGCTATATAACTTTTTCGCTTTCCCTGGATTCGGCCTGAGGCCATGCTCCTGCCCGCTTTATGAAATACCAGACTCCGTGACGCATAAATTAAGCTATATTGATTCTTGCAGCGAACGGTCCAATCAATTTCTTCAAAATACAAAAAGTAATCTTCCGTCAACAATCCAACATCAGTCAAAAAACTTTTTGAAACCAACATTGATGCCCCAATTATATAATCTATCTTGCGTTCGATAACGTTTTCATTGATTTTTCCACTAAAAAGCTGATCTATACCAATATGCTTACAAGTCCCTAGCCATTTGTTATACTTTGCCCCCCCCAAGCCTTGCACTCGAAATGGTTGATCATAATATAACAGCGTTGATCCACATATCCCATATTTCCTGTGCTCTCGCAGTCTGACAACTAAATTAACTAATGCATCAGCCTCAATAACCGTATCATTATTGAGCAGCCATACATATTCAAAGTCATTTCTCGCCAGAGCATACCTCATACCCACATTGTTACCGCCGGCGAAGCCTAAATTAGCTCCAATCCTAATTAAGATAAGTTGCGGATCGTTACCAAGGGTTCCGCCTTGTTCGGCCTGGATTCGATCATATTCAATATATTGTAATGGTTTTGTGATTGGTGGCTGAGTATATAGCTGAATACACGCATTCGCCTCGCAATAAGCCGGAATAGCCCCAACCGCCCATTGCTTAATTTTTTCTAATGAGCCATCCTCCGAACCATTATCACATACTATCACCCGATAATTTTTATAATGATTACGCAACACACTTTCGAGACACTCAATTGTATCCTGCCACCCATTCCAATTAACCATAATGATATATACTTTATTTTCTGTCATACCGCGCTTCCTGCCTAATTCATGACAGTGCTTCATTTATTCTGAAGCATTGTTATAATTGGCTGCCTTTCATTGGAAACTCTTTTTAACCTAATTTCTAACTGCTGCTTTAAAATATGGCGATCATTTATTGCCTTAAAAATCATCGCTAATATCTCCTCAATACTTTGCTGGCGAAGATCAGCAACCCACATATCAATACCGAACATTTTCCACACCCCAAGAAATTTACGGCTATACGCAATCGGTACAGTGGGAACATTCATCGCAATAGCCCCGATGCAGGAATGCATCCGTGAACCGATGAAAAAGTCACATTGTCCAATAATTGCTTTCATTTTATTTTCTTTATAAGCTGTTTCAACGCAAAAAACCCTTCCTGCATATTTTTTATTTAATGCTTGTTGAACCTGCCTACAGGCCACCCGATCATCTTCAACTATGGCGGTGTCAGCTGCAAATACATGAGGGACAAACAACAGCCTCACTTTACTCCATTCATTTAAAATCATTTCTGCCACTTCAATCACCACGTCTTTATAGTCAACTTGTAAAGCAAACATATTATTGGGGGTATATCCTCCATTCCATAATAAGCCGCTTATATTAAACCCCACTACCATCTCATGTGCGAGTTTTATTTTAGGTAACATTGGCTTTACCTTTGACTTACACGATGATTTCATAAAAAACGCCATATCCGGCATCAACGACAATTTGTCTTGCTTAATATTAAGCAACTTACAGCATACATTAAAACTTAACTCATCCCTTACGTAAATATGTCTTGCTTTTGCTAAAATATAGCTAGCTATTATCTTTGTCCATCTATTTTCAAACGGCCCAATTGTTTGTGGTAAAAAAATTAACGGTGTTTTTATTAACAAAACCAAATACTTATTTACCGAATGGATAATAAACCGTTTTATTCCATAGATATCACTAAAGCTGTCTCCTTCACTTAAGTCTAGAACATAGTCAACTTTACCTATTAGGTTTACTAGTTTTGCGTGCATAAAAAACCTGGTGAATAATGATCCTAAAATGTATTTATTTAAAACCATTAGTGCCATCAACAACACCAGTTTTTTGCCATTACAGGTTTCTTCTTGCACTTGTATCGTTTTATTACCCCGTTCAACACAAATATCCGCACTATGCATATTAGAAATTTTAAGCACACTAATATCAAGCTTTGAAAAGTTGGACATCAAAAGTTCTATCGTGCCTCTAGTTAAGGCATTTACTCCCAGATTTCCCGAACGCAACGATCCCCCCATAAGTAGGATTCTCACTATTGTCTCCTTTTTCTCAATAAAATGAGAAATTTTTTTACTATACTTACCTTTTCTTTAAATGAATACTTTGTCACCACCGAACTTGCTAGTACCTTTATATTTAGTCCGTGCTTAAGGATGATATAAGCTATTAGCCAAAGTCTTTTTGCTCGAACTTTTTTAATCAAGTTAGCTTGATATGAAACAATCTTACTTTGAACCAATTTTTTATCATATATCTTATCGGATCCGCGCAAATCATTATATATGTCCACCGCTTTATCATTTTTTAGCATCGTTAAAGAATAACCTATTTTCTCAGCTTTAAACTCTTCCCCCCACGGATCTCCCACTACTATATCAGCATACGTTGCAAAAACATCGTCGCATAACAAGCACCGGATTGGTACATATTTCAGCCGAGAAAAATACATATTCCAGGCTTTACGGTAGGGAAGAACTAAATTTTCCCCGCTTTTTAATTCAATGCAAAAACTCCCCGGCCAGCCTTCGCCACGATATTGCAAAGATGCTACATCGGTAATTTTGAGCGAATATCCTTGTAATAAATTCTGCAAAGCCGTCCGAAACGGGGTATGATGACACAAAATGCCCACCTTAACTAATATTCGCTCTTTTAAAACCGCTATATTCTGTTCTAGTAAATGAATTCCAGCTAAATCACAAGGCTTACCAACAAGCATATATTGACCCTTCAGCAACAACAGCTCTTTAAGCGGCAAACATCCAGATGCCGGGGAATATCGCGAGCCGCTGGCTTGATATATTTGTTCTGACGTTTTAGCAATGAAGAACTCACTTTCAGTTGGTTTGTTTGGGCCGGACCTCACACAAACAACCCCTTTAATTCTCTTCCGTGCTAATAAATGTAGAGCTAACGTAGTAATAAATCCACCCGATGCAGCCGACCTCTGCAAACCTTGATCCGCCGATTTACTCACGTAGCATGCTAAAAATTCAGCATTAGTAATATTCTCACCGACTTTATTGGTTTCAGCAATCTCTGCTAGGAGTTGCATCCCTGAACATACCGTTAAGCATTTTCCACACTCCATACATTGCTTAATAACAACGGGAATATTATGTTTTGCCGCAAAATTCATTTGGATGCACTGCCCCGGACAAATAACTACACAAGCTCCGCAACCACAGCATAACAATGCTTTTACAACTAAACTTATATTTTTCAACACAAGTCCCCCTAACAAATCCAGGGCTTACTCGTTAATATTAATTAAGTTTTTCTCTAAAAATTCTTGTTGCAAAGTTAAGCTATCTTTTTCTAAGTCCCACCATTGTAACTTTATTAATCTATTTTGTTGTTCCTCTTTAAACCGCATATTAATAACTTTGGCCGGATTCCCCGCTACAATTTGATACGGTGCAATATTTTTGGTAACTACTGAGCCCGCACCAATAATAGCTCCATCCCCAATTTTCGTTACTCCCGGCAAGATAATAGCGTTAGCCCCAATCCACACATCATTGCCAATATATAACATATTTCTGGTAATCATATCCCGTTTGGCATGACCTAATGCCGGATTATAAAACAACGGATGCAAAGAAAAATATTCTTTGGGATGATTACCATTAAAAACCCAAACATCGGCGGCAATAGAACAATACCTGCCAAAAACAGTTCCTGACGGAATCTTTCTTAAATCAAAAGCTCCGCCATAGGTGCCGTAGCCAATTGATATATTATGATATTTACGATAAATTTCCCGAATACTTTTGGACCAGCACCAGCCCTCTTCTAGCCACAAAACAATATGGCAGCAAAGTTTTCTAATCATTGTATTTGCTGTAAAGCCATAGAAATTTATTATTAGTCTTCCGATAAAACTTCTCACAATTTATATCCCTCTTCTTGGGCCATAAATCAAATTTATATATTCCATAAATTCTATGAACTAAAACGATACTTTGAGCTAAAACGGCAATAATCACTAATTTTTCTGCCGTAAAATCAATCGAGATAATCAGCACCCCTAAAATATAACCAATAAACCCTAAACAGTTGCTAGCATTAAACCATTTATAATAGCCAAAAGCTACTAAAAACGGTAATCCGAATAATGCCGATGGAATTGTAATGACTACTTCAACCAAATATATTTTAAATATCACTGCACTTGCCAAAAATAGTTTCCCAAATAGTATTATACAAATATAATCACTACAACAAAAAACCATACTAATAAATACTACATTGACAATAGTTAATCGCTGAATGATATTTTTTATAAACATTTTATTCTGACTCCGTGCCATATAAGGATATAACGCATCAATCAACGGCTGAACCAAGCCCTCCAACGCCCGGATCAACTTTTCTGCCACTGCATAATAACCAGTTAGCTCATTAGAGGTAGCAAACCCTAAAATTACGGTATTAGCAACCGTATATAGCGAAAGCCATACTCTTGATAAAAACAACTGAAAACTATCCAACGTATAGTGCTTTAATATAGTATATTGGGGAATGATAACTCTGACTTGGAATTTTTTAAAAACAATATATAATGCAATAATATCAATGATAACTTGTCCAAATGAGTTAACTAGCGGTACTAACAAATAATCAGCTTTATCTTTAACCACTAAGAAAATCAGAACTGTAAAAATAATTTTTGCTGCCGCATTCAACACCGTAAGATACTGCATTTTCTCTAGGCCTTGAAAAAACCACAACGGAAACAGCCCATCGCCCACCACAAGACCGTAGGTTACTAAATAAATCATCCAATAGGCTTTAAATTTAGGAATTAAAAAAATCATCCCGCACCATACCAGAAATACACCGATCATCAATACAAGCTTCATCGTCAGCACACTACTAACAATTTCCGCCACTTTAGCCTGGTTTTCGCGATGAATTGAAATATCTCTGGTTGCCGATAAATTAAAGCCAAAGTCAACAATAATATTGCAATACTGAATAACTGCTTGAGCAAAAGAAATTAAGCCAAACATCTCTGCGCCAAGCGTTAGCACTAAATACGGTAACGTCACCAATGGCAGCCCATAATTAACCATCCGCAAAATTGACAAATAGCTTATGTTCCGATAAACATCTTTCTTAGCTTTCTTCGCTTCTAGCCGGTCAAGATTGGCATCTATTTTACATCCCACAGAGTATCAAAACTTTATTACTATATTTTTCATAATCTTGCTAATAAGCCCCTTTTCGTCCCAGCCATACCCCCATAGTCTTAAACAACAATATAATATCCTGCCAAACCGACCAGTTTCGAACATACCAACTATCCATTTGCAGCCTGCCTTTAAAATCAATTTCATTTCGCCCGCTGACCTGCCATAAGCCAGTAATACCTGGTACAGTTTCTAAAATAGTCCTTGCCTGAAATCCCATCTGTTCCAGTTCACACAGTAAATATGGTCTTGGGCCGACAAGGCTCATCTCCCCACGTAGAACATTAAATATTTGCGGCAATTCATCTAAACTAGCTTTGCGTAGCCATTTCCCGACTTTAGTCACTCTAGGGTCATATTCTTTTAATTTTGAATATTTTCTCCATTCTTTCCAGGCTAATGGATGTGAATTAAAATAATCTGCCATCCGCATATCGGAGTTTTCATACATTGTCCGCAGTTTATAGCAAGAAAATAACTTTCCCTTTTGCCCTAGCCGTGTTCCAATATATAAAGCTGTACCTTTTGAGTCTAGCTTTACAATTGCCATAAGTATCAATATAATTATTAAAATAACCGGAAAAACTGTTATAACTGCCACAAGGTCAAAAGCTTTTTTAATTATCTTGTTGTGAAAGAATGCTAGATTGTTTTTAACTCTTAGCATAACCACCCGTTCATTGATCAAGGTTTCCACTTCCATATTGCTTAGTGGTACTCCGAATAAATCAGGAATTATTGTAACATTACTCACATATGGTTGAATACGCCATACTAAATCAATTAATTTTTCACGGTTAAGACCCGGTGCAGCTACGATAACTTCCTTGACCTTGCTGTCGATAACTATTTGTTCCACCTGAGTAAAACCCCCAAGGCATGGATACTTTTTTACTAAGGAAGACTTCTCCAGATTGTCCTCTACTAGTCCCCTGATAACATAACCCCACCCTTCCTCCGTACTAAATCTATTGGCTAACAATTCAGCTGTTTTCCCGGCTCCAACAATAACCACCGGTTTTTGCCATAAACTGCTTTTAACCAAGAGCCTTTTCATAATGTAGCGACACAATGTAACATTTACACAACTTAAAAGCCATGCCGCGGCAACAAATAGCCGCGCCGCACTGTCCAGTTCACCTGCAAAATAGCCAAGTACAACCATTAATACACTGACATATCCCGAAATTCCAAAGAATATGCCTACGCATTTCGCAAAAGGCAACCGTTTAACATACATACCAGCATAAATGAGAAAGGCTAAATAAACCGCCGAAATAATAAAATAAAGGTAAGGGTAATTAACCGGAAGCAGCAGGTTGTTGCTCACTTCTCCAGCAAAATAGTAAACACAATATTCCGCTGATACTAATGCCGCTACAACCGCAAAATAATCGCTAACCAGCAGAATCCCAATACTCAACCATTGTTTTCCACCACTTATTAATCCATTCAGTCGTCCCGCAAAACCGAATTTTACGACGTTAATAGGAAAATACATTGAATTTCACCTCCTTAATTTCATTTAAACATCTTACAAATTATTATTATTAATATTTGTAAGCTATTTGTTAGTAATTCCATTTATTTACATTTTATCTTCTTTAGTATGGTCCTACATCTATCTAAAGTAGTATTACTTTGCAAATATTCGTACATTTTGTGATGAAATATAATAAAACAAGCCAAAGAAGAATTAATCTCCTTCGGCTTGTTTTTCTATTTGATTCAAATATTACGCGTTTTTTGATATAACACAATTGTATAAATAAAACTAAGCATAATTCCAATAACAAACCCAACCGCGGTAATCAACAGCTTCTTCGGCGCTGAAGGCAACTTCGGCAAGTTAGCCTCATCCACAATCTGGATATCCATACTTTCCATGGCTTCCTGAATCCTGGCCTGTTCATACTGCTGAACTAAGGTCGCATATACGTCCTGAGCAATCGTCACCTTGCGCATCAGGCCCACGTAGCTAACCCCTTTTGCAGATAGTTGGCTAATTTCCTGCTCATTTTTTCCCTGGATACGACGCAACCCGTCCAAAGCCGCCTGACCTGACAATAATCCTGCCTCGGTTTCCGCCTTCCCCTGCAGCAGCCCCATCTGCAACGGATTCAGGGTAGTCGTACCGGCAGCAACCGACTGGCTCACTAACAATTTCAGCTTACCCTTGAGTTCATCAATTTCTTTTTGTGCTAAAATCACATTCGGATGTTTGTCCGTGTAACGTTGTTCCTGTTCAACTAATTCCATCTCTTTCGTAGTAATACTAGCCCTGAGTTGCTGGATTTCGGGATTATCGGCCAATTGATAACTAGCGATCGCGCTGTTTTGTCGGGCCAATTGCTGATCAATCCCCTGAAGCTTGGCCTGATTGGCTTGGTTCTCCACATCCGCTTCCGCCACTTTTTGATCAACAATCGCCATTTTTTCTACTATCGCCTTTGCCTGCTCATCCGGCAAGAATACCTGTTCCTGCTGCCGGTATTTCTCCAGGCTTTGCTCGGCCTCATCCAGTTCTTTTTTAGCAATCTGAATCCGTTCATCTAAGAACTTTCTTAACAGCGACTGATCGGATTGATTTAGCCGGGTTAATAGCTGTCTAAAATTATCGACCACGCCGCCTGCAATTTGCTGGGCTTCTTCCGGTGTCCGGCCGGTTCCGGTAACCTCAATCAAATCCGTACCTTTTGTTGTTTCAAATTCTAAGTATTTTTTGGCAAACTTCTCATTATCTAGCTTTTCTTTTTTTTCTGGCGGCAAATCCAGCCCATCGATAATGGGGTCTAAGACACTGCGGCTTTTCATCATCGCAATATAGCCTTGAGTCGGACTCTGCGAACTGCCGCCCAGCAAAGCTAATGCGGCTGATGCCTGCATAGCAGCGCCACCTTGCTGCTGTGACTTGGCCCTAACTAACGCCGTTGATTCATACTCATTTGGTAACAAGAAGGCTAATACCAACGCCAGAAGCGTTACTCCAACTACAATACCCAGTAACCGCTTTTTATACTGGCACACGATTTTTTTTACTTCAGCTAAGTCAATTACTTCTTCATTTTCCTGCATCATTGCTACCCCTTAATCTGTTAATGAATGAACATAATACCAACTATAAGCCAGTGGCATAATATCTTCACTTAGCGAAATTTTATTAGACTTCGGTACATATACCATATCGCCATCGAGAAGTTTGACATTCTGCGATGCATCATGTTTCTCGATAAACCGGTCAAAATTCACTTCCTGCATCACCATTTTACCATCAACCAGCCGCACCACCGCAATATGTTTAGGCCGCCCTTTATGGGTAATACCACCCGCACTTGAAATCGCAGCAAAAACATTCATATATTCCGAACTAAGATCATAAATCCCCGCCTTAGTAACTTCCCCCATAACATAGACCTTACGAGGACCATATTGTTTGACCATGATCGCCATACCTGGAATACGGATATACTGCCCCAGCTTTTCCTCGAGTAGCGTATTGGCTTCTTCCAACGTAAGCCCTACCAATTTAACCGACCCGGCATACGGCAGATTAACATAGCCATCCGGGCCAATTACGATATCACTAAACCCACTCATATCCTTATTAGAACTAGTAGCGTTAGTATCATTAGAAGAAAAACCAATAATAACGATATTTAACACATCATACTTACTCAACCGATAATTACCGTCCATCGCTTGTCCACTAGCTACACTTGGTGCAGCCATATCAATTCCACTAGCTTCGAGCGGCAGTGAGGCTGATATGAATCCAGCCAGCACCATTAGTACAACTAACTTAGAAAATATTTTTGCCACCTTACTTGCCTCCCTTGTTACAAATTTAATTCCAATAATTACTGTGCATACTAAATTGCTTTTTAATTGATACTGGTAAATACTGTTCCTTAATACCTAAGCGATACCCCAAATATTTAAGACCTGTCCTGATTAAAGCTACTGGCAACAAGTACGCTTTCCCAGTATTAATCAAATATTTAGCTTCAGATAAAACAAATTTCAAACCTTCGCCTTCCGCCTTGCCAAAGCTTTCCCTTATCCACTCCTCACGAGCATGAAATACTCCTATATCAAAATATCGTTTAAATTCTTGGATTAAACTATAGTCATGTGAATGATACACTTTGGATTCAGCACAATACTGTACCTTCCAACCAGCTAACAGCATTTTCGCCGCTACATATGTATCCTCACCCAAAATAGTATTACTAGGGAATCCCCCTACAGTCATTAACGCCTCGCGCCGATAAGCCGCAAAAGAGTTAGAAATAAATGCTGTTTTTATTCCCAATTCAGGAGCATCTTTCAAAGACTTTAGTCGACTTTCAGAAGGATAATTGCACAACCTAGCATGTGCGGCAAGTGCACCTGCATTCTTATGCGGTAGTTGGCATCCATAGGCGGCGCTAACTTTAGGATTATCAAAACACGCAACAAGCTTTTCTATTGAGCGTTCATTTGCTAATATGACATCCTGAGTCAAAAAGATGATAATTTCAGCATCACATAATTCAACCCCTTTTTGCCTAGTTCCACCATGATTAAAGCTTTTTCGATCTATATCTACTACCCGCCATCCATATTCTTTTGCAATAACGCTTGTACTATCACTGGATTCAGAATCAATTACCATAGTCTGTGATTCAGCACTAATAGATTGTTCTCTTAGTGACTTCGCAACCATCGTAAAAGTTCTTTCTCCATTTAAAGTTGGAATAATAATAGCTATTTTCATATTATCTTTTCTTCCAATGCAAACCTGCCCTTTTAATTAGATTTTCTATTTGGATTATAGATATTGGTTCTTCTCCAAAATAATCAATATCTATCAAATATCCCAGTATATACTTTTGAAGATACTTTCTACTCAATAGTGAATAAAAACTTCTCCCTAAAAATGTAACATCTTTATCCATAATTTTAGCTTCTAATCCTGTAGTTGAGTTAATCACTATAACACTTTGTGCATCTCGAATAAACTCAAAAGTATTCCCATCTACTAAATAAAATCCTAACTTTCTTTTTAATTCAAAAATGTCGTTAATATGTTTCATATTTTTCTCTGCAGGATGAGGTTTCACCAGCAACTTCACCTTATTTTTCTTTGCAATCTCATATGCATATTTTATTGCTTCAACATTTCCAGTCCCACTATTTAGTAATATTTGACTATCATCACTTACTTGCATTGGGAAAAAAACATACCCGTTCTTTGTAATATTACTTTGAAATACATTATCATAGAAAACAAACTTATTTTTTTTGTGCATTTTTTCTATTACTTTTTCTATAAATCCTATATTGTTGTCTCTAGGGATATTCAAAATATTGAATCCTATATAATCTATAATAAATCCTCTATTTATTTTCTTGATTATTTTCGTTTGTGGTACTATATGTTTTTCTAATTTTATATTTAAATATGTTTTTTTCCATTTATCATACTCTTGTTCTACAATAGTATAATGATCAAGCACTGCTACATTCTCAAACAAAGCTGATTTTGCATTTACACCAATAGGATCTGCAAATAATTTCCCAGGTATATTGCCGATCTCCATAAATACAGTCTTGATTTTATGTTCTTTACAAAATTCATTAATTGCTAAATCTATTACTTTTGATCCGTTCCATATTAGTACAATATCTACAGGGACTTTATTATAAATATTATTAACCAAATTATATGCTAATATAAATATATTGGTTGCTTCTTCAAAGTTTAAATATCCGGCCATTATTTCTAAAGCATTTTTTCTTAAATCTGTTTTTTTTACTATAGTTTCATTATTTTTTATATTTGTATTTTTATCAATTAAAAATACTTTAAATTTATTTTTACGTGCTAATAAATATACAGATAATTTATTCGTTAAAAATATAACAAAATAATCTAACTGGTTAAAAGAGATTACCATTCGTCTAAAAAATTTAAATCTTTCTAAAGTGTCTACATTTATCAATACATTTTTCATTTAAATTTCCTCAATTAAATTATTTTTTTTTAATACTTTAGTGCTTTTTATCTCTATAAAATAAACCAAAATAAAATAAATTACTAAATCATTATCATATCCAAGATACTGTGAATTAATGACAATAAAAAAAGGTATAAATAAAGCCCATAATTTTAAATTATTTATTATACTGTTTTTTATATCAAAAAATATTTTATAAATAATTGATAAATAAAAAAATAAACCTATTAATCCAAAATCTACAAATGTATTAAGTATCACATTATGCATATTATTATTTGTCCATTGAGTTTCATTTGCAATTAAATATTTAGCATATAAAACACCATTTCCCCAAATCCAATTAATTTTATCTAAATTATTATAAAGTGCCATCCATAATTCAATTCTAGCAAACATTCCATCACTTGTTTCAAAATTTAAATGTAATAATTTATTATAAATAATACTGCTTACTCCAATTAAAATAAATAAAAAAAAGATCTTCCATGTCCATTTTAAGGCGTTATCATTTTTTCTTATACTTGTATAAAAAAAATAAATAAGTGAAATTATAAAAGCTAATTGAGCTGTTCTGCTAAATGTATAAATAATATTAAATAACATTAAAAGCATTAAAAAATTATATTTATATTTTTTAGTTTGTATTATATTCAAATTATATAATGTTATATATATAATTTGAATAAAAGCAATTTTTGTTGCCCAAATATTTTTTTCTGTAGTTCCAAAATATATATTTGGAATTACAATATTATATGCAATAATAGAATTATCAACGCCTTGTATGGGTAGATATAATAAATTCATGATTAATACATTTAATGAAATTTGTATAAATGATAAACAGATAATTAATTCTAAAGTGTATTTTAAGCTTTTAAGATTAATATTATTATAATTTTTTTTTATAAATAAAATACCCATTAATAAAAAATTTAAATTAAGCCATAGTTTAACAAATTGTATATTATCGGACAATTTATAATTTAATAAGAATGATATCGAAGCTATAATTAAAAAACTATATATTAATAAAAATAAATGTATAAATGAGGTACTAACTTTTCCATCATAGTATTCTGAAATAAATTGTAAAATAATAAATAATAGAAAAAATGGAATGTAAACAATAACCGGCGAAAAAATTGATATTATTGCCAATAATAAAATTATATATTGAATATAATTTAATAAAGAGTATGATTTATCCATAAAAAAAGCCCTCTATTCTAGAAATAATCGATAATAATCTTTTGTAAACTTGAGTGAAATCTCCTTTAAATAATGCAAATACTAATTTAATTAAATGAAAAATTAATGCTTCAAAAAATAATATTAATGAAAAAAATCCTATATGTTTCTTACAAATAGCACCGAAGCCTAATCCATAGCAATAAATTTTATTTTTATCCATAAAATTTACATTTTGATCTGAATGCCATACTTCAATAAATGGATAATACATAATAAGTTTATTTTGTTTTAAAAGTTGAATTATATAATCAGCATCTTCATAGGAACCAAATTTTGTTCCTACGCCTAAATTTATGTCAAAAAATTTATTATTTTTTTTTGTGAATATAGTAATTGAACTATAATTAAAATAAAAATTAAATAAATTAATTTTTATCATTTTTTTATTCCACTTACGAATTACATTATTATGAGTTTTTCTATTATAAATTTTCCCTAAAACAACATCAACATTAGGATAGTTATCAAAAAATTTATTAACATTAGTTAATGTATCCGGATAATAACAACAATCATCATCTGGAAAAGCAACGATATCGCCATTAACTTTAGATAAAGCAAGATTTCGATTATATGATAATCCTTTTTTATTAGATTTTAAATAATGTATTAGTAAGAACGATCTATATTTTTCTATAATTGGTAATAAATTTATTTTATCATTTTGATCCACAATAAAAATTTCAACTAATGATAAATTATAATTTTGTAGTATTAAACTCTTTAATAAATTATCTATTTCTACTTTTCTTCCGTAAGTAGCTACAATTAAGCTGAATGTTTTAGACATTTTTATATAAATTCCCTTTTTCCAAGTTGTCCCCTTAACCCATCTTTAATTGCCAAAATATAATTTTTCATAGCATATAAATATTTTATTTCCCCTGTACAAATAAAATAGCCAATTCCACTAATTAACACATGAATAGTATAAAAAACAAAATTAAAATAGAATATTAAATAATTATCTACTAAATTAAGTTTTTGAAAATATATTTTATTTCTATTCGCATAATAAATTCTAAATAAATCTTTATTATTATTGCATCTAATAGCCACAGGTAAAAATTTCTGTTTACCATGCCAAGATTGATCTATATCAATTATCTTACTATGTGGAATTAATAATATTTTTCCTTGATTGGATATAATTCTATGAGTGAACTCATGATCATCACTATAAAGGAAAAATTGTTCATTTGGAAGGCCTATAATATTAAGAATATCTCTATGTAAAAGTAATCCTCCATAAGGTGAATATGGTAATTCAGGAAAATAATTTAGTTTGGATTTATTTTGTAAATCTGTTATATTATTTTTTTTAAATTTATAATAAATCTTCGACGGTAAATCTAAAAAATGAAATACCAAAAAACTATTTTTTCTTCCTAAAAGTTTTTTAACATCTCCACCATTAGCTATTTTATTATAAAAATCAAACACAATTCTTAAGGATTGTAATGCAATTAGTTCATTTTTGATTGAATATATATCAATAATAGAAATTAATATTTCTAAGGCAGTTAATTCTGGCATATTATCATCATCTAATAACCAAATATAATCACATTCACTATCATTAAATATTTTATTTAATCCAGCTTTAAACCCGTAAGCCGATCCTGTATTTTCCATTAAATTAATTATTTTAATTTGTTTATAACTTTTTGTAAGGTCACGTAAATATTGTTTAGTCATATCTGAAGAATTATTATCTACAATAATTATTTCAAAAACTGAATATGTTTGCATTAACAGTTTTTGAATAACTTGATTGAGATATTGTAATCTTTGACCATATGTTACAATCACTATACTAACTTTATATTCTGGCATTATACCCACCTTAATCTTAATTAGACAATATTTTTCCATTTTTATTAATGAAACTAATTTTATATTTTCGATGGCAATTAAATAATAATATCGTTATTATTATTTCCGTTAAAACTACTGATACACATATTCCTTTATAACTATAAATAGGAATCAAAAAAATAGCCATTATTAAGTTAATAAAACCAGCTTTTATCACAATAGTTGAAAAGGCTTTATTTAATCCGAATGGTAATAAGGTTTGTACTCCAAAAACATTGTTAATTGCACTAATAAAAGGTAAACATGCTAACATTTTTATTATAGTAATACTTATATAATATTGATTTCCTAACAAAATTCCCACAATTAATTCCGCAAAAATAAACAATATTATAGATAATAGCATACCAAAACCTGCAAAAATAAAAAATAGCTTCTTTAAAAAAAGCAGTGTTTCATTCTTAGATTTTGCCGCTAATTTACTAATATATGGATACACACTTTGAGAAATAGGCGTAATTAATCCTTGTATGGCACTTACAATTTTTTCTCCAGCACTAAAATACCCTACTGTTATATTATCTGTAAGAAGTCCTAAAATAAAACTATTAGATACCGAATAAAAGCTTCTTGCAAATGAAGACAAAAAGAGATACCATCCATCAAATAAATCATGAATTATCATTTTTTTATCAAAAATCGCACTATTTAACTCGATTTTCTTAAATATTATTACCAAGCTAATTATTCCAGCAAGTACACTCCCAATGGAATTTAATAACGGAACAAATATATAATCACTTTGATTTTTAATAAAATAAAAGATCAAAACAGTAAATAATAGTTTTGATAATAAAGTTAACCCTGTAATATATTTCATTTTTTCAATTCCTTGAAAAAACCAAACTGGCAACAATACCGACCCTATTATTGATCCATATGAAAATAAATAAATTACCAAATCATTTTTGAACTTTGGTATTAGTAATACTATTGATATTAAAATTATTAAACTTAATAATGCCAGACACCCTTTAATTATAATCGTATTTATAAAAATGCGTGAAAGTTTAGTTGCATCATCTCTATATATCGATATTTTTTTTGTCGCAGTAAAATTAAATCCATAATCCGTTAATAAGATAAAGTATTGTAAAAAAGCCTGCGAAAAAGAAAGCAATCCATACTTCTCTGGGCCAAGGACACGAACAAGATATGGTATTGTAATTAACGGTAGAATATAATTTGCAATTTGCAAAATAAATAATGAAGTAAGATTATTAATTATAACACGTATATCACCATCTATATTTTTCATATTTCAGCCCCATAATTCTATGCCATATATCTATAACTTTATCGCTAGCCCCATTAAATAATATTGTATAGGTAACACATCTCAATACGCTCCTTTTCGTCCCAGCACTACGCCCACCGTCTTAAACAGCAGTATAATATCATGCCATAATGACCAGTTACGAACATACCAGGAGTCCATTTGAACCCGGCTGTCGTAGTCAACATCGCTGCGACCGCTTACTTGCCAATAACCGGTTATACCTGGACGAACGATGTAATAGTCACTAATATATTCGCCGTATTTAGAAATTTCTTTATCAACAATCGGGCGCGGCCCGACTAGGCTCATTTCGCCTTTGATAACATTAAAGAGTTGCGGCAACTCATCAAGACTGGTTTTTCGCAAAACATTCCCGATTTTCGTTATCCGGGGATCGTCTTTTAGTTTAAAGTCACTATCCCATTCTTCGCGGGCCGCCGGGTTGACAGCTAAGTATTGTTCTAATACTTCTTGCGAGTTGGTAATCATCGAACGAAACTTATAGCACGGAAAGGTTTCCCCATTAGCGCCGATCCGGCGATGAGCAAAAAAAGCCGGGCCTGGATCACTTAGATAAATGGCAATGGCAATACACAATAAAATAGGCGAAATTGCGATTACTCCCACGATACTGCATACCAAATCAAACGTTCTCTTGAATAGCCGATTACGCAACATCATCATGTTATTGCGTACCTTCAGCATAACCGTTTTCTCATTAAATAAGGTTTCTACTTCCATGTTGCTAAGAGGCACACCAAAGAGGTCGGGAATGATAGTCACGTTTTTTACATAGGGCTGAATACGATAGACCAGGTCAATCAATTGATTTCGTTCCAGTCCCGGCGCGGCAATGATGATGTCTTTGACACTGCTCTCCAGAATAACTTGTTCGACCTCACTAAAACCACCCAGGCAAGGATATTGTTTGACTAACGGTCGCTGGGCGCAGTTATCTTCAACTAAGCCGGCAATGACATAGCCTAAGCCCGGTTCTTTACTAAATCGGTTCGCTAATAGCTCAGCGGTTTTTCCAGCGCCTATTATAATGATAGGTTTTTGCCACAAACCAGATTTCACCAGCATACGTTTGGTAAAGTACCGGGAAAGCGCCAAATAGCCAAAGCCAAGCAGCCAATTTGCGGCCACAAATAGCCGCGATAACGTTTGAGCACTGGCGGTAAAATACATCAGCAAAACTGCCAAGACATTAGCATAAACTGAAATTTTGAAGATCAATTCGACGCTTTTGGTAAACGGCAAGCGTTTTCGATATAAACCGGAATAAGCAAAAAACGCCAGATAAATAGCCGGGATAATTAAATATGTATAAACCGCGTTAACGTTAAATAATCCGTTTATAGAGATATAATGCGGAAATATATCTGCCCGAAAGTACCAGGCTGATATAGCTGCAGCTACTATCATCACGTAATCGCTCAAAAAAAGAACAAAACTAGCCATATATTGTTTAAGTCGAGCCGTTAATTCATTGCTAGTTACCACAGGCCGTATCGCTACGGACTTAGTTGAAGGATACATTTGCTTCACCAACTTTTTACGAAAATACTAAACTGCAATTAATGAAATAAGTACAAATAAAAATACAATTTTACCAACAGGTATAAATTGTATTTTTTATTTTGCCCAACTTCTGCGTTCAATGGACCGCCGCAGATAATTGGCTTAAAATTCAATTTCATAGCAGAGTCCACCAAGAATAGTGGCATTCATATCGCCCCGGTCAATATTGCTATCAGCTAAACGTTCCTTAGCGTACGCCAAAGTTGATACAACTAAAAACCTTTCCAGTGGGGTCAGATCAGTTTGTCTTTTTAACTGGTCATTAATAATATAGCCAGCACCAAAATGCACCCATTTGTCCATAGTAAACGAGTCTTCAACCTCATGCACCACATTTTTCGCACTGCATATGGCTGGCGCAAACGTAAGCATACACAAAACTGCAATTAGTATTACAAATGATAATTTCATGGTAACCCATCCTTATGTATTTTTGTCATATAATGTAAATTTATTGTAAATTGTCTCATTATTTTACATTTTACTTGGTTTTTAATTTTAGTTCATCTATCTAAAGTAGTAATTATTTTGAACACTTTTTCAGTTTTTTTCAGTTTACGCCATAAATTATTTTTATATTTTTTAATTGAATTAGGCTTACTCTTTGTATTATCAGGCTTTTATCCCGATCTGCGCTACATTTTCGCCGAAAAGTTGACGTAAATATTTTTCATTTACTATTCCTTTTGATATATAGACTATCTATATAAAAAGTAATATACTTATCTATACAAATACTTACAAAAACGGACAAGTAATCTTATATTATTTTTAAAGGACATTTATGCAAAATACCAAAATTCTTTTACTTGATGATAATTTGAACTTTTTCACTTCGCTATACGGCACGTTTAAAAAATCTTTTAAGGTTGTCCTGAGCAACGATCCATTGGCTGCAACAAGGCTATTTTTTACCGATGCACCTTTTGCCGCAGTGGTGGCTGATTATGATATGCCTGGTTTCAATGGTCTAACCTTTTTTGAACAACTAAGTACTGCGTCCCCTATGACCCAACGGATCGTATTGGCGACAGCTTCTGATATTTCACAGATTATCACGGCGGTCAATGCAGGAAAGATTGATTCTTTTTTGCAAAAGCCGCACACCACTGATGAATTACTTAGTATTATCAGTTCTGCAGTCACGTTGTACAATACGCTTATTTCACCCCTCACCCCCAATATTCTTATGCATCCAGATATCTTTCCAGCCCCACCGCAACCTCCGTATGCAGAAAAATTTTGTTATAACTTACAGGGTTTAACCCCACGCGAACAGGAGATTCTTACTATGATTGCCAGTGGTGAATCTAATCAACGCATCGCTGATTCCCTGGGCTTAACGCTGGGCACTATAAAGTCTCACTGCCGGAATATATTTAATAAGCTTGGCGTCAGTAGCCGCACTCAGGCGATAGCCACTTTTTATAGCATAAAAAATTAACCGCTCTTTTTAGTTGATTTTTGTAGCGTACTTAGCATAAATACAAACAAAAGCCTGATTTTCATAGCGGGAGAAACCCGTCTTAGAAAATTAGGCTTTTGCTTGGTTATAGCTAACTAAGCTTTTTGTGTTTTTGCTGCTTCGCCGATGATAGCAAGAACAAGTTCAGCAGTGTTGCAAAGGTCAGCAACGGTTATGAATTCTTCACAGGTGTGAACTTTGGACATACCGACGCCAAGTACCGCCGTAGGCACACCGTAAGCATTGAAGAAGTTGGCGTCACTGCCACCACCGGTGGCTTCAAGGATCGGAGTAAGACCAATATTTTTCGCGGCCGCACTGGCAACACTGATTACCTGAGTATTGTCTGCCAAAACGAACGGGGAATAGATACTGGTAATATCGACATCGGCCTTAGCCCCGGCACTCTCGGCAGCTTGGTTAAAAGCATCCGCCATGTGTTTTGACTGAGCCGCCAATTTATCTAGATCGCGGCTGCGGGCTTCGCATTCTACTACTACTTTATCGGGTACAATATTAGTAGCTTGACCGCCCTTAATTATCCCCACATTAGCGGTGGTTTCATGGTCAATGCGCCCCTGAGTCATTTTAGTCAGCGCTTGGGCGGCAACGACGATGGCGTTAATCCCTTCTTCCGGCGCAATTCCGGCATGAGCACTTTTGCCATGGATGGTGGCCTTGATACTGTCTTGTCCCGGAGCAGAGTTAATGATTCGCCCAGGCTCACCGCCCGAATCCAAGGCATAGCCAAAATCAGCTTTTAAGCGACTGGTATCAATATATTTTGAGCCGTTAAGCCCACCTTCTTCGGCGACGGTAAATACTACTTGAATATCACCATGCGGCAACCCTTGTTCTTTGACGATCCTGAGAGCTTCAAGAATACCTGCAACCCCGGCTTTGTCGTCAGCCCCCAAGATGGTTGTGCCATCGGATTTAATGACACCGTCTGCGATTTGTGGATTAATCCCGGCACAAGGCGCTACGGAATCCAGATGGGCGCTCAGCATAATAACTGGCGCCCCTGTAACGGTGCCGCTTAGGTAGCCAAACACATTACCTGCATTCCCCTTGATTTTATCGGCAACATTGTCTTCACCAACTTCTAACCCTAGCGCTGTCAGTTTTCCCTTTACTACGTCAACTACTTGACGTTCTTTTCCCGTTGAACAAGTAATTTTTACTAGTTCACAAAAGTCTGAGATTAATTTTGTCTGATCAATCACTTTATCATCTCCTGCAATAGTCATTATGCTAATTTTACCATAATACCGTCACCTAGGTATATAAAACATTCGCTTCGCGGAAACTAACCGAAACATCTATTTAGGAAAAGGACATTATGGCTAAAACAATCGCGATATATTCTACAACAACTCGATTAGCTGACCTCTTAAGAGCCAAAGGATATAAACTTATCGACCTTGCCACCGAAATTCAGGAACGCCATAGGGTTGACGCCATTATTTCTTGCCAAAACTTGTCATTTACCCCCGGCAACTTTTTATTGCTGGAAAATACCGATCTTACTGTCGGCAGCATCGAGTTTTTCCCGGATGAAAACACCGAAGTTATCAGGCTTAATGTCGTTGGACTAAGTCCGGAACAAGCCCTGTCGACATTAGAGGGGCGACTACGCCATCGTCACTGGGTTAACTAGTCATTTGGGCGGCAACTCGGTCAGGAGGCAGGCTTTTGTTACTGCTTCTTCACCGAATTTATCTTTCAAACTGTCTACCGCCTGAAGTATATTCAGACGTTTGGTTTGGGGCTCTTCAAACAAAGTTGGCTGTACCGCCCAGTTCCGGAGATTGGTTACGTTAATGCCAATTAGCCTAATTCCTTGGTCCGAAGCCACTTCACGCGCTAAGTCCTGCGCAAGTTCAAAAATTTTGTCATCGACGCAAGTGGCTTCTTCTATGGTCCTACTGCGAGTCATGGTCTTAAACGATGCTAACCTTATTTTAACGGTTACGGTACGCCCGGCAAGGCTGGCTTGCCTTAGCCGCCGTCCGACTTTTTGGCTTAACGCCATCAAGTTCAGCTTTATTTCTTCGGGTCTGGTCAAGTCATGTTCAAAGGTAATTTCATTGCTCATTGATTTAACAACCTGTTCATTTATTACCGGGCGACTATCTTTTCCCACAGTCAACGCCCGCATTTTTTCAGCGTTGTTTCCGAAATATTTGGCAAATATCGGCAAGTTTGCACTTGCCAGTTGGCCAATAGTCCTAAAACCGGCAACGTTTAATAACCGGATGGTGGTATCACCCACTCCCCACAGCCTTTCTAGTGGTAAAGGATGCAGAAAGTCTTGTTCGGTTCCTGGTTCAACAATAAGCAGCCCATCCGGTTTACATAAATCTGAGGCTATTTTGGCAAGAAATTTATTCGGGGCCACCCCAGCCGAGGCTACTAGGGACAGCTCGGCTTTTATCTTATGTTTAACCTGCGCCGCAATTTCACCGGGATGATTATATAGTAAGCCCATGCCGGAAACGTCTAAAAAAGCCTCATCCAGCGACAAGGGTTCAATCAACGGCGAGTATTGGGCCAGTATTTTATGCAGTTCAGCTGATACTTTTTGATATTTACCATGGTCAGTAGGTAAGTAAATTCCGTCTGGGCACAGCCGCCTAGCTTCAGCCATCGGCATTGCAGAGTGAACGCCAAATTTACGGGCTTCGTAGGAAGCAGTAGAAACTACGCCCCGCCGACCAATCCCGCCCACAATAACCGGCTTTCCCCGGTAATCCGCATTATCCCGCTGTTCCACCGCCGCAAAAAAAGCATCCATGTCAATATGGATAATCCAGCGTTGTTGCAAGTTATTCACCTCCCAAGCAAAAAAACACCCCGTAAAGGGGTTGCATCTTATGAAAAGTATAGTTCATGTCCTAAGGTCGAGTTAGGTACAGTCACAGGCTCTAATGGCTGGAATCTGGTTATCTCAAGGGCTCTAATTTCATCTAACAGCTTGGCAAGTTGCGACTGAATGACTGTTCTAGCATAATTGTATTCTTCCAGTCTAGCCAGGCAATCTTGCAGTTCCTGGATTTTTGCGGCATATTCACTATGTAAGTTGACGATTTCCTGCCCTGTTTTAAAGCCCATAAACATCCTCCCTCTTACCCATTCCTTACAAACTTAGAATGCCCTGCACCAAACTAAATATTACGGTTTGTTCTATGGCAATATTAAAGAACAATTAGCTAATTTTTTGTATAATACTTTCATTATACAGACATACTATTTGTGAATCGGCGGACGGCATGCAGGCGAGGCAAGGACAGATACGCCATCCAGGCCTCGCAAGTGCCGCTCTGGATTCAGTTTCTCCTCTCCCATAGTCATCCGCAAGGGTGACTTTTTTTTATTCTCTTCATTATATAAGCACAATTAATAAAACAGCTTACCAGTCACGATAACTGATAAGCTGTCATTTCTTATGTATGGCGGAGTGGCAGGGATTCGAACCCTGGCAGGGGTCACCCCCTCTAACGATTTAGCAAACCGTCCTCTTGAGCCGCTTGAGTACCACTCCATAGTTTAAACCAACGCTAGTATTAATTTGTTCTACCAACAGAAGTTGATGGCGGAGGGGGTGGGATTCGAACCCACGGTCCCTTGCGGGAACACTGGTTTTCAAGACCAGCTCCTTTAACCACTCGGACACCCCTCCGTGTCCGGCACAACTAGAATTATAACAAAATACCTGCCTTATTGTCAACAAAAAATATCCGCCAATTTATTACAACTTGCTCATTTCTTTTTTATAAAAATTTACAGGATAGTTTTATAAGTTTATTCTAACTAGCCTCGGCCAACTCGTTGATACTCGATTGTTTTTCCCGGCGTTACAGCTCCGGATCGTCTTCTGGCGGAAAGAATCTCAAAACCATAGCGTTCATATAAAGTTCCCATAATACCTTTCGGGGCCAAAAGAATAATGGCAATGGCTATTACCCCCAGAATAATCATACTAATCCCTGGATATCCATAGAGGAATTGTTTTAAAACTACATAAATGATTGCGCCAACGACCGGCCCTTCCAACGTTCCGATGCCACCAATGATAACCATAAAGACCATGGCCACGGTCCAGTCAATACTATAGGCCGCAAATGGCTGAATATAGGCAATTGACAGATACAGTCCCCCACCGGCTATCCCAGTAACAAACGCCGAGATAAGAAAACACTGAAGCTTTGTTTTATAAAGTTCGATTCCCATCGTTTCTGCCGCCGATTCATTGTCCCGCATGGCCATTAACGCTAGACCAAGCCTTGAGCGCAACAATAAATAAACTAAGGCCAGCGAGCCAACGCCGACCACTAACGCAATATAATAGATATCTATTGTGGTTAGTTCGTACGACGCGGTTATGTTAAACCCCTGACCTGAACGGACGTAGGTCCAATTGCTAAAAAATACCGCTAAAGCTTCTGCCGCAATCCACGTTCCGATCGTAAAGTAGACGCCCCGCATTTTAAAGATCGGCTGAGAAATCAGGAGGGCAAATAGCACTGAAACCCCTCCGCCGACGAGCAGGCCTAACAGCATCGGCAAGTCGTATAGCTCCGTAATAACGGCTAACGAGTAGCCCCCCAAACCAATAAATATTTGCTGTCCCAATGAGACTAGCCCGGCATACCCGGCCAGAAGGTTCCACATTTGCCCCAGTGCCATGTAGAGAAAAATCAAAAGGAATACCATTACATAGTACTCTGATGCCCATAGCGGCAGGGTGCAAAACATAATCAATAGAAACGCCAATATTCCCCATTTCAGCGGCGGCCTTGTAGCGTCTTTAACTCCGAATTGCATAATATTGCTACACCTCCTAACATTTAATCAACATCATCTTCTGGCCGAGGTCGCTAGCAGGCCTTCTGGTTTTATGGTCAAGATGATGAGTAGTACAATATAGCCGGCCAGCAGCTGATAGCCGGCGCCAAAGAAGTAGGCTCCTAGAAGCTGGGCCAAGCCTAAAATTATCCCGCCCACCAGGGTGCCGATTAAACTGCCCATTCCCCCGATAACCACAACACCAAAGGCGATAATTAAATACTGCGTTCCGGTGGAGGGATAAAAGACAAAGGTCATCCCTACTAACATCCCGGCAATCGCGGCCGAGGCCATTGCCAAGCACATCGTGTAGGAGTAGATTTTCTTAGTATTTACCCCCATAAGTTCAGCGGCAACAACATCATTGGAGGTTGCCCGAATGGAACGGCCAAAGTAGGTGTATTTCATGACATAGTGCAGCAAGCCGATAACCAATACCGCAACAACGAAGTTGAGAAAGTACACGGCTGAGATTGAAAACAGCTTAGTCGAAATAATATTGCTTGAGGTTATCGTACTTTGAATGCTTTGTGCATCAGCCCCAAATAAGAGCAACAATACGTTAGACAGTAAAATCGAAACCCCAAAGGTAACTAACAGCGGCGGTTCTGAGCCCTTATCGAGAACCCTATTAATAAGAAAGTTCTGCAGCAGAAACCCGATAACCACCATACAGACAATGGTAATAACCAGCGCCAACACAATACTGCCGGTTACTTGGCTGGCGATAATCATACACAGAAACGTTGAAACTATCACCAAATCTCCATGAGCCAAATTGGTCAGGCCCATTATTCCAAAGACCAACGACATACCGATACCAATAACGGAATATAACCCGCCTAGCAAAATTCCGTTGATTATTGATTGTAATATTTCCATATGCCTTTCTCCTCAATTGTTATTGATTATTTAGTACTTGGCATATTGATTTACACCAAAGTAAGCATCCCGGACTTCTTCCTCCGCTAGTTCAGAAGATTTTCCTTCCATTACGATTTTTCCTTTGAGCATAACATAGCTATAGTCGGAATGTTTTAAACTGCGTTTTACGTCTTGTTCTACTAGCACAATGGTCATGCCTTCCATGTTTATTTCTTTGATTTTTTGATAGATGTCTTTAATGACAACCGGGGCTAAGCCTAAAGAAAGTTCATCACAGCATAATAGTTTGGGCCCGGCCATAATCCCGCGGGCTATCGCCAGCATCTGCCGCTGACCGCCGCTGAGGAAGGAGGCGTACTGGTCGCGCTTTTCTTGTAGCACCGGGAATAAACTATATACTTTTTCCAGTGTTTCGTCCTTTTTTTGCCGGGCCGGTTTAAGATAAGCCCCCATCAGGAGATTTTCTTCTACCGTCATTTTTTCAAAAACCCGGCTGCCCTCAGGTGACAAAGAAATCCCCTGACCGACTACCTGGTTAGTCGAAAGACCGGCGATGGCTTTATTATTAAAGGCTATCGTCCCGGCACTAGGTTTGTTTATGCCCATTATCGTGTTCAACAGCGTTGATTTTCCGGCTCCGTTTGCGCCAATAATGGATACAATCGAGCCGCTGGTTATTTTTAAGGAGATGTTATGCAGGGCTTGAAAATCCCCGTAATGAACATCGACATTATCGACAGTAAGTATTGGCTTATTGTTGGTCATGGTTCATCAGCCCCTAAATATACTTCATGTACTTCCTTCGATTGCATAACGTCTTCCGGCAGACCGCAAATCACATCGCGGCCTTCAGCCAGGCACAATACCCGGTCAGTGCCTTCCCTCATAGTTTTCAAGACATGTTCAATCCAAACTACACTAACCCTTTGCTGTTTTACTATCCGGACAATTCCCAGAATATCACTTACTTCGGACTCAGTAAGGCCTCCGGCAACTTCATCAAACAAGAGTACTTTCGGATTGCTGGCCAGTGCCCTGGCTATCTCCAGCCGTTTACGGTCCAACAATCCAAGTTTGCCGGCAAGCCATTCTCTTTTGTCCCCCAGGCCAAGCAGCTCCGTAACGCTTAGTGCCCGGTTTTTAGCCTCTTTCTCACTTAATTTGTCACCATAAACGCCACCCACAATGACGTTTTCAAATACTGTCATTTTTTCAAAGGGACGCGGAACCTGAAAGGTTCGGCCAAAGCCCATCCGGCACCGTTCAGTGATAGTTTTTTTGGTAACGTCCTGACCTTGGAAGATAATTGTCCCTTTAGTGGGTTCCAAAATACCGGTCAGGAGGTTAAGCATGACCGTTTTTCCGGCACCATTAGGGCCAATAACTCCCAACACCTCATTAGTACCTAATTCAAAGCTCATTGATTTTAAGACATGATTATTGCCAAAGGATATCCCGATGTCCCGTACTTCTAATAACGCACTCACGGTTATTAACCCCTCCATTGCCGCCTGTTAATACAACCCGGGCATCTGCAAAAAGGCTACAGTCGCCCGGGCCTAGATCATTCTTATTTTGAGCCAGGAATGTACTGCATCGGTTCAGTTGACAGCGGAATTTCTGGCGCTTTTTTGTTGCTGGTAATTATGGTTTCCCACGGCCACGCGAGGCCTCGCTTCCATTGTCCGGCCACTAGCTTAGTTTCGCAGAAGTTTTGTTCGTCGTATTGGATATGGCCGACAAGGGTATCAAGGTTAGTGGCTTTAATCGCTTCGCGGATTTTTTCCCGATCAAGGGACTGGGCCCGTTTCAATACATCCACCGCAATTTCCACCAGGGCATGTTTATAGCCCATCGGCGAAGTCGGTTGTTTATTGCCCAGAGCCTCGGTCCACTGTTTGGCTAGTTCCGCCGAGGTCTGACCAGTCAGTGAAGATTTATAGGGGTGCAGCGGCGTCCACCAAACTTCGGTAGTCAGGCCTACGCCCAAGTCATCGCCCAGGGCCGCAACATCAGTCGGAAACAGCAGGGCTTTAGCCATTGTAACCACCTTCGGTACATAGCCTTGCTGATGGAATTGTTTCCAGGCGGTAGCAAAGTCAGGCGTTATCATAACCCCGACAATGATGTCTACCCCTTCATTTTTAAACTGATTGACAATCGCGGTGTAGTCTTTTGTCCCCATCGGGAACCGGCCCGGATCGATTACCGTGTAACCTCGGGCTCCGGCTTTTTCTTTTATTACCTGCGACAACGCCAGCCCTTCAGGATCGTTCGGGGCCAGGATGCCTACCTTTTTATTTGTGGCCAAGAGATCCCACGTATCAATGTATACATCGGCTTGAGTCTTTGATTTCCAGAAGGCATGGTACGACCATTTATACGGGCCGCCGGACAGCCACGCTTCCCCCGGCGCATCTACCGAAATACACGGAATTTTATGTCGTTCTGCCGCCGCCGAAACCGGATTAACGGTATCTACAGTCGAAGCAGTAATTAACAGATCAACTTTATCCTGCAGGATAAGCTTGTTGGCAGCTTCAGAAGCTTTGGTCGGATTACTTTCGGAGTCGACCGTAATCAATTTGATCGGTAGTTTTTTTCCGTATTCGGCAATGTATATGCCACCGTCTTTATTGATCGCTTCAATCGCCTGTTCTTCAATGTACGGAGTTCCAACGCCAAAACCCGCTAATGGACCAGTGGCCGGATTGACCCGCCCAATCAGAATGTACTCCCGCTGGGATTTAGTAGCTTGTTCGGATTTACCGCAACCACCAAGCGCAGCTAGCGTTACTAGCAACAACAACATAAGTAACAGTGCTGATAGCTTGGTAATCTTCTGGTTTCTAATCATCCAAATCTACCTCCTCAGTTAATTATTAATAACCATTTATTTCCATAACATCACGTTCGATAATAGTAAATTTTTTCCTGCAACCCACTTTGCTTAATTCTTATTTTTTAACAACAAAACACCACTTCCGCGCCATCTGGCGCAAAAGCGGTGCCTTTTCATTTAATACTATCGTATTTATTTTAGCTTATCGTTATAGCCCGCAGGATTTTTCCGATGCCAATTCCACGCCGAGCTAATAATATCAGGTAAAGTACTATAGCGCGGTTTCCAGCCAAGTTCTGCCGAGATTTTTTTGGCTGAGGCGACCAGCACGGCCGGATCACCGGCCCGGCGCTCAGCTTCTTTTACCGTAAAGTCTACCCCGGTAATTTGTTTGGCTTGATCAATAACCGCGCTAACACTATAACCATTCTCTGAGCCTAAGTTGTAGATTCGTGATGTACCGCCGCCCGCCAAATGCCCCAGCGCTTTCACATGAGCATCCGCCAGATCGACGACATGGATGTAGTCCCGGATACAAGTTCCATCTTCGGTTGGGTAGTCGGTACCGTAAACATCGATGGAACTGCGCTGCCCCAACGCGGTTTTGAGGATAAGGGGCAGGAGGTGAGTCTCCGGACTGTGGTCTTCCCCAATCAAGCCTCCGGCCAAAGCCCCGGCGGCATTAAAATATCTAAGGGATACGTATGATAGCTGATAGGCTCGACTATAGTCCGCCAGAATTTGTTCAATCATAAGTTTAGTGCGGCCATAAACATTGGTCGGCGCAACCGGCGCAGTCTCTGTAATCGGCCAAAGCTCCGGCTCACCGTACACCGCGGCAGTCGAGGAAAATACCAGTTTTTTAACATCTGCCGCTAGCATGGCCTCCAACAAGGACAGGGTACCGACAACATTATTAGTATAGTACTTACCAGGGTTGGTCATCGATTCGCCGACCAAACTGGCTGCCGCAAAATGAACTACCGCATCAATTTTATTTTTTTCCAGCGTACTGACGAGGAGCTTCCGGTCATGAATATCGCCCCGGACAAAACTCACGTCCGTCGCCAGGGCACCTTGATGGCCGGTGGATAGGTTATCATATACAATTGCATTTATCTTGGCCTCGCCCAAGGCCCGCACCGTATGGGATCCAATATACCCCGCTCCGCCGGTTACTAATACGTTCATCGTCAGCCCCTCCTCTACGCTTTTTGGTTGCCGCTTTCAATGGCAGCGGCTTCTTCAGTGTACAGAAGCGGTTTGACGGTTTGTACCAAATACCGCAGGAAAGGTTCCCGAAGGTCCGTCCGTTTGAGGGCAAATTCTATGGTTGCCTCGAGATAGCCCTGTTTGTCGCCGACATCATAACGCCGGCCGTTGAAGCAGTAAGCATACACCGCCTGTTTCAGCGCCAGCATCCTCAGCGCATCGGTTAACTGGATTTCGCCGCCCCGCCCCGGGGTAGTATTTTGAAGAATATCAAATATCTCCGGCGCTATAATATAGCGGCCCAATACCGCAAGGCGCGACGGCGCTTCATTTACTGGCGGTTTTTCCACCAAATCAATAGCCTGCCATAAATTATGCCCGACCGATTTAGGCTGGACTATCCCATAGGAAGACACCTTGTCCTGAGGCACTTCCTGCACTCCCAGAATACTGCCGGGATGTTCCTCATACACCTGCATAAGCTGTTTCAGGCATGGTACCGGGGAATCAATAATATCATCGCCCAACAGTACCGCGAACGGTTCGTTGCCAACAAATTGTTTCGCGCACAATACGGCATGACCAAGCCCTTTCGGTTCCTTCTGGCGAACATAATGGATGGTAACGTTGGCCAATTCTTCTACCAAGCCCAATAGATCATATTTTCCTTGCTGTTTTAAGTTAAGCTCCAGCTCGATGTTGCGGTCAAAGTGGTCTTCGATAGCCCGTTTATTGCGTCCGGTAATAATTAAGATTTCTTCAATCCCCGATTGAATTGCTTCTTCAATAATATATTGAATCGCCGGTTTGTCTACAATGGGCAGCATTTCTTTAGGCTGAGCCTTGGTAGCCGGTAAAAACCGGGTACCAAGGCCTGCAGCTGGAATAATCGCCTTACGAATTTTACTCTGCTTTTGCATAATTCACCGCCGCAGCTAATATTTCGGTCAGTTTAGCTTGACTATTAGCTTCAGCGTAAACCCTGACAATCGGTTCAGTACCGGAAGCTCTAAACATTACCCAGCCATCAGTTAAATAAAGTTTGCAGCCGTCAGTGCAATTAGCGGAAAGTACTTCTTGCTTGCCGATTTTTAGCGGCGGCTTGGCTTTTAGGTTGCTCATCAACCGTTCTTTGACGGTATTGGCAAGATGCAAATCTTCACGGGCGTAGCAGTAGTAGCCGAGTTCGGCCATCATCTCGTCCAGCAACTGGCCCAGCGGTTTGCCATAAGCGGCCACCATTTCAATCAAGAGATAGCCTAAAAGTACGCCGTCGCGTTCCGGAATATAATTTTTTATCCCGATGCCGCCGGATTCTTCGCCGCCAATCAAAATGTCCTTTTCCAACATTAAATTAGCAACATATTTAAAGCCTACCGGAGTTTCATACAGGTCAAGTTTGTATTTAGCCGCTACCTTCTTAACAAGTTCGGATACGGTTAAGGTTTGTACTACGCCGCCGTTCCAGCCGCGTTTTTCGACCAGATATTTAATTAGCAGGGCCATAATCTGGTGCGGATTTATGAACCGGCCATCCGCATCGATAGCTCCGATCCGGTCGCCATCACCATCAGTAGCAAGAGCAAGTACCGGTTTTTCCCGTTTAACCGCGTGGCGGAGCGCCTCAAGATTTTTTTCAATCGGTTCCGGGCTAACGCCGCCAAACGACGGATTGTAGTCACTACGGATTTCAGTTAAGTCCAGGCCATAGGTCTTAGCCAGCCGGGCGGCATAACCCATGGCCGCACCATGCATGACATCAAACAGAATCTTCCCTTTAAAGCTTTGCAAAAGTTTCGCATCGAGAATACCGCGGACATGGTCAAGGTATGCATCTTCCGGCGCGAACATTTCAACCTTGTCCGGAAGCAGCTGTTTGGGGAATTCCCCCCCTTGCTCTTCTAACCGGCGCACATACTTTTCAATGTCTGCCATTATTTCCGGCGAAGCGGAACCGCCGTATGAGGCTTTAAACTTCAGGCCGTTGTATTCTGCCGGATTATGACTAGCGGTGATCATAACACCGCCAGCCGCGACCCGGTCTTTGACTTGCCAAGTTAGCGCCGGGGTCGGCAAAATATCGTCCGCCAGCCAAACCCTGACTCCTTGGGCGGCAATGACCGCCGCACAGTCTGTGGCATACCGCCGGGACAAGAACCTGGCATCATAACCAACTACTATGCCGGCCTCAGCCTCACCGCGGTCCTTGACATAGTCGGCGATGGCCTGTGCCACTAGGCGCACATTGTTAAAGGTATAATCTTCACTAATAATGCCCCGCCAGCCGTCTGTACCGAATTTTATCATATTTTTACTACCTCCCTCTGTATTATGCCCGGCCATAAATGTCATCAAAACGCACAATGTCATCTTCTTCTAAATATTTGCCATTTTGGACTTCGATAATTTCTAACGGCAACCGTCCGGGGTTTTCCAACCGGTGCTTAGTTGACGCAGGAACGAAAACACTTTGGTTTTCATGCACCATCTCAACCTTGTCCCCAATCGTCACCCGTGCGGTACCGCCGATAACAATCCAGTGCTCACTGCGATGGTAATGCAGTTGCAAACTAAGCTGCTGCCCCGGCGTTACAACGATTTTTTTCATTTTGTAGCCCGGACCTTCACTGAGTATTGTGTAACTTCCCCACGGGCGGTACATGGTGGTATGATCATCGGCCTCGCGCCGGCCCTGGGCTTTTAGTTCACCAACCAGTTGTTTGACTTTCTGCGATTCACCTTTTTTTGCTACCAAAATTACGTCATCCGATTCCACTACCAACAGGTCATCGAGCCCAATTCCGGCAATAAGCCGACTTTGTCCCAACATCAAAGTATTTTTGCAATCAATGGTGACACAGTCCCCCAGGATCGCGTTGGCCTCGTCATCCTTATCCAACACTTCATACATAGCATCCCAGCACCCGATATCGTTCCAATTGACGTCTAACGGAATAGTCGCTACTTTTGTGGATTTTTCAGCTACCGCATAGTCAAAGGAAATGTTCGGCATAGCTTTAAATTGTTTAATTATTTCTTGATATGGCTGGGCCGTAATTTGAGCAATTTCCGGCTGGTGCGTTTCCAGTTCCTGAGTTAAGCAGCCTATCGTTAAGGCAAACATTCCCGAGTTCCAATAGTAATTTCCAGCCGCAACGTAGCTTTTGGCCGTAGCCATATCCGGTTTTTCTTTAAACGATTCAACAATATATCCGGCTCCGGTTTTAGCCCCGGCCTGGATATAACCATATCCGGTCTCCGGCTTATCCGGGCGAATGCCAAAGGTGATAATTTTATTATCGGACGCCATTTCAGCCGACCTACGCACTGCGGCTCGGAACAATTCTTCTTTTTCAATTATATGATCTGACGGAGTAACAAATAGCACTTCGCCCGGTTCCGCCTGTAATTCATCCCGGCAAAAGCCCGCCGCCAAGGCAATCGCCGGCGCGGTATTCCGACCCTCCGGCTCCAAGAGAATATGGGCTCCCGGCGCACCAGCCACTTTTAACTCGGCCCGCACATGATGAATATATTGTTCATTGGTAACAATAACAAGGTCAGAGGCCTTCGTCAGGGGCAAAAACCGTTTCACGGTTTCAGCCAGCAGTGACTGCCGGCCATCAATTTTTAAAAACTGTTTAGGATAATTGGTACGTGACAGCGGAAATAATCGCGTTCCGCCACCGCCTGCAAGTATAATTACTTTCATATCCGGCTCCTTATCCCCTTCATAGTTCTAGCATTATATGCAACTTATGGTTTTTTTTATTCGCCCTTGCCCCCAAAGAGTCCTGCAAACGCCCATTATTATACTATTATTTTACATTATAGTATAATAATGTAATTAGTTGGGTAATTTATAATTCCCTCATTTATTTTGCCAAACAGATGGGATATAATAGTAGAGATTGATGCAAATATTGGAGGATAAATGAACCTATACTTACGTTTACTAAGATATGTACAACCCTATATTCTACGGATTGTCGTCGCGTTACTCTGTACCGGACTGGCCCAAGGAGCCAATCTATACATACCGGCTATCGTCGGCAAGCTGATCGATAAAGTTCTGGTTAGTAAAGACTTTGCCGCCCTAAATTATGTCGCACTCAGCATTGTTGTCGTCATCTTCCTGCAAGGCCTATTCTTATACGGTCAAACGTATTTTATGTCCTATGTCGCTCAAAAAGTCGTCATTGATATTCGCCGGGCTCTTTACCAGCATATGCAGCGCCTATCAATGGTCTTTTTTGAAACCCGACAAACAGGCTCCATCATGAGCTATATTACCAACGATGTCGGGGCTCTGCAAAGCGCCTTGGTCGATAACGTAATTGACCTTGTTGGCCAGTCGGTCGTCTTGTTTGGTTCTATCTTGTATATGTTTTACATTGACTGGAAGCTTTCGCTTTTGACTTTTCTCAGTTTTCCGTTCATTCTACATGCTATCAATGTTTCCGGCCGTAAATTGCGGATAAAAAGCCGAGTCTTGCAAGAACGGGCCGCCGATATTACCGCCTTTCTTCAGGAATCGCTGTCCTCAATTAAAGTCATTCAGTCCTTCGTTCAGGAAAAATACGAACTAAACCGCTTTGACATTGAAAACAACAACAATTTCCGCGCCCAAATGAAAACGGTGCAAATCTCGTCCGTCATCACCCCGATCATTAATTTTCTGTCCGCGCTAGGAGTAACGGCTATTATCTGGTACGGTGGCCGTGAAGTCCTGCATGGAGAAATCACCTCCGGTGACCTGGTCGCCTTTATCGCGCTGGCTACTAACCTTTCCAACCCGGTTAAACGGCTAAGCAGCGTCTATGGCAACATTCAACGAGCCTTGGCCGCGGCCCAGCGGGTCTTTGATGTCCTTGACCTTAAACCCGATATCACGAATTCGCCCACCGCTTTGGCCTTACCGCCTATCCAAGGCCAGGTCAAATTCCACAACGTTTCGTTTGAATACAAACCAGGAGAACCCGTTCTCGCTGACCTATCCTTCACCGCCAACCCAGGGCAAATGATTGCTCTGGTCGGCCCCAGTGGTGCGGGGAAAACCACTATCATCAACCTACTCCCCCGCTTCTATGACCCGACCGCCGGGCATATTAGCATTGACGGCCACGAAATTACCGCCGTTACTATTGAATCGCTCCGTAAACAAATCGGCATTGTTCCCCAGGAAACTACTTTGTTTAACGGAACAATTTATCAAAATATCTTGTACGGCAACCTAGACGCCACCGAAGAAGCAGTTATCGCCGCCGCCAAGGCCGCGAATGCCCATAACTTTATTACTACCATGCCGCAAGGCTATGAAACCCAAATCGGCGAACGCGGTGCCATGCTGTCCGGCGGTCAGCGCCAACGGATTTGCATCGCCCGGGCCATCTTAAAGAATCCCCGGGTGCTTATCCTTGACGAAGCCACCTCCGCCCTTGATACCGAAAGCGAAGCCTTGGTTCAACAAGCCTTAGACCAACTAATGATCGGCCGGACCTCCTTCGTCATCGCGCACCGTTTATCGACTGTACAGCAGGCCGACGTCATCCTGGTAATGGACAAAGGGCACATCGTCGAGCGCGGCAGCCATGCTGAACTGATGCAACTCGGGGGACTATACAAAAAGCTGCATAATACACAGTTTAAAAAAGGGAAACATGCGGAATAGTGAACAAAAACTAACTTCATACAGTAAAGCCGGGGCAATTTAGGCCCCGGCTTTAGCTTTAATTTTCCTATTTATTTTGCATATTTTACTACAGTATTGGCAACTAAATCCACCGCTTTCTTATTTAGTCGCAAATGCATGGGCAGAGAAATAATCCGATTACTAACTTTTGAGGCCCTGGGGCAGCTTCCTGCGGCATATTTAAACATATCGTATTCGGTATTATCTACATAATGAACCCCCGGATATATTTCACTTTCATTTAAAGCTAAGAGAAGTTCATCGCGATTGTTGACTTGAATCTGATACAAATGTCGTGAAGATTCACACCCTATTGGTATCGGCACAAGCTCAATCTTATCCAAATGCGGTTTGAATATTGCATCATACCAAACTGCCAACTGTCGCCGATATGCATTTTCCTGATCAAGATATTTTAGCTGAACTAAAGCAATCGCGGCCATAATGGAATTTCCATTATACTTATAGCCAACATATTCTACATCGTATTTCCACTTATAGGCACCCTTGTCTGCGGTGCGGGAGAATGTATCTTTATTAATCCCCAACCAAGCTTTTTTGCGGGCAATTTCATCATATTTTTCTTCCTTAAAACAGATCATCCCGGAATCAGCGGTCGGCAGATTTTTAACGGCTTGAAATGAATAGACAACTACATCGGCTTCCGCACCGGGAATACTTCCATACAACCTGGTTCCTGCCATATGGGCCCCATCTACAATAAGCTTCAGCCGATTTTCCCGGCATACTTCCACTATTTTTTCATATTGTCCAGTACTGCCACCTAAGCCTACTAAGATAACGGCCCTAGTCTTTTCGCTAATTTTGGTTTTTATATCATCCGGAGATAAGCACAGGTATTGATCGATATCAGCAAAAACTACTTTCAGCTTAGCGTAAACCGCCGCATGATTAGTAGAAATAAAGGTTAACGGCGTGGATATAATTTCATCGCCATCTTCCCAGCCATTTTGTTCTTTTAATATTTCCACTGCTAAATGAAGCCCGGCGGTGGCAGAATTCAAATAGTGCGCATGGGGTAATCCAGTATAACTTTTCCAGGCTTCTTCAATCGCAACAGTTTTAAAACCTAATCCGGTCCAACCTTTCTCTAAACATTCTTTTATTTCTTCCAAGCATTCATTTACATGAAAAGTAGGTACAAATAATTGGATCCCCATTGCAACTTCTCCTTTGAGCACAGATTACTAGCATGTCAATATTATGAACAAGGGAAGCCGAGAATATTTATTTTTTCTTCATAACCATAGTAATTAAACCCGCAGCGCTTAGCTGATCGCCTTGTTTAGAGAACCCGGCTTTTTCATACACCTTAATCGCAGAAATATTGTCGGGAAAAACCTCAAGGTAAATATTATTTAACTGAAATGTTTTAAAGCCGAATTCAGTAACTAAACAAACAGCAGCAACCGCAAACCCTTGGCCTTGAGCCGCAAGGCTGCCGATCATCAGCCGGCCAAACTCGGCTGATGATCCAGGAATGATTTTATATAAAGAAACCGCCCCTATTGGAAGATTATTAGGCAACGTTTCTAGCATGAACATCACCTCATCACTGGCAGCAGCATACTTTTCCCACCATATTTGCTGTTGTTCCGCCGAAATGATCCCGCTGTATACAAACCAGCGCCTTATGGCTGCTTGGTTACGCCAAAGCCGAAGTGTCTCTATATCACTTTGTTGGATTGGCCGCAGTCTAACCTGTAATCCATATAATATTTCAGAAGATAGCGCCATGTTAACATCCTCACTTCATTAGAGCTTGTTCATGATAGCTTTGGCTAGATGCTGAACTGTAAAATTAGCGGCGGCTTTTTTTTGCCCACTTTCAGCTATTATTTTTCTTGCGTTACTGTCTTTGAGATAATAGTCGATTTTATTGATTAAATCATCAATATCCTGGTACACAGCTACATCCGTACCGATATCCACTAATTCTGCCAACTTAGGTTTATTATCTACAAGTTCCATTGAACTTGTTCCCATAATTTCAAAGGTGCGAGTATTTACCCCCACATGCTCAGAAATATGAATATTGAGGCATATTTTAGAACGCCGATAAAGTTGTGCCACTTCCTCGGGCATAATATTTCTGTTTTGAATAAACAACTGTAAGGGATCATATTTTTGGGCAAATCTTCTTTTCTTCCAAAAATATCGTTTATCCCAGAAAACTCCTGACAAAACCAGTTTTTTATTTTCCGACTGCATGTATTCCGCCACTTGCCGTAGTACATGAATACGGTTGCCGGTCGCAGTACCCACAAAACATACATCAATGTCCTGATTTATCCCTTGCTGGGGAAAGTATATGTCAGGATCATAGCCGCCGGGACGGTAGCTACAATGTATTTTATACTTATCAAATAAGTACACTTCATCACGCGGGTCAAAAGAAAAAACTTGATCATAGTACTGAATCAACTTTTCGATATGGGGAAATCGTAAAATACTGTCAACCAGCCATAATATTAGTTGACAATGGCTGGATTTTAGCTTGTCCATTGTACTGGAGACCAAATAATCACCATTTAATACAATAATTGCATCGGGCTGATATTGGGCCGCAATAGCCAGCACCTGTTCATTCCACTTTTGGTAATACCGGTGACGCTTCTCGGTAATTCCCCAGCGCTCCATTTTTTTCACCATATAACTGCAATCATCCCAAAAATTGCGGTAAGTTTGCGTTGCGGTCTGATGTCCCAATTGTTGAACGGCTTTTGCCAAGCTTGAAGTATAATTGAAAAAATCCGGCCCGATCAAAAATATTTTCATCCTAAATTCCGCCTTCACTCTGCTTGTGAATGATTGTATTTTTCTATTTCCTGCTGAGCGATCATGCTATATTCCTGTAAAATTTTTTCTCTTACGTCTCCCGTTTGATACCGTTCCATAAGCAGCCGCTTTAGAGCCGCACTAGCTTGATATCCCGCCATCAGACACGCTAACAAAAAGCCTTGAAAACCATCCTTATAACCTTTTTGCTTGACAAAACGCTTGGTTATTTCTCGAATAACTCGCCGAACAACCCGGGCTTTATTTAACGGTTCATGAGCGTTCCAGGCATTCTCGGCCTCAATCGTCGTATAGCGATTCAGTTTTTCTACAAACTGCTCAGGATCTATATAATTAAAATGGATAAACGCACAGTCTGCTTCTGTTATTTTATAAACCCTTGCGGCGGAATCTAATTCGGCAAAGCCATGAACCTTGGTCCCATATGACATAAACTTTTGCCGAAAGAATCTCACATGTTTATCCTGCAAAGGCCCCCACCCAGTTCCAAGCATTGCATGGCCAAAAAAGTAATTACAGTGCGGGATAGATACGGCATCATATTGTCCTGATGTCATTATTTCCAGTAATTTATCCCGCAACTTTAGCGGCACCAACTCATCCGCATCAACAACCAAAACCCACTCATTAATAGCCTGCGCCAACCCAAATTTTCTAGCCGGATCAGCATACTGCAACCGTTCATGTAAAAAAATTCTATCTGTATAGGCTTGAGCTATCTCAACTGTTTTATCATCACTATGCATATCGATAATAACAATGTCGTCAGCCCACTTCACACATTCAAGACAATTTTTGATATTTTTTGCTTCATTTAAGGTATGAATTAATACTGATACCGGTACTTTCATGGTTACCATCCTCTATACGTTAAATAAATGCCGCGTCTTTGTAAACCATTTATAACCATGGTATTTAATATTATATTGCAGCTGTTTATTGCTATCATAGCTTGGCTTATAGCAAAGCAAAGAGTTATCATTTCTTAGCATATCGATAATTCTTGGCTGCGGTCTTTCTTTTACTTTAGCTGAAATAAACGGAAAATCTTCAAATAAATAATATTTTGGCCAGTTCGCCGCTTTATCCATATTTTTGTAAAATTCATTTCGCGCCTTTCTTGCTTCATAGTCACAAAGTAAAAAGTGTAAATGAAAAATATGGGAAAATGACAATTTTAAGCGAGGTCTGGAATTCATTAATTGATGGTGCACCGGATGCTCAAAGTAGCATTGTCCATCATTGCGGAAAAATCTTTGTTGATATTCGCTGTAGTGGGGGTGAGTAAGAATAAACTGCATCGGCTCAAGATTAATTAAGTTATAGCGGGGCATCAATAACGACCGATAACGCCCCCCCAGGCATTTTATGGCTTTAGGAAAGTTTTCCCCGACTACTTCATCGGCATCGAGGAAGAAAATCCATTCATATTGGCATTGTTTAATTGCAAAATTGCGTTGCGTCGAAAAATCTTCAAATTTATTAAATACTACTTTGTCTGTATATTTTCTGGCAATATCCTGAGTACCGTCATCTGAACCGGAATCAATAATAATCAGTTCATCAACATATTCGATAATAGATTCAATTGAATAACGAATAGAGCGAGCATTATTTTTTGTCAAAATAAAACTTGATAGTCTCATATGAAAATGCGCCTCACGTTTCAAGATTATTTGCAAAAATTTAATCCGCCATAAGTTTAGCTACAGCTGTTTCAACAATATTTTCATGCATGAGGCCTCAGATAGTATCAGCGGGATTCGAACATTATTATTCCCGCATTCGCTCGTTTATCGCACCAATTTAATGAAATCTTCCGCCATCCGCCGGGGGGAAAAGTCTTCATTTACTTGTTTTAAGCCAGCTTCATATTGCGTTGTTTTAGCAAAATAAGTGTCGACAAAGGTTTCCAGCGCGGCGGTCAAGGCCGCTTTGTTGCCGGTCTGGTAGGTAATGCCGATATCGTATTCGGCTAATAATTCGGGCCATACTTCATCGGCGATAACTACCGGTTTATAAAGGCCAATGGCCGTCAACAGCATGCCCGAGCCATGGTAGCGAAAGCGGGGCGCGGCATAGGGAATGATGATCGCATCCATCCCGGCGATTGTCTGTTGCCAGGTTTTACCGTATACGGCTTTTTCAAAAAAGGTAATGTTAGGCTGACTGCGATATTTGTTTTTCATGGCTTCCAGCGCAGCAAGGTCTTTCGGCTTAATGGCCACGGTTTGTAAAACCAGCTCCACTTCTTGGGTAAATTTGCAGGCGGTGAAGGCCTCCATAAAGTCTTCCACTTTTTTCTCACGCCGGTATTGGCCAAAGAAACCGATTATTAGTTTGCCGGTTTTCTTAAAGCTAGGCTGATATTCGATATCGCGCGGCAAATAGATAGCTGGTTTGATGCAATAAACATTGGGTAATTTTCTGTTCAATACATGATCAAGCATTGAAACTACAGCAATTTTAATGTTTTTATAGCTGACTAATTTTTCGACTTCGCGGAAAAAATGCGGACCTTCTTCGGGGGTTACGCCGATAACACAAAAAATCACAGGTACCGGAGATCGCCTCAATATACTACGATTTAGCGATCGTAACGAACGATAGGTCGCGGTGGGAAAGATAACGGCGTCGAACTTCCCGGCTACCGCTTGCCGGTAGAGGCTTTTAAACCAGCGCAGACGATTTACTTCCCGTTTGGCTGACAGCCAGATTTTTTTTAAGCCAGTGACCCCAACATAGGACACCCCTTCCCCCGGAAGATGGTTGACAGGTATGCCATAGTCAAAGGTTATTGGTGCGCCTTCCGGAACATATAGTTCTACCGCATGGCCCAAGGCCAATAATTCTTCGATGATCTGCCGGTCATGTTCAACTTCATGACCGCCGGAGCCAACGATGGCCTCCATGATTGCGATTTTCATTTTGGACCTCCGCTTATATGGATTAGTTATAAGACGTGAACAATGTTACGTCTCAATGAACCCGCCTAGCCATCAACGGGACGTTTTCCAAACTACCCAATAATTTCCTCTTATTGCTACACTGCCAGCCAACACAGCATTTATCCAAAAACATACATGAATTGAAGCAGTTTATAATGTTAGCATTTTCCTCATTTATTTTTCTAAATAAGTATGTTCACTATAAAAAGCAGTATCTACCCAATATAATTTGAAGTAACCAATTAAACTATGCACAAAACGTTCATCGGCACCAATATAAAAATACGTTTATTAAACCTCAACCAAACTCTTGGTTTAATAAACGTATTTTTATATAAACGCAGTGGATAAATATTCATCTTTTATAGGTTTTTTAATGTCTACTGAACAGATACTTATTAATTAATAAAATTGCAAATTACTGATTTAGCCACTTCCATTCCAAATACCGTACGGAATTATCCGAATATCATATGGTTAGAATATTGTTAGTTACAGGCCATTTTGGGGATGGCTCTTTTTCAGCTCTGGTTAATTTCGACAACCATCGCCTTGTACAGAGGTTGGAGGGCTACAAGAATACTTCGGTGGGCATTGAGCGGGTATCCTTCAATCGCCGTTATTTCTTCCGTTGAATAATCTGCAGTATATTTCACTAGGAGCAGCGATTGGCGACTTTCGGAGGCTGAATCTTGGGATGTTCTGCTGAAGTTGGTCCCAACCCGCCAGGTTCCGCAAGTGGTGGTTCTTCATTCAGTTGGGTATCATCTTGGAACGTGCCCCAGTATTCACCGTCTATTTTTACTTCAAGAGCCAAGCTGAACAAGTTAATTTACATACCAGCTTGGCAGAATATTAAAAGATTATCTCAGCAATCATTTCCTGGTTAGGGCAGGCTTAAGCCAACTGATGAAGCATTACGCAAGACCCAACGCAAAATAAAAAAACTGGAAAATGAGATCGCTATTTTAAAGCAAGCAACAGTATACTTCACACAAAAAATTTAAATAAATTGTGTCCGTTAAATCGGCGAAAGTACAACGATTTGTTGAGACGCTATAATAAGGAGCTAACAATTGCAGTTAACTCCCTTTTAACAAAATTTTTATATGAATGGTACATTTTTATAAAAGAACTGTTTATAAAGCAACATCGGGAACATTACTTTATTATTCCATAGGGAGGTCTTTAATTCTTCTAGCTGGTACACCAGCATAAAGACCGTTTGGTTCACAATCTCGATTTACTACAGCACCAGCACCTATAATACAACCATCTCCAATCGTAACTCCTGGCATAATAAAGACTTTAGCACCAATCCAAACACCATTGCCAACGGAGATTAGTTTAGATACTACATTTCCAGCGCGCCTATCAGGTCCTCCTATTATATGTTCTGGAGAAACCATTAAAACATCATAGCCCAATTGACAATTAGAGCCTATTTTTATCGGTCCTTCAAAAGTACAGCCACAATTAACAAAAGTATTTTCACCTATTTCAACTTGTTTATTGATAAAATAGCATTTAGAGTTTATTTTCCATGCCTTTATATTCATTCCATATAATCTATATAATCGACATCTGATTCCCCTAGTTGTAAGTACAGAGGCAGCAATATAATTTACTAAAAGATCGCGTATTGGCCGTTGTAACTTCTGTATCATGTAAAATCCCCCATTTATTTAGTATATTTGTTGTAATGATGCAGTATCTCTAACTAATAAGTGGAATAAATATCGAAGCGCTTATTACTTGAGGGTTTATCAATATAAACTGCTGAAAATTTAGGGATTCATCATTAGCCACTCACTTTAAGGAAGATAAGAGTGTATTGCTATCTAAACTCATCTCTATTCGATTTAATTCTTCCTTTGTTATTTTAAACACCATTTCAGGAGTAACTCCGTTATTACAAAGGCGAGTAGAACAAGCTGTGATTCCTTCGTTGCGGCAACCGATACATGGCAAATTAAGAGAAACTACACGACAATTTTTTTTCTTTGGAGCCCAGCGGGAAGGAAAGTCGTTACTGAATAATGCAATTTGAGGTGCGTCAATCGCTCCCGCAACATGCATCGTTCCACTATCTGGCCCAATACATAGTTTAGCCCGTCTTAAAAATTCTACCATTTCACCAAAAGATGTTTTGCCAACGAGGTTAATCCCTCCTATTTTTTGTGACTCTCCTATTTTTGACGGTGGACCTAATATTATAACAGGTATATGTAAATTATTTTGAATCAAATTGACTAATTTTCTAGCGTGTTCAAGTGGCCAATTACGTGGCTCAAAACTAGTAAAGGGTGATAAACAAATATATTGATCAGTTGACAATAATCCGTTGTCTTGCATTAACTGATTTACCTTTTGAATTTCTTTTTCATTAGGTAGAGTAACATCTATATTTTCCGTATCCGCAGCTATTGGGATATTTAATGCATAACTAAGTGCGTTATTAATAGTATCAGCAGCATAGTTCTGCGTATCTAGAACCCATTTTTTAATATGCCGATTTGCAAACTTTGCGGATGAATGTTTTCTACTTGTTTTATCCTTAAATTCTTTTGATGTTAATCTGACACTAATATGTGGATGGCATAGTATTTTTGTTAGTAGAATTAATCGAGAATTCCAATCTGCAACAAAAATGTAATCCTGATTTGCCAAAGGGAAAACTAAACGTATGTTCTTAAAAAAATTGCCACGGTCAAATGGGTAAACATTATCAATATAAGATAAACCTTTTAATACATGATGGTTAACTGTTTTAGTTATGAATGAAATAGTACAATCTGGATATAACTGTTTGATTTTTCTTAGCGAGGGGGTAAACAAAATTGTATCACCTAATCCGGCGTAACTATAGATTAATATTCGTTTTCTACTCAGCACCTACATCTCCTCCGGTATCTGTTTTAAAATTTGTTGTCTTTCCTCCAATAAATAATATTAAACTCCTGCAATATAAAAAATTAAACAGCGGTAATTATCCAACTACTTGATACTATATAATTCTTCTTTTACGGCCTGAAAAACGATATCTGACGTAATACCTCTATTACACTGCAAGGTAGGACATTTTCTTGCCACCTCATCACCACACGGAGAGCACAGCAGGTTCAAAGAAATTACCTTACAATTTTTCTTGGGAGCCCATCGGCTTGGTATATCTTTACTAAAAAGAGCAATTGATGGGGTTTTAACAGCAGCAGCAATATGAACAGGACCACTATCCGGACCAATAAATAACTTCGCCCGCTTTATAATTTCAATCATCTGCAATAAGGTTGTTTTTCCAACTAAATTACCCTTATCAAGGCTAGCGGAGTCAGGATAGTCTTTGGGACCGCCAACTATTACTATAGGAATACCATAATTTTTATTATTTAACTCAATAAGTTCCTTCACATATGCAATAGACCAGTTTCTCTCTAAAGCACCAGTAAATGGTGCTATGCAAATATAAGCGTCTCCCTGATTTATTCCTACTAAATTTAATAATGTATCAACTATTGATACATCCGCTGAGCCCGGTAAAGCCACGTCAAGTTCTTCGGTATTTGCCTTAATATCAATGCCCAGTGCAAGACTAATGCCATCATTCACAACATCTGCAGCATATTTAGCTGTACTTAGAACCCACTCTTTGATATGACGCTCAAAAAGCTTTTCCGAACGATGATTTGGTCTAGTTATCCCACTAATATGAGGAACTTTTAGCCAATAGGCTATCGTTGCTAATTGAGGTTGCCAATCAGTAAAAATAACATAATCTTGCTGAATGAGCTTAGGAATAATTTTTAGTTTATCTAAGATATTTTTTCTTTCAAGAGTATAAACATGGTCAATATAAGGCAATCCCGCCAAAGAATCTCTATTTACAGGTTTAGTAATAAAAGAAATTGTGCATTTAGGATATTGTTGTTTTATTTTTCGTAACGTAGGAGTAAACATAATAGCGTCGCCTAAACCAGCACAGTTACATACTAAAATTTTTTTATTGTTTAACATCGTATTCTTCCTTGTGTTTTAGTAATCTTTGTTATTTTACTGTTCCAGCTTTAACTAACCTTTATAATCAATCTCCCTTAAATTCTTAACCGTTGCCGCTAATACCTGATGCGGGGTAATTCCCCTCATGCACTCCCAGGATTTACAGTTACGGGCGGTTTCATTATCACAAGGAGCACAAGGCAAGTTTAACGTTACAACACTACTAGCTTTCGGTGCCCACCGTGATGGTAGGTCTCTACTAAATAATGCAATACATGGCGTTCCCACCGCTCCGGCAATGTGCATCGGACCACTATCCGGACCAATAAAGAGCTTGGCTCTTTTTATAATTTCCACCATTTCTAAAACTGAGGTCTTACCAATTGTCAATTCTGATTTATCCGGGGGACCAATAACTACTACCGGCTTATCAACCATTTTAATGAAGTCTTGATAATACGGCCATTCACGTTCCGGCGCGCCGGCAAATGGGGCAATACAAATATAATCGTTTAGACCATTTAGTAAATAGTCTACTTTCTCTTTATCGCTATCCGAAGGCTGTGATATATCAATCGTTGGCTCTATATTAATGTTAATCCCTAATGCTTCAGAAAAGATGAGTGCATTGGTCTTAGCAGCGTAGTTTGTCGATTTCATTACATTATGACTAAGCGATTTAGTTAAAAGCTTATTAAAAAAATGATTTTCTTTGGGTATACCTGTTTTATTTTTTACGCCGAATAAAGCAGACACCGCTAATATTTGCGGCTGCCAGTCAGTGAATAATATATAATCCTGACTAATGGCATGTTTAAAGGCTTCCATCTTTCCCAACGTTTTACCACGCTTTATGGTAATAACCTTGTCTAAATAAGGAAGTCCACTTATTGCAGCTTTATATTTATCATTGCAAAGAAAGGTTAATGTACATTGAGGATATAACTCTTTGATTTTTCGCAATGTTGGAGTAAACATTAACAAGTCACCGACCCCAGCACAGCTGGAAACCAATATTTTTTTACCATTCAGCATTTGTTACACCTCTAATACTTCACCCTATTTATTTTAATCTACCAATTGAGCTACCGCCTGTTCAACGTCGTCCACGCTAATGTTGTTCATGCAGTGATGCTCGGGACAGGCATCGGCGGGGATTGAGCAGGGGCTGCAGGTTAGACCGGCGTGAACGGTCCGATAGTTATTATTAAGCGGATGCCAGCGATCCGGGGTTGTGCAGCCATAGATGGTGACGATGGGTACTTCGGTGGTTGAGGCAATATGGACAGCGCCGGTACAGACTGATATAAATAAGTGCGTTTGCATAAATAGAGCCCGTAAGTCGACCAGGCTGGTTTGGCCACAGAAGTTGGCAACCGGGACTTGCGAAGCGATTACGATTTTCTCCGCATAATCATGGTCGCCGGGCGCGCCAATAATATAAAAGGCACTATTAGGATATCTCACGTTCAAGCGGTCGATGAGCTGAACAAATTTTTCCCGTGGCCAGTCTTTTAAGGGAAATGTGCCTTTGACACATAGGGCAATGCGGTTTTCATGGGCCGGCAGTTGGTTTATTAGGTGGCGTACTTTCTCTCTATGGGGTTCTCTGACCGTGGCCATAGAGAGTGGCGCGGTGTCGTTAAGGCCGGTAATTTGCTGGACAATGGATTGCATCATTTCGGCCTGATGAGACCGGTCAAGGTCACAGTCCGGCGAGTAAACAGCAGTGTACATTTTTCGCCGCCAATAGTTTAGGTGCTTAAAAACATTGTCGGCGCCGATTCGCACCGGAATTCCGGCAACCCAGGCTAAGATGGCAGAACGATCTTTGCCATCAATAGATATACATAGATCAAATTTTCTGTTCTTAAGTTCTTGGGCAAATTCTAAGATCCCCTTAACCGAGGTTTTCTTGGATTTATAGTCGGCAATTATTACAGCATCTATATAGGGGTTGTCTTCTACTACTTCCCGGGAAACGGGACGAACCATAACCGTAATCTTGGCCTCAGGATAGGCTTTTCTTAGGAGTCCGATGGCACCGGTGGACAGAACAACATCGCCGGTATTGCACAGGGCTTGAACTAATATGTTTTTAAACATTATTGTTCCCGCTTTCAGCCGGCCGTTGATTAAGATATTCTGCCAAAGCTTCTTGCCACGGTCTAAATGGATCGCCAACCGTCAGCCGCAACAGGTAGTTATCGAGGACCGAATGGGCCGGGCGTTTGGCCGGGCGGGGAAATTCTTCGGTGGTAACCGGAATAACTTCGACTTTTTTACCGGCTTGACGAAATATTTCCCGGGCAAATTCATACCAGGAGCATTGGCCCTGGCAGGTAGCATGGTAGGTGCCGTAAGCATCACTATGTAAAAGTTCAAATATCACGTGAGTCAGGTCAACGGTGGAGGTTGGTGTGCCCACTTGGTCGTGGACTACCCGCAGCACATCGTTAGTACCGGCCAGCTTGAGCATAGTCCGGACGAAGTTATTGCCTTCACCATATAGCCAAGCGGTACGCAGGATGTAATGACGGCCAAGAATTTGGCGGACTAGTTCTTCGCCTTGCCATTTGGTACGGCCATAGACGGTTTGCGGATTAGCGGTATCTGTTTCCTGGTATGGGGTCGGTTTGGTCCCGTCAAAGACATAGTCAGTGCTTACATAAACCATACGGGCCCCGGTCTCAAGGCACCCGGCCGCAAGGTTCTGGGCCCCAACAACGTTAACCCGGAACGCTCCGTCAATATCCTGTTCGGCACCGTCTACGTTGGTGTAGGCAGCACAGTGGATAACGGCCTGGGGCATAGTCTGGCGCATAAATTTTGCTACAGCCCGGCCATTAGTTATGTCCAGGGTATCGTAGTCGGTTAAAATCAGTTCATGCTCCGCCCCTTGGCGGGCAACTTCGTGGCCAAGCTGACCGTTGGACCCGGTAACTAATATCTTCATGACCACTACTCCTTAAATTTCGGCAGCCGCTCCGCCGGAATATCTTTCAGCCTTGGATATACTTGATCTTTTTCGGACAGTACAGCTCCGGTTACCGGCCACTCGATACCAATGTCGGGGTCATTCCACATAACGCCGCCCTCTGCCGAGGGAGTATAGACATCAGTGCATTTATAGGTAAAGTAAGCGGTTGGGCTGACTACCGCAAAGCCATGAGCAAAACCAGGCGGAATCCAAAGCTGGCGATGATTATCCCCGGATAGGCTAACCCCGACCCATTGACCAAAGGTCGGTGAACCGACCCGGATATCAACCGCGACATCGTACACTTCGCCGCTAATTACCGATACCAGTTTACCTTGAGCATGCGGCTGTTGATAATGGAGCCCTCGTAGTACACCCTGTGAGGAAAAGGAAACATTGTCCTGAACGAAGGGCCCGGTTATTCCTAAGCTGGTGTACCTATCTTGTTGCCAAGTTTCAAAGAAAAAACCCCGTTCGTCGCCAAATACTTTTGGCTCAACAATTAACACGCCAGGAAGTTTGGTTTCATAAACTTTCATTTTTTCCGCTCCTGTCAATTTTTAATATGTAGGTCCAACAATGAGGATTCCTCCGCCGCAATCTGCAGTAAGTACTCGCCATAGGCGTTCTTTTTCATGACTTCGCCTAACGCGGTTAAATCAGCACGGGAGATGTAGCCCATCCGATAGGCAATTTCCTCGGGGCAGGCAACCATTAAGCCTTGCCGTTCTTGGATTGTAGCAATGTAATTGGAGGCTTGCAATAAGGAATCGTAGGTTCCGGTATCAAGCCAAGCATAGCCCCGGCCCAGGGTTTCGACGTTCAGGGTGTTTTGTGCCAGATACAGCTGGTTTAAATCAGTAATTTCCAATTCACCACGGGGCGACGGTTTAAGGCTTTTGGCCAGTTCAACAACTTGTTGATCATAAAAGTATAGTCCGGTCACGGCAAAATTTGATTTTGGGTGAGCCGGTTTTTCTTCCAGGCTGACGGCCTGACCACTCACATCGAATTCGACTACGCCATAGCGTTCGGGATCTTTTACCCAGTAGGCAAACACTGTTGCCCCGCTGTCTTTTTGGGCAGCAGTCTGAAGTTTTTCGCTGAAACCATAGCCATAGAAAATATTATCCCCTAACACCAACGCACAGCTTTCGTTAGCAATAAATTTTTCACCAATTAAGAAGGCTTGCGCTAACCCATCGGGACTGGGCTGAATCGCGTAGGAAAGGTTAATGCCCCACTGCTCGCCAGTACCTAACAGTTTGGTAAAGCCGGCTTGATCTTCGGGGGTGGTGATGATTAAGATATCTTTTAGCCCCGCCAGCATCAGAGTTGTCAAGGGATAGTAGATCATTGGCTTGTCGTATACTGATACTAGTTGTTTACTGATTGCCTTGGTAATTGGAAATAGCCGAGTACCCGAGCCCCCGGCTAAAATAATACCTTTTTTCACTATTCTGGCTCCTTCCTACACCCCGGTACCTAAGCGTTCGCGGCGGTAACTGCCGTCAGTAACCCGTCGACACCAAACCTGATTGTTAAGATACCAAGCCACGGTTTTTTGAATCCCGGTTTCAAAGGTTTCCTGCGGCAGCCAGCCTAGCTCTGCCTGCATTTTGGCAGCATCAATGGCATAGCGGAGGTCATGACCGGGGCGGTCTTTGACATAGGTTATTTGGTCCCGGTAGCTTTGGCCGTTAGGTTTGGGCTGTTTGACATCTAAGATGTCGCAAATCGTCCGAACAATCTCAATATTGGTTTTTTCATTATGCCCGCCAATATTATATTTTTCGCCAACTACGCCTTTTTTCAGCACCGTTAAGATGCCCCGGCAATGATCGTCGACATAGAGCCAGTCACGTACATTTTCGCCAGTGCCATATACCGGCAAGGGTTTACCTTCCAGGGCGTTTAGAATCATCAGCGGAATGAGTTTCTCCGGAAATTGGTACGGACCATAGTTATTGGAGCAGTTAGTAATAAGTATCGGCAAGCCATAGGTATGGTGATAGGCCCGGACCAGGTGATCGGAAGAAGCTTTGGAGGCCGAATACGGTGAATTGGGCGCGTAGGGCGTTTGTTCGGTGAAAAAGCCGGTTGAGCCTAAGCTGCCGTATACTTCATCAGTGGATATATGTAAGAATCTAAAAGTTGCTTTGCTGCCTGTGTCCAGCCCGTGGTAATACTTCCGGGCTGCTTCTAATAATGAAAAAGTGCCATTAATATTGGTCTCAATAAACGCCGCCGGTCCATCGATCGACCGATCCACATGGGACTCCGCGGCAAAATGGACGATTTGGTCTGGGTGATACTTAGCTAGGAGTTGATCCACCAGCATAGTATCACCAATGTCCCCATGAATAAAGGTATAGCGGCTATTGGTTTCCACATCAGTAAGCGAATCCAGATTTCCGGCATAGGTCAGCTTATCCAGGTTAATAATTTGTACCTCCGCCTCGGCTAGCGCCAATCTGATAAAGTTGCTGCCGATAAAACCAGCCCCACCAGTAACAAGAATTTTACCCATAAAAATTCTCCTTTTTTATCTTGATCTTCCTACCTCTATTAATTATGTATAATGACTTAAAGATTAAAGTCCCACCAATGACCTGGTTCTGGTTACTAAACTCCTGGTATGATAGAGAAACGCTTCGTAACGCTGCCGATTCCACGCCGGGGTGGCTGACTTATGCCGGAATAAATTTTCTTCCGCCAACAACATTGCTGAGATTTTAGGCTCAATACCCTCTATTACTTCCGCAGTAATATTGGGATAGTCTTCAAACAGATATGCTTCCGGATAGCCTGAGCCCGGTTCAATACCATTATAGTAATCTACTTTAGCCTTTCTGGACTGATAGGAATTAAAGAGAAAATCCAGATGAAAAAAATGGGTTACGGCACATTTTAAGCGGGGCTGGTAATTTCCCAGTTTATGGTGGACTGGGTCCCAAAAGTAACTTTTACCATCATTGCGAAAGCACCGCGTCTGCCAGTTTAGATAATGCGGTTTGGTTGTCATAAAAATCAATGGATCTATATCAATTAAATTATAGCGTGGTAAAGCGATAGATCGATACCGACCGGTAAGATATTTACGAATTTCGACAAAATTAGCACCAACCAGTTCATCAGCGTCAAGCATGATAATCCATTCGCCGTTGCAACATTTAGCCGCAAAATTTCGCTGAGCCGCAAAATTCTCAAATTCATTAAAATAAATTTTATCGGTATACTCTGCCGCGATATTTCTCGTGCCATCGGTGGCTCCTGAGTCTACAATAACTAGTTCGTCTACTTGTTTGTATAGGCTTTCAATAGTGTAACGAATCGTGCGTGCATTGTTCTTTACTAAAATGCATCCCGATAACTGCACTATTCCTTTCAACCTCCCCTGCTATTCTCCCATAATTCGGATATATTTTTGTGTGGCTTCATATATGTTGTCGCCATCAAATAAAAATCCTTTAACGCCAGCAGCCTCAGCTGCCGCTACATCTCTTTTGTTATCACCAATCAACAAAGAATTCGCTATTTCGACAGGCCATTCCTGCATTGCTTGGAAAATTAATCCGGGCTGAGGTTTACGGCAAGCACAGGCTTTACGGTAGGTGGCGTTTCCTGCTTCCGGATGATGCGGACAGTAATAAAAGGCATCAATATGAGCACCATGCCGGGCCAACTCTTCATTGATCCACTGATGTAGGGCTTTTATGTCTGATTCTTGATAAAAGCCCCGGGCGACGCCGCTTTGGTTGGTGACAACAAAGGTATAATAGCCTTTATCATTAAAGTATTTTACGGTCTCTATCGCGCCGCTGTTCCATTCAAAATCCTGCTCTCGGTAGACATATTCTCGGTCGACATTAAGCACGCCGTCCCGGTCAAAAAATACTGCGGGACGCGGTTCTAATACACTGGCTCCAGCTGCGGTGATTACCGCATCACTTACTGTTTCTGGCTTAATATTCTTCATACAGGAATGATGGTCACAGTTGTGCTGGCCACAGGGGCGGCAGGCTACGCCGGGAGCGGTAAGGACCACTGCCGCTTTGGCATAGGGGCCAAACCCAACTTCGTTGGAGGAGCCAAAAATGGCAACGACAGCAGCTTTTTGGGCTACGGCTACATGCATTGGCCCCGAGTCATTTGTCAGAAATACCGCACACTTTTTGATAAGGGCCCCCAGTTCCAGTAAGTCCAGTTTGCCGGTAAATACCGCAATTCTCGAATGCTGGCCATGTTTCATAAGTCCCAGTATTTGATTAACGTTGTCGATATCCATCGTACCGCCAAAGAAGGCTAGCCCGTAACCTTCTTCCAATAGTTTGTCGCCTACAGCGGCAAACCCGGCTGGGGTCCAGCGCTTGGTGGGCCAGCTGGCGCCGGTGTTAAAGCCAACTACTTTGAAGGGTTGCTGGCCAAAGGCACTAAACCAGCGCGCGGCGGCTTTTTCTTCGGTAGCTTGATCCTGCCACATTTCCAGGCCATGGTCTACCGGGGGTATGCCCAGTACAGTTTCTAATAGTTCTAAATGCTCTTTGGCTTGGTGAGGAATCTCCGGATCGTTTTTTAGTTTATGGTCAAAGTTTTTATTATTTAAGAGATCATCAAAAAAGATGCCAAAGCCTGGCGACGAGTAGCCGATGATTCTTTTACCGGCACTAAAGGCCGCCAGGGCCGAGGCCCGTTCATTGGCATGGAGATTGATCACTAAGTCAAATTTGCGCCGCCTGATAGCCAGGATTAATTTGAGGTAGTTGCTCAATTTGTTGTGATAGCCTTTTTTATCTACGGAAATAAGTTCGTCAATATTTTTATTATATTTAACTAATCCGTCAATTTTTGCATCAGCCAACAGCGCGATATGGGCCTGGGGGTAATTCGCCCGAAGCGTAGTAAGCACGGGTGTTGCCAACAGTAAGTCGCCAATGTGCAGCATATTAATTACTAAAATGTTTTTATACATACGAACCTTCTTCCTACCACAAACTATTTATCTGGGCAAATAGCCATTATTTTCGTCAAGGTAACGGCAGTATTCGCCAACGGCGGTTTCCAGCGCGGTGAACGGACGACTATAGCCGGCGTTAACCAGTTTCCCATGGTCCGCCTGTGTAAAGCTCTGGTATTTGCCTCGCAAGGTTTCCGGGAAATCAATGTATTGCAGTTCTCCTTTACCATAAGCGGTAATAAGCGCGCGGGCCACCTCATTAAACGAATGGGCTTGGCCAGTGCCGCAATTGAACACGCCGCTGACTTCGGGATGTTCAAATAGGAATAGGTTAACGGCAACAATGTCTTTTACGTAGATGAAGTCCCGTCGTTGCTCACCGTCGGCATAGCCATTAATGCCTTTGAATAGTTTAACTAGTCCGGTATTTTTTAGCTGATGATACAACTGGTACACAATGGAGGCCATTCTGCCTTTATGATTTTCTTGCGGGCCATAGACGTTGAAGTACCTTAGACCGGCTACTTGGCTATTGGCCGCAGGCAGAATTCTCCGGACATACCGGTCAAATTGCAGTTTGGAAAAAGCATATACATTCAGCGCCCCTTCACAGGCCTCTTCTTCTCTGAAGCCGCCTTGGCCACTGCCGTATACCGAGGCTGATGAGGCATACATAAACGGCGTTCTTTTTCTCAGGCTAAGGTGGAGCAGTTCGCGGCTATATTCGTAGTTATTAGCCATCATATATTTTGCGTTATACTCCATAGTGTCTGAGCATGCACCGATATGGAAAATTGCCTCAATTTTTTCTTGGTCATATTTTCCGGCTTTGACGTCGGCAAGATAATCATTTTTATCCACATAGTCTTTAATATCCAGGGCCAATAAATTTTTGTATTTTTCGCCTGAGCCCATATTATCGACTACGAGAATGTCATTATAGCCTTTTTCATTAAGACCTTTTACCAGGTTGCTACCGATAAATCCAGCTCCACCAGTTACAATAATCATGCTAATTCCTGCCCCTCTATTCTGTCTTCATGATAATGCTTTACTGCCGCGAGAATTTCACTGCGTTTTACGGCATAAGTCCCAATCTTTCCGACCACAATCCCCGCCGCAAGATTAGCGAGGTTCGCCGCATCAGCCAGGGCCAAGCCGCCCGCCAAGGCGGCCCCCAATACGGCCACTACGGTATCGCCAGCTCCGGAAACATCAAAAACTTCTTGCGCATAGGTGGATATATGGGTCGACTGGGTATCGTTAATAATGCTTAAACCTTTTTCCGACCGGGTAGCGATAATTGTTTCCAGATTAAACCGTTTGCGCAGTTTATCGGCCAGTAATTTAACACGCCGGTCATCATTGGCAATTTCTTCTTTGGCGGCTTCGCCGAGTTCTTTGAGGTTCGGGGTAATAAGGGCTGCGCCGCTATATTTTTTCCAGTTTGAACCTTTGGGATCAACGATGAGTGGTATTTTGAGTCTGGTACATTCTTTAATCACATTCTGGCACAGCGCGGGAGTACAGACGCCTTTAGCATAGTCGGATATAATTACCGCCTGGACGTTGCCGTCAGCAATTTCCTTATTTACATATTGCTTTAGTTTATTTTCGATTTTTTTATTTAACGGACTATTATCTTCAAAGTCCAGTCTAATCATTTGCTGATGGCCGCCCAACACCCGCAGTTTGGTTATTGTCGGCCGTTGATCGGCAACAAGACCATGGTAGGTAATCCCGGCTTGGTCAAGTAAGCGGCACAGTTCGTTATTGTTCTGATCGTCACCGACTACTCCGACCAAGCCTGTTTTGGCCCCGATAAGTGCCAGATTATTGGCAACATTAGCCGCCCCGCCTAGGGTTGAGTGTTCTTCCAGAACTCGCGTCACCGGAACCGGGGCTTCCGGCGATATCCGCTTGACTTCGCCAAAATAGTAGCGATCCAGCATACAATCTCCGATCACGAGCACGTTTACACTTGTTATGTCTTGTTCTAAAAACTCTAGAACTTTTGCTAAATTATTAAACACTTTCGGCCTCCGCATCCACCAGTTGACAGACAATATGGCCGATTAAAATATGAGTTTCTTGAATCCGCGCGGTGACCTTGGCCGGAACGGAAATACACAGGTGACATAGCTCGGCCATTTTCCCCCCGCCGCAGCCGGTCATTCCTACAGTTATTGCCCCGGCCACTTTAGCCGCTTCCAGTGCGGTTACTACATTCAGGCTGTTGCCTGAGGTGGAGAGTCCGACTACCACATCCCCCGGTTTTACCAAGGCCTCAACTTGACGAGAAAATACTTTGTCAAAACCATAATCGTTGCCGACCGCCGTTAGTATCGAGGTGTCGGTGGTAAGCGCAACCGAAGCCAGACCTTTCCGTTCTTTTTGAAATCGGCCGACAAATTCAGCGGCCAGATGTTGGCTGTCCGCGGCACTGCCGCCATTTCCCATGAAAAAGACGGTGTTACCGTTAGCCAAGGCTTGGCGAACATTTTGAGCAAATTCGGCAATTGCCGGTTTCAAACTTCGTTCGGTTTCTTCAATAGTTTGTATATGTTCGCTAAATATTTGGTGTAAAGTAACCATCTTCTTTTCGTTATTCACCCACTACTCCCCCTCAACGATATGCAATATTTCTTTATCTAATAAGGCCAACTAACTCACTAACAAATTTTTTCGGTGAAAAATCTGCATTGGCCGTAATTAACGCATTTTCACAGATATCTACTTTACTGGAATATGTATTTACGAAGGTTTCGAGAGCTGTCTTAAGGCCGCCTTCTGTCCCGCTGGCAAACGCCACGCCAAGGTCATATTGCGCTAATATTTCCGGATTAATAACGGAGCTTACAACCACCGGCTTGAAATAGCCAATAGCAGTAAACAGCATCGCCGACCAATGATATCGATACCGTTCGGCGTCGTAGGGCATTATCAAGGCATCTACTCCGGCGATGGCTTCCTGCCATTCCCGGCCAATCAGACCTTTATGAAGAAAGCTAATATTTTTATGGTCTTGGTATTTCTGGATTAACCGTTCAAAGTCACTGGCATCATCCGGGTGTACAGTAGCGCCTTGGACCGCCAGTTCTACCGCCTGAGTAAATTTACAAGTCAAAAAGGTTTTGAGGAAACCTTCCAGATTCTTTTCCCGGCGGTACTGGCCAAAAAAGCCTAGCCGGAGTACGCCGTCCTTTTTTAAAGCCGGCTGATAATCAAGATCCCTGGGAGTAAACACTGGCGGTTTTCTATAATATATATTAGAAAAATCCGCATCTTGCCCCTCTTTATCCAGGGTAAGGACCACCATTTTTATGTTGGCATTACCCGTTAACTGTTTTGCTTCCCGATAAAATGAGGGAGCTTCTTCCGGGTTGATCCCATGGAGGATAAAGATGACCGGCACCGGCGAATTTTTTAGCGGATTAAATTTCAGAGCCCGAAGATACCGATAGGTGGAGGTTGGCACAATAACAGCGTCAAATTCGCCCTGGTTAGCAGCGGTATAAGTTGCCCTAAACCAACGCTGACGGTTAATTTCTTTGACTGCTGATACCGCTAGCTTACGGAGGCCTCGTACTCCCTGGTACGATCTACTGGCCCCTGGTAGATAGCGTACTGGTACTTGATAGTCAAATTTGAAGGTAAACTGTTCTGGAACATAGAAATATGGCTGATGGCCCAGGCCGGTAAGTTCTTCCGTCAAAATTCGATCAAAATCTACTTCATGTCCACCATCGGTGATTATCGACTCCATAATTGCAATTTTCATTTTTTGTCCCACGCTTCCTGGTAATAATATAGCTTGACGTATTTTGTCATGGTGTAAAAAAAGTGAAATACCGCCATAATAAAACCAAGTTTGCCATCACGCCAGCCGGATTGTAAAATATATACTTTTATAAAGGCCCACCAAGGCCGTAAGGTAATATGTACTAGGCTGGAGCGTTTGCCCTGTTCCCATGACTTTTGGGCCATTAGGCTGGTATAGTTGTTAAATTTGTTAAAGTATCTTGTCCAATCGTCATAGGTATAGTGAATCATTACGCTTTTTAGTTTTTGTATGGGAATCGTCACATGAGCTGCTTCGTGAACAACGCCTGACCAAGTGATTGTATTTCTGGGATACAACCGTAAAGAGAAGTCCGGGCGAAAACCGCCATGTTTCATTCGCTGATGAAAAACATAATTTTGTCGTAAAATTTGATACGCCAACGGTTCATTTTTGTCAACTACCGCCCGCATTTCTGCCGCTAGTTCCGGGGTTATTCGTTCATCGGCGTCGAGGAACATAACCCATTCGGCGTCGGTCTGGGTCAAGGCAAAGTTACGTTGGGCCGCAAAGCCATCCGCCATTGGGCGGACCGCGATTTTTGCCCCGAGGCTTGTTGCAATTTCCTCGGTACGGTCGGTACTGCCGGAATCAATGACAACTATTTCATCAGCAAATGCCGCACTGTTTATGCACTCTTCAATATGGGGTTCTTCGTTGTAGGTCAATATTAACACCGCAAGTTTTACCATCGCGTCCTCCACCAACAGTATTTACCTATCAGCCAGCATTTTTACCGCTGCCTGAACCACCTTATCCGCCGTTAAACTATTCATGCAAAGATGGTTATTGTCACACTTCCAGTTATTACAGGGCCAACACGCCACCTTGTTATGCAACACGATGTCCCGCGGTCCCCGCGGCCCCCACACCCGATAGTCGGAGCGACCAACTAAACTCAAAATCGGTGTGCCTACCGCCCCCGCAATGTGCATCGGCCCCGTATCAACTGTTATCATTATGTCTGCTATTTTTATGAGTGCGGCGAGTTCTTCTATTGACAGGGCACCTGCCAGTATCTCAATTTTAGCTCCCGACATTTCTTTTACTTGTTCTAATAAGTTTTTTTCAGCGTTGCCGCCTATCAATATGCATCTAGCTTTTCCGGCTAAGTGACGAACTGTTTCGGCATTTCCCTCTACGGTCCAACAATTTAAAGGATTGCGACCAAAGGGACAGATTATAATCAGCGGTTGGTTTTCCTCTAATACTAGCTTTTCCCGAACCCGGTTAATTACTTCCGGAGTAATTTTTAACTCAAGCCGAGCATCTTCTGCCTCTATGCCAATCGGTTTTAATAAGCTCAAATAGTTTTCTGTCTCATGGCGGATCTCGCTTCGCGCCGAGCTTGCCACATGGGTCAAAAACATTGCCGCATGTTGGGCATCATAGCCAAGCCGGTTATGCGCACCGGAAGCCCAGGCTACTGCGGCACCGCGCAGGGCAAAGTTCATGGCTACGGCCAAATCGTATTTTTGTGTTCTAAGTTTCTTTATCAGTTGCCACAATTTCAATATGTTTTTATGTTGACCGCGTTTATCATATTCAAGCACCGTATCTACATAAGGAATCAGCTTTGCCACCGGCACCGTTACCGGCACTGTCAGCATGTCAATTCTGGCTTCCGGATAGGTTTCTTTTAGTGCCCGGATAGCTGGCACCGACAAAATGACATCACCGATGAATGCAAGGTTTATCACTAAGATTTTTTTTATTTCAGCACTATCCAATCCCATTAATTACACCTCGCACCGCCTTATAAACCGCCTCGACGTCAATATTCTCCAGGCAGTCTCGCCCTTTGGGGCAGCTGCGGCTCCAGCACCCGGCACAATCCCAGGCGGCAACGAGCGAGATATTTTTGTCACCATAGGGACCGTTTCGTTTGGTATCGGTAGGGCCGTAAACGGCAACAACCGGTGTGGCTAAGGCTGCCGCCAGGTGCATCGGTCCAGTGTCGCCGCCGACGAAGGCACGGGCTTTTTTTATTATATGGGACAGTTGTTTGAGTGAGGTTTTGCCGGTTAAGTCAATCGGCGGCACCGCGGCATTGGCAATGATTTCCTTTGCCATGGTCTTGTCTCCCGGACCGCCACTGATCACCGGAATAATGCCATCATTATAGAGTTTATCGGCCAGTGCGGTGAAGTACAGTACTGGCCACCGTTTGTTCGGCCAGTTAGCGCCCGGAGATAGTACAACATAAGGCTGCGCAAGATTGAGTCCGGCCTGCTCGGCAATAGCTTCAGCACTGTTGGCTTCGGTTTCGGTAATATGTATGGAAAAGACCGTTTTATCTACTTTACAGCCAAGGGCCCTGACAACGTCAAGATAACGTTCTACTACATGGCCATCGGCGTTTTCCCCAATCACTCGTTCACTTAGCCAATGGCTCATTTCACGGGTATTGCAATACACCAGCCGTTTAGGGGCACCGCTCAAAAAAGCGATAATTGCTCCCTTAAAAATAGCCTGCAGATCAAGAGCCAAGTCAAATTTCCGTTCTCGTAGTTGACGGACAAACGGCGGAGCTTCGAACAACAGGCCTTTTAGGGATTTAAATTTAGGTTTATCAAAAATAATGACTTCATCGATGTCGGGATTGTTGTTTACCAGGTCAAAAGCCGGTTTTTCAACAATCCAGGTTATTTTCGCGTGAGGATAACATTGTTTAAGGGCATGAGCCACCGGCAGCGCATGAACAACATCACCAATGGCGCTTAGTTTCACTATTAATATGTTAGAAATCGGTTGGTTAATTGTTGGCGTCAATTTACAAAGACTCCTTTATTTTCCCGATAATGTTACTGGACGACCGCCCTGGTACTTCAGGAATTAGCACGGTCTTCCCACCGTAACGGGCAACAATTTCTGCTTCGGGTAGGTTTTTTATTTCATAGTCGCCGCCTTTAACATAGATATCAGGCTTTAGGTCTGTTACCAAGCCTTCAGCGGTCCGATCCGCAAAAACTACGACATAGTCAACCGCGGCTAAAGCCGCCATTACTTCGGCCCGGTCTTCTTCGGTGTTTACTGGGCGCGTAGGCCCTTTAAGATTTCGTACTGACTGATCGCTATTTAACCCCACAATCAAGTAATCTCCCAGCGCCCGGGCTGCGGCCAGATACCGGACATGACCGGCGTGAAGAATGTCAAAACAGCCGTTAGTAAACACGACTGTTTTGCCAGATAGTTTTAGTTGTTCGGAAATGGCAGCAATAGCCTGCCTATCGACAATTTTCATGATAAACTCCAATCGCTTCTTTTAGTTCGTGCTGGGTCGTGGTGGCGGTGCCAAGTTTTTTTATGACTACTCCGGCCGCAAAATTAGCAAGCCGGGCCGCATCCACGTAGCTGGCTCCGGCCGCAAGCGCCAGCGCTGTCGCTACAACCACGGTGTCCCCGGCTCCAGATACGTCATAGACTTCACTTACATTGGCAACAGGAATATGGGTGACCTTATCTTTTTCAAACAAGCTCATCCCCTGGGCCCCCAGGGTTATCATGACAACTTCAGCGCCAAGCTTGGCTAAGAGCTTTCTCCCGGCATCGATAAGCTTATCACCATCCAGGTTTTCATAGCCAACAGCGGCGGCAGCCTCGGCTTCATTCTGTTTTACCAGCGTAACTCCCGCAAAAGAAAGTATGTCATAGCGGGAATCAACGAGGCAAGGTTTTGCTGCCTTTTTACATTCTTCAATAACAAATTGCCGAATAACCGGGGTCACAGCCCCACTGCCATAGTCGCTCATTACTACTGCCGCCATATCCCGGATGTTGTTTTTTATATATTCCAGCGCCGCGGCTTCTATTTGCGGGCTCGGCATTTGCTTTGACTCCCGGTCAATTCTCACCACTTGTTGCTTAACTGTGGCCAAACCACCGGCCATTACTCTGGTCTTGGTAATCGTCGGACGTGATTTATCAATAATAAAGCCGGCGGTATTTACCCCTTTTTCGGTTAATTTCTGAGTCAACAGTTGTCCGGCATTATCATCGCCGATCAGCCCCACCGCATACACAGCGCCGCCAAGAGTGGCGGCGTTGTGTACTACATTCGCCGCCCCGCCTGGAACCACGATTTCACCGCAATGTTCTAGCACCAATACCGGCGCTTCTCGCGAAATGCGGGAAATTTTCCCTTCAAGATAGATGTCAGCCACCATATCACCAATAACCATTACTTTGTGCCCGGCAAGTTTATCGCTTAATTTAATCAACTCGTTCTTCAACACGTAATCTCTCCCTTGAACCTAGAAGTGCAGCAACGAAACGTCCATTTTCCAGGAATCCCGCTTTGCACGGTAAGTTATACTTCCTTCAAAGCAATGCAGATTGCGATACCAAGTATAATCTAAGTCATATATTCTGTTCTTATCTACATCATATCGTTCAAGAATACCAAACCCATTCATCCGGTCAATCTGCCATTTAATCCCGAGGTCTAATTCCCGGTTCATGTCGGCAGTGTCATAGGAAAATAGTGATGTGGTGTCACTAACATAATGATAGCCTAGCAATGTGGAATACTTAGGTGACCACTTTGTTGTCAGTGTTGCGTCATAACGATATTTATCTGTTGACGAATCGTCGTAGCTTTCATGGGTATGGGTAAATCCGGTCCCCAGATTCAACGTCGAAGCGACATTAAGTTTAATGGGAAAGCCGCTAAAATACACGTTATAGCTTTGGTGCCAACTGCTTTTTGCATCATCAATCCATTTTCCGTACGACGCCCCCACCGTGTAGTTTATCGGCAAGGATCCCAGTTGTCGTTTGTTAAAATTCAGCGTAAACTCAGGTTCTTTCTTGATCCAGTTGTCATTGCTATCCAGATAATGGCCTTCAGCCACCCCAATTTGATAGCCATTTTCATGATCAACTACCCCATATACCGGTTTATACCCAGCATGAGTATAATAGGCTAAGTTAGTATAAAGCGAAACTTTATCCCCTACCGGAAATTCAAGATGCTGACGGATTGAACCGCCGTTAGCGCTGCTAAAATTCACTCTTGGAAAAGAGGTCTCGCCAGAGCCCGGCTTCAGCGACACTCGATAGGATGGCAAGGATAGAATCACGGTATCTTTTATCCAAAATTTTACGTTGTAGACAATCATATGATCGCCTGGCCAAATTTCAGCTTTAGTAGCACTCATATGATAATCAGGCTTTTTGGCTGGGCATCGGGTCCAAGTGCCGTCATGCATCACAAGTTCATCAGACTTTAATTCGACATCTTTCCCTGATATCAGTTCTTTTTCAACTTTACCAGTTGCTTGGGCCATAGTTCCAGTATGGTTGGCAAAATTATAGCGGGTTCCGGTACCGGTAATGTCCATCCCCGGTTGTCTAATTCTCCCGTTACCATCAATCCACACTTCGTTGGCTTTAGTATTACCCCGTACTACTTCCCCGGTCACTTCAGCCTTATCTTGATCAATGACGACATTCCCCTTAGCAACAAGATCACCCGTAGAGTCACTGAAATTAATTTCATCTGCCTCAACGACCATTGGCGGACGATTAATTGTTTGTCCAGTATTTTCCTGGGGCTCTGCCGCCTGAAGAACCGGCATAAAACTCCCCAGCACACTAGCCGTAAGCAAACTACATAATATTTTTTTCATTACTGACATGTTTTTCTCCTATAGCTAAAAAGTTGTATATATTATCCCCAGACTTTAAGATAATTCTACAAATTTCGTGCATTTCCTTCCCTGAAGGATCGGCAATATATAGCAAGGCCGCCAGCTGGCGGCCTTATTTACTAGCGAACATTTACTCCATACACATTAGTATCCGCCTCAATTTGCACATACAGTTCTGCTCCTGCCGGGATAACAACTTCCTGTCCTTTAACAAAGGCTCCACCCAGCAGCCCGACCGGTCCCAAGAGCAGCATACCTGTCACTGATGCGCCAGCTGCTTTAAGTTTTGACAACGTTTCGGCTTTAGCTTTATCACCCATAAGCGTATGTATAGTGCTGCCATCCATTGCTTCAACGTTTTCAAAAGCTACTTCAAGTTTCGCGTCCCGGCCAAAATTTCGCGCTGGTTTTGTTTTTATTACCCGTCCAGAACCACCCGCACCCTTGGCAATTACCAAACAATTGCCTACATATACATCTTCAGCCACTTCAAAGCCTACCGCATCGCCTACCCGAGCCGTTTGAGTATCAATAGGCACATTAATTTTAATTTTTACCAAGCTATCTTTATCTAGCTTAGCCGGCGCAACGTCAACTCGGCCACTGGCATAAGCCACTTTTAACAGTCTTTTTAGCCGGATCTCCATTGGACCATTGGTCGAAGAACCCCACATGACTTTTTCCAGGTTCGCTACTCTATCCGGTATCGGCTGAGTGCTCACCGACCGCAATAATGTCCATTCCGCGGCATTAAGTTCGGTAAGAAAAGACGGATCACTACTCTTGATGTTTCTGGCCCGAGAAAACAACCGGTCAATTCTGTCCTGCAAAACGTCACTATTTTCCCGACCATACATATCCCGTTCAAGTTTTGCGACCCGGTCCACAAGCGATCCGTTTTGCTCCGCTCCGTATATAACTCTCTCTACCGCCGTCAATTTCTCAACCATAGTCACTTCTGTCGGGTTCTTAGCTAAAGCTATACTAGTAAATATCAGAAAAAACGCTAATAGGGCGCAAGTTGTTTTGCGCAGCATCTTATCCCCTCCCTCTTTATGTATCGTAAAATTATTCTCGAATATTAAGCAATATCCTGCCACAACCAATCAGTAAAATCACTTATTTGTCTAAATAAAAAATCCTTTTACTATATATTGCTAAAAGTCTTTCTACCAACTATGTTTACCTTGCTAGCTGCTCCAGTTTGCTATAATTTTCCTCTCAAACTTCTGTTGTTTTTAATATCTTTCTCCATAAAAAAGCGACCCCGTTTAACCAGAGTCGCCAATTTTTATTAATAGAAGAATTCAAATTTCATCATATATGTTTTATCAATATTAGCAGTACTTGCACCAAAGACATTTTTGTCTTTAGCTTTTAAATTCTGATATTCCAGTGATACTATTACATTTTTGGCCACGACATTCTGATAGGCTAAAAACAGCACATTTAAGTTATCACCAAGCTTAGTGGTTACCGTAGTGGCCGCCGTGCCCTCCCAACTAGTAGCGCTGTATGGCAATGCACCAGGGTCAGCACTACGGTATTGCACCATCAAGGCATCCTCACCAACTCGGGCCGGATTAACCAAACTAACCGTCGGGTAAAAAGCAGGCGCATGATTACCGCTATCCAGCTGTATCGCCCAGCCTTTGGGTTTATCCGCAATGGCCGTTGCATTTTTCAAGGTAGTGCCTACGTATTCCCCCATTAAGGTGAGGTTACCAACTTTGGTGTCAAACGCAGCATCCCAGCCACGTGAACTGGTAAAAGCCGCATTACTAACACCAGCAGCATTAAGCATCGAAGACGAGCAAGCAATATCCGAATGATAGTACCCACCACTGAGGTTAACAGCGCCAAGCTTAGTCCCAAGATTAACACTGCTCAGTGTGTTAGCGGCAGAAGTGATAGTGGTTGTGGTACTAGTATCAATATTAGCAGCATAACCCTTAAGGGTAAGATCACCTATTTTATCAGCAAAATAACCACCATCGGCATTGGCTGTTTTAGCAATCATGCCATTTCCCAGGGCAACAATACCGATTCGACCAACAGTTATATTGTCAATCCCCATCATATTTTTAACCGTTACATTAAGCATATCAAAGGAAGTCGACGCCGTTCCGGAAGAACTATTAGCTCCAGTAAAAGCGATGTTATTAGTCGCCAAGCGGGCAAAGAACGACACTTTGTCATTTATTGCCGCATTGAATTTTATTCGTTCCCGAAAATCAATTTTATTAGCTCCCTGCAATTTGCTCGCGCTATACTTCGCACTCGGATTATCCCCCATCAACCGAATACGGGTTTCACCCGCCAGCCCTATATTGGTTTTGTCTTCTAGTTTAGTTATTCGAACCCCAAGGTTGTTTAGTTCTGCAGTAAACTCTAAGGCCAGTTTATCAATAAGAATTTTGTTTTTTGCATCAGCTTTATCAACTTTAGCCATTGCTTTGGCAACAATTTGGGCAATTTCATACCGGGTTAAAGTCTTATCACCATCAAAAGTTCCCTTATTGTAGCCATCGATAATTCCATCTTTGGCTAATTGTCTTACTGCGTCATAGGCCCAATGGTTCGCCGGTACATCTGTAAACGGATTTACTGCCGCCAATGCTGTACCAGCAATGCTAAGTAGCAATGCCAGTAGCAAAAATGCAACTAGTGTCTTTTTCATGTTTTCCCCCTAATGCAGCTTATTAGATGGTGTAAATATCGTTTTTATCATATTTCATTATCCGTATTTCATATTTTATCCAGCGCAACTTTTTGTGTCAAGAAAATTATTCCAAAATAGTAATTTTTCAGTTCACACTGAGCATTTCTTATGTATATCTATTTATTACCGTTTTTTTGCAAAATAGCGTTCTGCCAGAATAACGGCCACATAGTTATCGACCGGTACCGGCGGCACCCGCATCGTAACTGGCCATAGCCTAGCTAAGCCGCGTGGCGGATTGTCCAACCAATATCGCCCCCTGGCCTCATCGGTGGAGCGGTGCTCATCAATTAATTCGATATTGAGTTTACGACCGTCCCCCACCGCGCTTTTGATAATTTTAATAGCAGCGTTATGGCTCGTCCGGTCGCCGACCACAATTGTTTTAACCGCAAAGCGATCCGCAAATTCACTAATTACTTCAGCCAATCCAGCTGTTTCGACCACTTGCTTGATTAATACACTATCTCGCTTGGCAACCGCAATTCCGCATTTTTGTCGTCCTGGGTCCACGGCAATTACAACCTCATCCATTTACTCACCCCCGGTCTATTGTTTTCGGTGTCAGGTAATATATTCCTGTTTACTTTAGGATAAAAAAATCCCCTGCTCATACGAGCAGGGGCAGCGCTAAGCATCGATAGTTATTTTTAGAACGCTACGTTAACAGTCGCTCTAACGTTTTTACCGCCATCTTTAATGGACTGGTAAAGAACGTTAAGGTTAGTGTTCTTAGCTAAGTCAGTGTTGTATTCATATTCCATGCCTTTTACATGAGCAGTTTTGGATGCAGTGTAGAAATCAACAAGAGCTGGTGCTGCAATGCTTGATTTCAAGTTCAATACCGAATCATACGGCAGAGCGCCTGCATCAATATCTTTGTACCCAACGGTCAAACCAGTTTTGCCAAGGCCGGCTTTAACTTGGTAGCCTTTAGCACTGGTGGTGCTATTTTTAGCATATTCACCGGTTATTTTCGTACCAAGGAAGTTGAAACCAGTACCTGCAGAATAGTAGTGGTTCGAGCCCAACGTCAGGTAAGACGCAACTACCGGAGCACCTAATTTAAAGTTTACTTGACCACCGTAAGCTTTTTCCATATTTGTACCGTCAGATTCTTTACCAGCAAAAGCCATCCATGCGCCATGTTTTACAGTTACACCGTTAAGGTTGCCATTGCTAGCCAAGAGGCCTTGACCAAGATTGAAATCTTGACGACCAATTACGGTATCCATGCCTAAAATAGTGGTCTCAGCGTTAGCTGCATCAATTGAAGCAGTACCAAGCGCATTATTGATGTTTTGGTTACCAGTAGTGACACGGCCATATAAAGTAATGTCATCATTTACTTTTGCAGTTGCGCCAAGACGGAAACGGTATTCTTCAGCATTGCCGCCAGTTCCTACGCCTACGTTATCGGCATTGTAGTAGCGAACACGAGCATCGCCTGAGAATTTAACCATATTATCGATTTGATTTTGCAGGCTGTCAACCTTAACGCCCATGTCTTTCATTTCAGCAGCGTATTCTTGAGCCAACTTCTGTACAAGGGCTTTTTGGTCTGGGCCCATGTTTTTGTTCATAGCTTTAACTACGATTTGCGCCATTTCATAACGGGTAACAGTCTTCTCACCGCGGAAAGTGCCATCATTAAAGCCGTCAACTATGCCAGCTTTAGCAAGTTTGTTTACTGCGTCATAAGCCCAGTGTTTAGCAGGTACATCAGAGAACGGATTAGCGAATGCCGGTACCGCAAATGCAACAGTGAGGGCAGTAGTGATAGCTACTTTCAACAGTCTCTTTTTCATTGTGAATCCTCCTTGAAAATTTGTTTAGATTTTTTAGCGAGGTGCTGCCACCAACATCTACCGCAATCTTCAAGGAGTTTTTCATGAGTATCCACGTTTCCTCATGTATTTCGTCCTCGTCGATTTTTAGCTGATGTCCCTACCGCTTTTAGTAGGTTCTAGTTAACATAATTTCGCGACTGTTTTTGTTTTTCCTGCTGAGTTCATTGTAGAAGTTATTGGTATTATTAAGCTTTGTCTATTGTTTAATGCATTGCTGTTCACGTATATATATTTACATAATATCGCGATTATAGCAAGTGGTTTTGCACGTTTTTTTGTTGTTTTAGACCAAGTAAAAAATGTAAACACACCTTCACCCTTATTGTCCATGGCTTAGTGGGTCATCTTCTTCGTCATTCAGAAGTTGGCGTAGTTATCCCAAAAGTGTATGGTTATGGGATAACCGCCTTTTAGTGCCATATTTTGAGGATCTTATAAAAGAAACTGCCGACAAAATTTTGTCGGCAGTCTTGAAAATCATCTATTCGGTTAATTCTTTTACTCTAGCTTAGTATAAACTTTGTACTCTTATTTCTATTTGTAATGGCCCGGCGTTATATATATCATCTTTCGCCACTGCCATCAATTCAAATTTTCCGGTTTGTTTTTTTATTTTGTTGATAGTTTCAAATACTTGTGAAGCGCTTATTGAGCCAACTGAGCCTTGCAGCGGATCGGCCATGACCCCTTGGCTGGTAGCTTGAAGGTTAACATTATGCAAGAATACTACTAACATCCCCTGTACTTGTTCAGAATCGCCAACCGTGTCAAAAAGTTGAGAATGTACAACTTGGCCCGCTGAATAAATTAGTCTTTTAGGGAACAGATCAATTTGTCCAATAACATGTTCTCCATATACCATGTTGCCGAGCGAGGATATTCTAACAACCACATCTTCTTGGGAATTAGCGATTTCCCCCGCCACTTGGTCAAATTGATTCGGGCTGATTAGAAGGACTTGCAGATTCTCATCTTTTAGTCCAAGATTTCTGATAATATAATGGTTAGTTGTTCCAATGATATCTAATAAAGCCTGCCTAGTATCATCGAGTGGCTGACCACATTTTATCGCAGCGGTTGAAAGAATTTCTCCCGCTCGATATACCATTTTCCCTACCCTCATAACTTCGATATTCTTTTTTAAACTTCCCGTAAGTTCGTTTAATGAGGTTACATCGCTTTGCAGTTTATCTTTGGACTGATTCAGCGAGGCCACCCTGGCATCTAATTGTTTTTTGGTGGCTTGCAGGGTTTCTACTTCGTATTGTGATTTATCAAGGCTGCCTTGCACCCGTTGGAGTTCCGCCATTGTTCGGTCACGTTCGCTGGTTACTGCCGCTAATTCGGAACTAATTCTCGCTAGCTCGGCTAAGGTTGTGTTTATTTTTTCTGTAAGTAATTTGTATTCTTCATTCTTTTTATCATATTCTGCCCGGCTGGTATCAAGTTCAACGTTTTTGTCGCTTACCTCTTTAGTTAATGAAAATAATTCCGCTTTTAATGTTTCCATCCCAAAAAGTGCAGTCCGGACATCGTTCGAGACCAACGCCATCACCCCTAAGGTCACGGTCGCAATCATTATTCCGGTGATAATAGTAACTAGAATTGAGGTATGTTTAGGTCTAAGACCAAACACAGATAATTTCCGTTTTCCTACTTTAGTGCCTAATTTATCGCCAATATAGGCAATAAGCCCCCCCATTATAGCTAAAACAGCGATTAGTATAACTCCGTACATGGCGAACTGTCCTCCTTCTCGCTTTGCCCACCTATTTACCTATATAATTCTGACTACTATTCGAGTTTCCTGTATCTATCCACAAAGAATTATTTACCTGACTAATGTTAAGCTAGCAGGCTCCTAATCAAAAAGATCATGAGCCTGCTAGCTTAGTATCTACCGCGAGTTCTTCCAGATAAGCCAACCGCCTACAATTATCCCAATTACATTGGGAAGCCAGCCAGCGACAACAGCTGGAATTGCGCCGCCCTCGCCTAGCGCGGTGGTAATAGTCATTATAATGTAGTAAATAAAGATAATAATAATGCTAAGTCCCAACCCGATTGACGAGCTAGATCGATTCGGCTGTAAGCCCAAAGGAGTTCCGATAAGAGCAAAGACAAAGCTGGCCATCGGCACTGTCAACCGGTGATGCAATTCAACTTCATAAGAACTTGTTTTAACATATTCTTTACGAAGAGTATTTATGTGTTGCTTAAGTTCTTTTATGGTCATTTCTTCAGGTTTTTTCTGTTCCCGCGATATGTCAATCGGTTTTTGTTCTATCGGCAATATCTGCTGATCAAAATGCATTGATCGCTCTAGCCCGCCCTCGGAGGTTAGGTCATATATAACACCGTTATACATTACCCATCGATTGTCCTGCCATACCGCTTTTTCTGCATTCTCAACCCTGACTAGATTCTCATTGTCAAATTCTTGAACGCTTACCGCGGACATGGTGTCGCCGCTGAATTTCCGGGCATAGAGCAATCTGTTGAGAACTCCATTTTTTACTTCTTTTTGGATAATATGTTCTTGTGCCTGCGGCATAGCGTTACGTTGAATTTCATATTTGACGATATGATTATAGGCAGCAGTCGAAGCCGGTACTACGGTTTCTTGAAAAACAGCCGCAAAAATGCTAACCAAGAAAGCCATAATCATTACCGGGGCTGCCAACCGATAAAAGCTAATTCCGCCGGATTTCATCGCTGTTATTTCGCTTGAACCTGATAAACGCCCAAACGACAACAAAGAGGCTAATAACATTGACATAGGAAATGTCAATACGACAATCGCTGGCAAGCTGTAGATAAACAGTTTTGCTACCAGACTTATCGGCGCACCATATTTTGTAACGTATTCGGCTATTCTAAAAAGCGTACTAGAACCAATAAAAATACTGGAAAATGCACAAATACCAAATATGAACGGTCCCATCAGTTCTTTCAGGATATATTTGTCGAGTATACGCATTCCAAACTCCTCAGCACTTACTTTTAGTGTGTATCATAGTTGAAATTTATCGCCAAGATAAAATTTGCGAGCAATTTCACTGGTAGCAATGGTGTCCCTATCTCCATCTATGAGAATGCGACCTTCACTTAGTATATAAGCAGTATCAACGATGGTCAATGTTTCTCTGACATTATGGTCGGTAATGAGTACGCCGATGCCGCGTTGACTCAGGTAACCAATCATTTCTTGAATATCTGATACTGCCATGGGGTCAATGCCGGCAAACGGTTCATCAAGCAATATAAAGGTCGGATCGGTAGCAAGCGCCCGAGCAATTTCCACCCGGCGCCGTTCCCCGCCCGAAAGTTGCGATCCTTTGCGAGTCCGGATGTGATTCAAGGTAAACTCGTCTAAAAGACCATTCATCCTTGCACGCCGATCATTAGCCGTTATTTTGCTATTAAGTTCAAGTATCGCGGTAATATTATCTTCTACCGTAAGTTTTCGAAAAATCGAAGCTTCTTGCGGCAAATAGCTTACACCAAACCGCGATCGCTGGTGCATTGGCATGTCAGTTACATCCTCACCGTTAATTATAATTCGACCGGAGCTGGGGCGCTCCAGTCCGACAATCATATAAAAGGTGGTGGTTTTGCCGGCACCATTAGGGCCCAAAAGGCCCACTACTTTTCCTTGTTCGACCCTTATGCTGACACCGTTTACTACACTACGGCCTTTAAAGGTCTTCACCAGATCTTGTGTAGCTATATACATTCTTTGTATCCCCGTTTCTTGCTAAGCTTACTGCGGCGTAATTACTAATTTGGTACGGCCTTGCGCATCTATCACCTTATTATCTAGATAGATTGTCAAGGAGTCCCCGGTTAGGGTATTGCCTTCTTGAACCGCCCGGGCATTACCAGTTAGTATTATCTTGCCTTGTCCATTTTTTGCCCCATAATACACCGCTTCTTCAGCTACCGCATCTAAGCTGCGTTTATCGCTGACAATATGAACATTGCCACTGCCTACCGCCCGGTCTTCGTTATTAAAAGCTTCTATTTTTTCGGCTGTCATAATTCCATCCGGCATTGTAAGTCTGGCTTGTCCAGTAACAATCGAATATGCTTTATCAGACCAATACTCGATTTTAGGCCCGGTTAACACACTGTCTCCTTTTTCCAGCCGGGCTTCACCAGTAGCTACAATATAGTTGTCATTGTAAGACCGTACTTCCGCCGCTATCAGGACAGCATCTTGTCGGGTCACTTTAACTTGTCCGGTTATAACTGCCTCTTTGGACTTTGTGTTATAAGTCACGCGGTCACCAGTAATCACCGCGCCTTCGCGGGTAAGTTTCACCCCGCCTTGAGCATTAAAAACACCTTGCGCTGAATCAAATTCAATTGAATCCGCCTCTAAATCTACAGTATTGGATGATTCAGCATGGATGAGGGGTATAGTAGCGAAGGAAAATACAACAGCCAAAATTAAAATCATTAGCTTACGGCTCATGGTATCACTCCTCCTTTTTACTTACGTGGGCATTACCCAATATTTTTACTTTAACTAGTTTCGAATCACTTTCCAACTGATTTCCAGTAATAACGGTATCCCCTCTGCTAAGGGTTATACCACCGCTAGCATAAATTTTGTCTTCTTTTCCGACCCATTGGGCCTTTACCGCCGTAAATTCTGCCCCATCAGTGGACACAGCTTTTATATCGCCATCCATACTAAGTTCTCTTGTATTATTGTCAAACGAAGCCGTCCTGGCAGTTATTCGCAGTTCGCCACCACCACTTTGATAAAGCGTTCCCCGCAAATTATCAAAGAGCACCTTTTGGCTTGTCGGATCTACGTTAATTGCATCGGCCGAGAGCTCCCATAATTTTTGACCGCCTTTACGTTCGACAATGGCTCCACCTTCAAAAACGATATCAGTGGCTGCTTTTTCAACTGAAGCTTTCGACTCCGGCGTAACTGTTTCCTCTTTGTTGAAATAATATAAACCGCCTAGCACAATAAGCACGACGCAGATAATCAAAACACCTGTAGTTCGTTTCACGCTTTTTCACCTTCCCATTTTGTATTCCAGCGCTTTTGGAACCACAACCATTCCTCAGGGTATTGCCTAATAGCACTTTCCACAATCTGCGTAGTTTTAATAACCATGTTCTTTATATCGTTCTCTTGATTACCGCTTGGTTCAATTTCAACCGGAGGACCAACAACAATTTTATGTCCACCTTCAGGCCGACGTATTATAAAGACAGGTACTACCGGAATCTCAAATCGTTGCGAAAAAACTGCTACTCCGGTATAGGTTGAGGCCATTTTCCCTAAAAAATCAACAAACATCCCGTCCGGGCCAGCATCCTGATCAGTCAAAAAGCCCAACATCCGGCCCTTTTTAAGCGCCTTTACCGCAGATACCAATTCAGCAGTACCCCTGGTATAACATTCAATTCCTGCTTGTTCACGGATTTCAGTCAAGATTCGCATATACTGGTCATTAGGCTGGCGTTTGACAATGCTGGCAACTCTAAAACCATAATGCGACAAACCAGCCCCCAGCCATTCCCAATTTCCAATATGGCCAGTTAAGACAGCAACTCCGATGCCCTTGCTTACTGCCTGCTCTAAATAGTGCTTGTTTTCAATTTCAATGTATTGCTGGATATTTTTTTTAGTCAGCGCCGGAGTATACGATATTTCTAAAAAGGACTGCGCAAGGTTTATAAACGATAGTCTAATAATTTGCTCAGTTTTTTCGGCAGACAACCCCAGACTTTCTTGAGCCTGTCTTAATGCCCGTTCGCGTTGCCGAACTGCCACCAGATAGTAAATACGTCCTAAAAATTTGCCTATACCAAGAATCCACGAATAAGGCATCCGACATACAATAAAGCTGACTATTTTCAACGTATAGTACTGCCAGGCTATCGCCACCTTGAGTCCTCCTCAATGCAGGGTAATCTAATTTATTACTGACAGTATGACTTATTGTCCGGCATTAAGTGCGCCCGCTTGACAATAAGTTGCTACAACCGTATCCCACTTGCCTTGTACTTTAAGCACCATTTCGATAATTTCCCGTACTGCACCATGTCCGCCTTGATACTGAGCCATAAAGTGAGCTATCTTCTTTACTTCAGGCACAGCGTTAGCCACTGCACATGCTAAACCTACTTTATTCATTACGCCAAGGTCATTTAGATCATCACCAACATACCCAACTTCGTCTACTGCTAAGCCATGTTTGGTTATAAGCTGACCTAGTGCCGCAACTTTATCTTGCGCCCCTTGAACCACATCACCAATAGCCAATTCTTGGCCCCGACGTTTAACCATTTCACTTAACCGTCCGGTGATGATCGCGGTTTTTAATCCCGCCCGATGCGCAGCTGCAATACCCAGGCCGTCCTGGGTATTGAAAGTTTTCATGACTTCACCTTCAGCGCCTAAAAATAGTTCGCCGCCAGTAAGCACCCCATCGACATCAAACACCAGCAGTTTGACTTTTTTCGCCCGGAGTTCATAGTCCATTATACCACTCCTTGACGCAATAAGTCAGTAAGGTGAATCATTCCAATTGACTGCCCGGCTTCATCAACCACCGGCAAAACTGTAATCGGCCGGGGAGAATTTTTTTCCATAATGTTTAGGGCTTGAGCAGCCAGCTTGTCTTTGGTAACAGTCCGCGGGGTCTTGGTCATTACTTCCTCAACCGATTTATTCAGGAATTCAAGCCCAGCTTCTAAACTGCGACGGATATCTCCGTCCGTAATTATCCCCAAGAGACGGCGTCCATTAGTTTCAACAACCGAGGTTGCTCCTAAACCTTTGTCCGTAATGACAAACAAGGCTTCTTTAACGGTGCTACCTATTTCTATTATCGGATTTTCTTCACCGCTATGCATAACATTTTCTACAGTTAACAACAATTTACGCCCAAGGGTTCCTCCCGGATGAAACAAGGCAAAGTTTTCACGAGTAAACTCTCGTTTTGAAAGCAAGGCTACTGCAAGTGCATCCCCCATTGCCATCGTGGCTGTAGTACTGGCTGTAGGAGCTAATCCCAGGGGACATGCTTCTTTTTCTACTGCTACATCTAAGGTAATATCCGAATTTTTGGCCAGGGTTGACTGTTCCCGACCAGTCATGCTGATGATTTTCGCCCCAATTCGTCTTACACTCGGCAATATGCTAAGCACTTCATGGACTTCACCACTGTATGACAGCGCAACTACAACATCTTTTGCCGTTACCATGCCAAGGTCACCATGAATGCCTTCCGCTGGATGGAGAAAAAATGACGGCGTTCCCGTACTAGCTAACGTAGCCGCAATCTTTTTCCCAACTAATCCTGATTTCCCCATGCCAGTAACAATTACCCGTCCTTGACATTCAAGAATCATATCAACTGCGGCGGTAAACTGACCATTTATTTTCGGGATAAGGGCCTTTATCGATTCAGCTTCAATTTCTAGTACTTTTTTGGCTTGTTCAATAATCATAGGAGTAAGCTCCCTCCCTTATTTATGTTTCCTTACAACAGCATCAATTGCTAATACATCCTTTAATAACGGCTCAATTTGTTCAAGGTAAAGCATATTAGGGCCATCTGATAACGCCTCCGCCGGATTGTCATGCACTTCCATAAATAACGCATCCACCCCGGCCGCCACTGCCGCACGGGTTAGATATTCGACATACTCGCGCTGACCGCTAGATGTTGTCCCAGCTCCACCAGGCAATTGAACGCTATGCGTGGCATCAAAGACTACCGGAAATCCAAACGAGCGCATAATCGGCAAAGACCGCATATCTACTACCAAATTGTTGTAGCCAAAAGTTGCCCCTCGCTCCGTCAGAAGAATATTTTCATTTCCGGCCTCACGTATTTTTTGGATGACATTTTTCATATCATTGGGCGATAAGAATTGACCTTTTTTAACATTAACCGGTTTTTGAGTCGTCGCGGCTTTATATACTAAATCAGTCTGCCGACAAAGGAATGCTGGGATTTGCATTACGTCCAGTACACTCGCCGCCGGATCAACTTGCTCAATGCTATGAATATCGCTAAGCACTGGTACTTTAAGTTCTTCTTTTATTTTAGCCAAAATTGCTAAACCATCTTCAATTCCCGGCCCGCGAAAAGATTTAAATGATGACCGATTAGCTTTATCATAGGAGGCCTTAAATATGTAAGGAATACCAAGACGATCCGCAATTTCTTTTACCGCTTGTCCGATTTTTAGGGTTCGTTCCGGGCTTTCAATTACACAAGGTCCGGCAATTAAAACCAGCGGATTTTTCTTACCTATACTAATATTTTGCACAGTTACGGCATTCATTTACTCAAACCTCCGTCTCTAATCAATATTTCGTTTACTATTTGAGCATCTTCCGGGGTATCTACACCAACTGATTTAAAGTCTGTTTTTAGGACTTTAATTTTATAGCCATGTTCAAGTACACGTAATTGCTCAAGACTTTCAGCCTGTTCTAATGGAGTAGTCGGCAAGGCGGCATAATGAAGTAAAAAATCGCGCCGATAAGCATAAACACCTATATGTTTATATACTGCCAACCCTTTATGTTTATTTCTGGGAAAAGGTATCATCGAACGGGAAAAGTATAGCGCATGACCGTTTAAATCAGTTACTACTTTAACTGCCGCGGGATTATTGTATTCATTTTCATCCATATTTGTCATCAAGGTCGCCATCACAACATCCGGTGAAGCATCATCAAAAACAGCCGCAAGTTGATCAATAACTTCCGGTGCTATCAGCGGTTCGTCCCCCTGAACATTTATCACAATATCAATATTATCATAGTGTGAGGCCACTTCAGCTAATCGATCGGTCCCGGTGGCATGATCCGGCGAAGTCATTATAACGTTACCGCCAAATGCATCTACCGCTTGTTTAACCAATTCATGGTCTGTTGCTACAATCACTTGCTTAGGACGAACTGCTTTTTTAGCTTGCTCATAGACATGTTGAATCATCGGCTTACCAGCTAGCATGATTAACGGTTTTCCCGGTAAACGAGTCGACGCATACCGCGCCGGAATAACGCATAGGATGTTCATTTTCGATTCTCCTTATTTGCAACCTGCTTAATAAGGTCCATTAGTTGCTGTTGACCATCAATAAATTGCACTTCCATTACTGAAACGTAAATAGGAAGCGGGCGGTCAGAATGAATAAATTCCGACGGAATTTTAACCGCATCTTTTTCAGTAGTAACCAAGGCATACGCATTTTTATCCTGCGCCTCTTGCATAACAGCCTGCATCTCAGCCATCGTGTAATCATGATGATCAGGAAACCGCTCTGTAGCAACTACTTCTCCACCAAGATCCCAAATGGTTTGTTCAAACGAACCCGGATTACCAATAGCTGAAAATACTAAGAGTTTGTGCCCCTTCGCCGCTTCTAACATTACTTTTTCAGGGCGCACGCCCTTATACCAATCTTCCACTTCAATAAAATATCTGGTGTTATGGATACTTTCTACTACTAGAGCTTTCTTATTATATTTAGCTAAAGCGCCCTTTATAATGTCTTTACCATCATCCGTAGCCTGATCGACTTTGGTCAAAAGGAAGGCTCCCGCCCGATTAAGATTTCTTAGTGGTTCACGAAGTGTTCCTCGCGGCAAAAGGCAATTATTGCCAAATACATTAATAGCATCGATTAATACTATATCCAAGTCCCTCGCCAATTGCCAATGCTGATAGCCATCATCTAAGATAATGACATCGGCATTAAGATTCTCTACTGCATAGTCACCGGTAATCGTACGGTTTTTACCTATGACAACTGACACTCCCGGCAAATTTTTCGCCAACAGATAGGCTTCATCTCCAGCCTCATTAACCGACATGTACATCCGCCGACCGTCAGATACCAACCCAATTTGCCCCTGCCAGCTTGACCGGTATCCCCGATTAAGTATAACTACCCGGTACCCCATATCCCGAATAGCGGTTGCCAAAAGCTGGGCCGTGGGTGTTTTTCCGGTTCCGCCTACTGTAATATTGCCTAAACTAATTACCCGGCATGGCAGACGGTGCTGTCTTACTAGGCCACATTTATAGAGTCCTAATTTGGTTCTTACCGCCAAACCATAGAGATAAGACATACCTTTAAGCAGCAACAGCACAATTTGAGCCATTACTCCACCAGTTTCGCCATAAACTATTTGATATAAATAAACTTGCAACGCTTCACGCTGGCGCATACTTTTACCGCCTCTACCACTAAATTAGTTTGCAGCTAACCTAACTGCTAAAATTTCTCTAAGATGCTGCACACTTTTTTGAGCAGCGCCGCGGTTTTCAACAATAACCGCCAGAGCTTTATCGCCCATATTTATCCGTACTTCTTCATTACCCAGTATCTCTAGCAGACTGTTGCCTAATTCAATGTCATCAACAACCGTATCACACGCGCCGCACTCACTAAGCAGCGCATAGCTGTCTTTAAAATTGAACATATGCGGTCCAACTAAAATCGGTTTGCCATGAGCAGCAGGTTCTAGGATATTATGGCCACCTAACGGTACTAAACTACCACCTACATAAATTATTTCTCCAATACTATATATTTTTCCAAGTTCACCGATAGTATCTAAAATAATTATATCGTGATCGGTATCGTCCGCGGTAGTTTTGGTACGGCGCTTTGCCTTTAAATTATGTTTTACCGCTAAGGCATGTACTTCCTCTGCCCGCATAATATCTCGCGGTGCAATAACCAGCCCAGCCTGGGGAAAACTTTTTTTCACTTGGTTAAACGCTGAGAATATCAAGGTTTCCTCGCCTCTATGAGTACTGCCAGCTACCAAGATCGGTCCTCGCTTGCTAAAGCCTAAGCTAGAAGCTATATCTTCTTTTTGTGCGGGACTTACTTCGGTATAAGTCTGATCAAATTTGGTATTTCCAGTAACATATACGTTATGGGGATCTGCCCCTAAAGTAATTATATATTCGGCATCAATCGTCGACTGCATACAAAACCGGGTTACTGTACTTAACATTTCACGAAGCACACTGCTCAAATATCGATAGCGGTGAACATTTTTATCACTGATCCGTCCATTGACCATCAGCACCGGGATATTATAGGTTTTCGCAGCTTGCAGGAAATTTGGCCATAATTCTGTTTCTACCAATAGAAAGATTTTGGGGTTAATCCGTTTAATTACACTTTTCCCTAACCATGGCAGATCTAGCGGAAAATAAATAACGGCGTCAGCTTCCGGAATAATTCGGTTAGCCATAGCGTACCCATTTGTTGTAACTACCGATATAAGGATTAGCGCATCGGGCATAACTTTACGAATTTCTTTTACAATCGGACTAGTGGCAACAATCTCACCAACCGATGCGGCGTGCAACCAAATACACTCCTTATTGGCTACCACTTTAACCGTGTCTTCCGGCAAAAAACCGAAGCTCTGTTTTAACCGTTCGCCAAAGCCATCTTCTCTAATAAGTCGATATATAAAAACTGGTATTGCCATTATTACTATAACAACAGCCAATATGTTATATATTACCTTCATATGGCACCCCTCCTATTTGACATATCAACCAGATACTTTGTCTTTAGAGTCAAACTGAGCTTGATAGAGCTTGCTGTATAGACCACCGGCTTTTATTAACACGGCATGAGTGCCAGTTTCAACAATCCGCCCTTTATCCATTACCAAAATAATATTGGCTCGCTGGACAGTAGTCAATCTATGGGCAATAATAAACGCCGTCCGTCCAAGCATAAGTTTATCTAGTGCGTCCTGTACTAGAGCTTCACTTTCGGTGTCTAAGGCTGAAGTAGCCTCATCCAGTATTAGCACGCGAGGATTTTTTAAGATAGCTCTGGCAATAGCAATACGTTGTCGCTGTCCACCGGATAATTTAGTTCCTCTTTCGCCAATGCTGGTGTCATAACCATCAGGCATATCCATGATAAATTTGTGGGCATTCGCCGCTTTAGCTGCGGCAACAACTTGTTCTTTAGTAGCGTCAAGATCTCCATATAGGATGTTTTCATATACGGTACCGTTAAACAAGATTGTTTCCTGGGGAACAATTCCGATTTGAAGCCGTAAAGACTTAATGGCAACTTGCTTTATATCAATACCATCAATCGTAATCAGGCCATCCGTTACGTCATAAAAACGTGGAATTAAATTGGCAATAGTTGATTTTCCTGCCCCGCTAGGACCAACAATGGCCACAACCTGACCCGGATTTGCCGTGAGAGATACTTCAGTTAGGGCTTTTTCGCCTGGTTTGTATTCAAAACTAACCTTATTAAAATTTACTGTTCCCTGAATTTCTGGCAAAATAACCGCTCCAGGAACATCTTTAATTTGAGGTTCAGTCTCAAGGACACCAAAAACCCGTTCCGCGGCTGCAGCCGCTCGTTGAATACTCCCATACGACCGGCTTAGCCGTTTTATCGGGTTAGAAATATTAACAACATAAATCAAAAAAGCAATGAGTGTTCCCGCAGTCAAGTTGCCCGCAATTACTTCCCGTCCTCCGTACCAAATAATTACAGTTACACCAATGGCCGCTAAAAATTCGATTATTGGAGTTAACAGCGCTAACAGCTGAGCCGTTTTCATCTGAGCCCGGAAATTATGATAATTCTCCCGGTTAAACCGCTCAATTTCATAATCTTCCCGCGCAAAAGATTTAATCACTCTAACGGCTAGTACGGTCTCTTGTAACACTGATGTGATATCGGCTATTTTGTCCTGCATAACGCCGCTAGCAATGCGTAACTTTTTACCAAAAACATTCATCGCTTGTGCGACCATTGGCAGGGTTATAATTGTCAATATTGACAATTTCCAATGGATGTAGAACATCGCACATAAGGAACCAATTAATATCGCCGATTCGGTTACAACTTCAATAACATTCTCAACCATTGCTATCTGCAATGCCGTTACATCGTTGGTAATATAACTCATGATTGTGCCAATACGGCGAGATTCAAAGTAGGACAACGACAATCTCTGCAGATGACGATAGAGTGCCTCTCGCAAGTCAATTATCACCCGTTGCCCCACGTAGGACATCAAATAGTTCTGCCCGTAAAAAAAGATTCCCCGCAGAAAAAAGACCACCACAATGCCCACAGCAATGATATTTAGCAAATCCATGTTTTTCGCGGTAAGTACATCATCAATTACATCTTTAAGGACCCACGGAACATACAAATTAGCTAATGCCGCCATAATTATGCAAAAAAAGGCAGCAATAACCCGGAAAAAATATGGTCTCATATACCGAAACAGACGCCGATATACGTTCATGAGGTTCCTCCATGATTAGCTTCTGCTACCTCTAATATAACTTTGGCCACTCTTTCTATCGCTCCATATTGTCCTAATTTAGTCTTAACTTCAATTAAATCGCTTACAATTTGTTGGCGAACTATGCTATCATTAAGCATTTTTAACACTTCATTCGCAATGTTCTCACTGTTAGCTTCATTTTGCAATAGTTCCGGCACAACTTTGCGCCCGGCAATGATGTTTGGCAAGCCGAAATAAGGTACTTTAACTAGCAATCTACCCAACCAATATGTAATAGTCGCCAATTTATAAATGATAACGGTCGGTAGCGCCATTAACGCAGTTTCCAAGGTCGCCGTACCGGAGGCAACTATAGACGCCGTACTAATATTCATCAGGTCATAGTTCTTATCTGTTGTAAATTTTACCGAAATATTAAATTCGCTAACAATATTTTGTAATATTTCCCGAGATATTGTCGATGCTACCGGAATATAAAATTGGCAATCCGGGGCTTTTTGGCAGACTTTTTCTGCAGCCTCTAACATAACCGGCAACAAGTTAATTATTTCCTGGTTACGGCTTCCCGGCATTAATAGTATTATCCTTTTAGCCGGATCAGCATCAAAATACTGATAAGCTTCTTCTTTGGTCATGGTACTTTTTACAATGTCTAGGGATGGATTACCGACAAATGTGACATTAGCACCAGCTTCTTGGTAAACTTCAGCTTCAAATGGAAAGATCGAGGCTACCCGCTCCACCGTTTTTGCTACTTCCTTGGCCCGCCCCCGCCGCCAAGCCCAGGCGGTCGGTGGTATATATGAAACAACGGGAATACCTAATTTTTTAGCTATTTTTGCCAAACGAATATTAAAGTCTGGATAGTCAATAATCACTAATACGTCAGGACGCTCCCGCACCATTAATTCGGCCAGTTGATCACGCAACTTAAATAATCGGGGTAGATTACGGATAACTTCTACAAATCCAATTACCCCTAAATCAGCTATATCAAAGTTTATCTCTACGCCAGCAGTCCGCATCGTACTACCGCCCATACCAAATAGTTTGGCACTAGGCTCGAGCTTTTTCAGAGCCTCGGCAACACTTGCTCCGTGCAAATCTCCTGAAGCCTCTCCAACTGAGATCATAACTTTAAGCATAAACCGGCCTCCATTAATAGTGTGACAAACGCTTTTATTGCAGATTATGGTTTATATGTAAAATAATAAAAGATTTGGCCTGCACCAGATTCCCCGACGCAAGCTCAAACCTTTTTGAGTCAGGAAAAAGCACAACCACAAAGAAATAAAGATATAGAGATAGTTTCCCTCACTACTCTCTATATCTATGCCCCTGTGGTGAAAATTACTTGGCTACAATGGTAATTCCATGCTCATTAGCCAGGGAAAGTACCTTATCCCTTTCTGCCAATAATGTTTTTCCAGCTTCTATCACTAAGGCTGTCGCCTCGCCTTCCAGCATAGCACGAATAGTATCCGGGCCGACCCCAGGCACATCAAAGCGCATATCTTGATTAGGCTTTGCCACTTTAGCGACGACGGCACCGCCTCTAGCTAATCTAGCCCCACGGCGAATACATTCATCAGTTCCCTCAATGGCTTCTACAGCCATCACGGCCCGATCTTTTACAACAACGGTTTGACCGATATCCAGCCCACCGATTTCTTTAGCCATTTTGTATCCATAATCCATATCTTCTTGTTCATTTGTTGTTGGTTTTCGGCTCGTCAATACTCCCGGCATTGGCATAAGCGCACGGATAAGCGCAGTTTGATCAAGCACGCCAATACCTTCAGCCGCTAGTTCACGAACAAACGCCAGCATCAAGGTATCATCATTATAGTCTTTCAGGCCCACCAACAAACGTTGCATCCGGCCATCCGGCACTACTGCACCGCTAAACAAAAGTTCTTTGGTCACTTTGCCTAGCATCGTAACCTCTTGAACATTTTCTTCTTTAAGGGTCTCAATTATCCGGCTTAGTTCGCCAATACTAATAGTATAGGTTTTTGCCGCAACCAAGGTTAGCTCCGGGTCAACCCCAGGCGCAACGACCACAGCAATCACGGCAATGCCCATGCCGCTTGCGGCACGGGCAAATTCAACCGGCAGGCGTCCAACACCAGCCAGTAAACCGACTTTTCTCATTCTAAGCTCCTTATTCTCACTCATCCCTACGGCCACGACAAATGCCTCGTTCAGCATTGCGCAGGAACCGCATGAGATGTTCTACTTCTTCACAAGATTCCAGTTCTTGCTCCATTACCGCAATCGCCTGCGGCAACGAAAGCCCACTGCGATATAAACTTCGATAGGCTTTTTTCAGATTACGTCGAGCAACATCACCAATCCCAGCTCTAGCTATCCCTACATTATTAAGGCCAACTACTCTGGCCGGATGTCCATCAACGGTAACAAACGGCGGTACATCTTGCACAACTTTAGAAGTTGCGCCAACCATTGCATTACGGCCAATCTTTACAAATTGGTGCACACCCGCCTGGCCACCAATTACGGCCCGGTCTTCTACTACAACGTGTCCAGCTAGCATTGCCGCTGCCGACATAACCACATTATTACCAATAACACAGTTATGGGCAACATGAGTATATGCCATAAGCAGGCAATTTGAACCAATCCGAGTTTCTTCACCTTCACCAGTTGCCCGGTTCACGGTGGTAAATTCTCTAATTTTGGTATTCTCGCCAATAAAGACGTAGCTCTTCTCACCCTGGAATTTTAAATCCTGAGGTTCAGATCCAATAGATGCGCTAGGATAGATAACACAATTTCTCCCAATACTCGTCCAGCCATCTATAACAGCATGAGCACCTATTTTGGTCCCATCACCAATGAGTACATTCTCACCGATAACTACATAAGGTCCAATTTCAACATCTTTACCGATACGAGCGCCCGGATGAATCACCGCTGTTTCGTGTATTTTTCGTATTGGTATTACGACTGTTTCTGGCTTCACAGCACATCATCTCCTTACTATTGCGCAACCGGCAGGCCATTTATACTTTCTGTATATATAATCGGACCAGCCAGTCTAAATATTGCATCCTGTATTCTGTCAAAAACACTCATAATCGGCGAAAAAATTAAATTGCCTCTCTTTTCCACCCGTATCATACAGCTTTTTTCAAAATAGCGCCTATGGTTGCATCAGAGCAAACATAAATTCCCCCTCCGCAACCAGTTCATCCTCAACAAAAGCTTCGGCCCAAATTTTTCCCATAGAGCCGCGCGCTTTAATAAGCTCAGCGACCATGCGCAGTTGATCCCCCGGCACTACCGGCCGACGAAATTTCACCCGGTCCATCCCTACAAAATAGGCTAACTTCCCGTGATGCTCTTCGGTTGACAGCATCGCTACGCCACCGACTTGCGCCATAGCTTCAAGCATAATCACCCCAGGCATTATTGGTTTACCCGGAAAATGGCCCTGAAAAAAATGTTCATTTATTGTAACATTTTTTATTCCCACAGCCCGTTTCATCGGCTCGATTTCAATAATCCGATCAACCAATAAAAAAGGGTAGCGGTGGGGAATTATATTTTGAATTTGAGTAACGGTCAACATGGTTAGCAATCCTCCTCGTATCATCTACAAACTTGCCAGTATTTTTTTAGCTAAAGAAGTATTTAGTTCATGGCTGGACTTCACAGCAACAACATGGCCTTTGATCCGCCCTACCAGTGCCAAATCTCCAATAACATCAAGTATTTTATGCCGTACAAGCTCATCTGGAAATCTAAGCGGAGTTAATATCTTGTCGTCATCATACACTACAGCATTTTCGATATTGCCTCCGAGTGCCAATCCCTGCGCCTGTAGAGCTTCAACTTCATGCATGAAGCCAATCGTCCTGGCTGAAGCAATTTCTTGAATGAACGAGTCAGAAGTAATCTCATAATCGCCGTACTGAACGCCAATTAACGGATGCGGATTCACCGAAGTAAAGCTTACCCGAAATCCATCGTACGGTAAAATAGTGATAAATTTATCCGACAGCCTCACCGTCAACGCCTCTGTAATATTAATATATGAACACGGCGCATCTTGTTCAACAATTCCAGCCTGTTGAATCAATCGTACAAACGGCAACGCAGAACCATCCGTAACTGGCGGCTCTGCCGCTGTCATTTCAACTTCACAGTTATCTACTCCTAACGCCACAAAGGCCGCGAGCAAATGTTCAACCGTAAAAACTTTAGCCCCGCCATCTTCTAGAGTTGTCGCTCTAAGCGTCCCGGTAACATTATTTGCCGTAGCTTTCACTCTCGGCTTTCCGGGCAAATCTCCCCGGACAAATATTATTCCGGTTCCAGCCGCAGCTGGTCTAATTTCAATAGATACACTGCGACCGGAGTGAAGGCCAATACCGGTAAGCGCAGCAGCAGTTGTAATCGTTGATTGACGTGGCATAAAATCCTCCCAAACTTAGATAGTTATCACTTAATGATTAACTATCACTAATTCTACATAACTTTTACAACTCCTGCAAGCTTTACATTTTTAGGCTGTTAGGCCACTTTTTGCCCCGCCAATGTCAACGCATTGGTGTTCATCTGATATTCAATCAATTCTTTATACCGCTGACCAATATCAGACGCTGGTTTAACAAATACTTTCGATGGCACTCCTTCTTCCACCACCCGCCCATTATCCATCAGGATAATGCGGTCAGCGACGTGAAGAGCGAACGGCAATTCATGGGTTACTACTACCATGGTGCTTGCGCGGTATTTCGCCAATTCTTCCATTACTACAAGCACCTCTCGCACTAATATGGGGTCAAGCGAAGCTGTAGGTTCATCCCACAGCATCAGCTCCGGTTCATACGCCAACGCTCTGGCAATTCCGACCCGCTGTTGTTGTCCCCCGGACAGCTCATTAGGCTTTTGATCCCTGAAGTTGGACAAGCCTACTTTGTCTATAGCGACAATAGCCTTATTATAAGCGACTTCGCGTTCCATGCCCCCCATTACTAAGCCCAGCATGACATTTTCTAACGCCGTCAATCGGCCAATCAAATTAAATTGCTGAAATACAAAACCTATCCGTTTACGGACTTGACGCAGTTCTTCCTGCCCTAATCCAGTTATATCTTGCCCGGCAAAGATGATACTGCCAGCATCCGGATCAATAAGCCGGTTTACTGTGCGAATGGTTGTGGATTTACCACAGCCCGACGGCCCCATCAGTACTACTGTTTCTCCCCGGTTAACGGTTAAATTCAAACCATCTACAGCCTTTACTTTGCCAAAGCGTTTGGATAAGTTATTTATGATAAGCATATTATCCCCCCACTTTAGTTAAATTTCATCTTACGACTATTTAATTTTTGCAACAGTCCCGGTCTAGCACTAGGAATAACAATTTCCCGCATAATTTCATCATAGGATAAACCAAGTGCCTCACCAGCTACTACTTCTTCAGTAGCCACCGGACTTATTTTATCACAATAACTAGCGACAATCAGACCTAAGAGCGCCCCCAGTATCGGGACTCCAATCCATGGAAAGTACGGTATGCCGCCACCAGCAAGGATAAACATCGCCGTTAGCATGATCGCCCCTACCTCCATACCGTATTTTCTTTCCGGCACAATAAGTCCAGTGATAAAACGTTTTACCTTAACCAGCAACCCCGTTTCCTTACTCAACTGAACTTTACGGTTGCGTCGCATAACCGACATTACGGTCGTATGATCAAATACTAAGAATAGTACTGTTACGACAATAGCGGTTAACCCTGCCAGTATCGCTTTAATTTCGCTTAATACCCGATATAATTCTCCTCTGGCATTAGGTTCAATTACCCCCACAGCCGCCGAGTAAAGTGCTACATTTTGATGCCCAGCCTGACGATAAACTATTGGCAACGCCGCATCAACACTAATATCATTTGTGGTCAGTATCTGGATTCTTTCACCAGGAATAACCTGACCAGCAATGAATTTATCCAAAATACGAACAGTATGACTAATATCTTCGTCTTTAAGGTTGGGCACTGCACCGGCCAGATAGCTAAGTTGAGTTGTAATAGCCGGGGCATCAATGCTAGTCGCTATTTTATCCAAGCGGCTATCGGCATCAGTTAGACTATGCCGAGCACTATTAGCGTCAAAGCTTTTAAGAATTGCCACGGTACTGTTTGCATCGGCTACGACCTGATCTATAGTGGTCTTAGCCTGACGCGCATTAGCCGCCACACTGTCCAAACTCGCCAATGTGTTTTTCATATTATCCAAATTGTGTCGCGTAGTATTCAAATTATCAATTGCGCCGCCAGTGTCAGCCTGCACTAATTTTAGTACTTCAAGGGTTCCAACTAATCCCCCCATAGCTCTGGAAGAGTTATCAATTTGATTTTGAAGCCCACTAGTATCAATGCCCGCTAAACCGCTGGTTGCCGACTGAATAGTACTGCCGGCTGACTCAATATCACTCAAGGTCCTTTCAACAGCGACCATGCCATTATTGTAGTTATCCAATACCCTTATTCCAGTATTGCTAATATTTTTAGCATCCTGGATAAAACCAGGGATGTTATTAACCAGTTTAGCAGTCTCATTTAGAGCGTTACCTAAATCCTGGCGTGGATTACGATAGCTAGCCACACCAATTGGCTCACTAGCCACGTTTTTTTCTAAGCGATAGCCCATACTTCCGGCCAGCTGTTTAGCATCACCCTGGGTGATGATACCTTGTCCAACACCGTTAGGCCCAATCTCTGTAATTTCTACAATAACATTGCCTTGAACTGGCGCCTGGCCACTCACTACCCCAGCGGTTGAACCACCTTGAAAGATAGCTACATCACCTTTTAGAAGCTTAACTCCAAGTGCTGGCTTAATCGTTACCGTTGAAGCATAGGCCCCTAAAAACCGTCTTAGCTCCATCATGGTACTTACCGCATAAGTCATATCGTCATTTTTACCGTCTACCGATACATTCTGAGCAAAATTAACTTTTAGTTGCTGACACATGTCGTTTGCAATTGCTTCGCCAAGACGTATTGGATTTGACGGTTCACTGCCTACCGGAAAGCTAATCTCAATTACTTGATATTGTTTTAATAGTGATTGCACACTGTTATTGACAGTTGCCACTTTATCCAGTCCAGTTAACAATACACCAACCGAAGCACCATCCCGAAAAGCAAATTTCACTCCATCCATTTGCGAAATCTTTTCTACTATCATATTTTTAGCGCCTTCCGGCACACCTCGAACCGTGATGCGTGGCTCGGTCATAAAACCAATACCAGCACCACCAGGAATACTGCCGAAGGTTTTTCCCAAATCTTCATAGATTTTTTTCGTTTTATACTGTTCAGGTAAAGCTACAAAAAAACTTGTCTTTCCAGTTAAGGTAGGTCCTTCTTTTAACTTCGCGCCTGGAAAAGCATCATCAATAATTTTTTGCAGTTGTTGTGCGGCATCGTCTTTCATTTCTTCTCGCACATTTATAATCAAATCATATTCACCATAGTCACCGACTAGATTTGCCAACGTCTTTGAAAAGTAAGCGTTGGCCGTCAGTGACACCGAAGCCGCCAACACCGATCCTACAATTATGCTGACAAGCATCAAAATTAAAATATCGCGTTCAAAAGTATTTTTAAATAATTTTTTTATAAAATTCACGACCAATCCACCTCTTTTCCGGAGACTATTATAACACGTATATCACTTTTGCGTCTACACGTATATATGTTTTACCTTTTATGTATATACTGGAAGTCCATCATCACGCAAACATAAGCACAGAACCCCCCGTTCCTAAACTGGGAACAGGTGGTTCTGTGCTTATGTTAATTTTAATTGTGATAGCATACTAACTTATGAATTTTTAGTGCAGCAGTATTTTAAATTTTAATTTGTAAAGCTTACACCAACATACCAATTACTATCGCGCCAGCCACCATCGACTTTTACCCCTGGCACAATTGACATCCTCGCCCCATAATTCATGTGGTTACCATCATACTCAGCAATAAGCGTCGTGGCCGGGAACATATCCTTACCAGTAATCATAATCGGGTTAATGGTTTTTTCAATGGCTCCAAATAATCCATTATACCGCCCAGTACCAACTCCAGCGTGAACTCTAAAGCCAAAGGGTAAGGCTTTACTGGCGGCAGCGTACAGAGTACGCTGCCGTTCATCAGCAACATCTTCTATCCCCACGGCAATTCCGGGTGTAAGGACACTTTCCGGAGCTAAAGCATATTTAGCATTGAGAAGAGTGTGATTTCCCGCACTATTATCCATTCTAAATCCAGCAATTCCTACTTCAAGGTTAGTGGCAATATTCATATTTAAGCTTCCCGCGCCACCATCGTTAAGATTGTAATAGCCAATAGAAAACTGTCCTGACCGCAAAACATCTGCTGACGGATTATTTATAAGACCAGTAGAACCGCTTACGGATGGTGCAGCTAAACCAACAGCACTAATACTGAAAATGATAGCACCCACTAGCAATACTTTTTTCATGTAGTTCCCCTTTCTTCTAGCCTTGTAATGGTCAAGGCTTTATTATTCCACATCTATTTTCCCAATCCTTCTACTACCGGCATAACAAAATTCGGTAAACATTGCTCTCCCCATTAAGGTGGTTGCAATAAAAAAGCCCAGTCCTTATTTAAAAGCAACTGGGCTTAATTTTATTTAGTTGGTGGTGGTGTCTTCCATCGATTATGTAACCAAAACCATTCCTGGGGATACTCTCTGATGGTTTTTTCAATAATATTGGTAAGTTTTTGGGTAGTAAGAAAAATATCTTCATCACGATTTTTCGTTTTTTCGACCCAGAGAGGAGGATGAATAATAACGGTATGGGTGCCATCACCGTTTTCGGTGATAAACGTAGGGACAATCGGCGCTTCTTTCATCCTGGCAAATACCGCAGATCCTGCCGGAGTAGCAGCCCGTCGACCAAAAAAGTCAACGAATACACCTTTATCACTGGCATCCTGGTCCATCAATAAACCAATTATCCACCCCTGCCCCAATAGATTAATCATTTCCCGTACTCCAGTTTTATAGGTGACATGCATCCCCGCTAATTGACGATATTCTACAAAAAATCTATCCATCGCCGCATTGGTCTGTTTCTGTGCTACCCCCGCTACCGGATAGCCGCTCAAAGTCAATGTCTGTCCTAAAAGTTCCCAATTACCTTGATGCGCTGTAGCAAGAATAACTCCCCGCCCATAGGCTAAGGCTTGATCTAAGTATTCCTGCCCCTGAAAGGTAACCCACTTTGAAATGTTGCCTTTATTCAACTTAGGAAAATACATCACTTCCATAAACATTCGACCAAACCGGGTTGCACTTTTTTTAACTAGGCTTAAAGCTGCCGGTTCATCAAGGCCAAAGCTTTGCATGACATTATTGACCGCCATAGTTTTACGCCGCTGCGGCACAAGAGGCCAACATAGCTCACCAAGCCAATCACCCAGTTTAGCGCGAGTTGAGTAGGGTAAAAGGCATACTATCTTGCTTATAATTTTTAATAGATGATATTGCATAACTGCTCCTGCAAATATTTTTAAGTTTTATTACATATATTGTATATTGACTGTTTAGTCAATATACAATATATGTAATGATTATTTTTAAATATTCTATACCGCGTGTTACTAATCCTGCCAATATTTTCTTAATATCTGTTGTTAACTTTATACCACAGACATTGTCCACGCATCGATGTTGATCGTACAAAAAACAGGGCAAGCTAGTTGCCCTGTTTTTCTAGTTCTGCTAAGCGTTTTTCTAATGCCTGCACCTTCTTGATCAAATCAGGAACTTTTCGCGTTGCGGCTTCCGTCTTCAACCAAGCCCGGTGAGGACCGGCCGGAAACCCAGCATAGAATGAATTGGCAGGAACATCACTGATAACGCCTGCTCTACCAGCAAATATACAATTATCGCCGATACTTAAGTGACCTGCACTACCTCCCTGGCCGCCAAAAGTAACGTTATTGCCAATTTTAGCACTGCCAGAAATTCCATTAAAGGCTGCAAATAAGCAGCTTTCGCCGATAACTACATTATGCGCTAAATGAACAAAGTTATCGGTTTTAGTCCCTCTGCCAATTATCGTTGAGCCTGTTGTTGCACGATCAACAGCTGCATTAGCCCCGATTTCAACATCATCTTCAATTATGACATTTCCAATCTGAGGAACTTTATAGTGAGTTCCGCCAACATTAATAAAGCCAAAACCATCCGCCCCAATAACTGTGCCACTATGAATTATCACCCGCGACCCAATTTTGCATCCTGGGTAAATAGTTACATTCGGATTAATTACCGTATCTTTGCCTATTGTTACATCCTCACCAATGTAAACATTCGGATAGATTATAGTATTATCGCCAATGGCTACGTTATCGGCTACTACAGTATAAGCCTGTATTGCGATATTATCGCCCATACGAACATTGTCCCCCACTACCACGGTGGAATGAATCCCCGGCTTAACAATCCGCGGCGGTGTAAATACCGACAAAAGTTTCGTGAACGCTATTCTTGGATTTGCTACCCGGATAGCCGGTTTAGTAAATTCAGTAATGGTTTCGGGAATAATTACCGCAGCGGCAGCACATAATGCCGCTTTATCAAGATGCGGCGGCACTGCAAAGGTGATTTCGGTTGCACCAGCATCATCAATATTAGTTATACCTGAAATTTCAGGGTTAGCATCGCCTAGCAGCGTTCCGTCGATTAACTTAGCAACTTCCTTTAGTGTTTTTTTCAAGCGACACACTCCAAACCTAGTCCTCGAGGGATTATTGCATCTTACCTATGACAGCATCAGTAACATCGGTGCCACCCTGGGCAACACCATTTTTATACAATATTACGCTGACTTTTTTTTCTTGAGCAACTTGATCAAGCGCTTGCTTCATGCTTGCATCAATTTGGCTTTCAAGATCGGTCCGCAGTTTTACCAAGTCTGAATAAGCTGCTTCCTGGCGCTTTTGAAATTCCTCCGGGCTAAGTCCGGTCTTATCTTTTTCAAGTTGAGCGTTAAGTTCGTTGAACTTTGTACTCAATTGATCTCTGAAGACTTTAGCCTTCGGACTTTCATTCATAACCTTTTCTACATCAACAATCCCAACATTGTTGCTGGTTCCACAACCACCCAATAGTAACCCCATAGCCATGATAGCAATTATAAACACTGCCCAAATAGATTTTCTGCCCATATGGAATCCTCCAATCATCGTAATCTACAAAACTATTATGCTCGCTAAGGCTATTTATTAATCTCAGCAGTGACCTGGCTGGTAATGTCAACAGCATTGACGTTAACTTTTGCCTCCGTCAGCACTAATTCTAACCCCAATTTAGCCGCAACCACTGCTACCTTGTCCTTAATGTCATTAATAATGAAGTCTTGTAGTACTTTTATTTCCTGTTGTTTAAATACTATTTTCTGTTCTTCTTCACTTCGCACTCCATTTGGCGAGTTTGACCCCAACGCATTTTGATTTTGCAGCGCGGTCTGCTTACTCCTAAGTGTTTGACCAATTTCTGCGCGAATTTTTTGCCCATAGTCATCAATTTCAGTTTTAGCGGCAGCCTGTTTATCCGCCATAATCTCATTCAGCTTACCAGCTAACTCCTGGTGTTTCGCACTAATTTTTTCGGAACGCTCTTTTTGCAATTTATCAGCTTCCGCATTCAAGGCTTCAGCCTGTTCTTTGGACAGTTCTAAGGTTTTCATCTTCAATTGCAAGCTGATAATCCTTGATTCGTACTCTTTCTGCAACTCTTTGGTATAGGCATCCATTTGCTCGCCAAGCTGAGCTTCAACTTCTTTCGCGGAAGCTTGAAGCTCTGTGTTCATCTCATTTTGCTTTGCCACCATTTTAGTATTAAATTCCTCGTTGGCAGCATCATTTAGGCCGGTAAGCTTACTCGACATATCGCTGGCGGCCTGTTTCTGCTCTACGGTAGCAGTTTGCCCAACCATCATATTATATTCATTCTGCAATTTCTGCAAATTGGCGTTTTTGGGATGATTTTTTATAGCATCAGCCATGTTTATCAGCCCTACCGTAGACTGCAAAGAAGGCTTGGTATCCCGAAACGGATTGAAATTGCAGCCTGCTGTAATACCTAATAGAACAACTACTACAGCGACAAAACAGGTCTTAATCCAACTACGCAACACCAACACCCTCTTTCTCGAATTTTTTTCGATCGTTCAGGCTTTGTAAAGATAAAGAGCCGAGCTCAGTTCAACCGGCTCGGCAGAATCAAATAATTATTTACCGGTGATTTTTTTCAGCACTTCGTCGGTAATATCCTGTCCACCGTATACTACATAGTTTTTATCAATTACTACGGTTAACCCTTTAGCTTCAGCGATCCCTTTTACAGTTGCATCAACTTTATCAGTAATTTCTTTTAATAATTCTTGTTGTTTTTGCGACATCCGTTGCTGGAGTTGAGATTGATAGTCTTGTTTCTCCTGATCGCTCATGGATGCCGACCTGGTTTCATATTCTTTTTTAAGATTTTCATATTCGGCTTTTAAGGTTTCTTCAGCTTTTGCGGTATCAGGATGTTGCTGGATAATCGCGTTATAATTCACGATCCCGATATTCGAGGATGGTGCAGCATAGGTTTTGCTGCTTTGTGATGCGGCAATTCCGACTATCCCCAGCAAGAAAAACACTACCACCGCTAGTGATACAATTTTTACTTGTCTTTTATCAATTTTCAGCACTTAAATACCCCTCTTTCAGTACTTGACATAATTTTTACTTCTTCATTATAGCAGGCCGCTTTTCCTTGTTCAAGGATATTCTATAGGTTACCTACTAACCTCAGCCATTTAGTATCACTGGTAAATACATATTCAGCACTTAAAAATTCATGCAATTTATAGCGCAACCCCAGTTCAGTGTAACCACTGTCCGCCAGGCGTTCCAGTCTTAAGCTCCAATTTTTACCAAGGTCGCGTTTAGCCCAGATAATACTACATTGGTTATTTAAATCATATTTTAAACCAGCCTCAAACCATTTATCCCAATGATAACCCCAGCCAGGGGCAACTTTCCAAGCAACAGTCGACGTAATAAAAGTTGTCTCAACGAAAAACTCATGTTGCTTCGCAAAATATCTCCCAAAATGAAGTATCGCTGAGGTGTTATCCTCTTTTCGCCCTACATCAAGCAAGCCTTCTAAAGTTACTCGATACTTATTAGTCTCAGCGTTAATTTTAACTTCGGTATCAGTTCCCGCACTTATATTTACATTTAACGTCAACCCATACCGTTTAACGACCGCGTGATTAATGAGCGAATCATTTATCTGCTTATTAAAGAAGTCGCCGTGACGCTCAACAAAAGCTACCGGCAGTCCCCTAAGCTTGGTTGCCGCCTCTTCCACCGGTGGACGAGCCTCTAACAGTAAGATATTGGGAATACTTTGCGATCGAATAATAATCCTGGTATCCTGAACAGTAGGTCCAGCTGGTAATAGCGCTAATTTTACTACTGTCGTCGGCCCGGGCACTATTTCCAAATTAGCTCGAAATTCGGGTAATTGCTCCGCAAGAGCTTCGCGAATAACCAGCTTGGTCACTCCGCCGCTCCAATCCACCGACTCAACAGGCATTCCCACGAGAATATTTCTTATTTCAGCTTCAAGATTGCCTAAGTCCTGTTTTATTAAAGAAACTGTTTCCGGTCTCATGGCCCCAAAGTCTATCTCCAGCTTAATATCACGCACAATATCGCCCCATGGCGAAAGAACTACATCAATATGCGTAACCTTGCCAGCCGTAATCGTAGCACGTTCTACCGAGTAGCCTACTAATACCCGATCAAACACTTCTTTAATTATCCGTTCATAGGCCTCTCGGTTAGTAGCAATCTCGCCTACCTTACGGCCAACAATTACTTGTTCGCCAACGGTAGCAATACTTAGCTCCATTCGCTTGGCTACTCGGTCAGGGAGTGACACTTTGCTGGCCTTAACACTTACGGTTACTGAATCAGCTGATTCTTCTTCAGCACATACAAGTCCTAACGGTGCCACCACTATAATAATTAGCAAACAAAAAATTATCCGGCGAAATCTCAGTCCAGCGATAAGCGTCACCCCCTGCCATTGAAATTTTGCCATTGATAAGGTTAGAGTCAGGTGCTAGACCTGACTCTTTTTCCCCTATTAGAATTGACCACCAAAACTAAAGGACGTTTTACCGCCATTTTCACCCCGGGCATAATCCAAACGGATTGGTCCCAGCGGTGTATTGAGACGGATTCCAAAACCAACGTCGCCCTTAAGATCATTTAGTTTATAATCATCGCGATCCCATGCATTGCCTAAGTCGCCAAAGAAAACCCCTTCGACTTTTTTAACAATAGGGAATCGGTATTCTACCGTTGCCGCCATCATTTTCTTACCAGTGAACTGATCGTCATCATAGCCACGTAAGCTATCCGAGCCACCAACCGAGAATTTTTGGGACAGCGGCAGGTTACCTTCAGCATAACCAGCAGTTACCCGTGTGGCAATTACTTGGCTATGTCCCACTTTAAAGTAGTTACGGTCTTCTACCGTATACTTGTTAAAGTTAAAATCTCCGCCTAAAGCTCTTCCCGCAAATTCAGCAGTTACTGCAAACCGCGTTCCTTCAGTCGGACTGAAGACGTTATCCCGAGAATCGAAAACTCTCGAGAAGGACGCACTACGAGTCAAGCCAAAGTTTTCCTCCCGATAGGCGTCATAAGCACTTCCGCTATAGTCCACCCCAGAGTATGCCTTAACCCAAGTATCTCTACGGTTTTTTATGGTGAAATAATTGTGCAGGTATTCGCCTTGGGCCCGGCCCAAAGTAAGATCAAAACCTTTTACATTTTTGTAATACGTAGAACGGCACGTTGACGAAGTACCATCTTCTACGGTTGTATAATTACTTGAGCTTGATAGTGTTCCATAGTCGCTGTATTTATTCGTCAAGTCATACCAGTTAACACTTAACGAAGTCTGTTTTTTATCTAACCACGGCTTAGTATAGGAGAATCGATAGCCGTTTGATATTGAATCGCCGCCGAATTCCCAATATACTTTAGCGGCGTCGCCAGTACCACGGAAGTTGTTGTCACCAACTTCAATAATCCCTACCATACCGTCAGATTCACTGTAGCCGGCACCGATGGAGAAGGTCCCCGTTTTCTGTTCGGTTACATCAGTCTCTAGCACCACGGAGTTAGGCTGAACCCCAGCATTTAGCTTCATGTTTACATCTTCAAAGAAGCCAAGGTTGTACAGTCTTTGCATGCTCCGCCGAGCATCATTGGCGTTAAAAGGTTCGCCCTGTTTAACTTTCATCTCACGGGTAATAACATAGGATTTAGTTTTTTCATTACCTTTGATAACGATGTCCTCAAGCGTACCTTCGTTGATGGTCAGGTTTATTTTCCCACCGTCACCTAAGGATACATCACTGACCCGAGCTAAAATATAACCCTGATCATGATAGTAGTTTTCGATTATACGGGCGTTTTCTCGCAGGGCTTTGGTATTTAATACCTTACCCTTGTCCACTGTCAATAAACTCTTTAGTTTTTCAGTGGAGACCTTAGTGTTTCCTTTAATTACAATGTCACTCAATGTTGGATTTTCCATTACTGCGAATACAATTTTGACACCTTCTGGAACTTCGGTAAAGTTCACAGTCACATCAAAGAAGTTGCCAAGATCGTAGATTGCCTTCATATCTTGCTTAATTTTTTCCGCTTCAAACGTGTCACCAGGTTTAACTTGTACCGCCGCCATAATGGTGCTTTCCGGTACAGTAATATTACCGGAAACTTCTACTGCGGTAACTGTTTTGCCAGTTAAATCCGCCGCATACATTGGGGCAACAGCACTAAACATAATGCACATTGTTAAAGCAGTCGCTAAAAGTAGTTTGCTAAAGCGAGTTGTTGTTCTCATGCATTACCTCCTTTATTGAATTTATTGGCCTCGTAGCGACTTTTCAGCCGCACGGATAACCTTCTCCATCTCATCTGGCGACAATAACTTTTCTTTTGCAGCCGACGTAGCTGCCGATTGATGCTTTACCTCGGCTACTGTTACAGTTGGCGATGATAAAGCCGGACTATTGATTACCACAGGCCCAACCGGCGGCTCTGATAAGGTAGGCTGATTGGTGGTTTGAGCAGTTACAGGAACTGCAGAAGTTTCAGCATCTGCAGGATTTACCGCAACTACAGCCTGAGCAACCTTGCTTTCACTAACCGTCATCGGTTCGTTTACCGCAAGCGACGGAGCTGACGTCATCGAAGGTTGGCGAATCGCCAACTGATACGCACCATAACCGCCGAATACAAAAACCATTGCCAAGGCCACCGATAACACATGCCGAATAAGCGGATATTTGTACTGCCACCGCTGGGATAAATTCTTTTCTCTAGCGTGTTGCAGCTCGGCCTGCGCCAAAAATAGGTTAAGTTCACCACGAACATCACTATCGTTGTCAAATGATTCTTCAGCGCGTGCCAGCCAAATTTTAGCTGAACGCAAGTGTCCAAACATTTGTCGTTTAAAATCAGCCATTTTAACCACCCCTGTTATAACCATGATATATAGTCATCCAAAGAGGTCAAAGATTGGTCAACCATCCATGGGCATATTTAGGCGTTTATCACGATTATACAAAGTTTACGCCCGGATTCACCCTAGTTCAGCCTATTTACCAGTTTATAATGTTTTTTTCATATCTTGCATTAATCGGGACAACATCCCCCGAACCCGGCGAATTCCCTGTTTTTGCAAACGATAAATATGCGAGATACTTATATCAAGAGATTCTGCTAATTGCTTAGGTTCTTGTTCTTCTAAATACATTCCAGCAATTACAACTTGTTCTTTAGCAGGCAGACGCCCCAACGCGGTTTTGACTTGATCCACCAAGTAGTTAATTTCAACTTGCATTGGTACTTCCAGTTTATTGTCGACTAAACAATCGCCAAGGGTTTTACTGCCTTCTTCTTCATTTAACGGCGAATCCATATATACCCAATTAAGTTTACCTTCCCGCGAAAGATAATTCAACATCCGACCGCGAATGCGGTGGTAGGCATATATGCTAAAAGCTACGCCGCGGTTATGGTCATAATTCTCTGCAGCTTCAATCAATCCTACGGTGCCTTCCTGCATCAAGTCCAAAATTATTGGTTCATCAGCCCGCCATTGAAGAGCTACTTTAAATACTAGCGGTTGATAATGTTCAATGATACGCCGCCTACTGTCAAGATCTCCCGTGTCTTTATAAGACTGCCATAAAGCTTTCTCTTCGTCCAGCTTCAACAGGCGTACCTTATTTAATTCCGCTAAATATTTTTTTAGCATCACACGTCACCTTTTGCTAGAATTTAAATCTAGTCTCCACCCCGATTTGCTGATTTCCCAATTCATCTTGCTCACCAGTAAAGCTAAGCCACTTGTTAACGTCATAGCGAATTAAAAAACCATTCCGCGTTTTATCAACACCCATCCAATATTGTAAGAACCATTTATTGGATACGTATTTACCAAAAGATAAATTATATTGCTGACTATCAGTAGTTGTCGCTTCACGACTGGCTACTGAGGTATCTGAAGAAAGGGTTCCCCGCACCAGCCTGAATTCATCCAAGCCAAAGTAATCGCGAAACGAACTTTCTGCCTCCCCTAAGAATCGCATTTGTAAACCGGCATCCAAAAGTCCGATAAATTCTTCCCGCCCAAGCCCAGTGTCACGATTTTCCGATACTGTTCGCGAGTTTTCAAAATAACGGCTTCTGAGGGTTAACAAGGAGAGTATTTCTTGTTGAGTAAGCTCTGGCTCAGATGAAAGTTTTACTTCCATCGCAGTCAACGGCCCATTAACCGACATGTACAAAGTGGTTTTATCAAGCGAAGCTTCCGCATTAAGGCCAATTACCGGAATAAACGATCCGACTTGGTTAAACTCTGCATGTCCACTACGTACTTTGAACTGATTTCGCAGATAGCTCACTGTCCCACGGATAACATTTATTTCACCGGTCGCAATTGGCCGCTTGGTAGTTCCGGCAAAATTAACTTTGCCATCCACCCACAAGTCGTACATATACGAGTTCCTTAGCCGGACCTTATTTTGCGCAACAAACTCAAGATCTAACCCTATATTCAAACCTGAATCAGGAAATTCGGGCACAAATGGTATATTAGCTACCATATCTTCTAATATTATTTTTCCACTGAGCTTAGGGATGCCGCCGCTTTCTGCAAATGTCAGCGTACCGCTTAATGGCCCTTTAAAATATTTATGGCTAACTCCAAGTTTATTCAATACTAACGCCATATTATAGTCACCAAGGCCCATGCCTTGGAGCATAGCAGTACCAGTTAAGCAGTAATTGCCTTTTCCCATCTGGCCCGTCAGGGACTTAACATTAATTTTATCACCTTCAAGCTGAATATCAACCCCCACATTTTGGATTGGTTCAGCCAGGGACGTCATTTTTATAATTCCCTTGTCGATAACGATACTACCATAAAGTAAGGGTTTGGTCAAATTCCCCCCAACCTTGATTTCGCCGTTGGTTTTTCCTGCCGCCCAAGCTACTTCCTTAGTTAGAATCGGCAAAATACTTAAATCAGCTTGATCTAGTCGTACCATTAAATCCATCTGATCTGAACTAGTAGCTTTAGACCAACCGGTCTTATTTAACGCTGCCAATGGTATCGTTCCATAAACGCTGGCCCGATACGGCCCTTTAGTAAACAGTATTTGCTTCACATCAATAATGCTATTATCTAAAATGAACATTCCATATAAAGCATCAAAAGTAGCATTTTCCAAGCCGCCATTAGCTATATCCAATGATACGGCAGCATGTGGGTTCGACCAGTTACCAGATACCTGGGCCGTAAGCCCGAGTTTACCAGTAACCAAAAGATTAGCATCAAACCACGCCGCTAGCAGTCCAGCATCAATATCTCTCGCTCCAATTTCTAAATTAATTGGGCCATCTATTTGAGCGGTCCCCCGGATAGCCAGTTTGCCAGCACCTGCGGTTGCATCAAATTTCTCGAATGTCACTATGTTATTTTCTAAAGAAACGTCTACATCAATATTTTCAAGCGGATAATTTTTTATTTTGCCGTGGGTCAAAGTTCCCGTCAGCCACACATTAGGTTTAGCCATTGATCCCCAGACAGTTACCCGTCCATTAAGACAACCATCCACCTCTTTTGCTTTTAGGTTTAGTATACTCAATATTCCAGCTATATTCCCATTCTCAGTATTTAAATGACCGTAGACCCCACCAGATTTTATATTTGTACTTCCGTCAAAAGTAAATTTTCCCTCATTATGCATAAAACTAAAAGATGGTATATTTATTTCATCACCATTTATATCGATTTCCCCACTAACATCCTTTAGCTTCTGTCCATTGAGTACAATGCCCTCACCAGCAATACTGCCGTGAAAAGTTATATTGTCAACATTACCAGTCAATTTACCATTAAATCTCGCTTTTCCTTTAACTGGATAAGGGTAGTTAATATGAAGTTCCGCAAGTTCAACATCTTGCGCCAAAATATTAATGTCTAGGCTATTATCAGCTGAGATAGTGCCAAACAGCTTTGCTTTAGCATTGAGTGCTTCAATTTCAAAGTTATTCAATTCAGTGATATTGTTCTTGCGGCGAAATGACCCTTGAATATTGTTGACAAGTTGGCCCCGGAAACTACCTTCGTACAGCCGGACTTGACCTTCGGCATTATAGGCTGCCATTGGTCCAGTAATCCATATTTGGCTATCAACATTACCGGTTAGGTTTTCACCAGGGGAAAGGAGTTTCATCAGATTTTCCGCTCTGCCCCGTTTGGTTATTATGGTAAGGTCAAGTTGTTTATCCCCGGTTAAGCCAATCGTGCCATCTATACACTGACTGCCACCCTCTTGGGTTTTTCCACTATCTAGCGATACATTTCCGGTTAAATCGATTGTACCGCTGCCGCATTGGCTAGCATCATTTTGGATTGCTATGATATCCGTCAACACAATTTTTTCTTTTGTTGCACTTATATTCCCGGTGAGCGTGGCGTATGGCTGATAGAATATTTCTCCATTATAGGCATGGACATCAGCAATAATGTTAGGATTATCTAGTGACCCAGTAACTACGCCACGACAATCGGCAACACCAGTCAAAACCAGTCCATTTACAGAGGTGGCAATGGACGCTAACGGGATTTCTTGTCCAGCAAAATCAATTGAAAGTATCTTATTTTCTATTTTTCCTTTGGCTACTAGCGATCCTGTGCCAAAATCTATTTTCATACTGTCTATACCTAGGTCATCGCCGGTTTTATTAATGTTCCCTAATATTTCTTTAAAGGGTACACCACAAACTTGCCCTTCTGCTACTCTAACGATACCTGCCAGGTTAGCTTGCGCTACGCTTCCGGTTCCCGAAAGACATAATTCAAAGTCACCTTTGCCAGTTAACCTTTGTGCTAACATCGGCAACTGCCCCAAATCTACGCCGTTACCGCTTATTTGAAATTCAAAATTTTTATCATCGGTAGTTATTTGTCCCACGGCATTAATATCGCCGTCAAACATACGGGCGTTAGCTTGATTAACCTTTATAATTTTGTCACAATAAGTAAAGTTTACTTTTGCATTGTTGAGGTTATATCCGCCAAATGCGCCCTGAACAAGGTTCGCTTCGCCGCTAGCGGTCAAGTTATCCACCGATCCGCTTACTACAGTATCAAAGTTTATTATTCCAGCCATATCGCTACAGTTTAGCACGTTGAGATCAAAATACGGCGATGAAACTGCTAAATTAATATTAGGAGTGCCATCTTCAAAGTTGATTTCACCTTTTACGGCGATATCTTGATTATAGACCTTAGTTGTCAAGTCGAATAACGAAAGGTTATGTTCCGTAAAATATATCTCTCCCTTTGCCTGACGCACGGGTACTCCGTCTAGATCAAAAGCGCCATTATCAAGGCCGGCTTGACAAGCATACGTGATTTGGCCTTGTTCATACCGGACATTTGCTTTGACATTACTAAGCTGTCCGCTAAGACCCGTCACTCGAACATTTTGTGGCATAAACTCCGTTAAATTTTGAAGGTCAAATCGTGGCGTACGTATTTCCACCACACTACATCCAGTTTTATTTACCACGCCAACTACTTCTACCGGATTTCCCATATATGTGGCTGCACCATCAATTGTATCACCTAGCATATATCCAAAATCGATACACCCGGTTACTTCTTCAAATTTCCAGTTTCCGTTCGGCGTTGTAATCGCGATCATCGCATTATTTATCGTCACTTTTCCCGCAAAGTCATTATCAGTTTCAGTGGCTTTGACCAAAATATCATCAATGTTCCACTTGCCATCATTATATTGTTTTAAATACACCGTGGGTGCATCAATGCTAATTTCCGCCACTGCCGCAGGGAAAACAGCTCCCGTTAATATCGACAGCGGCTTGAATTTTACCGTAATTGTCTTACTGTCACAAATAGTCCCGCTATCATCACTAATCCTTAGGTTTTGAATAGCTAGCTTATTAAACGCAACAATAGTAATGTCTCCAACAGAGACATTACTCCCAACTCTTTTGGTCAGTTCTTCCGACAACACGCCTTTAACTTCCGCCATTACTGCCTGGCCTTTACTGTGCCAATAAGCGGTCGTGATGCCAACAAATATTAATATCACTAAGGTGATTATTATTATTACCTTAGACCGCATATTGAGCCTCCCGGTTTAGAGTATTAATTATATTCGACAGCTATACAACCGCTTCCTTCAAGGACATTTCTGCCTTTATCTTTCCAAAATTAACCTTAGTATGTACAAAATATAAAAATGCCACCCACCGTTAGTTAGCGATTGAGTGGCAAAATCATTTAATACTATTAAAAATCGTGACGTAATCCTATATAGGTGTTTTCTTCCGGGTTCTTGTTTAGACTATCTGTCAAGCCAACAAGAAAGGTATCTGGTCCAATTTTATACTGGCTGCGTAGTTTTACCCGAGGATCATTGGGGTCATAGATATCTAGAGAAAGCCTTAGTTGACTGCCTACAGCCGCATCTGCTCCAATACCGGCTTTACCTTCAATTAGTCCCACTCTAGTGTCAAACTTGTCATTGCCTCGCCCTATCTCCAGGTTACCGGTGCTTCCTTCACCGATATTATTTACTCCAATGACCGCAAAGGCATTATCGGAAGTGCGGATTCTTACATCGGCATTACTTTGATATTTAGATGAGTGGGTATTATATAAAAGGTCAACTCCCGTATCAACTTTAATGTTATCCAACTGGGCTAATTTTTTATTAGCACGCGCACTGGCTTCCCGCGCGTTTTTGAGAGTTTCTTTAAGATCGCTGGCTGTACCCGGATCGGTGACTACACCTTCTAAGGCTGATGCCATTCGTTCAACTCGGATACTAGTAGTTTTTAGATTACTGATTGCTTCCCTAACATCGTTTGCCGTTTGACCATTATTATCGACATTGGCAACTAATACATCTACCCTGCCAGCGACATCTCTTAAACTAGCGGACATTATTCTTAGGTTTGTTGCCATCGCATCAACATTTTGTTCATTATTGCTGGCCATTCTGGCCAAGGTCGTGGTTAATTCGTTCAGTCGGTCGGTTATTTCTTTAGCATTTAAGGCCGTGGCCTTCAGCGATGCTTTAACCTTCTCGTCACCAAGTACATCATTAAGTGACAACACCAGCTTTTCTATTTCCCCCAATACCCTATCGCCGCTGCTTATTAATTTGTCTAAACCGTTAGCCGTTTCACCACGCACCACTGTATCTGGAGCTATAAATCCGGCCTCACTATTAGCGGTCGGTGTAATACTGATAAATTTTTCACCCATAAGTCCGTCGGTACTAATGATAAACCGTGAACCTACGGGTATTTTAATATCATGGTTTATGCGCATACTAACAGTAATGCCATCCACCCCGGTCTGAACAAGGTCTACACGTCCTACATCGACCCCAGCATATCTTACTCCGCTGCCGGCAACCAATCCGCCGACATCACTAAATACCGCCTTGATCGGGTAACCTTTTTCGCCCCAAAAATTCAAATTACCTAAATTAGCGACCATTGCCATTAGTAATAGAAATGCGACTACTGCTACTGCTCCTACTTTTGCTTCCGCACTTAAAATCATATTTTTGCCCTCCTCTTGGCCGCTTGCCCAGGACTTGACATGCCATTAATAAATTTCTGTACAAGTTGATCCGACGATTCCTTGATTTCACTTACGGTACCACAGGCAATAATTTGCCCATCGTAAATCATGGCAATGCGGTCAGCAACCCAAAAAGCACTCGCCATATCATGCGTAACCACTACAGATGTAACTTTTAATATACGCCGGGTGCTAGAAATAAGCCGTGAAATTGTCGCTGACATCAGGGGATCTAGACCTGCTGTCGGTTCATCATAAAGAATAATTCTGGGGTTTAGCGCAGTAGCCCGCGCCAGGCTGACCCGTTTTTTCATTCCACCTGATAATTCATTAGGCATTTTATTTTCTTGACCGGATAGCCCAACCATCTTCAGTTTTCGCCTAACAACACGCGCAATTTCTTGGTCATTCATTTTGGTATGCTGACGAAGGCCAAACGCAACATTTTCACCAACGGTCATCGAATCAAACAAGGCCGAATACTGAAAAACCATCCCCATGCTACGCCGCAAATCGTTTAGTTTATCTTCATTGACCTGGGAAATTTCCTGCCCATCAATCCATACTTCGCCACCGTCTGGCTTTATTAGTCCAATCATTAACCTAATTAATGTGCTTTTGCCGGAACCACTTGGACCGATAATGACCATTGTTTCCCCTTGTTCGACATCTAAATTAATATCTTTGATCACTGGTTTGCCATTAAAGCTAATTGAAACGTTTTTTAGATTAATCATAATTCACCTCTAGCGGTATAGCATCAGCGACAAAAAATAGTTGCTAATAAATATTAAGATCATTGATGTTACTACCGATCCAGTAGTAGCTCGCCCCACTCCCTCGGCTCCTTGAGCTGTGTTCAACCCCTTGTAACAGCCGATAATAGCAACAATTGCCCCAAAGACCATCGTCTTAATCAGTCCACCGGTAACATCCGTTATTACTGCAAACAATTTTATTGAATGTAAATACGAAAATGAACTAATACCAGAGTAGCTTGTCGCCACCAAATAACCGCCCACGGTCCCGATTACATTAGCAAATATACCTAGTATCGGTAACATCACTATGCAGCTAATTAGCCGAGGTACTACTAGATACGCTACCGGATTAGTCGCCATTACTTTTAGCGCATCAATTTGCTCAGTGACTTTCATTGAACCAATTTCAGCTGTTATTGCCGCCCCAACTCGTCCGGCAATAACAACTGCCGTCAGAACTGGTGCCAATTCCCGCCCCATCGCAATAAATACTACTCCGCCGACAGACGCCTGAGCCCCATAACGAATAAATTCATGCGCAGTTTGCACCGTCAATACCATGCCAGTAAACAGCATCGTCAACATCACAATCGGCAATGAATCCACGCCAAGATGAACCATCTGTTGCAGAACATGATTCCAATTGGGTTTGTGGCGAAGCTGTACTACAGCATCCGTTGACAACCTAATAACTTTTCCGCCGTTTTCTAGCCCGCTAATAACGTTATGCCCGATTTTTTCCAAAAGGCGTACTACCATGCTATGTTCCTTTCCCTTTTTAGGCTTTAATCCCGTACTTTTTCGATCTTATTTACGCCTATGCGGCGTTTCGGTTAAATATGTCTTTCTTACTGCTTAATCTAAATTTATGCAGACCATAACCTATTTTTGTACCATTCCATAAACTAGGTATGTTTCCCTGCTGAAAGTTTACACCTTTAGTTTCCAAGCTTTTATACTAGTCTATAGTTTTTTTGTAAAAGTACTACGCTTCAATCAAAAGAGGAGTCGCCTACAATTAACTGTAGATGACTCCCCTTTTTCCATTGCCGCTTAATGAATGCCAGACTGATTTATCAATTGACGACTTATAGTTTTGCTTTGACTACTTTTCTTAGAACTAGTCCTACTTTTAACATTCACAACTACCTGTGCATCACAGTCAACAATATATTCTGTACTCTCAATGCTTCTTACCGCTTCAGACCGATTAGCACCGCTAACATCCACCTGATTTTGCGTAGTTGCCTTATTAGTTTCTGGATTAGGCTTTATACCAGTAACATTTGCCGGTACCACAACTTGAGCTACCCCGTCTTTCGGTATAGCAGCTGCCGCAAGATCCAGCACTTCAATTACAATATCATTATTATGTTCGCGCCCAATTAATTGGTTAAGCATTTCGGGAAAAGTCTGCGACTTAAGTTTTTCCGCCAGTTGCAATAATTCGTTGCCAACATTTTGTTGCTTAGCTAATACTTGAATCAGCGGCAACGTCCCCCCGCCCCGTACTTCTAACGTCAACGGACCATTTGGCTGATTCTGAGGGATGGTATAGTACATTTTACGTTCAAATGGCTGTCCACGGAATGGCATCAGATTAACCGTTATTTCAATTTGATCGCCCGGCTTTACATCTGTTACATTTGCCTTAGCACTCATAATCGTAGCAGTGCGTTGCTCGGCTTCAAGATCAACATTTACTTTAATATCAGAAATATCTACCGGCCAAAATTTATTTGTGGCTAATAGCGACAAAGCTTCACTAAGTTCCGAAACGGCCACTGGTGCAATATTTTCTGAGTTGAAAAACATATTGTCCCGTTTTAACACGCCGCCAGGAATGTTTTTTCCTGTAATTTCAAAAGAGATCGTTGCTGTACCGGGTCCTGTACGATCCAAAACTTTTTCAATAGCATTAGCCACTGTAACCGTCCCTAATGCTGGGGTAAGCTGTTCATCACGAATTAGCTCCGCTCTGAATAAGCGAGATTTTCCTTGGTCTCGGTCATTTGCAGTAACATTCATCGGAATTACATCTGGTTTAATGCTTGTATCACCAGCAATTCCTGCCCCACGGTCTTGATTAACCGTACCGATTACTGAACCAGTAGCTCCTACTTTGAAGGCACTTTGTACACTACCAACTGTGGTAAAAATATATGCATTAGTTAATAAGTAATTACTCAAGCCTTTTTTTAAAAAAGGATGACCAAACGCTAAAATTTTATTATCTTCCGCATAAGTAACTGTCCCGATAGCGGCCAAGCTTACATCCCCATGAATTAATTCTACGCCAAGGGCACTGCCTGGCTCAAGCTTACCGAAATCTGTTCCGTCAGGAGCGCTACCAACAGCTACCGGTACAAGGTTTACCGCCTTTAACTTATCTTTTAACATTTCTAAAGCCTGAGGACTAAAGCCAGCCGCCATTATCGGGGTGGCTAACGTCTCTAATCCCGTTGGTTGAGTTGCGGTTTGTTCTGGTTCCTGGTTAACGCCTCCGGGAATATCCCAAAGTTTTAACATATCCTCAATAGGCGTTACCATGCCAACTTTTGAATCAGCAAATGCCCAACCATAGGCAATAGCACCGACTAGTTTTCCATCAATATACACGGGACTGCCGCTCATTCCTTCGGCAATACCACCTGTCCGATTGATTACGTCACCGGATGTCCGTACCAAAATCAGGTCACCGGATGGCCCTTGATTCTTCATTACTCCCAATATTTCAACATCAAATGGTTCAATGGCCGATCCTGCTACTACCGTTTTACCAATACCATGCATACCCGCCTTAATTTGGTCAAGTGGCATAATATCAGGTGCAGCTTGCACCACTGTAATCGGCAAAAAAAGCAGGAACGCTATTAACGCCGTCCGAAATGTCCTGACCACGAATGCCATCTAATCATTCCTTTCTATTTATCAGCCTGTTCAATTCTAACAACAGCATTACCCGTTTTAATAATATCTCCTGGTTTAACTAATACTTCTGTTACTTTACCGTCAACATTGGCTCTTACTGCCGGCGCTGGCCCAGTAATTGTATCAACAACTACCAATACATCGCCTTCACGCACCACTGCTCCAACCGATACTAAGCTATTAGCGATAACAGTCCCTGACAGCACACTTTTTTGATCGTTAACTATTGCGGCCGAAGCAAAGGCCCAAGTGACCATCAACATTACCACAACTATCGCCAGCATAATGATATTCTTGGAACGGTACATCATACCACCTCCATTTATAATTTCATTATACAGTATTGCTGTCAATTAACAAGCATCGACTCAATTATTGCTAAACCGTCACCAATCTTTCGTTCCCGGCCATCGGAAGGCTTGTTTACTACGGTATCATGAATAATCATCTCACTTGATCCGCCACCGTCCAGGTTCAATGCATTAACGGCTCCGATGTCTTTCATAAAAACCGCCAATTCCGCCAACGATAAGCCGGCACTACCTTGACGCCGCCCATCTACCACAACAAGTAAAATCGCCCCATCCTTAGTCACCCCCAGCGCCGTTCGCGGTGCCCTTCCTGCGGCAACATCCGGGCCAAATTCTTCTTGCTGAGTAGTTAAAAATACGTTACCGTCTTTAACCAGCATCGGTCCTGCCCCTAACGCATAAACTGTTTTATCCCACTCATCGCCTAGCGTTTCCGTTACTACTAGATGATCGCCAATGGCTATTTTTTTTAATGCATCTTGCCCTTGGCCATGTCCGGAGATCACCCTGTATCCGGCCACTAACGGCGTATTCCCGTTCGTAATGGCAGTAACAATTCCCTTATCATTTATTACAACATCAGTACCGTAGTTGTTGGTAGCAGTCGTTGCCCCATAATACTCATTATACAAAATTATTTCGTCAGTATACCGTTCTCGATTTACACCATTGATATTTATCGTATCGCCACCCGCTAATTCAATTTGGCCGTGATATTCCACCTGGTCAATAAATATTGACCCATCCGGCCTTATTCCTAGTGCTGAGCGCGGTATTGTTGGTGTACTAACAATTTTACCGTTGAGTTTTAGTAAACCGATTATTTCCCCAGTCTGAGAAAAATACGAACCATTGATGGCTGCTATTGCCTTTACCCTCGAACTGATCTTAGATAACGGTTCTATTCCATTAATAACGCCATCAGATAATACCGGTACTACTTTAGTACTAGATTCAGGAAAGATCGTCAATACATCCGATTCAACCGGCCCGAAAGAATAGCTCTTAATCCACGAAGTGTGGGTTATTCCCGGCATAACTTCTTCATCGATTTTTTGATCAAAAACTTTACCTAAATCTATGACTAGCCGATTGGGGTCTTTAAGCAAAAATACATTATGCGTTACAAATTGCCTGAGATCTATTATTGCCCTAATATGGCTAGGTCCATTTTCTTCCAGCACCAATCCCTTGACGAAAGGGTCATTAAACAGCATTTGAGTGCTGACCCCATTTTTTATAGCACCATTAATTTCAATAATTAATCTTAAAGGTTTTTCTTCTAAAACCGCATTATATTCAGGTAAACTATCAAAATCAAATACAATGCGCACTCTTTCCTGATTCTGGCTATAACGCAATTTTTCAAAGGTACTGCCTTTTGGTGCTGCCCAAACTAGTGATAATGATGAAAATAAAACCACACACACAACGAAACTTATAACCCTTCTATAACCAAGCACATAATGCCCCTCCTTATTTGTGTTTTTGGCAATTAGGAGACGAAAAGCCAAGCACTATCTGGGTGCCTGGCTTTTGTTGTTAACACTTACTCGCTCTGAAAGCTGACGGTAAAGCAAATCTGCTAACCCCATCCCGCCAGCTTTCGCCATATCTTTTGTTACTTCTCCATCAAGCATCGACTGCATGGTTTCTTCCCCTGAAGATTTACTCATTAGCTCACTTTTGGGCACTGTTTGCCGCATCTGCTTGAGCAAAAGATCAAGAAAAACTGATTCCATTTCGCGACAGCTTGCTTTAAGTTTTGCGTCCTTGTCACTTTGGCTTGATTTACTTCCCAAAGTATTTTGTGCAACTATCATATTAGCTTTTCCGTTAATCTCCATGGTACTCACCGCCTAAATAAACTGAAGTTCGGCATGAAGCGCACCTGAGGCGTTTATTGCCTGAATAATAGCAATGACCTCTTGTGGCGCTGCTCCAACCGCGTTAAGCGCATTGACAAGATCTCCGATACTAGCAGTTGTTGGCAATATTACTACATTTGGGTTAGCTTCGCTTGAGCTCGACTTTTGACCACCGACTTTTACCGATAAGCCCCCGTGTGCCACCGCAACTGTATCAATCGTTACATTACCACCCATGACTACCGTTCCGGTCCGCTCATTAATTATTATTTTAGCAATACTATCTGGTCGTACCGTCAGTTCTTCTAACGACGCAATAAATCCCACCAGATTGTCTGCATATTCCCCAGGAACCTTGATTTCAACTGTGCCGGCATCTACTGCCATCACACTTACGCCAAATTCCCGCTCGATAGTTTTAGCAATTCGGCTAGCAGTTGTAAAATCAGGATTATTCAAAGTCAGTGCAATACTACCATTATTTTCTATCTTGGTCGGTACATCCCGCTCTACTATTGCTCCATTAGGAATTTTAGCAACTGTTGAGAAAAGTTTCGTATTATTTCCTCCCAGAGACAATGAGCCCTGTCCAACTGCGTAAACTAATCCTGTGGCAGCTTTAAGCGGCGTCTGTAACAGTATGCCCCCTTGCAAGCTTTTTGCATCCCCCAAAGATGACACTGTTATATCAATGTTATCGCCGGATTTAACAAAAGGTCCTAAATCAGCAGTTACCATAACCGCTGCCACATTCTTCCCCTGCAATTGACTGGCTGATACGGTTACCCCAAAATTTTTTAGCATACTAGCTATCGATTGTACCGTAAACGCACTTTTAGACGAATCGCCGGTTCCAGCTAACCCAACTACTAAGCCATACCCCACTAATTGGTTTCCTCGTACGCCTTGAATCTTAGCAATATCTTTGATTCGTGTGACAGCTTGTCCCCCCGCCATGGCTATGCCAATGCTTGAAAACATAAATAACATTACTAGGCTAATTGCAATTTTCTTTCGCATTATAATCCCTTTCCTCCTCAAAACAGGAAGTTAAGAATTTGGCTCAATAGTCCCTGCCGCTGTTTATCCGCAATTGATCCCTTGCCATCAATTTTAATTTGAGCATTAGCTACATAACTTGAATATATCGTATTATTGATAGATATATCATCTGGTCGAATTTCTCCGGTAATAGTTATGCGCTGCTCCTCACCTGTTTGTTTGGTGATCTGGCTCCCTGAGATTACCAAGTTGCCATTGGGCTTAACCGCAATAACCTGTACAGAAAGTTTCGCTGAAAGCTGATTAGAGTTGGTAAGTGATCCTTTGGCTTGAAATGTGTCACTACCACCATAACTTGATGAATTGACGAACTTAAACAGTCCCTTACCATTATCTGTTGATCCGCTAGCTGATTTAGTATTAGTGGTAGCTCCACTTCGAACTGCACTGGAGCTTTCACTTATAATAACTGTTATAATATCACCAATCTGCGTAGCTTTACGATCACCATATAAGTTAGAACTATCCTTCCATAACGAAATTGCAGCAGCCCCACTCGAAAGCGGCCCGGCAAGGAGTGTCACCATTAAGGCCATAACTAGTAGCAGCTTTGGCTTTATTAGTATATTAAACATAACAATCACCTTTACCTTCCGCTGTAAATCATTACCTGAACTGTTTCTTTATCTACCACACAAGCACTAACGACTCGCTTCGAGTCCAGGTTTTGAACTCGAATAACTTCACCTTCACTGCCTTGCTGTAATGCCATACCACTGGCAGTTATTATACTATCACCGCTTCGCACAATGATAGTCACCGCACTGCCCCGTGTCACTACCGGCGGCTTAGCTAACATGCTGTCATTCAGTGGCGTTCCTGCTGCTATCGGTCGGCGAGTCATAAGACCAAGTACTTTTGTTTTATCAGTAATATATCCGGTCAGTCGGCCAAGATCTCTGCGTTCAACGCAAATACTATTCTCATTTAGTACTTCAAATGCAGCAATATTCCGCCCCGCACTGATTACATTTTCATAAGCATTAATCTGGAATTTTGCATTTACAGTAGTAAAATAGCGGTCTTTAATATTAATACTTATATTTACTGTTGTTGGCGCATTGTACCGAATACCATAAGGAATTTCGACTTTATATTCCACAGGCCCCAACGGTGCTATTAACGCTTGAGGGTTACTAATCGCAGTAATGATAATTCGATCATTTTCTTTATCGTCTAAAATTCCCAGTTTTTTTTTCATAGCTTTAATAGCTACATTCAAGATACCATCAGCACTAATATTTTGTCCCGCAGTAACTATATTAATAGTTGCCGGAATATGCCACTCTACATTACTAATATCAAGCCCGGTCCCAGCTAGCCGCGCCCCAAAGGACTGAGCTGTAAATAATACCCTATTCCCTGGAAATGGAGCACTGCCAAGTTTTAGATTTTCAAGTAGTCTTCGCTGTTCGACATTATCACTGCTAATGACTGCCAAATCGCCAAGTACTATTTCCGGTCCAGTAATTGTCGCTTCACTATTAACGTCGACCACAGCTCCTGCCCAACAGGCTTGACCGATTAACAGAATCAGAACGGCCACAAGTAGCACTATTCTTTTCCCCATAATTTTCATCTACCGACGAAGATTAGCAGCCTGGCCTAGCATTTCATCAGCGGTGGTAATAGCTTTAGAGTTAATTTCATAAGCGCGTTGCGCCACAATCATATTAACCATTTCTTCTACAACTTGAACATTGGACATTTCTAAGTACTGTTGAGCCAAAGTTCCTGCACCATCTCCGCCAGGATTAGACACGGTTGGCGCTCCTGACGCACTTGTTTCAATCAAAAGATTACGGCCAACGCTATCCAGCCCAGCTGGATTGACAAATCTAGCGATTTGCAATTGACCTATTTCTTGAGCGGCTGCTTGCCCAGGAATTGCAGCTGACACAATGCCATCACTAGAAATACTGATATTAGTGGCATTTTGAGGAATAGTAATCTGCGGTTCCAGCGGATAGCCTTCTGAGTTTACAATCCGACCTTGACTGTCGCGTTTAAATGAACCATCCCTAGTATACGCAATCGTTCCATCTGGAGTCGTAATTTGAAAGAAGCCATCACCTTCAATAGCCATGTCCAATGCATTGCCAGTCTGCTGAAAGCTGCCCTCTGTCAATATCTTTTGTGTCGCCACTTGGCGAACACCATGCCCCATCTGGATCCCAGTAGGAAGCTGAGTTCCTGCACCAGTGGACGCTCCAGCCTGGCGAATAGTTTGATACATTAAATCCGCAAAGTCAATGCGGCTTTTCTTAAACCCGCTGGTGTTAACGTTGGCCAAGTTATTGGATACAACATCGATATTAGCCTGTTGGGCCATCATTCCTGAACCGGCTGTCCATAACGCACGCATCATAAGTAATTATACCTCCAGGTTATTAAGTGTTAGCTACTTCAGTCATTCCGCAGCTAATAGGGCCTCTTTTCTATAGTCCAGCCCCACGGCTTACTCCGTTTTATCATTATTTAGTTGGCAAAAATTTTATCGCCAACATCATATTCTACCTACTTCATTAACTGCCTTGTCTAAAAGTTGATCATGGGCTTGAACAACCTTTGAGTTTACTTCATAAGCCCGATATCCAGCAATCATATTAACCATTTCAGATACTACATTCACATTTGACATTTCCAGCATCCCTTGGTGTACCAAGGCGTTACTAGGCGTACCGTTTCCCTGCACGGCAATAAAAAGGCTAGAGCCTTCCTTGGTAAGCTGCCGCTCATCAGCAAAGCTTTCTATCCGTAGCTTGCCCACCTCCGCAGCATTCCGGCCATTACCATCAATTGTAACTCGACCATCGTCACCAATACAAACGTTGGCGGCTTTGCCCAACCGGATAGGGCCATTATCACCCATAACACGGTATCCATCCAACGTAACTAGTTCACCTTGAGAGTTGCGACTAAATGACCCGTTACGGGTATATCTAACGCCATTAGGAGTTTCTATAACAAAAAATCCTTTGCCCTCTATAGCGACATCTAACGGATTGTTAGTTTGGCGCATAATCCCAGTACTTTGATTGGTAGCTATCTCATCAATAACAGTCCCCACACCAGTGCTGCCAATTTCGGCATTACCTGACTTATCATGAATTCGTGTAATTAGTATGTCACGAAAGTCTTTGTTGACCGCAATATCTTTTTTGTAGCCCGCAGTATTGGCATTAGCTAAGTTATTGGCAATAGCATCATTGCGAATTGATTCAGCTATCATTCCCGAACCTGCAGCATAAATCCCCCGTATCATCTATTCACCTCCCATTTATATCAATCGAAGATATTTATCATTTTCTTAAGTAAAACTAAAAAAAAAAGCTAACTATTTTTAGGAAAATAAAGCCAGGATGCTAAGCAATGCTCATGCACCTGGCTTTATTCATAATCTAGCCCAGAGTGATTTTTTTAGTAATTGCCAGTGAATCTTGCAGCGTTTCCAGAGAATCCAAGGCTTTACCCGTACCTAGCGCTACGCAAGAAAGTGGATCTTCTGCCAAGTAAGTCGGAATTCCCGTTTCCTTGCTAATTAATTTATCTAGTCCGTGAATAAGCGCACCGCCCCCGGTCATAACTATTCCCCGATCAACTATATCTGACGCTAGTTCTGGCGGAGTTCTTTCTAGTACTGATTTTACACAATCAACAATCATTGCGATTGGCTCTGCCAATGCCTCCTGAGTTTCGTTCGAGCCAATTCTCATAGTTTTAGGCAAACCTGATACTAAATCCCGTCCACGAATTTCCATTGATTCATTACGGCCTGAAGGGAATGCCGTACCAACATTAACTTTGATTTCTTCTGCCGTACGTTCACCAATCATAAGGTTATATTCTTTTTTAATATACCGTACCAAGGCATCATCAAATTTATCGCCACCCACTCTCAGCGATTCGCTTACTACAATCCCCCCAAGGCTCAGCACCGCTACATCAGTGGTACCTCCCCCAATATCAACTACCATTGACCCACAAGGCTCAGAAATAACCAGGCCCGCCCCCAGAGCAGCTGCAAGCGGCTCTTCAATCAAGTATGTTTTTCGCGCCCCAGCTTGGACAGCAGCTTCTAATACCGCCCGTTTTTCTACCGTTGTTACGCCAGACGGTATGCACACCATTATACGTGGCTTAAAGAACATACTATGGCTAGCCACTTTCTGAATAAAATGCCTTAACATACTTTCAGTTGTATCATAGTCTGCAATTACCCCTTCTCTCAGAGGCCGAGTAGCAACAATATTGCCAGGAGTACGTCCCAGCATACGACGCGCTTCTTCGCCTATTGCCAAAATCCGATTGGTATCCCGATCGATAGCCACCACTGATGGTTCACGTAGCACGATACCCTTGCCCTTTATATACACCAAAACATTAGCCGTTCCTAAATCCACACCAATATCCATTGACATTCCAAACATGTACCGATCCTGCCCCCTTAGCATCATTAAGCTTGTCCAACCATAGCGCAAAAATAAAAGTATTTTAGTAATTAAATACCTTTATTTTATATTTATGGATTGATTCTACCTTATCCACAAAAATCCTCTATTTTACGCTATTTTCTTTACCGTCTTTATATTTCTTTCTCGTTGCTTCTCCGCCACGAATATGGCGTTCCGCTTTATTTATCTCTAAAATATTCCGAACTTTATTCGCCAGTCGTTTATTGATACTAGGCAAACGTTCAATCATATCTTTATGTACTGTGCTTTTACTTACGCCAAATACAGTCGCAGCTTGCCGGACTGTTTGCTTGCTTTCCAGAATGTAATCACAAATATCCAGTACCCGCTTCCGGATATAATCTTTCATGTATTTCACTTCCCCCTCGCCCTCTGTTTGCTACCATGTATATGCGGACAAAAACAAAAAATGCGTGACTTATCACGCATTAAAGTATTCTGCCGCACCTGTTTCCTGGGATAGGGGTATTTTTGAGCTATCCAAAACGGGTAGACAACCTTATCGTTTTATTTAATTCTGTCCAAAAGGTCCGCGACATTAATATAACTATTGCCTTCTTTTGATGAAAAGTGCAAATGTGGGTATGGTTCTCCGCTGGAAGTGCCTACTGTACCGATTTTTGTCCCTGCTACTAGTTCTTGCTGCCCCCTAACAGCTACCTCCCCTAATGAAGCATAGCATAATGTTGTTCCCTTAGTTTCTACAATAACCATCCAGCCATAATAGTTATCCTGTTTTACAACTACAACTTTACCGTCTGTTGCACTGACTACTAGACTTCCTATTTCAGCCTTGATGTCAATACCCGTATGAAATCGCCAATCATTAAAAACTGGACGCTGTTGCCATCCGTAGCCAAGTATCACCTCACCAGTAAGTGGTCGCTTGCTCAATGATACAGGTTTTGGCAAATCACCATCAACGCCAACTGTATGAGGTTCTACCTTTTTATCCGGCAGCGGCTCATTTGTCGATATGTTAGGCGGCGATTCTTCTTGTTTAAGCACAGCAAGCGGGGTCGCCGATTCATAGCGGGTCAGCTTTGGTTCTGGCATTTTTTTTGTATATAAACCCCCATTGCTACTTAGCACTGATGCCAGTACGGCTGCCACTATTAGAAAGACTACGGCAACCCACACCGACAACCAGCGCAACACAAACTTACTTTTGCTGCATTTTTTTAAGTATAAAAAAAATGGCCATAATTTGCCAGGCATTTTATCACCTCGCTATCATTATGCCCACTAGCCCCCGCTTTAAGACCCAAAAATATTTTTTAAGGCAATTCCGGTATAATAATACGATAAAATTTGTTGGTAGGTTTTCCCTTCTTTGGCCATACCATTAGCCCCATACTGCCCCATTCCTACCCCATGTCCATAGCCAATAGTCTTAAATAATACTTTATCGCCAGTAGTCTCCACGGTAAAATTACTTGACCGCAATTCTAGTTTTTGTCTCAATTCAATACCCGACAAAGTTTTACTACCAAGACGTATTTTGTTCACTCTACCTGAATCTGTTCGATCAATAATTTGAACAATACCATTCCCACCCTGCACTGCCGCCATTACTCCGGCCTCCGGACCTAATCTCGCTTCTAGTTCAACATAAGAATACTCTTTAGTCTCAAGGTATCGCGGCGATTTTTGGTCCCAGGGAGATGCTACGCTTTGTAAGTACGGATAATCTATACCCCAGACTTCTTTGGCACTGGCAGTTCGATCGCCACTAGTAGAATGGAAAAATGCATTAATTGGCTCACCATTATATACAGCAATAATACCCCGTGTCCCTTCAACAGCTTGACTTATTTTATCCCAATAACGGTTGTAGGCAACTTCTCCCCAACGTTTTTTAAGCTCTTCACAGCTTACCCACGCCTGACCCTGCCGTTGGTCAGTACTGACATCTGCTCCTTCATGACCACTAAGTCCACTTCCTCCAAATAAGGCCATATTCTTTACAGCGTACGTTCTTGCGGCCACGGCCTGCGCCTTTAAAGCTTCAAGCTCAAATTCTGCTGGCATCTCCGCTGCCACGACTCCTTTTACATATGTTTCTAGACTAAGTTGAATTATTTGATCTTGGCTCGCTACATATACTTTTATGCTTACATCTTCCCCTGCCATCGGTTTACTGGAATTCGTCATTATTGGCCCCCCCAACACGTAAATAACTAGTACCGGAATAATAATGACTGCCCCAATAATAAATCCAGTGATAAGTGCTATAAACTTTTTCACGCCTGCCCCTCCCACCCTATTTTAGCAATACAATGATATGCTAACCGACTTTAAGGTATGACAGGCTATAATTCACTTTCTAGCAACGCTAAGCAACCGGGAACCATATTTTTATTGTTGTACCACTTATTCCCGTTGCAATATCTAATTTTCCATGATGCCTTCCGACGATTCGATAACAAATAGCCAACCCCAATCCAGTACCACTTTCTTTCGTCGTAAAAAATGGTTTACCTATGTTTTCTAAGATATGTTGTGGTATACCAGCTCCATTATCTATTACTGAAAATATAATACCTTCATCGGTTTCAGTGGTAACAAGTCTAATTTTTCCACCACCCGGCATAGCTTCAATAGCATTCCGTGTAAGGTTTAGAATTAGTTGTTTTATTTCTTTGTCATCTAACCATATATCTGACTTTGTCGCTAAAGATAATTCTACTTCAACATTTGATGCATTACCATCCGTCTGCAGCAACGGGTACATAATCTTTACTATATCGTCAATTTTGCGTTTTTTCATATCAACAACTTTATGTTTGCTCAATGCCAGGTATTCGGTAATAATTGTATTTGTTCGATCTACTTCTTCTAGCATAAGGCTAAATCTAGCTTTATATTCTTCAAATTCCTCTTTTACACCAAGAAATTGCAAATATCCTCGCAAGGTTGTCAATGGATTACGTACTTCATGAGCTAGATTTGCCGCCATCTGACCGGCAATATTAAGTTGGTCCAATCTAGCCACGTCATTTTCTAATCGAACTCTTTGAGTTACATCTCTAATAATTCCATCTACCGCAATGGGACGACCTTTATCATCGTAAATTATCGATTTTTTTTGTTCAGCCCATCCAATGTCACCATTTTTATGCCGTACTCTTATTGTGGCAAAGTCATCTTCCGTACCAGCTGTTAGTGAAATTTCACGGAATTTAGGACGATCAGCCGGATAAATAGCCTTTAAAACCTGCCAAAGGCTGCGAAAGTGATCCGGATTATATCCGGTTAACTTTTTTACCGCCGGGCTTACATATTCAACGCCGATGGGGTCTATCAAGCGATAGCGATAAATTATATCAGTTGCATTCTCAGTCAACAACCGAAAATACGTTCCTTGTTCAGCTAGTTTCTTCCGCACTTCTTCAAAATAAACAATGACTATGGCAATAGCAATAGTCATTCTAATTAAACCGTCCACTAAAAATCCCCATTCCAATAACTTATGGCAGGGAAGCAAAAATATCATATTAAGTGAATGTACTCCCAGTATAATAAAAGCCGTACCAGCAAACATATTTCCCAATCCCTTTACATATATCTTTAAAAAAATTATACCCGTAGTTATATAGGTAAATCCCGTTACTATTATTACTGGCAAGGTACAAGCAGAAATCGGTAGCTTTAATAGTACTCCGCAAATGATTATAATAGTCATACCAACGGTTATAATCATTTTGTTTAAGTGTGGTGCTCTTAGCTTAGCAAACGCCATGGTTCCCGAAATCATCAACAAGCTATATATTAGTGTCATTGCACTATATACAATCATCAAACTTGGCGATAATTGCTGTTCAACAAATAGTTGCTCTAAAAACACTTGTCTAAGAAGATATATAACCCAACCCGCCATCCACTTAGCAAGGCATTCCTGGCGATATTGGACATAAAGGTATATATAGGCCATTAAAGTTAATACTGTCGCACTAATATTTAACGCTAAACCAGATTCCATACTCAGTATAGCCCTCCCTGGTTTTAGTTATTTTTTCTATAATTTCTATTATTTTACATATTTATTGAAATTCCTTTATTTTTTATATTTAGTTAACTAATTGTACAAAAATATAAAGGGACTATCTCTTAATAGAGACAGCCCCTTAAAATTTATAAGTGCAAATTAGCCAATGCGGTCAATCTTGGCCCCTATACCGCGCAGTTTATCAACCAGCCCTTCATAGCCACGATCAATATGGTGAATACAACCAATTTCAGTCTCACCCTTAGCAATCAGTCCCGCCAATACCATCGCAGCACCAGCTCTCAGATCCGTTGCTTTAACTTGGCAACCATTAAGCGCTTCCACGCCCTCAATAACTGCACTGCGTCCATCAATTTTAATATTGGCCCCCATCCTTTTGAGTTCATCGACATGCATAAATCGATTTTCAAACACGGTTTCAGTAATAACACTAGTACCACTAGCTACCGTCATCAACGCCATAAATTGGGCCTGCATATCAGTGGGAAACCCTGGATAAGGCAATGTCTTTATATCTACAGCCCGCAAGTTAGTACATCCTGAGACCCTAACCCCGTCAACTCGTTCCTCGATTAGCACTCCGGCTTCTTTGAGCTTAGCGACTAATGGCTTCAAATGTTCGGTAATAGCATTTTCAATCCATACATCGCCACCGGTTATCGCTGCAGCCACCATATACGTACCGGCTTCGATCCGATCCGGAATTACGACATGCGTCGTTCCTTTCAATTCGTCAACGCCCTCAATACGGATAACATTAGTTCCTGCCCCGCGAATTTTACCACCCATGGCGTTAATATAGTTGGCAAGATCGACTATCTCTGGCTCCTCTGCCGGATTTTCCAAGATAGTCTGTCCTTTAGCTAAACTTGCAGCCATCATTATATTCTCGGTTGCACCTACACTTGGAAAATCAAGATATATCCGCGCTCCGGTTAATCCCCTCGGTGCCCGTGCTTCAATAAAGCCATGGCCTAATTCAATTTCAGCCCCTAAAGCTTCAAAGCCTTTTAAATGTAAGTCTATCGGCCTAGTTCCGATAGCACAGCCTCCAGGCAATGAAATCTTAGCTTGACCTTTTCGCGCTAATAGTGGCCCCATAACATAAAATGATGCACGCATCTTGCGAACAAACTCATATGGTGCCTCGCAATTTGTTATATTAGTTCCGTCAATTACCAATGATCCCGGTTCATCACGGGTAATAACCGCTCCTAAATGGCTAAGCACCTCAGAAATCGTACGCACATCATCAAGATCAGGTATCTCTTCCAATCTACTCGGAGTTGAGCTTAAAAGTGATGCTGCAATTATCGGCAACACCGCATTTTTTGCACCACTAACCTTGACACTCCCCGTCAACCTCTTGCCCCCGCTGATAATAAGTTTTTCCACTTAAGTACCTCCCATAGCTAATATTCCCCGGCAATAACCGGCGAACCGATAATTACATAGGTACGGTCATCGTACGAACTGTAGCGCATGGCCAGATTGACATTTACCGGCTTGTCCCCCATCTTTAGCCACTCATCGAGCAGCGGTGAATAACCAGTGATGCTTATAAAGTCCGATTGAACGAGACTCTGTGCCTCTGAAACACCTAGTACCCTAAGAGCATTTGAGAGTTTTTTCACCCAAATATCCTGTTCTAGTTTACCATCAAGCCAGCCTACCAGGCAAGTAGATATCTCTGGATTATCATCTTTTCTAGTTAAAGTATCTTTTACTCTATTTAACCAAAGCTTAGCACCATCTTCTCCTCCCTCGGTTGCAACATATACCGATAGATATGTTTCGGACCTACTTTTAGGCGGACGAATAATTTGTTCGACAATAATATCAACGTAAAAATTCCCATCTTTTACTTCACCTTTGGATACTGCCAATTGATTGTTTACATTATTCGTTATTTTTACATCATCTATTTTTAGGCCTAGTTCTTTTGCCGAAGAAATTATTATATTGTTAACAGCATTTTCATCTAAATCCTCATATGCCAGTTTGCACCAACCGCTAATATTAATTTCTTTTACGCTAGCGCCAGACGCTATCATGGCATTACTCAATATACCAGCAGCGTCAACCGGTTTAACCGCCGCTGAATGTTCAACCCCAAATATGACCAATAAACTGATAATAATTACCACACTAAACCAACGTTTTAACATAACACTCCCCATTCCAGCCTTTAAGAACATTCTTGCCAGTTTTTAGGGGTGCTATGCAATGTAAAATTAACCACGTTTATATAAAGTAAAAACCGACCGGGAAATATTCCCGGCCGGTTTTTACTAAACAATCATTGACTTTTAAGCTTTGACACACGCAAGCGAATAATAGCTCGCTTTAGCGCTAATTCAGCACGCGCTAAATCTACAGACGAGTCCTTTTCTTTAAGACGCATTTCTGCCCGGTTTTTAGCGTTTTCAGCCCGTTCTACATCAATTTCTTCAGGCAGTTCTGCACAACTTGCCAATATGGAAACTTTTTCGGGACGAACTTCGATAAATCCACCACAAATGGCAATTTCTTGTTCACCTTCGTCCTTCATAATCCGTAGCGGCCAAATATCAAGTCCAGCAATAAGCGGGGCATGACCCGGCAAAACGCCCAAGTCACCATCAGTGGCTCTAGCTATAACCATATTAACGTCTTCAGAAAAGATAATCCGCTCAGGGGTAACAATGTCTAGCCTTATTTTATTGGACATTTGTTATGCCCCCTTCATTGTCCGCGCTCTTTCCACCGCTTCGTCAATAGTACCAACCATGAAAAATGCCGCTTCTGGCAAATCATCATGCTTGCCGCTCAATATTTCCTTGAACCCTCTAATGGTTTCCTTCAATGGTACATACTTACCTGGAGTACCAGTAAAGACCTCACCCACGAAAAACGGCTGACTGAGGAAACGTTGTATTTTTCTCGCGCGGGCAACGGTAATTCTGTCCTCATCTGACAATTCTTCCATTCCCAATATAGCAATAATATCTTGCAGTTCTTTATACCTCTGCAACATTTCTTGCACACCGCGAGCTACCTCATAATGCTCTTGGCCGATAATGTTCGGATCAAGTATTCTTGAAGTGGAGTCCAGCGGGTCAACCGCCGGATAGATACCAAGTTCAGCGATTGAACGCGACAATACAGTAGTGGCATCCAAATGGGCAAATGTTGCCGCTGGTGCCGGGTCAGTAAGGTCATCGGCCGGAACATAAACTGCTTGAACCGACGTGATTGACCCTTTTTTAGTCGAAGTGATCCGTTCTTGTAAAGCCCCAACGTCAGTTCCCAGCGTAGGCTGATAACCAACCGCCGATGGCATACGACCTAAAAGTGCGGATACTTCAGACCCTGCCTGAATAAAGCGGAAAATATTATCAACAAAAAGCAGTACATCTTGTCCCGCTTTGTCGCGGAAATATTCCGCCATGGTAAGACCGGTAAGCGCAACCCGCATTCTAGCACCAGGTGGCTCATTCATCTGCCCATATACCAAGGCAGTCTTTTCAATAACTCCGGACTCTTTCATTTCAGACCACAGGTCATTACCTTCACGAGTACGTTCGCCAACTCCGGCAAAAACTGAATACCCGCCATGTTCCGTGGCAATGTTTCGAATAAGTTCCATTATCAAAACTGTTTTCCCTACACCTGCACCACCAAAAAGTCCAATCTTACCACCCTTGGAATACGGAGCGATAAGGTCAACAACCTTGATACCAGTTTCGAGAATGCTAGTCCCGGTCTCCTGATCTTCAAAGTTTGGTGCCGGACGGTGGATAGGCCAATAATCATCAGCCTCTACCGCAGTATCATCATGGTCAACAGTTTCTCCCAGAACATTAAATACCCTACTCAATGTAGCTTTACCTACAGGAACTTTAATTGGTGCCCCAGTGTCTACAGCCTTCATGCCACGGGTCAAGCCATCAGTGGATGACATCGCAACACTTCGTACAGCATTATCACCTAAATGTTGCATTACTTCCACGGTTATGTTGACTTTAGCTTCGCCAACTTCACCTTCTATTTTGATGGCATTGTAAATCGCGGGAAGTTGTTCTGGGGGGAATTCTATATCGACTACAGGACCGATAACTTGTATTACTCTACCAGTATTCACGAGTTCCCCTCCTTATTTAAGCGCCTCGGCACCGCCCACAATTTCAGTTATCTCACGGGTGATATTAGCCTGGCGTACTTTGTTGTAGTTGAGAACGAGTTTAGAAATAAGCTCTTGAGCGTTGTCGGTAGCGGATCCCATTGCCGACATTCGTGCTCCAAGCTCGCTCGCAGCGGATTGAACCAACGCGCCAAAAATCACTGTTTCCAGGTACTTCGGCAACAAAAGGCTCAGCACTTCTTCTGCTGATGGCTCAAAAATATATTCTCCAGTGGCTTGGGCTTTTTCGCCTGAAGTATCCTCAAGTGGCAATAGCTTAATCACTGCCGGTTCATGATGAATCGGCGAATGGAATTTAGTATAAGCTAAATAAACTTCATCGTATTGCCCGGAAGTATAAGCTTTCGCTACTTCGTTTGCTATTTCCACAGCATGTTGAAAGGTTGGTCTTTCGGAAAAGCCGGTGAATTGCTGACCAAGCTTATAGTTACGCCGACGAAAATAATCATTGACTCTTCGACCAACAGCGATAATTTCTACATCTTGCTTTTTCTGAATCTGCGGTAAAACTTCCCGCATCAAGTTGGAGCTATAAGCCCCAGCTAAACCTTTATCAGCTCCCAAAACCACAAACCCTGTACGGTTTACTTCCCGTACCTCAAGCAAAGGATGCTTAGCATCTCCGCTACTACTAGCCACACTGGCTAGTATCTCACGCATTTTTTCTGTGTAAGGACGTGAGGAATTTGCTCTTTCTTGCGCGCGCCTCAAGCGAGCCGCTGCGACCATTTTCATTGCTTTGGTTATTTGTTGGATACTTTTTACACTTTTTATACGGCGACGTATATCCTGTACGCTAGGCATCAGTTATCACCTCGCCGCTTGCAAATTGGTTTGATCATAGGCCGCAAATGTTTCCAGAAATTCTTTTATTGCCTTTTTCAGCGTATTCTCAATATCGCTGTCAAGGGTACGCTTCTCTCTAATCGCCTTAGGAAGTTCAGCGTAATTAGCTTTGACGAATTTTAGGAAATCTTCTTCAAACCGGCCTACTTCTTCGGCGGGCACCGTATCAATATAACCATTTACCCCAGCATATATTGTAATTACTTGATCTTCAACCGCCAGCGGATGATATTGCGGTTGTTTCAAAATTTGCTGCATTCTCTGCCCGCGTTCCAATTGCGCTTTAGTTGATTTATCCAAATCAGATCCGAACTGAGCAAACGCTGCTAATTCACGGTACTGAGCTAAGTCAAGTCTAAGACGTCCAGCAACTTGCTTCATCGCCTTAATTTGAGCCGAACCACCAACACGTGATACTGATATACCAGCATTGATAGCAGGCCGAACCCCAGAATAAAACAATTCGCTTTCTAGAAATATCTGGCCGTCAGTAATAGAAATAACGTTTGTCGGAATATATGCTGACACGTCGCCAGCCAATGTTTCAATAATCGGCAGTGCCGTAATCGAACCACCGCCAAGTTCATCTGATAATTTAGCTGCCCGTTCAAGCAAGCGAGAATGTAAATAGAACACATCACCAGGATAAGCTTCACGTCCTGGTGGACGCCGTAATAACAAACTCATAGCCCGGTAAGCGGTGGCATGCTTGGACAAATCGTCATAAACACAGAGCACTGCTCCACCTTTATACATGAAGTATTCGCCCATTGCTACCCCGGAATACGGTGCCAAGTATTGAAGCGGTGCACTGTCAGATGCAGTAGCTGTTACAACGATAGTGTATTCCATTGCTCCAGCTTCTTCAAGCGTCCGCACAACGCGGGCAACTGTTGAAGCTTTCTGTCCAATAGCAACGTAAATGCAGGTAACTCCCTGACCTTTTTGATTAATAATGGTATCTATAGCAATCGCCGTTTTACCTGTTCCACGGTCACCGATGATAAGCTCACGTTGACCACGGCCGATTGGAATCATTGCGTCAATCGCCTTAATCCCGCTCTGAAGAGGTTCTTTAACCGATTGACGGTCAGCAATACCAGGTGCATTAAATTCTACTGGACGATATTCCTTGGTAGCAATGTCCCCTTTGCCATCAATTGGCTGTCCCAATGCATTTACAACCCGGCCGACCATTGCCTCACCAACCGGTACTTGCATTATGCGGCCTGTACGCCGTACAGTGTCGCCTTCTTTTATTAAGAGCTCGCCACCTAAAAGTACTGCGCCGACATTGTCTTCTTCGAGATTGAGCACCATGCCATAGACTTCATGCGGAAACTCTAAAAGTTCACCAGCCATGGCTTTTTCTAGCCCGTGGATACGGGCAATACCGTCACCAACCTCGATAACTGTGCCAACATCGTCAACATTGAGGTCGACCTGATAGCGCTCTATCTGTTCTTTAATGATTGCCGTGATTTCTTCTGGCCTCAGTTTCATACTCAGTTAGTCACCCCAATCTTAGTCACTTCTGTTTTAAGCAGCGCCGCTTTAAGAGTCTTAAGTTGGCGTTCTACGCTGCCATCAATCAGTTTATCGCCAATTTTTACAATGACCCCACCTAAAATACGTTTATCAACTTGCGTCTTTAATATAACATTCTTGCCGGTTACAACGCTCAGTTTTTCAGACAGCCCTTTTTCTTGATCTTGCGCCAACGGCATCGCTGTGGTAACTTCGGCTTCAATTATGTTCCGTGCCCGATTGGCAAGAGTGCGAAATTCCTCAACTATAGCCAAAAGCGCTGTCTCACGTCGCCGATCAAACAAGAGAAACAAAAAGTTACGTACGTATTCAGACAGGTCTGAACTAAATAGTTTAACGACTGTGTCTTTTTTTACTTCTGCAGGAACCTGCGGATGGCACAATAGCGATGCTAAGTCCTTACTCTCATTCATCGCCTCTGTTATTAACAGCAGTTCTCGTTCTACAGCATCAATAATTTTTTTATCGGAAGCTAATTCAAAGATAGCATGTGCATAACGGGCAGCTAGTTGGCTAACTAACATTTCAAATCACCCAACTTCTGATCATCAAGCCTGTTAATAAAATCAGTTACCAACCCAGCATTAGCGGCAGCATCCAGATTATTTCCAATGACTTTACCAGCTGCCGCAATCGACAGGCTGACTACTTCACTACGCATCTGGGCTAATGCCCGTTCGCGTTCCCGGGAAATTTCATCAGCTGCAACCTTTAAGAGGCGTGCATGTTCAGCCCGGGCTTCTTGTAGAATTTCGTCTTTGGTCTGCTCTGCCAATTTAGTCGCCTTTTCGACAATTGCCTGGGCCTGACTGCGGGCCTGAGCCAATTGCTGCTGATACTCTAGTTTAAGCTCTTCAGCTACCACTTTTTCTCGTTCAGCGGTTTCCAGGCTCTCAGCAATATGAGCCTGACGGTCAGCCAACGCCTTCATTAACGGTTTATAGCCCACCCAGGTAAGGATGACAACTAGAATTAAAAAATTTATGATCTGCGCAATAAGCGTAGCATTCAAGTCAACCAATTAAGGCCCCTCCTCTTGTAGGCGTTAAGGGAGGCGACAAGACTTACTTAGACTACGTCACCTCACCTCTTTTTACTTTACGAACGGATTGGCAAACACAAGTACAATCGCAATAACGGCAGCAATAATTGGCAGTGCTTCAATCAAACCAACGGAAATAAACATGTTAACCATGATTGATCCCTTTGCTTCTGGTTGTCTAGCCATACCTTCAATTGCTTTTGCAGTAACCGATCCATCACCAACACCTGCACCAATAGCAGCCAGACCAATGGCCAACCCTGCACCAATAGCCGAGCCGGCAATAATAATAGCATGTTCCACAGTTACTTCCTCCTTCATAAATCGAAAATTTTCTTATTTTTTTTGATATTAGTGACTATCATTCATCGAATTAGACAAATATGACATGGACAGCATCGTGAAGATAAACGCTTGTACAACGCCAACAAAAACACTGAACGCTAACCATATAACATTAGGAATAGGAATCCACATTGGAACAAGTATTCCCAAAATTATAATCAACACTTCACCAGCAAAAATGTTGCCCATAAGCCGGAACGACAGCGTAACAGGTTTTGCTATTTCTTCAATAAGGTTAATAACAACAAACGGAAAATATGGTTGAAAATAATGTTTTATGTACGCGACCGGTCCTTTGTTGACTATTGACAGGACGTGTACTAACGCAATAACCAGCAATGCCAACCCCAATGTAGTATTTAAATCACTCGTTGGAGAGGAAAATCCTGGTATCAACCCTAACCAGTTTGCCACCAACAAAAACAGGAACAGACTAATAAGCAACGGTGCCATTTTCCGGCCTTTCGACCCCATGTTTGAATCAATTTGATCCAACAAGTACGACACAACTAACTCCATAAAATTTTGCCACTTGCCGGGAACCATTTTTAAGCCCCTTGTGGCCACAAAGACGAATACAATAACAATCGCCATACTTATCCAAGTCATGTATAACGTATCAATATTGAACGTCAACCCCGCCCAGTGAGCCAGCTTATGAGCACCTATTTCGTGAGCGCCACCCATAATATCACCCCTTTCTTATTAAGATTAATACTGATTTTAAAGCAATGACTATTGAGTCAATGAATAATGCAATTTGAAAGGAAAACATTCCAATAACAACAAAAAGAAAATCAACTTGCATTATCTTAGTTGATAATGCAAGGAATAATGCGATAAAAACCAGGGAAAGAATCCAGCCAAACTGCATCTTCGCTACCGCTTTACCTGCCGGTAATGCGCTACTACGTTTGACACGAGAAGTTAATTGCCAAAAGTAAATTATGCTAGCAATATTACCCAGCAAAAGACTTAAGGCTGCCATCTCATAACCATATCCCCAGGCAATGCCAATTTCACCAACCGCTAAAACAAGTAATTGCACCAAATTGCGTTTTATTTGAACTGTGTATTCCTGCATCAGTTTAATTTTTCAACCTCAATAATTCGCTTATATGTAACCCAAAGTCCCGCAAGCAGGCCCAATATAATGCCAACTACAGTTCCCCACGGACTAGACGTCAGCCACTGATCTACAGCCCGCCCTGCTAAAACGCCCACGGCTACCGTAGCCACCATACTAAGGCCCATACTACCAACTAAGCCAAAGGCTGCCATAAGCTGGCGCTTATCATCCTTTTTCACCAACCCGACCTCACTTTAGTAGTTTTAGCGTGCTTGTTATGTTCCCAAAATTAACTAATTTAATTTCTTTATAATTTTCGACATTTATACCGAAACCCCTTTAAAGTGTGTCGAAAAGTGTATCATTTTATCCTATACTTCAATAGTTTTTAATTATAGGAACTTTTTCAACCAATGGTACACTCATAGCCCGCCGGAACTTTGCCAGCAAGCCCATATTTCCAAAGAATATATTCAACAATACGCTTTGCTGCCAAACCATCACCATAGGGGTTGCATGCAGCGGCCATACTTTTGTATTGTTCTTTGCTTGTTAAAAGAGCTTTGGTTTCAGCGTAGACCCGCTCACGGTCCGTCCCAATAAGTTTTACCGTGCCCGCGCCAATGGCTTCAGGCCGTTCGGTAGTATCCCTAAGAACAAGCACCGGTTTTCCAAGGGCTGGAGCTTCTTCTTGAATACCGCCGGAGTCGGTAAGCACCAAATAAGAGCGAGCCAACAAATTAGCAAATGGTTGATAGTCTAAAGGATCTATTAAATGGACTCGTTCAAGCCCCCCCAGTTCGGCTTCAACAGCAACCCGCACCCGAGGGTTTTTATGTACAGGAAACACTACTTCAACATCATCAAACTCATTTACTATGTCTCTTAGTGCCTGGTATACATGGCGCATTCTCTCCCCGAGGTTTTCCCGCCGGTGAGTAGTTATAAGCACTACTCGTTTCGATTTAAAATCAATATTAGCGATAGAACCGCTGAAACTGTAGTTTTCATCAACGGTCGCAATTAGCGCATCAATAACTGTATTTCCGGTAACAAATATTTTATCCTGCTGAACAGCTTCAGTCAGTAAGTTCTGTCGTGAACTCATCGTTGGTGCGAAATGAATATCGGTCAAGGCCCCCGTCAATTTTCGGTTCATTTCTTCAGGAAAGGGAGAATATTTGTCCCCAGTTCTTAGACCAGCCTCTACATGACCTACTGTTATTTGATGATAAAAAGATGCAAGAGCACCCACAAACGTCGTAGTGGTGTCACCATGTACCAGTACTATATCAGGTCGTTCTTTAATGAATACTTCATTCAAGCCTTGCAGTGCCTTGCCGGTAATGTCAAAAAGGGTTTGTCTCTTACTCATAATATCTAAATCATAGTCAGGCTTAATCGAAAATAATTGCAACACTTGGTCTAACATTTCCCGATGTTGTGCTGTAACCGTAACTAACGGAGTAATCAAATCGGGGTACTTCGCCAATTCCCGCACAACCGGCGCCATTTTTATCGCCTCGGGCCGTGTACCGAAAACTGTCATGACTTTTATGGACACGAGCCACCACTCTCCCACTAATAAGATATATTAAAAACAGTAAAGACCTGGCTTGCGCCAGGTCTTTACCGCGCGTACGCCATAGCGTTTCACTTTCGAAACATTCTGGACTAATAATTATCGTTTAATGACTTTTTACCGAATCATGGGTTTTTAACACGCCAATTTTTCTCGCACCAAAAACAGCTAAAAAAAGTATTAATATAATAATACCTATCCCATAGCCTTGGTTGACTTCAGATAAGGCAATGGCGCTTAACCCCAAGCATCCGCTGATAACATACATCAACAGCACCGCTTGTTTCTGCGTCAATCCCAACGCTAGTAAACGATGATGAAGATGACCTTTATCCGGTTCAAAAATAGGATGTCCACTAGAGTAACGGCGAATAATGGCAAATGCGGTATCCATGATTGGCAATCCTAGTGCCACAATTGGTACCACTAAAGCAATCGTTGCCGCACTTTTGACCGTACCTAAAATAGAAATGGCGGCCAACATATATCCAAGAAACATACTCCCGGTATCTCCCATAAAAATCTCAGCAGGATTAAAGTTATGTTGAAGAAATCCCAGAGCACTACCCGCTAACGCAGCAGTAAGAACCGCCACTATCCAAAAATTCATGTGAACAGCTACAAGCAAAATAGCAACCGCGGCAATAGTTGACACTCCAGCCGCTAAACCGTCTAATCCATCAATCAAGTTAACCGTATTAGTCAAGCTAACTACCCACAAGATGGTAATTGGAATTGCAAGGTACCCAAGATATAGCATTTCACCAAACGGATTTGTCAGCCAGTCAATTTTTATGTCAAACAAAACCAACACAATAGCCGCCAAAATTTGCCCCAATAGTTTAACTTTAGCCGGCAACTGCATCAAATCATCAATAATCCCCACAATAAAGATAACCGTTCCCCCAAGAAGCAATCCTAAAACTTCGTGACTAATATGCATACTAGCAATAACTGCCAGCACAAACCCCAAGTAAATAGCCACCCCTCCCATACGTGGAATGGGTTTGGTGTGAACCTTTCGAGCATCAGGCGCATCAAGTGCCCCCACTTTTATCGCCAAGCGCTTGACCTGCGGAGTTATTAAATAAGCGACTGCCAAAGCTATTGTAAAAGCGACAATATACGCTTTAATTTCGAACACCCCATTTCTAACCATTACCCGTTAACTCTTTAATGGTATCGGTGCTATTTTACCGCAGCCATCCGAGGTTGTCAATTAACCTTGGTTTGATGCTGCCTATTATTTTTAACATAACAATCTCATTTTTTAGCATAAGTTTTTTTTATTTGTACACCTAAATACAAGTTCTGTTTTTCACTAATATGCTCACTCGCTAAAAAGTAGTGCTTATTGAGTTTTTAATGACCAATCAGCTACTAGGCTTTTCTCCAAAGCAAACAGGATTATTTTGTTTAACCCACGAAATACGGTACTAAATGCTTTTAAATTTTTAGTTCGAAGGGAGATCTCGCAATGATTTTATCTGGGTTGCAAATTAAAAATAAGCTTGGTAGCGACATTATAATTAAGCCTTTTAACGAGAAGCAACTAAATCCCAATAGTTATAATCTTACTTTACATAATGAACTAATGGTGTACTCAAACTCCATCCTGGATATGAAGCAAGAAAACCAGGTTACACGACTTACGATTCCTCCAGAGGGATTGGTGTTAGAAAGCGGCAAACTTTATTTAGGGCGTACCGTAGAATACACTAAAACAGATAACTATGTACCGATGCTTGAGGGCCGCAGTTCAGTAGGCCGTTTAGGTCTTTTTATCCACGCAACTGCCGGCTTTGGCGATGTCGGGTTTGCTGGTTACTGGACATTACAAATGTTCTGCATTCAGCCTATTCGTATTTATGCCGGTGTTAAGATTTGCCAAATATTTTACCACGCTATTGAAGGGGATTTTGAACGTTATTCTTCCTCAAAATATCAAAACAACAATGGCATAATGCCCAGCCAACTCTTTAAAGATTTTTAAGGACAATTTGCGACATTAGTATAATAGTTTAATCCACACCTTACCATAAGCGATTTTGTTTTTATATTCTACGACAAATATTAAGTTCAATGCCCGACTCTGTTAATAATTGTTCGGCCAGTTCATCTGGGTACTCTTGTTGATAAACTACCCGTTTAATCCCCGCATTTATTATCATTTTGCTGCATGCAGAGCAGGGCTGATGCGTACAATATAGCGTTGCTCCGGCAATCGCCACACCATATAGCGCAGCCTGAACAATAGCATTCTGCTCTGCATGTGTACCGCGGCAAAGTTCATGACGCTGACCTGACGGTACAGCCTGTTTCGCGCGTAAGCAACCAATTGTTTCACAATGATCAAGCCCCTGCGGTGCTCCATTGTATCCTGTGCTCAACAATCGCTTGCCTTTGACTATTACTGCGCCAACTTGTCGCCGCAAGCAGGTCGACCGCCTGGCCACCACCAGCGCAATATCCATAAAGTATTCATCCCATGTGGGCCTAATCATTTTGCCAACCTCCTTTTATTAAAGCTGGTGTTAAAAACCCCCAGCCACACTCGTGGCTGGGGGTAACTTTGCTATTTCGTCCCAAAAATCCTGTCTCCAGCATCACCCAGACCAGGAACAATGTACCCATGTTCATTAAGGCCTTCGTCGACTGATGCGGTATAAATTTCAACATCGGGATGATGATCATTGACCACCAATACGCCCTGCGGAGCAGCCACCAGACACATTAGTTTGATATTTTTTGCCCCGCTACGCTTGATCATGTCGATAGCCGCTACAGCTGAGCCGCCAGTCGCCAGCATCGGGTCAACAACTACTATTTCTCGTTCAGCAATGTCACTAGGCAATTTGCAATAATATTCCACGGGTTGAAGATTCTCTGGATTGCGGTAAACTCCGATATGTCCAACTCTAGCCGCAGGAATAATCTTGGTCACACCGCTAACCATGCCTAGCCCAGCCCTAAGGATTGGCACTACCGCTAGTTTTTTGCCAGCTAATACTTTAGACTTACAAGTTGTTACTGGCGTCCTAACTTCAATTTCCTCTAACGTCAAATTGCGAGTAATTTCATACGCCATTAACATGGCAATTTCCTCTAATAGTTCACGAAATTCTTTTGCGCCTGTATTTACATCACGAATAAATGATAATTTGTGTTGAATCAAGGGATGATCAATAACTCTTACCTGCATCGGGTATCTCACTCCTGTATTATGTTCAATTCTATACGTACAACGGATATTTTTCACACAATTGTTTTACTCGCGTTGCAACTTGTTCTCTCAAGGCTTCATCATTAGGATTATTTAGCACTTGGGCAATAATCTCTCCTATTGTATCCATAGCGTCTTCAGTCATCCCCCTTGATGTAACTGCCGGAACACCAATTCTAATACCACTGGTGACAAACGGGCTTTCTGGGTCAAAAGGAATGGTGTTTTTGTTGACTGTGACGCCAATATCGTCTAAAAGTTTTTCGGCTACTTTTCCAGTCAGCTTTTGTGGTCTAAGATCTAAGAGCATCAAATGGTTATCGGTCCCGCCAGAAACCAGCGTAAACCCTTTTTGCTGTAATTTTTCAGCCAAGGCTTTGGCATTCTTCAATATTTGTTCCTGATATAATACGAATTCTTCACTCATGGCTTCTTTTAAAGCTACCGCTTTAGCCGCAATTACGTGCATCAACGGCCCCCCCTGTATACCAGGGAAGACAGCTTTATCTATTGCTTTGGCGTGTTCAGCACGGCACATAATAAGACCCCCACGCGGACCACGAAGTGTCTTATGAGTAGTAGTAGTTACAAAGTCTGCGTACGGTACTGGTGAGGGATGCAATCCAGTCGCTACAAGTCCTGCAATATGAGCAATATCTACCATCAATAGTGCTCCCGCTTCCTTAGCAATTTCACCCAGACGAGCAAAATCAATAATGCGTGGATATGCACTAGCACCTGCTACCATCATTTTAGGATGATGCTTAAGAGCCAATTCACGAACTTCATCATAATCAATACGGTTGGTAACTGAATCAACACCATAAGGCACTACTTTGTAATATTTACCTGAAATGTTAACTGGACTGCCATGGGTCAAGTGACCGCCATGCGACAAATTCATTCCCAAAATTACGTCGCCAGGTTTTAAAAAGGCAAAGTATACTGCCGTATTAGCCTGAGCCCCCGAATGAGGCTGTACATTGACGTGTTCAGCCCCAAATAAGGCCTTCGTCCTTTCAATTGCAAGGGTTTCTACAATATCAACATATTCACAGCCACCGTAATATCTGTGTCCAGGATATCCTTCAGCATATTTATTAGTAAGTACCGAGCCTTGCGCCTCTAAAACGGCTTTAGAAACAAAGTTTTCAGAAGCAATTAATTCAATTTTGTTTTGTTGCCGCCCTAATTCCAATTTTATTGCTTGGGCAACTTCAGCATCTACTCCGGCAAGTATTGACATATTAATCCTCCTAGTACATTAATGTTAAATAAGCCACCTATTCTTTACAACCAGGAATTTGATAAACCGCTCTAGCACCGCCAATCAGTTTAGGCCTGGTTCTCGCCGCATTAATACGGGCTTGTCCAATAAAGGTTTGCTGTAAACGCACCGGTACCGCCACAGGTTTTAAGTGCATGCCGATTAGAGTTAAACCAATATCCATTCCAGCATGAGCTTGGATACTTTCAACCACCACTGGTTGAGCAAAGTCCTGCATAGCTTGGGCGGCTAACGCTCCACCAGCACCTGGTACAGGCACAACACTGACCTCATCAAGATTGTAGAACTCCATAATTGATCGCTCAACCACCAATGCCCGGTTTAGATGTTCACAGCACTGAATAGCTACTGCAACATGACTCCGATCACAAGTTTCCTTCAGGGCCGTCAAAATTGCCACGGCTACCTTTTCTGAGCCGCTCGTTCCAATATGTCTTCCCTGTACTTCGCTAGTACTACACCCCACAACCAGGACTTGTCCAGCTCTAAGTTCAGCCACTACCAATAGTTCTTCTACCGCTGCGCTGACCGCCTTACTAATAGCAGTATTTTCTGTGTCCACCTAATCACCTTCTGTAGTTTAGCTATCGCCTATATAATTTAATTTTCCAATTCCGCCAACATAGCAACCCGCTTAGCATGACGTCCGCCTTCAAACTGAGTAGACAGCCATTTATCCACAATAGCTAGCGCTAAGCCAACACCAATAACTCGCTCACCCATTGTTAAAACATTAGCATCATTATGTGCCCGCGACATCTCAGCTGAAAACTCATCATGACAAAGAGCAGCTCTAATACCTTTGATTTTATTGGCAGCAATACTTACACCAATACCTGTGCCGCATACAATAATTCCCCGTTGACATTGACCATCAGCAACCGCCTTGGCAATATCACGGGCAATAGCAGGGTAGTCAACGGACTCCGTTGAATCTGTTCCAAAATCGCTAAACGCCACCCCATTCTTTGTAAGATACTTTTTTATTTCTTCTTTTAATCGAAAACCACCATGGTCACTGCCAATAGCAACAAGCACTTTATTACACTCCTATTTTGTTAATATCTCACAGCACTTCTACATTAATTAATTTTTTCCTGCCAAAAGTGTTATTTTTCCCCACGCATTGTCTAATAGCTCACTAATATCCGTAGCACACTTCTCATATATTTCATTACTGCTGCCAAAAGGATCAAGAACGTCACTGTCTGCCTCTGCAAACTCAGCTATTGTGTAAACTTTTTTCGCTGCTTCTGGTACCGTCGCCACCACCATACGTTTATGCGCTCCGGTCATGGTCAGTACCAAATCGGCAGCTTGTACATATTCTGGCATCAATTGACGAGAACGGTGGGATGTCAAATCCAACCCCCGTCTAGCCATCGCCGCTAACGCTCCCGCCGATGCGGAATTTTCGCCGCTAACGTATAGTCCTGCAGATAAAACTTTAATACGGTCCGCCAAACCATGTTGGTTTATTTTGTCAGCCAGTAACGTCTCCGCCATTGGACTGCGGCAAGTGTTTCCCGAACAAATCAACAAAACACGCAACATACCTGCACCGCCTCCCCAGCATAGGATATCCGCCACTATTTTATCATATCTAGGCATATTTACAAATATACTGCCATCCAAAAAACATGACCTCCTAAAAGAACTAATGCTAACCCCCCCATTAGTTCGGCCCGGTCACCAATCAATTTCCCCAATCTACGTCCAATCGCTAACCCGACTATCGCCATTATAAAAATAATCACACCCAAAATAATACTCAACTTTAACATATCAACATCCATAATCCCTAAACTAAAGCCAGCAGCTAAAGCATCTAAGCTTACACTAATAGCTAATCCGACTAGACCCCAGCCTTGTAACGGACACGAAGCACCAGCATTTATGCCTTTACCAAACAAGTTTTCCTTTATCATATGCAAGCCAAGAGTTATTAGCACTACTGCGCCAAGCACTCCTGCCCAATCTTCTGCCGCACCTACTTGACAGTCAAAATGATACGTCTCCATATGTTGAACGATAACACCCAAGCAATGGCCAAGATAATAGCCAGCCAAAATCATGACTATATGAAATAAAGCAAAAACCAACGCCGCATTGAAAATAATAGTCTTACGAACTTTGTTCATACCAATGGGAATAGCTACCGAAAACAAGTCCGTACCAAGTGCTGCGCTAAGCACTACTATTTCCAACAAGCTCATGCCACCACCTCCACAGGGTAATTATATGATCTACCTTAGCAAGATAGTCATCCCGACGTTGTTAAATCGCAAACATAACCCCTTCAACTAGGTCTCCAATCACCGTTATCCCTGTTGCAACCTGCTTTCTTTATCCATTATGAAAATAATAATTTTTAATTAGCAAATCGAGTTGCACCTCCTATTTCTTCATGTTATAATATGGTTGTTTTTACATATAATGTATTTTAGAGCGGTTTGGAGGTCTCAGAGGTGCTACATTCAGGCTTTGACGATTATTTTGCCATGAAAATTCACGAGTTGTGTCAAGCATTGTCCAGTTGCCCTGAGAGCAGTCACAAGGATAAATTAGAGCAGGAGCTTGAAACAGTTCTTTTAAAATTTAATCAGTTCCGTAAAGAAAATATTAAAGAGCTTTAGATGCTAAATCATCTAAGGCTCTTTAATATTTCCGGAACTAATGGTCCTTTTACATAATATTTATTTATATTCGACGCGATTGGACTTAAGTTTCTCTTTTGTGCAAATTTAACAATATAAAAAAGACTTCCGGAATTAATCCGAAAGTCTTTGAATTTACTGGTGACCCACCGGGGAATCGAACCCCGAACCTACTGATTAAGAGTCAGCCGCTCTGCCAGTTGAGCTAGTGAGTCATATGGCTGGGGAGGAAGGATTTGAACCCTCGAATGTCGGAGTCAGAGTCCGATGCCTTAACCAACTTGGCAACTCCCCAATAACTATCGGCCAAGTGACATAATGTATTGTATTACTTTTTTATGACTTTGTCAATAAAATATTATCATCCAAATTTCAGCTATAGTTTCCATTTATTGGAGTATATTTAATAAATATACTCCAATAAATATTTACTAACAATTTACGATTCGATAGCCTGCCGCTTTACGCATACGATTCATTACCGCTAGTCCTAATCCTATTTCAGCGATACCCTCGGCGTAGATGACATCTACCGGATTACTATCAAATGCTCTCAACGCTTGATACAGACCCGCCGCTACTTCTTCAGGACACTGGCGCGATCCATAGGCAGCCACCGCTACTTTTGGCGGCAATAAAGCCGCGGTTTCAGTTGATACCACAGCGCCAACCCGTTTTGATGTCATGGCTATGGTCGCAGCATTAACAATAGCTGCACTTATATTACTTTCATCGCCTTCATATAACACCATCGGCGCTAATGGCGCATAATGGGTATATTTCATTCCTGGAGCCCGCGGCACCGCCGACTCACTGTTAAGTGCGGCATCAAGTTCAATTTCACCAAGCACCGCTAGCAACTTCTCCAGGGTTACACCGCCCGGTCTAAGCAATGTCGGTACCGGAGTTGTACAATCAACTACAGTTGATTCTACACCAATACCGCACGGCCCGGCATCAACAACTATTGAAATTTTGCCATCAAGATCAGCTAGTACCGCCTGAGCGGTAGTCGGGCTGGGACGTCCTGAAGTGTTGGCGCTTGGTGCCGCAATCGGCACCCCAGCTAACCGTATAAGTTCACGAGCGACTAAAGAATCTGGCAATCTTATCGCCACGGTGTCAAGCCCGCCAGTAACTTCATCAGGTACTGCCAAAGTTCTTTTTAGCACTAGGGTAAGCGGCCCTGGCCAAAATTTTTCCATTAGCACTCTGGCGTTAGCCGGTACTAACCGTACCAGTTTTTCAACTTCAAAGCTATCAGCTATATGGAGAATTAGCGGATTATCCGATGGCCTTCCTTTGGCTTTAAAAATTTTAGCAACCGCACTAGGGTTAAGCCCATTCGCACCAAGCCCATAAACGGTTTCGGTAGGAAAAGCCACTAAACCACCCGATTTTATTACTTCTGCCGCCCTGGCTAATGAACTGAATTCAGGACATTTAGCATCAATAGCGTAAACCTTGGTTTCCATTAATTTCTCCTTTCCAAAACAACCACTCGGTCAATCCCGGCATAGTCTTTGACAATATCGACAACTTTTAGTCCCGAAATGCCATCAGCCAATGCCACTACCTTTTCAGCTTGACCAGCACCAACTTCAAGCGCTAAAAAACCGCCAGGTTTGAGATAAGCCGCGCCTTGAGCTACAAGTTTACGATAAAAGCCCAAGCCGTCACGACCATCAGTTAATGCGTTTTTCGGTTCGTATCCCAGCTCAGGTGCCAATTCAACCATCTCAGCAAGCGAAATATACGGCGGATTACTTAAAACAGCATCAAAAGTTTGTCCACGCACCGGAATAAATAAGTCACCCAATTTAAATTCAAGCCGTTCAGCCACACCCCAGGTTGCGGCATTTGTTTCAGCTATTGCAATGGCCTCCCGCGATATATCTACTGCCCAACCTTTGGCTTCAAGCGCCTTACTAAGTACACTGACAACAATTGCCCCACTCCCGGTTCCTACATCAAGCACATCAGGCTTGTTTTTACCGCCAAGCCTTTTTAGCGCATATTCTACTAAGATCTCGGTGTCCGGTCTAGGAATAAGTACCGCCGGACTAACATTGAACTTCAGTCCCATGAATTCTTTCCAGCCCAAGATGTAAGCCACTGGTTCTCTTGATGCCCGACGTTTGACCAACTCACGATAACGACTTAGTTCCTCTGCTTCTAACGGTTGATCAAAATTTACATATAGATAGATTCGTTCCTGTCTTAGCACATGGGAAAGCAGCACTTCCGCATCAAGGCGCGGACTATCCACTCCTTTTTGACTAAAGTACTGCTTGGTCCAATTTATAATTTCGCCAATTGTCCACTTTTTATCTATCATCATCACTCAACCTGCTTTAGTCGCTCACTCTGATCAGCTGTGACCAGCGCCCCAATCAATTCCTCCAAATCGCCATTCAAAACAAAGTCCAGCTTATGCAGAGTTAGTCCTATACGGTGATCTGTAACCCGGCCTTGCGGAAAATTATAAGTTCTAATCCGCTCACTGCGATCGCCTGTACCTACCTGACTTTTACGCGCTTCAGCCACCTCAGCGTGTTGCGATTCTTGAGCCAGTTCTAGCAGTCTAGCCCGAAGTACCCGCATGGCCCGATCTCTATTTTTTAATTGAGATTTCTCGTCTTGGCACTGCACGACTATACCAGTCGGCAAATGAGTGATCCGCACCGCTGACTCAGTTTTATTGACGTGCTGACCGCCTGCACCACTGGCACAATAGGTATCAATCCTAAGGTCATTAGCCTTAACATCGACCTCTACTTCTTCAGCCTCCGGCAGAACGGCTACAGTTACAGTCGAGGTATGAATACGTCCGCTTGATTCAGTTGACGGTACCCGCTGTACTCGATGAACGCCGCTCTCATATTTAAATGTTGAGTAAGCACCGTCTCCTTCTACCACGAATACTACTTCTTTAAACCCACCTAACTCAGTAGGATTAGCATCCATAACTTCAGTCTTCCACCCACGACTTTCCGCATAACGCGTATACATACGAAAAAGATCTCCCGCAAAGAGCGCCGCCTCATCGCCACCGGCCCCACCGCGAATTTCAATGATTACGTTTTTCTCATCATTAGGATCACGCGGCAATAAAAGCACTTTAAGTTCAGTAGCCAGACATTCTTCTGCTGTTTTTAAATCAGACAATTCCGCTGTTACCATTTCCCGAAAGTCATCATCAAGTTTATCATCAAGAAGCGCTTTGGCCTCATTGATACCTTGACATACATTTTTATACTCACGAAACTTTTCAACTATATTTGTCAGTTTGGAATGAGCTCTAGTCAGCTTCTGCCATTCTGCCATGTTAGCCATTATTGCTGGATCGCTAATTTGGCTCTCCAATTCTATGTACTTATCTTCAACCGCTTGCAACTTATCAAGCACTACCGTTCACCTCGTCAACATCATCAGGCTTCGCTGCTTCCAATGCTTTTATCGCTACTTCAATTTGATCATCACTCGGCTGCCTAGTGGTAAGCTTTTGTAGCCATAACCCCGGCGCAATAAGCCATGCGACCCAGCCCGCTTTACTTCGTCCCGCGAATCTCAGTACTTCATAGCTTATTCCGGCAATTACCGGCAATAGTACTATCCTTGACAAAATTCTTAGCCACAAATCAGGCCACCCTAAGAAAGCAAACACCAAAATACTTACTACCATTACGATAAGCAAAAAGTTAGTTCCACACCTGGGATGAAGGGTGCTATACGGTCGGACATTTTCAACAGTCAATGGTAATCCAGCTTCATATGCATGAATAGTCTTGTGCTCCGCGCCATGGTACTGAAAGACCCTCTGGATATCTTTTAAAGCCGAAATTCCTGCCACATACACAAAAAATATTACCAGCCTAAGCAAGCCCTCAAATAAATTGAGCAGCCTAGAATCACTGACCGTGCTATGGATATATTTAGCCCCATAGGTCGGGATTATAATAAAGAGAACTATCGCCAAGCCTAGGGCTACTAGCATCGTGATAACGATTTCTTTGGTATTAAGCGTTTCACCTTCTTCTCCAGCCGTCTGGGCCGAAAATGACAGTGCTTTAAGGCCAATCACTAATGACTCAACCAGCATGACCACCCCACGAATTAGCGGTTTTTTCAACACTGGATACTTATCGGTGACCGACGTTACAAGGTCCTTCTGAACAATAATATTCCCTGATGGCTCGCGAACCGCAGTGGCAATGTACTTAGGTCCACGCATCATTACCCCTTCGATAACCGCTTGCCCGCCAACATATACTTTAGGTCCCACGGTTAATCTCACCTCTCATATAAAAGTCCATTCTAGTTTTTTTCAATACTATAAATAAAGCAGAGCATTGCTGCTCTGCTCCTTCTTAGCCTTCTTGTCCGTAACGCTTATTGAATTTCTCAATACGTCCACGGGCAGCACCTACACGTTGCTGGCCGGTAAAGAATGGATGACACTTTGAACATACGTCTACACGAAGTTCTTTTTTTACGGATCCAGTCATAAAGGTATTGCCACAACCGCAAATTACCTTTGCCTCACTATAGTTTGGATGAATCTTTTCTTTCACTATCATTGCACCTCGCTTTGCACTGTCGGTTGATTACACGCTATGTCATTATAGCATAACCAAAAAACATGTGCAATATTTGCAAGTTTTAACTTGCTATTTTTTACTTTTTTCTTGTTTGCATATTTATCACTAAATTATTTTATCACCAATGCAAATGAATAGGTCAATCGTGCCACACGATATTTCAATAGGGATACGATATGCCCGTGGACTCGGCAATACATCGCCCTGAACTTCCTGCGGCTCTAAGTTTAACTCGAACCCAGATTCAGACATATTTACCGTAAAGATTCCGTTAGTTTCATTCAGAAATTCCGCAATACTGTCTAGCGCTAATTCATTTACTTCAATAAGTTCTTCACCACTATAACGTTTAGCCATTTCCAATAACAACTCATCATTCATTATCACTCCGGTAGATATACTTATTACACCGGTCATAGTCTGGGAAATAAGTGTACCTTGCACTTTTTCATTGCTAAGCGTTAGGATTGGTTCTTCATCGAAAAAGCGGGGAATTATTCGGAGCATCAGCGCTATGTATTCATAAAGCAGCTTTGCTTTAGTACCTGCTGACGAAAAATCAACAACCGCACGGACAATATTATCAAGATTTCCGTAAAGGGTATCAATTTTCCCATCAGCTAAATTAGTCTCAGCTTTATATTGCTCCCAGACCGCTTCTAAGCGTGACAAACTGAGATATCCAGCATCAACTATTGCCTGGCTTAATTTTAGCCGTCTTCCTCGCTGGGTTATCAATAAATCTTCAACTTGCTTGATAGTTAAAAAATTTTTTTCCACCGCAATTTCACCGAACTTTTTATCCATAGCATGCTGCAAACTATGAATTTTTTCCACTTGTGCTACCGTTAATAATCCAGCGTCTATCGCAAGCAGACCTAGTCTAGGACGAGTCAATCGCTCCCGATTTAAGATATCCCGTAATTGTTCAGCCGATAGTAGCTCTTTATTTAATAAATATTGACCAAAATACTGATTATACACTCCACCACACCCTTATCCGGAAAATTTCGCGAGTACGCAACGAATTTGTTCATCGTCATACGGTTTCTGTATAAAGTCAACCGCACCACATTTTATTGCTTCCGTTAGCTTTGTTGCTGTTCCGGTAGACGAAAGCATTATTACTTTAGCTTTCGGATCATAGTCTTTTATCATTTTTAAAGCTTCTAACCCACCTATCTTCGGCATTACGATATCCATGAATACTATGTGGGGATTTACCTGTTGGTATATCTCAAAACCCGCTTCCCCATTGCGTGCTTCCCAAACCTGGCATTCTAGTTTTTCTAGCAAGTCTTTTAGTTTCTTGCGTACCAACATAGAGTCATCGCAGATTAAAATATCCATTTTTTTCAACCAACATCGCCCCCCTTCCGGTGACTAAAAAATGTTTTGAATATAATATTTTGCATTTTTTTATAACTCCTTTCTTGACTATTTTAATGTGTAGAAGTGAAAAAATATATAATAAAGCATTTGATTTTTATCGCAACTTGTTGTATCCTAGTATAGGGATTACTACGGGTGGTGCCGTAGTAAGGTGGATGGAAAAAGGCGGGCAACGGTGAGAGCAGATCGGAAATAGCTCTCACCGTTGTTTTTTATATGTTAATATCAAAATGCTTCGCCAAGCTTGGCGAAGCATTTTAAATACATAAATTACCATTTTAAAGAGTGCTCCCAAGCACTCGAATATGCTCTTTAGCAATTTTTATCGCTTCACTATCTTGAAGCATAACGTTTGCCAGTAATTTTTTATAAGTAACAATCGCTTCTTGATATAAATGATTGTTTTCATATATATTCGCTTGAATAAGATAGCTATTGGCATTATTAGGATTATTCTGTATAGCTCGTTCACAGTCACCTAATGCTAATTCATATTGTTCACGCTTAGCAAAAATAGCCGCCCGATTGTAATAAGCCTCTTCTAGAAAAGGATTACAGATTACAGCTTGACTATAATCGTTCAAGGCTAGTTCCTCTTGTCCTAATCTATTATACGATAAACCGCGCCATAAGTAGGCATTAGCATCGCTGGTCTTAACCTCAACTACTCTAGTCAAATCTTTAATTGCCTCTTCAAAGCGATTTTTATTATAATACGCTACCCCTCGACTATAATATAATGTCGAGTCATCTGGCTTTTGTTCTATGGCTTTTGTCAGTTCTGCAATTTGTTTATCCGTTTTGCTAAGAGAAGCAGTTTCAGCGGCAAAACTTAACCCCGCCATCCCTAATATCAGTATACATATAATACCGCTAATAATTTTTCTCACAGCTAACCTCCTATAGAAATATTATCTACTTTTCCCAAAAACATCCCTGCGGTTTATATTAATTAACGTTATGGGAAAAGCCTAGGGCCGTGAAACTATAACCAGCTTCACGGCCTACTTTTAACATCGGAGAGCTTCTAAAATAATCCTACATATACGTCGATTGTGATACCATCAACTACAAAAGTAACACCAATTACTTTAGGCACTGACAACTTAATTGTTGCATCTTTACCAATTAACAGTGTCGGTGGCGAAATATCCAGTCCACCCATACCTGACTGACTAAAATTAGTGCAGGCATTAGCGCAGACCATATTTCCCATTTCGGAAATCGCGCTCTGCGCCAAGCTATCAAGCTCAGCAACTTCCATACCCATCATCATTTTTGAGGCAAACTTCTTAGCTGAATCAGTGTCCATCCCAATTAATATTGCCCCTTTAAGCGGTCCCATAACACCAATATTAACAATTAGACCCGAACTCCGCAAACTGGATTCGGCCACTTTCACCGCTTTTTTTTCTATAGTTTTAAATCCTAATTGTGGCAATATATTAACAAAAGCATCTAAAATAGGATTTATCGAATTTACATCCATAGTACTGACCCCTTCTTAAAGCCCACGCTCAGTGCCATGCGTCCAAAATCAGTTTCCGCAAATACGTTTTGGCATTGGATGTTAGGACTTACAACTTCAGTTGCTTCACCATAAAAAACACTCGGCGGAGCCACTCTAAGTCCAAAGGCCTTTTCTTTCTTGTTCAGCATCGAGCATGCTACACCACCAACGACATTAGCAAATTCAGCAACTAAGGAAACTACTTCTTCCCGGTTTTTTGCTTCGCGCCGCAAAATAACCTTAGCCATTTTATCTGCCGTGTCAACAGCTAAATCAAAAATCATGTTTCCTGAATATTTCCCAATAATTCCAATCACTACTGTAATTCCTTGAGAAACGGCCTGATTGCCCACAGTTCCATCCTCAAATTCAGCCGTGGTTTTAGTCATCCGGGTAATGCTTTGGGCTAATGCTTCTTTAAAAATATCTACTGCCGAATGCTCTAAATTTTTATACATAGAATCTGGTGCCATAACATTGTTAATTATCTTTACTAATGACTCTGCATCTACAGGTTTTTGGACATATCCCACTATCCCGACACGCTTAGCCTCCTGTTCGGTCTCCTCATCCTTCATCGAACTTACCAACACAACTTTAGCTTTGGGATCATGCATAATAAGAGCTTTACTGCATTCAAACCCATCAGCTCCAGGCATGGCTATGTCCATAGTAACAACGTCAGGTTTGCACTCATCGTATATTTTTATCAATGAATCAATAGACTCAGCCTCACCAACAACTTCATAGCCACCTTCCGCTAGCGCATCTGCAATTACCGCCCTAGAAAAAGTAGAATCATCTACAACCATAACTCTAACACCCATTTATTCAGCCTCCTTTTCATAATACATCCTACATATCAGTTGATTTTTGGTGATATTACAAAATTCGCTATTATTTCGTAATAACCTTCATATGTTTGCAACGACTAACAAAATATACTATCAAATAAATATTTCATGCCGAAATTTTTCACTTTTGATCCGACCACCCCTATAGATTTCCACTCAACTACACGCTTTATTCCCCACTATTGAGTAGGAACTATGCAATCCAACGAAAATGGCACACCATGATGAAATTGATCCAAGGTATATTTCATCATGGTGTGCCATTTTATATAATCTATTTGATTATGGTTCAATGCTTACATAGCGGCTGAAATTTCCAATTTTTACAACCGGGAATTCCCGGCGCAAGGTATCGATAAATAATCTTATGCCAATTGGCTTGTTCGTTACCGGGGCTATGGCACTCCAAACCACGTCCGGATCGATATTAAGGTTGCGAAGTTGAATCATATCTATGTCGGTTTCTCGAATAAAAGCTAGCCAAGCTGCAGTTTCCTCCGGCAAATCATTAAGTCCAGGAAGCAACAGCATATTTAAGGATACATATACCCCTTTTTCTTTGGCATAGGCAATTGATTTTTTTACCTCTTTCAAAGAATAATTGCCGCGATAATAGGCCTGATGCGTTTGTTCCCGCCCGCTGATTACACTAACGCGTATAGTGTTCAGGCCAGCATCGACAATCTTCCTTATTCCTTCTGTAAACCCAGCATTGCTATTAATGTTTATTACCCCGCGCCCTGTTTGTTTACGAATAGATTTAATTGCGCTGGCAATGGTGTCTGCCGCCAACGACGGTTCGCCCTCACAGCCCTGCCCAAAGCTTACTATTGCTTCCGGAGCACTTTTAAGATGATAAACCGCAATTGCCGCTACTTCTTCTACACTCGGTTTAAAATCAATCCTACTCTGAGCTGCCGGGCAGCAGCCTGAAGGCTGAAGTGAAATACATCCCAAACAGTTGGCATTGCAGTTTGGCGATACGGGAATGCCAGCTTCCCAACGATGGTAAAATAAATTTTCGGCTGTACAGCAATGCCATTCCAATGAGCATCTAGCTAAATGCTCCACCAAACGGTTATTACCAACTTCCTGGCGAACCTTGGAAATTTTATCTGCTAAATCCGGCGTGTTAAAACGATGTGGATGCCATTTGGTATTATCATCACTTTTGACCGCCGCCACGTATAGTTTATCTTTATGAGACGCTACCGCCGTATAGCCATAGAGCGGCAATATCGGGGCCTCATCTTGTTTAACATATGCCGGAAGATGTGTCCGGGTATAACCAACGGGCAACACTGCCGCAACCGCCAATAATGCCCCCGCAATTGGTTCTTGCTTACCAGAGTGCTCGGCAATTGCACTGCAACCCGGTAAAAACATCAAATCCGTTCCTTTAGGCAACGGAATAACATCTTCCATTGTAAGTAGCAAATCAGACGACCCACTTCGTCCTACCGCGCCATATCCAGGGGCGTCATATATTTCTCCGTTCGCATCTGCGTATAGCGCAGTCAACAAAGCGCTTCACCTCATTTAATCACTAATTATTGTCATTACCTATTATATTCGTTGGCCGCTCTAGCCAGCCCTTTTTGCAAAATAGCTTCGACTGCTTCAGTCCCGCGTTTAATTGCTTGTTCTATCAACGGTGTTTCTTCAGACGAAAACCGCCCTAACACATAATCAGCGGTTTCCATGTACTCAGGGGGACGACCGATGCCAACACGTACTCTGGAAAAATTATCCTGGCCTAGTTCGGCAAGTAACGATGCTATCCCCCTATGACCACCAGCCCCGCCTTTAGCTCGTAATCTCAGCTTTCCAACCGGCAAGTCGAGATCATCATAAATAACTGTGATATCTTCGGCGGATAGTTTATACCAATTAACTATCGACTTCACTGCCAAACCGCTCAGGTTCATATAAGTCTGGGGTTTTATTAATAGCACAGTGTCAGCGCCACGGTATTCAGCTACTAATGCGTCAAATTTATCTTTCCAAGAAGCTATTTGCCAATGTGCTGCCAATCTATCTACTGTCATAAATCCAACATTATGTCTGGTATTACTGTATTGGATTCCAGGATTGCCCAAACCTACGATTATCTTCATTTATTCCTCCGGATTAACAATCTCACTTACAGTAACAAAAATATACCCTTGGTTCTTTAGTTCGTCAATGATGCGGCGAGCTGCCGCAACCGTTTCTTCTCGCGAAGCGGCTTGCGCTGTTCCATCCCCATCATGCAAAAGAATTATTGACCCATTTTTTATTTTGCTCAATGTTCGGTTAACAATTTCGTCCACCCCGGGATTAGTCCAGTCTCTACTAGCTATCGACCATTCCACAACACTAAGGTTGCGTTTAGTCATCATTTCCATTACCACAGCATCACGAAAGCCATGCGGTGGCCTAACCAGTCTAGTTTCTTTTCCTGTAATATCCGAAATAATAGCACTTGTCCGGTCAACTTCTTGAGCAATTGTCTTGCTATCCGCTTTTAATAAATCCATATGGCTATAAGTATGATTTCCTACTTGGTGCCCTTCGTTCACTATACGCCGCACCAAGTCCGGATATTTTTCCGCATTCTTCCCTACCACAAAAAAAGTTGCTGAAACCTGTTCTTCCCTAAGTACATCTAGAATCTGTCCAGTATATGGCGGGTAAGGACCGTCATCAAAGGTTAACGCTACAACCTTTCGTGATGTCTTAACCTCGGAAAAAACAGGTCCGTAAAATTTTTCATCCGGGATTACCGCCATAAATGTAAATAAGCCCCCGGCTGCAATCCCCAAAAATGCCACCAAAAGCCCAAGCCGAAACTGTCGGCGCAGTTTACCGAAATAATCAAATGTCAGCCCAACCAGAACGATCACTGTCAACACCCCAAGGATGCTAACCAGACGTACATTCAAGTCCAGCATAGTAGCTCTTACTCCATTTCTTTAAACATGATCAGCCAAGGTCCTTGCGAATCATAGGTTAATCCACCATCGACAAAACCATGTTTTTTATATACCTTAACAGCGGCAATATTGTCGGGGCGTACTTCAAGTCGAGCCCTTCTCACTCCAGCTGACCGAAAGTATGTAAGCGCCACCGCAATAAGTTCTCCCGCAATACCCTGCCCCCGAAAACTTTTCGCCACTGCGATGGACAAAATCCGAGCATTAGCCGCCTTGGTTGGCGCTGCTGCCGACCGTAAGAAAGCTACCTTATTTAATAGGATAACTTTAACTGGCTGAAAACTAAAACCATACTGACCAGTGATCCACCGCCAAAACCATTTAAACACGTGTCCCCCCAGCACCGCTCGAATCCACAGCCTAGTAAGAAGCGCGGGAGCAAAGCAATACCCTACCACGCTACTATCTCGGCTCAAACGAACTACAAAGGCCGCTTTGGGCTCAGCTTCATACACTAAGGCAAATACGTCCCGCATCGCTTGAGGTTTTGGCACTTTTCCTCCACAGTGATGCAGGACACTAGCTTTGAAGCTCTCGGTAAACAGCGCGGCGATGGCCGGTATATCGGCCACCCCCGCCCTCTCAATTATATATTCTAACATAGTTTTACGCGTCAAACAGTTTGCTTACTGACAAGTCGCCAAAAATACGAATAATTGCCTCCCCAAAGAGTGGCGCTACCGATAATACTTTAATTTTCGGGCTGCATTTTTCTGGCGGAAGCGGAATTGTATTTGTAACAATAAGTTCTTTTATATTGGACGCTTCTACCCTTGCTATCGCCGGGTCGCTAAGTACAGCATGCGTACAACAAGCATAAACTTCTTTAGCCCCATACTTATCAAGAGCTTTAGCACCTTCTGTCAATGATCCGGCAGTATCGACAATGTCATCAATAATTACCGCAGTCTTACCTTCAACATTACCAATAAGATTCATAACTTCAGCCACACCTGGAGCCGGGCGACGTTTTTCAATAATTGCAATAGGGGCATGAAGCCTATCTGCTAACTGCCTGGCTCTAGATACTCCACCAAGGTCCGGAGATACCACTACTAAATCATCCATCTGTTTAGCTGATATATAATCTGATAAAATTGGTACACCTAACAAATGATCGACTGGAATATCAAAGAATCCTTGAATCTGTCCAGCATGGAGGTCCATCGTGACAACTCTGGTCACCCCGGCAGTGGTCAATAGGTTGGCCACTAACTTGGCGGAAATAGGTTCACGGCCCCGGGTTTTACGATCCTGACGAGCGTACCCATAATAAGGAATAACTGCTGTAATCTGAGTAGCCGAAGCTCTCCGGACAGCGTCAACCATAATTAAAAGCTCCATCAGCGTATCATTTACCGGTTGACAGGTTGGTTGAACAATAAATACATTGGCGCCACGCACACTTTCATCAATCATAACCTGCGTCTCACCATTATTAAACCGTCCAACAAAGGTTTCTCCCACCGACAGCCCTAAATAAGCTGCGATTTCCTCAGCTAATTTAGGATTAGCGTTACCTGTTAAAATTCTAAGCCGTTTTCCATTCTCTAATACCATTTTTCTCCCCCCACTATTTTCGCCCTTTATGTTTCGTTGTCCAATCTGCAATATTATTCTGTCGCGCTCTAGCAACCCCCAGTGCCTCAGACGGCACATTCTTAGTGATAGTTGAGCCAGCAGCCACATAGGCTCCCTTTCCAACAGAAACCGGAGCCACCAAGTTAGTATTGCAGCCGATAAATGCATCATCTTCAATGATAGTGCGGTGTTTATGAGTCCCGTCATAATTTACTGTAATTGTTCCTGAACCAATATTAACCCGCGCACCCATGTCAGTATCACCCACATAGCTAAGATGCGGAATCTTACTGCCAATGCCGACATTAGTATTTTTCACTTCAACAAAGTTACCAACTTTAACATTATCAGCCAAAACCGTGCCCGGCCGTAAATGAACATACGGCCCAACTGTTATGTTATTACATAACCGGCATTGATGAGCATAAGTAAAATGTACCGTTACATTTTCGCCAACAACAGTGTCCGTAAATCTTACATTTGGCCCAATTACTGACCCTGTACCAATTGTGGTCTTTCCTTCCAGCCACGTAAATGGATAAATAATCACATCAGGAGCAATGTTAACCTCTTCATCAATGAATGTTGAGTTTAAATCCATAATAGTAACGCCGCTGTCCATAAGCCTAGTTAGCTTATGCTGTCGCAAAATACCCTCGGCTTCAGCTAATTGTGCCCTAGAATTGATACCCATAGTTTTTTGGTAATCATCGGCAGCAACAGCCCATACCTTCCCCCCGCCACAGACCATCATTCCAATTACATCTGTTAAATAATACTCACCTTGAGCGTTATCGCAGGTGATGCCGCTTAGTAGCGAAAATAGTGTCTTACTTTCAAAGCAATAAATTCCAGTGTTTATTTCGCACACTAAAAGTTCATCAGGTGTTGCATCTTTTTGTTCAACAATTTTAACTACCCGCCCAGTCTGATCACGGATTACTCTTCCGTATCCATTTGGGTTTGGCATTATTGCTGTTAAAACAGTTGCCTGTGCCCCCGCATTACGATGTTCAAAAAATAATTTAGTTAATAGTTTTTCGTCAAGCAGCGGCGTATCGCCACAAAGTACCATAACCGTACCATCGTAATCGGCTAGCATATCTCGTGTCTCCAGCACAGCATGCCCTGTACCTAGTTGTTCGACCTGCACTTTGTATTCAGCATCAGATCCAACAACTTCACGTACGCGCTCACCGCCAAATCCTATAACCAAGATATTTCGTGTAGACCCAGAAGCTTTCGCGGCATCTAAAACATGCTTAACCATGGGCTTGCCGCCAACCTCATGCAATACTTTAGGCAGTGTTGATTTCATTCTGGTACCCTTACCAGCCGCCAACACAATGGCCACAAAATCCGCCATCCCTGATCCCCCTGTTTTCAACGTACTCTCAAACATTTTACTCTTCGACATGATACTCTGATTTCCTTTTAAATTATTGTCATATTATAGCCGGATTTAAGCAAAACAACCAATATCTCTTCCGCATACATCACATCACACGTTTTTATACTAAGTTATCCCGTCATTCATCCGATAAATACACCCTACTCCACAGGGTATAGCTACAACCGTAGTATCGTTATCCACAACAACTATATCATCGACACACTTATAAATGATCTTAAACCTCTTTTCACCGGCAACTTTTACCGTTTGCCTCAACCACTGTAAGAGCATCAGTTCTAGGATAAAACTGATGCTCTCTTTTAAATATATTAGTCCCTTCTAGCCGGTCGAATGTCCGTTATTTTATTATGCTCATCTACCGCTTGTAAGATAAGCAAGGGTACATAGTCTTTTACCAATTTTTCTTCCGGCTGTGCAGTCGCTACCAATACTCCAATACCCACAACCTCCGCGCCCACTTCTTCTGCTAACTCCACCATCCCCCGTGCCGTACCACCGGCTTTCATAAAGTCATCAATAATCAATATCTTTGCTCCTTCGGGAATAGCCCGGCGCGGTACTGACATTGTTTGGATGCGTTTAGAAGATCCGGTAACATAATTTATGCTTACCGTCGGACCTTCAGTCACCCTGCTACCACTCCTGACAGTTATTAACGGCAGATTAAAAGCTTTTGCCGTTGAATAAGCCAACGGTATCCCCTTCGTCTCGACTGTCATTATATAGTCCGGTGCGGAAGTATTAAAACGAGTCATAAACACCTCTCCCACCGGAGACATTAACTGGGCATTAAACAAAATATCAGACATATAAATAAATCCACCAGGAATAATCCGATCCGGAGTTGACAACTTTGCCGCTAACTCAAGTAAAATTTCTTCTATCTTAATAGCAGCCTTAACCGGGGTATATTTAATTCCTCCAGCAGCACCTGAAATTGTCTCTAATTTTCCCAATTGAAATTGTTCCATTGCCAAGCGAATAGCATCAACGTCTTCACAAACAGTTGATTTTGCAGCCATAAATAATCCACTGAAAAAACTTAGTGAAAACAAATGATTTGGATGATCAACTAATATCTTGGTTAACGCAATTCTTCGTTCCTGCCGCCGTATCTTTTCCATATCTGTCCTCCATAACCAGCAGAAAATCCGAACGATTTCCTTGCCATAAACATTTTTATTCATTTTCTCTGCATCAAGAACAAATCCTGCAAAAAATATATAAATAAGTTAAGATTCACAAAATAAAGTAATAAAGCGCGACATTATATCGCGCTGGCGCTAAACACTATCATTTTTTATTTATACCCGCACTGAAAAAGTCGATCTAACCAACTCTAAATCACTCAGTTTATCTACATCAATCCCTAATTCAGGATATGGCGACTGAATAACCGCTCCCGTTATACCTAGAAGAGTCTCTACTCTTGCCTCTACATCAGCAAGGTGCAAAATTCCAAATATAAACCGAATAACGAATGGCCAACCCAACAACTGGCACAGACGTAACGGATTTTTTCGATTGGCAATTATTTTATCAGCCATCTGAGCACAAGAATCAACAATCGACGGCTTAACTAAAAATAAATTACCACCCGTATAAGTCCCCTCGCAAAACCGGACATACGTACGACGAACACCCGGATAATGACGTTCATTAATTTCTTTTCGAACAATCGGATAATATAAATCAGCTGATACCCGCTGACACTGCTCCAGAAAGTCATTCACCGCCTCTGCCGTCAAGAGCGGTATGTCCGCCGTAGCTACGAGCGTCATTTCATTATGGCCAAGTTCCACCATCCCCCTACGAATGGTTTCTACAATGCTTTTACCGCCTTCAAGCACAATAGTATTAGCCGGGAACTGGCATTTTGCCAACTCTTCTGACGGTCCTAAAACAAAAATACGTCTTACCTGCCCACTCGCAGCCAACGCCTCCGCAACAAAAGTAACCATGGGCTTACCGGCAATATCAATTAACGCCTCAAAGCAACCTTGATTTAACAGTTTGTTGTTTTCGCCGCCCGCCAGAATAATGGCGTCATGCATCCACGCGTCCCTCCTTAGGTAAAGCTATGGTTCCCGCCTACGTTCGCTTAGATCAATAAGAAGTATCTGCTCGGCATTTTCCATATGCTCGCGGGCATATTCTTTGGCTAATTCCGCATCGCGTTGAGCAATAGCCTCCACCAAACGCCGATGCTCTTCCAACGTATTTTTCAACCTTCCAGGGTAAGCCATAGAAATAGCTCTAAACCTGGTAAACTGTTCTCGTAAATTGTTAATTATTCCTACCAACCGATCATTGCGACTGGCTTGATACAAAATATCATGGAACTTACCGTCAGCTTCAACGATTTTATCAACATCGCCACTGTCAATATGCTCACTAATTTGAACCAATAGCCGTTCCATTCGTTCAAGTTCTTCTTCCGTTATCCGTTCAGCCGCCAGTTCCGCTGCTAACACGTCAAGTGCCGTACGAATTTCAAACACTTCATTAACATCGCGAATCGACAAGTTAGATACATATGTTCCCCGTCTAGGCACCGTAACTAAAAATCCTTCTAACTCCAAGCGGCGAATAGCCTCTCGCACCGGAGTACGGCTAACTCCCAGTTCTTCAGCCAGCTGAATTTCCATTAGCCGTTCACCAGGCTTTAATAGTTCGGTGACAATAGCTTCACGCAAAGCTTCACTTACCACTTCCCACAGAGGCTTATAGCCATTAAGTTTTATCGGCGATAACCGGCGTTCCATTTTTCCCCTCCCGCATTAACACTCTCGGTAACAGTGACCCAGCCAGCCGTATAATGCCTAAGTTGTTCGGCAACATTACATGCTTGCCGATAATCATTAGCCAACCCAAATACTGATGGTCCACTGCCCGACATCATACTAGCAACTAAACCGTTTTTTAGCATCATATTTTTTAACTCAGCAATCTCATCATGCACAGGTATAGTTACGGTTTCCAAAACATTAGCCATTCGCCTGGCTACGCCAGCAATATCATTTTCTAATAAACTGGTAACCATTCCCCGGATATCTGGCCGCAGCCCAACCCTAGACTGCTGATAATTTTGATAGGCCCAAGCCGTCGATACAGCAACTTGAGGTTTAGCCAAGACAATATAGACATGAGGCAACGGCGGCAATGGCGAAAGGGTTTCACCTCGTCCAGTGGCCAACATCGTTCCGCCATTCAGGCAGAACGGTACATCCGACCCCAGCAATCCCCCCATATTTTCCAACTCTTTTATTGATAATCCTAATCTCCATAGATTATTTAAACCAGTTAGCACCGCAGCAGCATCAGCGCTACCACCAGCTAAGCCAGCGGCCAGCGGAATTTTTTTATTTAAAAATATCCGGACTCCTTGGCGCACCCCACAACGATCAGCCACCAGCGCTGCCGCACGATAAGCTATGTTTGATGGTCCGCAATCCAACTCTGGCATATTGGTTTCTATAACGATGCCCTCAGTCCGTTCGTCCAGACTTACTTCATCCGCCAAGGCAATGGTTTGCATCACCATCTCTACTTCGTGATATCCATCGCTACGTTTATGTAGAATATCTAAAGCCAGGTTTATTTTGGCTCTTGCTTCAACAATCAATACTTATGCTCCAATCTGCCGGAAATCATTGAGTAAAATTTCTTCATTACTAGTAATTACTTTGTCAATATCTAATAAGATCAACAATCTATTATCCAGTTTACCAACACCATCCACATATTCCGCATCCAAAATAAAATTTTGTGGCGGCGGCTCAATCATGGATTCTTGCAGTCTAATTACTTCAGTGACAGCATCTACAATAATTCCTACCGTTTGACCACAAACTTCAACAATAATAATTCTGCTATTTTCATTATAATCGGATATTTTTAGTTGAAAGCGTTTTCTTAAGTCAATTATAGGAATTACCCGTTCGCGCAGATTAATAATACCTTCCACAAAATCAGGTGTTTGAGGAAGTTTAGTAATCGGGATAATTCGGTTTATTTCCTGAACTTTAGTTATTGACAATCCATATTCTTCAGTATCTAATACGAATACCACCAATTGAAGTTCGTGCTCAATTTTTTCATCTGCCATAAAAACACCCCTGCTTGCAAATTTACTTATTTTAAGTAATTTATTCTACACCCAAGTAAATTTGCCTGCAATTGGTAAATCAATTTTTTCTAAGTACAGTTTCTTATATCCAGTATATTCTCCCCCTGCCAACCAGATTTATACGAGCTGTCACAAAACACTCTCTCCGGCTATTGCATATAATGGTTTAGCTTTAGTTCACTATTTCGACAGGAGGAGTAAATAAATGCAGATTCGAGTTATTTACCTGCCCTACCGCAATCTAGCGGCTGCTAACTTTACCGAGGACAGTCACCATCCTATGATTTGTGAAATTCAAAAGTTGCTTTATAACCACGGTCTCTACCACTCCGATTTTCATGGTTTCTACGATGCCAATACCGTTGATGCTGTGAGTAATTTTCAAGAAATAAATGGTTTAGCAGTTACCGGCGAAATTAATCCTATTACCTATTGCCGACTACATAAGACCACCACAAAGGAAATAACTCCAGTCGTTAAGCCATTAAGAAATCAATTCCTTTCACGTGCTAACATTTTAATCGCTAAGTCTTCCCGTCAGCTTACCCTCTTTGAAGGCAATTCCCCATTACACCAATATCCGGTTGCCATTGGTAAGCCAGCGACGCCAACTCCAGAAGGCAACTACCTTATAGCGAGCAAAATCATTAACCCCGGCGGCGTACTAGGTAGCCGCTGGATGGGACTTAATTTCGATGCCTACGGAATTCACGGTACTACAGCGCCGTGGCTTATTGGTTCAATGGTATCTAATGGCTGTATTCGCCTGCACAATTACCACGCCGAGGAACTATTTAGTTTAATTGCGGTTGGTACCCCGGTGTTTATCCGGAATTAGTGAACA